>Ga0181527_1002817_pt1 | contig 15894 bp, 13 predicted proteins | sample PEATcosm2014_Bin_30_FD_119762 | JGI IMG/M metagenome (GOLD analysis project Ga0181527, IMG submission 119762) | Peatland microbial communities from MTU Mesocosm Facility, Houghton, MI, USA - PEATcosm2014_Bin06_60_metaG | ecosystem: Environmental > Terrestrial > Soil > Wetlands > Peat | place...
CGCGCAATATGGTTCATTCCTGGGCAACCGACACGGACGATCCGACTGAGATGCCGCGATGGGGCAAGGTCGGCAAGCAGAAGATCGAGGACGCCGGCACGCTCTATCCCAAGCGGATGGAGACCGTGGACGACGAAATCCTCGACCTTTCGCTCAAGTTCATGGGCAAGGCCAAGGCCGACAACAAGCCGTTCTTCGTCTGGCTGAACCCGACGCGGATGCACGTCACCACGCACCTCTCCCCGAAGTATCAGGCGATGCGCAATTCCAAGAATGGCTGGACCGAACAGGAGGCCGGCATGGCGCAGCTCGACGACATCGTCGGCTCGGTGATGCAGTATCTCAAGGACAACGGTCTTGATGACAACACCATCGTCGTGTTCACCTCGGACAACGGCACCGAAACTTTCACATGGCCCGATGGCGGACTGACGCCGTTTGCACAGTGCAAAGGGACGTGCATGGAGGGCGGTTTCCGCGTGCCGTGCATCCTCCGCTGGCCCGGCCATGTAGCGGCGGACTCGATTCAGAACGGCATTTTCTCCGGTCTGGACTGGTTCCCCACTTTCCTTGCCGCTGCCGGCAACCCGGACATCACCGAGCAGTTGCTCAAGGGTGTGAAGCTTGGCGACCGGACTTACAAGAACCACCTGGACGGCTACAACCAGATGGACGCCATCACCGGCAAAGGCCCGTCCGCGCGTCACGAAATCTACTACTTCGCGGAAAGCAACCTCGGCGCGGTGCGCATCGACGACTTCAAATACCGCTTCATTGACCAGCCCTCTGGCTGGTTGGGTGTCAAGAACCACCCGGACGTGCCGGCTCTCACAAACCTGCGTCTCGATCCGCTGGAGCGCGCCGGCTGGCCGACAGACCTGACTAAAGGCGGGTCGCAGAAGTTCTTTGACTGGTTTCTGTACGAGTTCTGGCGATTCGTGTTCGTCCAACAGCAAGTGGGCAAGCTGGCCCAATCGGCCCTTGACTATCCGCCCATGCAGAGGGGGGCGAGTTTCAACCTCGATGCCCTGAAAGCGGAGCTTGCGAAAAAGATGGAAGAGGCACAGAAACACACCACCGGCGACTAACCGGGATGACGCCCGGGGCGGGTGGCCGAAGGTCAAAGACACCAAGGCGTCGGAGGCGAAGGCTGCTCCGGCCGGAGGTTCTCCGGCGGATGCCTCTTCGCGCCCGACTTGATCTGTCCCGCGGCTGCCGGGCGTCACGGCGACTGCCGGCAGCAATCGCCATACCGCCAGGTCATGCCCAGGCCGATGTAGTAGACGGCCAGCGACGCTTGCGTGTCGGGGCCGAAATTGTCGTGAGCCTTGAAGAGGCCCCCGGCGAACACGTCGAGATCGAGGTTCGGGATCAGGAAGCCCTCGTAGCCGATGCCGCCCGTGAGGCGATGCTGGTTGACCGCTGGGACACATGCCGCCTGGAACAGCAGGACGTTTGCCTGGCCGATGGGGAACCCGTCGAGATTGCCTCCCACGCTGTGGTTAATGGGGTTGCTGTTGTACGAGTAGCCGAGGCGGTACTTCATTTTGCCGCGGGTCAGTTGCGTGCCGGCCGCGAAAGCCCACTGGTTCACAAAGACATCCCGCCACAAAGCGGCGTCTTCCCACAGCTTGTAGTAGACGTCGGCGGCGATCAAGAGGTCGCCGTCCATCAGGGCGTGATTGGCCACGCCCAGCCCAAAGGTGGTCGGCTGATCGATGCGCATGTCTTGATAGGCATTGCCGACGCGGACCGCGTTGGGGAACTGGAAATCCATCCTCGTCTGATAGAAGAATCCAACCGTGTTGCACGAATTCAAGTCGTAATCGAGCCCGAGCGTTCCGCGCAGGGCGTAATCGTGGACCATCGCCGAACTGCTCACGGGTCCGATGAACCCCAGTTGCTCGAAGGCGGTGCCCAGCGTCATCGCCGCCCCCACGGACAGCCGCTCGGTCACGTCGAAGCCCGCCGCCATATTGATGCCGAGGACCATGTACTCGTTGCTGACGTTGTTGAGCACGGTGCCCGGCGCCATGCCGCGGTATTCGTCCCCCAGACCGCTCAGGCCGGCCAGCCCCATTCCGTAAGTGCCGGGCAGGCCGAGGGAGCGGAGGTCTTGGACCACGCCCATCTCGGTGCCGGCGAACCCTTGGGTGCGTGACGTGACGCTGAAGGGAGTTGTGCCGTTGTTGGTGATGGTCGGGTAGCCCTCGACCCAAGCCCCGCCCATCGTAAACTGGGTCCCGTGGAATTGGGCCAGCGTGGCTGGGTTTCCGAAGATGGCGGCGGGCACGTCCTGCGGCAGGGCGAGACTGACGCCCGCCATGCCGCCCGCGGCCGGCGTCAGGGTATTCTGAGTATCACCCCCATACCCCTGCGCCCGCGCAACTTGGCTTTGCGCCACCAACGTCAATCCCAAGACGGCGACTACGAGCGTGAATCGGTTCGGCATGACTTTCTTGCTCCGGGAGTTCGGTTTCTAACTGTTACTTCGGACCGGCGCGAAATAGGGTTTCGTCGGACTATAGGGGAAATAGGGGGAGCGCAGAACCATGCCCACTACGGCGGGCAAAGGCGGCACTTCTTAACACCCGAGGGGCGTTGGCCGGCTCAACTGGCCGACCCCGGTGGAGGCCCTATACGAGGGGGTTGCCGGGCATCGTACTATCGTGGTGAGAAAACTCGTCGTGGGCGGGCATTGGTTCTGTGGTTAGCCACGGCCTGCCGGACGCTTCCGCTACACACCCCGGCTCCTGCCCTGTCCGCGTGGAGGAGCGGTTGTGGCGTGCTTAGCCGCCCGGCAAACCTCTCGCGTTGAAAAAGGTTCCCGAGTGGCCTGCTTCAGCAGGGGAGAGCGACGTTTGAAACTGAACCTGGGCGCTACCCTCTTGCGCCGCCGAGAGGGTCCCGGACCGAGCAGCGAAACCTGGCAGGCCAACACACAGGAGGCACTTATGAGAACGTGGTCGAAGCAATTCCGATTCATCGCCGGCTTGTGCGCGCTACTGGGCGCTGGTGTCGCCAAAGCGGCCGATGCGGCCCCGGAAAGAGCGCCGGCACCACCCAAGACAACCGCCGCCGCGCCCAAAACAGGCCATGAGGCCGACGAGAAGTCGATCCGCGCGACCGCCGCCGATTTCGTCAAGGCCTTCAATGCCGCCGATGCCAAGGCCATCGGCGCCCTCTGGGCCGCCGATGCCGAGTACACGGACGAATCCGGCCAGTCCTTCCACGGCGGCGCTGCCATCGAAAAACTGTACGCCGGGCTGTTCCAGGAACATCGTGGTGCAACCGTGGCCGTCACGATCGAATCGATCCGCTTCCTCGGCCCTGACATTGCCGTCGAGAAAGGCATCGCCCGGCTCACGTCGCCGGCGGGTGACAAGTCCGCCGCACGCTACACCGTGGTCCACGCCAGACGCGACGGAAAATGGATCATGGTCGATTGCCGGGATGCCCCCTACGTGCCCGGATCGAACGAGGATTACCTGAAAGACCTCGCCTGGCTGATCGGCGAGTGGAAGCCCGCGGGCAAGGACCGCTCCTTGCAGCTCCATTTCGAGTGGATGGCGCAAAGGAACTTCATCAAGAACACCTTCACGGCCACGGAAGACGGCAAGTCGACCTTGAGCGGAGGCCAGATCATCGGCTGGCATCCCAAACTAGGGCGCATCGTCTCGTGGCACTTCGGCCCCGAGGGCGGCTTCGGCAACGACGTGTGGATCAAGGATGGATCGAAATGGGTGATCGAGGCCAAGGGGGTGCTCCGCGACGGCAGCGAAAGCACCGCCGTCAACATCCTGACGCCCGTCGACGCCAATAGCTTCACCTGGCAGTCGGTGAAACGCACTCTGGACGGCGTCCGGCTTCCTGATACGCCGCCCGTCAAGATCGTTCGCGTGCCGTCCGGCAAGTGATGAAGCAGCAACCCGTAGATCATTTCCCGTAACCGTTCACGGCGGCTGTCCCCTTCGGTCGCTCAAATAAAGGTAGACGCTATGAAGACCATGTTTGCTTTCGTAATCGGGACGGCCCTGGCGCTGCTGGCGCCGCATGCCGCCCCAGCCCGCGGTTTCGGCGGCGGCTTTTCGGGCGGCGGCTCTCACGGCGGAGGCGTTTCCGGCGGCGGCTTCCACGCAGGAGGCTTTGAAGCGGGTGGCTTCCACGCAGGCGGATTCGAGGCGGGTGGAGCACGCGCCGGAGGCTTCGACGCGGGCGGCTTTCACGCCGGTGGAGCCGAGGCTGGCGGCTTCCACGCCGGCGGAGCCGAGGCGGGCGGCTTTCATGCCGGTGGCGCCGAGGCCGGTGGATACCATGCCGGCGGGCTTGAAGCCGGTGGATACCATGCCGGCGGAGTTGCAGGCTATGGAGCGGGGCACGTTGGGCTGCCGACCGACGGCGCCTTTGGCAGGGGATGGGCCGGCGCGGCGGGCTACGGTGCAGTCGGCCACGCCACGGCGGCGTGGTCCGGCAGTGTGGCGGCCGCGCGGGGGACCGCGGTGAGACACTCGTTTGGCGACTACGGCGCTTTCGGCGCAGGTTGGTACGGCGCACACCCCGGCGCCTGGGCCGCCGCAGGCTGGACCGCCGCCGCGGCCTGGAACGCCGCCACCTGGCCCGCAATGGGAGCATGGTGCGGCTGGGGCAGCGCCGTGCAGCCCATCTATTACGAGTATGGCAATAACGTCACCTACCAGGGCGACCAGGTTTACTACGGGTCTCAGCCGGTCGCCACGGCCGACCAGTACTACCAGCAGGCGGCGACCATAGCCGAGAGCGCGCCCCAGCCGGAGCCCCAAAGCACCGACTGGATGCCCCTGGGCGTCTTCTCGCTGGTGCAAGGAGACCAGACGGACTCCAGCACCATGTTCCAGTTGGCGCTCAACAAGTCCGGGGCCGTCGCCGGCAACTATTACAGCGTCCTCACAGGCTCCACGCTCCCGGTGCATGGAGCGGTGGACAAGAAGACCCAGCGGGCCGCCTGGACCGTGGGAGACAATAAGACCACGGTGTACGACGCGGGCATCAGCAGCCTGACCATGGACGAAGCGCCCGTGCTGGTGCACTTCGGCAAGGATCGCACCCAGCAGTGGATGCTGGTCCGACTGAAACAACCGGAACAGGCTGGCAGCGAGAAGTGACGCTGATCGGCACGCCTGCCCGCCCTGCTGGGGCTGATGACAGGCCTTGCGATCATGGCCACCGAACCGGCCGCCGCTGGGCCGCATAACCGTTCGACTGCCACTAGAAAACCTGCCGGGGCCATCCGCGGCACTGCTGGACAAGCCGGGCACCGTCGGGCACCACGCGAAGCGCGGTCGGCATAGTCGTGACACCCACGCGCAGCATGCTCCAGGCTACAAAAACGCCTTCGAGCAGCCGCGGCAGAGGGGCAGGTTGCCTTGCCGGGCCTCGACCCCGCTGCCCTCGGCGGTGCGCCCCAGGGGCGCCCAGGAGCTAGGACGGCTACCCTTGCGGAGGCATGTGTGTCCTATAGGTCCGCCTGTTTTCCGGGGGGCACTCTTCTGTTAAGCTGTTGGAAAAACTGGCAGGGAGAGCCCTGGCCAAGAACGAGGGTTGACATACGCCGCGGGAATGAATACTTTAAGTAGCATGGTACACAACTGCGCAAGTCGTACGCTCGAAAAGGTCGAATCCGCGCTGGGAACCCCAGCCTACCGTGGAGAGCGGTACCTGATCTACCAAGGGGATTGCGTCAAACTGATGGAGGCTTTGCCGCAAACTCTGGGCGATCTCACCATCACGTCACCCCCGTACAACATCGGGAAGGAATACGAGAACCCGCGCCCCGTCGCGGAGTACCTTGACTGGTGCGAGTCTTGGATTCAGTTAGTCCACCGCTTCACTCGGCGGGAGGGCGCGTTCTGGTTGAATCTGGGCTACGTACCATTGGACGGCCGCGCAAAAGCCATGCCGATTTCCTATTTGCTTTGGGAACGGGTGCCGTTCTTCCTGGTTCAAGAGGTTGTTTGGAACTACGGGGCTGGGGTTGCTGCCAAGCGCAGTTTCTCGCCCCGTAACGAGAAGTTCTTGTGGTACGTCAAGAACCCGGACGATTACGTTTTCAACCTGGATGCCGTGCGCGACCCGAACGTCAAGTACCCGAATCAGAAGAAGAACGGCAAGAAGAAGTGCAACCCGCTCGGAAAAAACCCTTCGGATGTGTGGCAGTTTCCGAAGGTGACTTCGGGCAAGGACCGGAGTTCCAAGGAGCGCACAGCCCACCCCGCCCAATTCCCAATTGCTGTGATTGACCGGATCATCAAGGCTTGCAGCAAGCCGGGCGACTTGGTTTTCGACCCGTTCTTGGGGTCGGGGTCGCTAATCGAAGCTGCCCTACGAAATGACCGAGCGGCAATCGGGTTTGAGGTGAACCCGGCGTATGTCCGGATTGCAGCGCACAGAATCGACAGGTATCTAAGACGCCAGGCTGAAGAAAGGGCGCAGGCGGCGCTTTTCTAAAGCAAGGTTATCAGCTTGCAGCCCTCACAGTCAGGGGCCAGGTGCGCTTGCTGCCCTGTTGCCGTCGCTTGGCCGATCCAGTCTGTATGGTCAAGCCAGCCGAAGCGGACCCTGATAATTTTCGGACGTGCCCTCTTGCGCTTATCGAAGCTCTCGAAATTGATTGCCAAGTAGTACCCGCTCTTGCTTTTCTTCGCGCCAGTTGGCTGCTGGGCGTAGCTTCGGTTCCCAAAGATCTGTGACCTATGCGATGAAGTCTTGATTTCGACGGAGAACCTTGGATCGGGGATGTAAACCAAGTCCTTGTCGCCTGCCTGTTCCTCGCCAGGCCACTTGTTTGGATACCGCGCGGCGAATTCGAGCGGTATCAATTCATGGAGAAGGAACCCCATGATTTGCGGCTTTGGAAACAAGTGGGTACCGATCTTGAACCGGTGAGGGCCGATCTTCGATTCAAAGATCGCCTCCCACGCGAGCGAGACGACCTCCACCACTTCCTTCATGTTCAAGGGATGGGCGGCAACCAGCTTCTTGGTCTTTGCGGCCCATCTGTCCTTGGGCAACCCGGCGTAGGGCATTACTTCACATCCTTGAGTAACGCGCTCGCCGGCACCTGGAGCGCGTGGGCGATCCTGAGAATGTTGCGTAGGCTGACGTTTCGTTCCCCGCGTTCCACGCTACCGATGTAGGTTCGGTGCAACCCGCACGCTTCGGCGAAGGATTCTTGAGACAGCCCCATCTTGCGCCGCAGTAGGCGCACTTCCTTACCGAACACTTCTTCAGGGCCGCTTGTCATGCCCGAATAATGGCGTATATGATGCCGATGAATCTACAGACTTAAAGTAGCACTGGCTGTGGGATCATGTAGACAGCCATTCGTTTGCCAGAATCCTGCCCGGCCGGTGTCAGTCAAACGACCCGCCGAGGACTTGGTTTCGTTTATCCGTGCCCCGGCGATTCTGACCAGCTCGACCTCCGACTATACGAAGGGGAATCTCTATATCTTGTGTGCGAAAATAAACCTGGTACAATATATGGGACTTGCAACCCGGTGGAGCCGCTCGGATGGTCTACGCGAAGAAGCCGGACGGGCGATAGGAAACCTGTCGGGGTCACCAGCGTGTCGCCCTTGCCACGCGAACCACGCTCCAGGCTACAAGAAGGCCTTCGAGCAGCCGCGGCACAGCGGCAGGTCGCCTTGCCGGGCCTCGACGTGTCGCCGGCGGACCGCGGCGTAGGCCGGGCTGCGCCAGACCGCCTCGAGCGTCGTGCGGCCGTCGATGCGGCCCAGCAGGTGCCGGCCGTTGTAGTCCAGGCAGCATAGGGACACCTCGCCGCCGGCCAACACGGTCAAGGTCCGCCAGAGCCGTAGGCAGGGCTTGCGGACGGAGCGCTGCGGGCCGAGCGGCTCCGTGCCCGCCCAGTTGTGTACCTTGCTGAACAGCAGGCCATCGACGACCGGCCGCAGGATGCGGGCCGTCTCCCGCCGGTCGCCGGTCGTCGCGCAGGTGGCCAGGACCCGCAGGGGCGAGCCGAGTTGGTTCCGCAGCGTCACCAGGCGGCAGATGTTCTCCAGCACGCGGTCGAACTCCAAGGGCGGGCGCAGCCGCTCGAACTGCGCGCGGGTGCCCCCGTCGAAGCTGATCTTGATCTCATCCAGCCCGGCCTCGATCAGCCGCCGGGCCCAGGGCTCGTCCAAAAGCGACCCGTTCGAGAAAATCTTCACGCGGCGGATGCCGCGCTGCTTGACGTAGCGGATCCGCTCGGCCAGGCGCGGGTCGAGGAGCGGCTCGCCGATGTTGTGCAGGTGGATCTGCCGGCAGCCGCCGCGGGCACACTCGTCGACGACGCGGGTGAACAGGGCGTCGTCCATCTGGCGGACCGGCCGCCGCATCACGTGGTGGGGGCAGATGGCGCATTGGGCGTTGCAGGCGTTGGTGGTCTCGATCCGCACGAGGCTCGGGAAGCGGCCCAGGGCCAGGTCCATCGCGCCCCCGACGATCCCGCAGACTGCCCGCGAGACCAGCGAGGCGCCGGACTGGCTGCCTTGCGATTTCGATTCTGCGCGGCGGCCTGGCTCGCGGGCGGCGGGGGGCTGGGCAGTCATGTTGTGCTCGGCCATGACGCTACTCCAGCTCCGCCCAAGCCAGGGGATGGTCCGAGGCGCCTTGTTCGCGGAGTCCGGCGTCGACCGAGCGCATGCCACGGGCCAGGATCCAGTCGATCCGCGGCGGGGCGGCGGCCCCGAGTTTCTCGCCCAGCGGGTCCGCGACGCCCGCCGTGCCCAGCAGCCGCCGCATTTCCGGATCGTCGGCCGGCGAATTCAAATCGCCCAGCAGGATGGCGGGCTCGGCCAGCGACAGGAACAGGTCGGCCACCGCGCGGAGCTGCTCGCGGCGCGAGGCGTCGTCGCTGCGGGTGACGTGGGTCAACAGCACGCGCACCGTGCGAGAGCCCTGCTCCAGCCCCAGCAGGACCGCGTTGCGATAGCCGCGCTCGCGGCGATGCGGCAGGGGGATCCCCTGCCAGAAGCTCACCGGCCACGCGCTCAGCAGGCCGTTGCCCGAGTCCAGGCAGCAGCATGTCCGCGTGTTGGGGGCGAACAGCCAGGCCATGCCCAGCCGCGTGCCCAGCTCGGCGGCCTGGTCGAGCGGCTGCCAGGGGCACGGGCCATGGACCTCGTTGAGGGCCGCGAAGTCGAGACCCGCGAGGCATTGCGCCGTGCGGTCCAGGTCGCGGCGGCCGTCGGCCCCCCGGCCGCCGTGGATGTTGAACGTCCCGACGCGGAGCGTCTTGGACGGAAAAAGGGGACAGGTCCAATTTGCCGCGAAGCGGCCCTCCGGGTGCTCGGCACAAATTGGACCTGTCCCCTTTTTCCCATCACCCAGCCGGTCTTGTCCTTCCAGTGCGGTCCCCGCGGCCGGTCCGACCGGTCTGGGCTGCGCGGCCAGCCAGGCCGCGCCGAACAGCGCCGCGGCCAAGACGAGCGCCCAGCGCAGGCGATGTCTGCCGAGCCTCGGCATCTGCACGCTGCGGTGCAGAGGCTGCGGCAAAGTGCCACAGCTACCGCCGACAGCCAGGTTCTCATTTCGCCGACAATTCATGGTCGAGTGGCATCCATGCCGGGTTGCGCGCGAGCAAGCGATCGCAGGCCTCGCAGACCGAGGCTACGTCGATGGCTTCCATGCAGGCCGGACCCGCGCGGCGGCGTTGCCGCGTCGAGCCTTCCATGCACATTTTTTGCACAATGACGTGCTGGGCGCCCCAGGGGCCGTGGGTCTCGCCGGGCCACGGGCCGTAGAGCCCCACACACGTCGCGCCCACTGCGGCGGCCAGGTGCAGCGGACCGGTGTCGGCGCCGAGGCAGAAGCGGGCCCGGCGGGCCAACGCCGCCAGTTCCAGCAGCGCCATGCCGGGGGCGACCCGGGCGTGCCGGGTGCCGGGCGCAGCCCGCTCGGCCGCGGCGGCAATCCCCTCCGCCCGCACCCGCTCCTCGGCACTGCCCCAGGTCAACAGGCTCGGCAAGCCCCATCGCCGCCCCAGGTAGGCGGCCACGGCGGCGTGCCGCTCGACCGGCCAAAGCTTCGAGCGCCAGCCCGCACCGGAGGCCACCAGCACGAACGGCCCCTGCAGTCCTTCGCGGCGGAGGATTTCCTCGGCCGCCGCGCGGTCGGCGGGAAAATCCGGGACTTGGAAGCGGACCGCCGGGGACTCGATCCCCAGCGGCCGCAGCAAGCGGAGGCCGCGTTGGACGGGGTGCAGGCCGTCGCCGTCGACCAGTTCCGTATTGAGCCACGGGCTCAGCTCGCGGCCCCAGCAGCCGCCCGGCCCGATCCGCCGTTTCGCGCCGGAAAGCCAGGCGGCGATGGCGGCCTTGCTGAGCCCCTGGGCCTCGATCGCCACGTCCAGCCGCATCGCCCGCAGTTCCCGCCGTAGCCGCCAGACGGCAGCGGGTGATCTGAGCCAACCGCGGCGGAGCACGATCAGCCGGTCCAGCACCGGGTGGCCGCGCAGCACGTCCGCCGCCCGCTCCTCGACGACCCACGTCAAGAGCGCGTCGGGGAACCGCTCGCGCAGGGCACAGGCGATCGGCATGCCGTGGATCACGTCGCCGATGGCGCTGAGGCGCGCGATCAGGATCCGCGGTCGGCGGTCGTCCGCGGCGGTCGGAACCCACGGTCCCGAGCCGGCCGTGCCGGTCCAACGCCTGACGTGTGCCGAGTCGCTTTGCGGATTGGCAGTTTCCATGCGTTTATTATACGTGTCTATGCCGCCCGGCGGCGTGCGCAATCGTGCTCCGCATCATGCCCCTCTCGCAGTCGGGCGACGCGGGCGAAGACCGACTCAATGCGGGCCATCTGGCTGTCGGGCGCAAACTCCTGCAGCACGCGTTGCCGGCCCGCCCGGCCCATCGCCTGCCGCTTGAGCGGGTCGCCCACCAGCAGCCCGGCGACCCACTCGGCCAAGGCCTCGCTCTCGGCCGGCGGCACGAGGATTCCCGTCCGGCCGGGCACGACGATCTCGGGAATCCCGCCCACCCGGGACGCCACCACCGGCAGCTCGGCCGCCATCGCCTCCAGCACCCCCAGCCCCAGCGGCTCCACCAGCGAAGGCTGGATATACACGTCCAGGGCCGGCAACAGCTCTTGCACATCGTCGCGGTATCCGAGCCAGAGGATGCGGGAGGCGACGCCCAGCCGCTCGGCTGTCGCCTGGACCTGCTGGACATAATCAAGATATCGCAGGTGCCCGACCACCGCCAGCCGCGCCTGCGGGACGGAGGCCAGGATCCGCGGCATCGCGGCCACGGCGACGTGGATCCCCTTGCGGAGGGTGACGTTGCCCACGAGCCCCACCAGCGGCACGTCGTCGGCCAGCCCCAGCCGCTGGCGGGCCCGGCGGCGGGCATCCGGCGGCGCAGCCGCCAGCCGACAGCGGTCGATAAACAAGTGAATCGTCTCGCTCCGCCCTGCCCGCACGAAGTTCCGCCGCCGCTGGTAGCGAAGCGTCGCCTCGGAGCCGGCAATCACCGAGTCGTTGAACATCCAGTGGAGCTGGAAGTGGTTGGAATGGGCGGTGGCCACCGACGGCACGCCAGCGAGCCAGCGCAGCAGGATCCCGAAGAAGTGGGCCCGGCTCATGTGCGTGTGCAGTAAGTCCACCCCCTCCTGCCGGACGATCCGCGCCACGCGCCGCAACTCGCCGGGAGGCCAGCGGTGCAGGTCGGACGTGATCACCTCAAGCGGCAAACCGCGCCGCAGCACCTCGCGCCCCAGCCACGCGTCGGGCTTGCAAACCAACAGCACGCGATGACCGCGGCGGACAAGCTCCTCCGACAGCATCAGGCAATGGATGACCGCCCCATTGACGCTGCGGCCGGATATGATCTCCATGATGTTCATGGACTGGCCTCCCTGCCGACCCCCGCCGCCCCTGGTTCGTGGCGGGTTTCTCATCCCGCCTCGTTCGGCGCGGGTCTCTGACCCCGCCGCGGGGCCAACCGCAGATCTTCTGCGGCGATGGGGCGCAGTCGCAGACCGCGCCCCAACCTCCCCGAGGGGAAGGGGTCGGGCCATAGGGTAACGTGGCAGGCCACAGCGACGCAAGAGCGATGTGAAGGCAGCGCCGAATGGCCCCTCCCCGCGGGGGGTGTGCCGGGAGCGCGCAGGGTGCTTGCCGAGACCGCAAAGAAACGGCAGAATGGGCAATATCGCGTGTGGATCGGCGGTATCCCGCCCGCACGCGATTTCCCCCAGTCCAAGGAGTTCCCTCGCCATGCCGACAATGGTTTCCCGCCGTGAGTTCCTCGCCGGGCTGACGGCAGCCGCCGGGGCGGTCGCACTCCGCGGCCGCTTCGCCTTCGCCGCCGAAAGCCAAACCAAGGCCCGCAAGGCCAGCGACGTAGTGACCCTGGGCCGCACCGGGCTGCGACCGACGCTGCTGGGCATCGGCACCGGCACCCGCGGCGGCAGCCTGCAGCGCGGCATCGGCCAGGAGGCATTCACCCGGCTGCTCCGCCACGCCCTGGACCGCGGCCTCCGCTACGTCGACACCGCCGACTCCTACCAGACCCACGCCATGGTCCGCCAGGCCCTCGACGGCGTCCCGCGGGACCGCTACTTCATCCAGTCGAAGAGCTTCTCCCGCCAGCCCGCCAAGATCCTGGCCGACCTCGATCGCTACCTCAAGGAACTCCACGTCGAGTACATCGACTCGCTCTTGATGCACTGCATGACCACGGGCACCTGGCCGGTAGACATGCGCCCGCTGGTCGACGCCTTGCGCGACGCCAAGCGGCAGGGGAAGATCAAGGCCATCGGCGTCTCCTGCCACGGCTGGGACCCGCTGGCCGCCTCGCCCCAGGCCGAGGGAGTTGACGTGCAGCTCGTGCGGATCAATCCCTATGGGCTGGTGATGGACGGCAAGCCGGAGAAAGTCGTGGAAGTGATCCGCAAGATGCACCAGGCCGGCCGCGGCATCATCGGCATGAAGATCTTCGGCGAGAGCGGACTGAAGGACCGCCAGGAACGGCTCGCTTCGCTCAAGTACATTCTCGGCCTGGGCTGCATCGACTGCTTCACCATCGGGTTCGGCAGCACCGCGCAGCTCGATGAGACGATGGACCTCGTCGAAGAAGCCGGCAACCTGAGAGCGGCGGCGGCCTGAACGCCATAGCCGGCGGGAGACGGAGCGTGCAACCGGCAGCCAATCACGTTTACCAAGGCGATTGCGTGGCGTGGCTCGAGCGAATCGCGCCGGGCAGCGTCGATTTGGTCTTCGCCGATCCGCCCTTCAACATCGGCTACGCCTACGACGTCTACCAGGACCGCCGCAGCCGGGACGAATACCTCGCCTGGACGCGGCGGTGGATGGCGGGCGTGTGGCGGGTCCTGCGGCCGCAGGGCACCTTCTGGCTGGCCATCGGCGACGAGTTCGCCGCCGAGCTGAAACTCCTCGCGCAACAGCTCCTCGACAAAGCCCCTGGACTGCGTCCAGGGGATGAAGCATGCACGAGCCCCCTGGCCGCGGGCGACGGCCAGCCGGTGAAAGCCCGCCATCGGAAGGGCAGGCGGGCCAAGGCTGCCGAGCCGCAGGGCTTTGCCTGTCGCAGTTGGGTCGTGTGGTATTACACGTTCGGCGTGAATTGCACGCGGGCCTTCAGCCGCTCGCACACGCACCTGTTCTATTTCGTCAAGGACCCGAAGCGGTTCACCTTCAACGCCGAGGACCCGGCGATCCGCGTGCCCTCGGCCCGGCAACTGGTCTACGCCGACGGCCGGGCGAACCCCCGCGGCCGCCTGCCCGACAATACCTGGATCCTCCGCCCGCAAGACGTGCCGGGCGGCTTCGGCCCCCGCCACGACACCTGGTATTTCCCGCGGGTGGCCGGCACGTTCAAGGAGCGGGAAGGCTTCCACGGCTGCCAGATGCCCGAGCAACTGCTGGGGCGAATCCTGCAGTGCTGCTCCAACCCGGGGGACCTCGTGCTCGATCCGTTCGCCGGCAGCGGCACGACGCTGGTCGTGGCCAAGAAGCTCCGGCGGCAGTGGATCGGCCTGGAGCTCTCCCCGGACTACGTCGAGCGGATCGCCCTGCGGCTGGAAAGCGCCCGGCCGGGAGATCCGCTGGACGGGGCGGCCGATCCGCTCACCAGCGCCCCGTCAACCGCCGCCGGCAAACGCCGCGGGGCGCCCGGGGCACGCCGCTTGCGGCTTCGCAAGGGCAGCGCCGAGGACCAAGCAGCCGTGCAGCAATCACTCCCGTTCTTGCAGGCGCCGCGCCGCCCGGCAACATGCGGACCGTCGTCGCGGACTGTCAAGAAACAACCCCCAAGAGGTGCAAACCCATGAAACGGCGAATCCTTTTCGCGGCATGTGCGACGTGCGCGTTGGCGGCGGCTGCCTTGTACGGGGCGGAACCGCCGGCCGCTCCGCAGCGGGAAAACCAAGCCTCCCCCTCCCGCTCCAACCACCCCATCCTCGCCCCCGGCGCCAAGCTCGAGAAGCTCTCCGGCGGCTTCTCCTTCACCGAGGGCCCCGCCTGCGACGCCCAAGGCAACATCTTCTTCACCGACCAACCCAACGACCGCATCCTCCGCTGGAGCACCGACGGCAAGCTCAGCACGTTCATGAAGCCCTGCGGCCGCTCCAACGGACTGTGCTTCGACGCCCAGGGCAACCTCTGGGCCTGCGCCGACGAGAAGAACGAGCTTTGGTCCATCGACCCCGCCGGCAAGGCCACGGTCGTCGTCAAGGACTACCAGGGCAAGCTACTGAACGGCCCCAACGACGTCTGGGTTCGCCCCGACGGCGGCCTGTACATCACCGACCCCTATTATCCCCGGCCGTACTGGAAGCGCGGGCCGAAGGCCCTGGACGCCGAGGCCGTCTATTATCTCGCCCCGGACCGCAAGGGCCTCGTCCGCGTGGTGGCCGACATGAAACAGCCCAACGGCATCATCGGCACCCCGGACGGCAAGCTGCTCTACGTCTCGGACATCGGCGCCGGCCGGACCTTCAGCTACCGCATCCAGCCCGACGGCACGCTCGCCGACAAACAGCTCTTCTGCCACCTGGGCTCGGACGGCATGACGATCGACAGCGAGGGCAACGTCTACCTGACCGGCCACGGGGTGACAGCGTTCAACGCCGCCGGCCGGCAGATCGCGCGGATCGAAGTGGCCGAGGCCTGGACGGGCAACATCTGTTTCGGCGGCAGCGACCGGCAGACGCTGTTCATCACCGCCTCGCGCGGCATCTACGGCATCCGCACCCGCGTCCACGGCGTGGGCAGCCAGTAAGATTTCGAGCGACCATAAGCGACTCAGCCACGGATGGAACACGGATTATACACGGATGTTTCAGCTTCTTGCGCTGCAAGTGCATTTTCGATCCCTGCCTTCGATCCGTGTTCGATCGGTGTTTCATCCGTGGCTGAGTCCGGAAGTTATTCTTCGGCCGGTTCCAATCTCCCCTCTCCCAGAGGCAGCGGGGAGCTATTTCAAGACGCGCTCCCAGCAGTAAAGGCCAGCGATGCCGACCCCCTATTCCCGCCGCGTTGCCCGCTTCTACGACGTGGTGCAGGCGGCCTACGATCTCGCCGTCTCGCGGGACTACCTCCGCTACGGCATGTGGGATGAGAACACGCGGACGGCCGCCGAGTCGCTGGTGAATACCGATCGCTTCGTAGCCGAGCTGCTGCGGCTGGGCCCGCAGGACACGGTGCTGGACGCCGGCTGCGGGGTGGGCGGCTCGGCGATCTATTTTGCCAAGACTTTTGGGGCCCGTGTGGTCGGCGTCAACATCAGCCCGGGGCAGTTGGAAAGGGCGCGAGACAAGGCCCGCCGCGCCGGGCTGGACGAGCGGGTTTCCTTCGAGCAACAGGACTTCACGGCCACCCGCTTCGCGGACG
>Ga0181527_1002819_pt1 | contig 15889 bp, 12 predicted proteins | sample PEATcosm2014_Bin_30_FD_119762 | JGI IMG/M metagenome (GOLD analysis project Ga0181527, IMG submission 119762) | Peatland microbial communities from MTU Mesocosm Facility, Houghton, MI, USA - PEATcosm2014_Bin06_60_metaG | ecosystem: Environmental > Terrestrial > Soil > Wetlands > Peat | place...
GCCTGCAACCGAGGATAAGCGAGAACGCGTTCCACTTCTTCCAAAAGAAAGGGGGAAAGGATCAAGGTGTGCTCGGGGGAGCGGGCGAGTTCTGCGAAGAGGGTACGGGCTGAGCCGCCCGCTCTGGGGTTTGCCCTCACCAGAATGTTGGTGTCGAGGAGGACCCTCATGGACGCTTGGGCCGCACCTGCTCCAGCGCCTCGTCAATAGCGGCTTCCATCTCGAGCTGGGAGACGTCCCTCACTTTGCCCGCCATCCTGTCAAGGTGTTCTTCAAGACGGCGCGCAGCCTCCCGGCGAGCTTCTCCTCGAGGAGCTTCATGGCGCCGGTAAGCCCGGACGCTCACCTGCTCGTCATCCTGCAAGGGGCGTCCGAGCAAGTTCTCGATAGCGGCCTTGACCGGTGCCGCCAGGTCGCGCGCCCAGTTGATCGTGGCGTTCTGCATGATCCCTATTATAGCGGGTTCTCAGGCGCATTTCAACGCGCCTGCGCGTTTCAGGCGTTTCTTCCGCAGAAGGAGTTGTTGTCCATTCTGACTCCTGACTTCGGACTCCTGGCACGCCTGTGCATGGCTGCAAGAATCAATTGGCGAGGACAAGCATCGGACCGAAGACTGAGCTGGGGAGCCGTCTGTTGGCCGTGGCAGCCAGACGAGGCGAGAAGGGCTCTTCCAGCGTGATGCGTGAGGCAGTCGATGCGTACCTCAACGCCTCAGCCGATTGCCGGTTTTCGATTGCCCCGCCGTGGCGGGCCGCTTGTCGATTCCAGACCGGGAGTCGGGGGAATGCGGTTTTTCAATCCTCAATCGACAATCCTTAATCGACAATCACTCGTACCGCAGCGCCACCATGGGATCGACTTTCGTCGCCCGGCGCGCAGGGATGTAGCACGCTACGAGGCCCACGGCGGTCAATAGCAAAGCCACAGCAGCGAGGGTCAGCGAATCGGCGGATTTGATTCCCCAGATTCGGTTTTGGAGAATTCTGCCGAACGCGAAGCTCACCGACACGCCGATGCCGATGCCGATGGCCAACCACCAGAGTCCCCCTATCATTACCATGCGGCGCACGTCCTCTGCTTGCGCCCCCAGCGCCATGCGGATTCCGATCTCGCTCGTGCGGCGTGCCACTGTGTACGCCAGCAGGCCGTAAAGGCCAATGGCCGCGAGCAGCGAGCCCAGCGCGCCGAATGAGCCCGATAAGGTCGCAATGAGCCGCTCCGGAACAATGGATGCATCCACTTGATCGGCCAGCGTCGTGACCTGTGCCATCTGTATCGTCTTCGCCGCTTCGCGCACCGCGCGGCGCACTTTGGGAGCTACGGTCTCGGGATCGACACTGGTCCAAAGCGCGAAGCGCGAGGGCGCGTTTCCCTCCTGGAAGGCGTTGATGTAGATGGTGCGCGGTGTGGCTTCACCAATGTCGTAGTACTTCGCGTCGCCCACCATTCCCACGATCTCGTAAGTCTTGTCGGGGCCGAAGCCCTTCCAGTCGCGGTCGAGCCAGAAATGCTTTCCAATGGGGTTGCCGTTGGCGAAGTAATACCGCGCCATCGCTTGGTTGACGATCGCCACGCGCGGACCGCCCTGGTCCTGGTAATTGAAGTCCCGCCCGGCGAGCAGTGGCGTGCCGAGGGTCTGGAAGTACTGCGGCGCGACCCAATTTAAGGAAACGTAGCGGCGATCTTCAGGCTTTTCCGGGTGTCCCTCCACGTTGGCGAAACTGGCAGCCCCCGCGCCTGAGATGGGAGTAGCGCCGCTGAGCGTGGCTGAGCGCACACCCGGAATCGCTTCCATGCGCCCCAGCAGTTCCTGATACAGACGGGATAATTGCTCGCCCTTGTATTCACTGCGGCTCGGGTCGAGAGTCACCAGCAAAACGTGGTCGCGGCGGAAACCCAGATTGAGGCGCTGTAGATTCCATAGGTGTCCGACAAACAGGCCGGCGGCGCTCGACAGCACCACCGACAAGGCTACCTGGGCCACCACCAAGCTCTTTCCGAAAAGACGCTGGAGCCTTGTTCCCCCAGCCGTCCCGATTTCCCGCAGCGAAGGCGACTGAGCGGAAGCGAACGCGCTCCAAACGGGGGCCAGTCCGAACAGTACGCCGGTCAACAAGGCGACTCCGGCAGCGAAAAGCAGCACGTGCCCATCCGGGTGAACGTCGATCTCGAGGTGAGCGGGCAATTCCACAATCCGCCGACCGGAGGTGATGATCCGCAGGAGCGACTTAGCGCCCAAATACGCCAGGAAGACACCCATCAGGCTGCCCATCGTAGAAAGCAGCAGAGACTCAGTCAACACTTGGCGCACCAGGCGGAACCGGCCGGCGCCCAGGGAAACGCGCAATGCCATTTCGCGCTGACGGGCGACGGCGCGCGCCAGCAACATACTAGCTATGTTGGTGCACGCGATGAGTAATAGCAGGCCCACCAAGGCCATCAGGAACAGCAGTGGCTTCGCGAAGTTATCACGCAGCACCGACAACCCGGCGCCCGCCGGAGCCACTTCCATTTTCAATTGGCGCCAAAGGGGATCTTTACTGTTCTTGGTCATTTCCTCGACGGTAAACTGAAAAAGCACGCTCATTTCCGCGCGCGCCTGCTCGAGGGACACCCCGGGTTTCAATCGCCCGATCAGGGCTAACGGCATTCGACCCGAGGTCACCCGGCTGGGGCGACTGATCACTGGTTCCATGGCTACGGGTACCCAGACCTCCGGCCTGGACCATGTCATTAATCCAAAGAACTCACGGGGGGTTACCCCGACAACCGTCAGCGGCACATCTTCCACAATGATTCGCTTGCCGAGAATTCCCGGATCCAGGTTAAACCGGCTCTTCCAGTAAGACCAACTCACCACGGCCACTGCCGAACCAGCCGCACCCATCTGGCCGTCTTGTGGACCAATCAGCCGGCCGATCACGGGCTTCACCCCGAGGACCGGGAAGAAGTCCCCCACCACATATTCGCCATCCACCGCCTCCGGTTCGAGGCCTTCACCGCGCACCTGGAAACGGGAAGACATAACACCGATGAGTCCCGAGAAGACGTGGTTGTTATCCCGAAAGTGCTCGTAACTGTGCCACGAGAATCCGTTCATCCGCGGTTCCCCCGGGTAGCGATGCAGCAGTTCCACAAGCTGCCCGGGATTCCGCACCGGAAGCATGCGTAACATCAGGGCGTTGATCAGGCTGAAGATTGCCGTGTTGGCGCCGATGCCCAGCGCGAGCGTCAGCACGGCCACCGCTGTGAAGCCGGGGTTCTTGCGCAGCACGCGCGCGCCGTAGCGGAGGTCTTGCAGCAACGTTTCAAGCCAACGAAATCCCCACATGTCGCGCGTCACCTCTTTAACCAAGGTGACGTTGCCGAACTCGCGTACCGCTGAAGCTCTTGCTTGCTCGGGCGATTCGCCTTGCTCGGCACGGTCCCGTGCAGCCATGCGCAGATGACTCTGTACCTCTTCGTCTAGATCCTCCTCACGCTGTCGTCGGCGAAGCAACCAGTCCCACAGACTCATGGCTGTCCCTCCTCGGGCGCGGGATTCATAATCCCCGCGATGGCGTTGACAATTTGCTCCCAGCGGGCCTGCTCGGATAATAACTGTCTCTTGCCAGCAACCGTCAGGCAGTAGTACTTGGCGCGCTGGTTGCTTTCGGTCTGCTTCCACTCGGAGCTCACCCAGCCCTGCGTCTCGAGACGATGGAGTGCCGGGTAGAGCGAGCCGGTCTCGACCTGTAGCACTTCGCCCGAGCGCCCGCGAATGGATTGGCTGATCCCGTATCCGTGCTGGGCGCCCCATTGCAACGTCTGAAGGATGAGCATATCCAGCGTGCCTTGCAGCAACTCGATCCGATCTTGATAGCCTTGTTTTTTCGCCATGTTAGGACGTAGACATCCTACATCATAAAGGGGTAGGTTGTCTACCCCTTTTTTTTAGTAGGTTTGGAAGCGGAGGTTCCCCACCCCGCACGCATGTCACCCCCCAGCCCCTGGCACCTCAAGTCTGAAACCTGGCACCTGACACCTGACACCTGGCACCTGCTCTTTCCCCACCTACCCACCTACAACCTACGTCCTTTCTTTTCAACAACATTCCCGCTTTCAACGCATAACCTCCTTTGTTTTCTATAACATTCCCGCTTCTTGGCTGGCCGTGGAAGACCGACCCTTTGTTTTCAATAACATTCCCGCGTCGGTCGTTCATTTTCAAAAACTATCTTTCTCTTTCTCTGTCGAGAACGGACTTGCTGTCCACCTGAGAAAAGGGAGGTTTACGGCCTTTTGGCCCCGCCTCGGACACTCTAGAGAGTGGATTGGGGGATCAGGGTGGCATTGCAGCATAGGGTTCCTGGGAGGCCATGACCACCTGCGTGGCCTCAACTGACTATGCTAGCCTACTTTGTCCCGCTTGTCAAGAGACAGCGTGTCCGCCTCGGTCTCTCGGAGAAGGTAGGAGCAGGGCCGGGGTTTGCCCATGGACGGGCGAGACCGCGAGGCCTGTGGACCCTGGGCGTTGCCCAGGGCTGGTATAGGCCGCCCCTTCGGGGCTGGCGAATGTCCAAGCTGGAGTGGCGGGATTAGAGGAATCCAGCCCACGCGGCATTGGCGTTCAGCCTTTTGATTTGCTTTCAAGAGGAAGCAGCCTGCTCCCCAATCAGAGCTGTCAACCGCCACCGGAAGGCGCACACGCGCCGCCGGCTGACTTGCTTGCGGCGCTGCCTGTGGCAAATACCGAGAACTTCTGCTCGACGCGCTTCCATCCGCATTTGGGGCACTCAGGCGGCTCCTGGTGGCGCGTCAACACGAGCTTCTCGAAGACATGTCCGCAGTTGCAACAGGCGTATTCAAAGATAGGCATGGGAAACCTTTCTCACTCCTTAGGTTTGAGGTCACAGCTTTCTTGCTTGGGTTTCCCCGCCGGGGAGGCAAAACGCCGCGCTCATGTGAAGCGCGAGATTCCGGGGATGCGTGGCAGGACCAGGAACCAGACCACCAGAAAGAGAACGAAAATCAAGAAGTTTGCCATAGTCAAATTATACGCTCCTGCTGCACCGGGGGCTGCCCTGCTTTGGCAGGTGGGGTTTGGGGACAGGCGCCTGCCGCCAGGAGAAGCACTGCCCGCAGTGAGAGGAGTCTCTTCATTACGCTACCTCGCGGAGGGTTTCCTGTGCCTCGTCCGGCAGGATCTCAAAGGTAGTTTCGATCTTCGCCGTCTTCGAGATCATCGCCCCCACGGCGCAGTACTTCGTCTCGGAAAGCTGAATGGCTCTTTGGACGGCCTCGGGAGCGATGCGCCCCCGAAGCCGGTGCTTGATTTCAATGCGGGTGAAGTGAGAAGGCGGCTCCGGGTGCTGCTCAGCATGGAGTTCGATTTCATACCCGGTTACCGTCTGGCGTTTCTTGCGAAGAATGCTGATCACGTCAAAAGCGGTACAGCCACCGAGGGCCAGCAAGGCCAGCTCAATGGGCTTGGGTCCCGTGCGCCCGTCGGCGTCGTCCATAACAAGGGCATGACCAGTACCCGACTCCGCAACAAACTGCCTTCCTTCGCCCTCGACGGTCACTAATCGCAGCTTTCCTTCAATCATGGTTCACCTCAGTTTTCGGTTTGCTTTCTGCGGCCCGAGGAGGCAAAAGCATGGCATGGTAATCCTCCTGGAGGCCCTTACGAGCAGTTCATCACAACTACCGATTCCTTTGAGCATTTCGAACCAGGTATTCCGGATCCGTTCGTCGTGTTGTATCTGCCTGGCCTCATAAGCATAAATGCAGTTTCCAGGGAGAGGTAACAAAAAGAAGTGGGTTCTTTGGGCAAGATAGCACGTTTCTGCTGGGTTCTGGCAAGAAGAAGGTGTGAAAAAAACCGTAGGGGCGCGCCATGGCGCAAGGCTGTCCAAATTGGCGAACCGTTCGAGGGCCTAACGCGGCTTTGCCGCTTGATGTGCGGAAAGCCTCTGGCTTTCCGGCTAAATCCGCCCCGCTCTGCCCTCCGTGCTGGCTGGAAGGCTGAGCCTTCCAGCCAGCGCGGAGGAGGTTGGTCGAGGGCGTCCGCCGCGGAAAGGCAAAGCCTTTCCGCACATCAGGCGGCGGAGCCGCGAGTCGCCGCCGGTGGGATCGAGCGCAATTTGGACAAGCCTGCGCCATGGCGTGCCCCTACCTGAATTTTCAATGGGATACACGGGGTGAATTCGCCCCTTTTAGGATTTTTTCACAGCTTCGAACGGATGGGACGACGCCGGTGGCATGAAATTGCTCCTCACCCATTGGGGAACCGCTGTGCTAGCATCTACTTTACAAACGCGGAGGAGGCAACCCAAGACGGCGCTGGCAATCTCCGATTCCGGCGACGTATCTCATGAAATCGCAAGTTGAGCAGGCACTCGCAAATCTGAAATCCGGGAACCCTGAAGACGTTGAACGGGCTCTCGAGGCACTTCAGGGGGTCGTTTACGGTTTCGGGATGAAAGTGTGCGGCGTTCGCGAGGATGCCGAGGACACGGCGCAGGAAACCCTCATCCGCCTGGCAAGGCAACTCAAGGAGTTTCCTGACGCGCGGGCGCTGGCCGTCTGGCTTTACAAGGTGGCCAAGACCCAATGCCTGATGAGCCGCCGCAAGAGCAAGTTCGCTCCCGCGCAAATGCTTTCCCTGGATGCGTTGATGCCCAAGGAAAGCGGCCCCGCAGCTCCGGCAATGAAATCCTGGAAGATTACCCCCGAAGAAATGGTGCTGAACAAGGAGTTGCGCAGCAAGCTGGAAGCCGCCGTGCTTGCCCTTCCCAAGCCTTACCGCCTGGTCCTGATTCTCCGCGACATGGAACAGCTCGACACCAAGGAAGTGGCGGAGGTGATGGGCATTTCCGCGGAAACCACCAAGATGCGCCTGCACCGGGCGCGCGTTTTCCTTCGCAATGCGCTGGCCGGCTATGTCCAGCGGGCGCAGGGGAAAGATCATGCCTGACCGGCATTGCAAGCAGATCTTCGCCATGCTCTCCGAGTACCTGGATGGTGAGCTCCCGGTGAAGAATTGCCGCGAATTAGAGCGCCATCTGAAGGGCTGCCGGCCCTGCATCGCATATCTCGAGAGCTTGAAAACCACCGTGGAAGCTTGCCGCAGCTATAAGGCGCCCAGGGCTCCCGCCCTCTCCAAGCAAGTGAAGGCTGCTCTGCTGGCGGCTGTTCATAAGGTCATTTCGATATATCTTTCTGAATAGGGTCTCATAGCAGCAACCTTATCGTGAGATGGTTCGTCAGAAGATATGTAAGCCGGGTGTAAAATCCCCGCCGGAGGCCGACCGTGAGATACGATCATTTACGACGTGTACTCGTGGTTGTGGTCGCGGGGCTGCTCTTCCTACCAGCAGCTCTCTTTAGCCAACAACAGAACCCTTCCCAGGTGCGCTCGGTGCGGCTGAGTTTGGTCAGCGGCAAAGTGACGGTGAAGCGCCCAGGCGCAGCCGAAGGGGTCCAGGCGCAGGTGAATACCGCAATCGAGGAAGGCTTTGTGGTGTCAACATCGGCTGGCGGTCTTGCGAACGTGCAGCTCGAGAACGGCTCCACGATTCGACTGAGCGAACACACCAAAGCCGACTTCACGCAATTAAGCGCGGATGCGGATGGAAACAAACTGAACGTCATTACGTTGGAACGGGGATTGGCTGGTTTTTACTTCGTCCCTGAACGACAGGACGTTTCCAAGGTGAAGATTGCTGATGCCACCTTGACTTCCCATGGCAGGACCGAATTCCAAACCAATTTCACCCCGGGGACGGTGCAAGTGCGCGTGTCGGAGGGCTCCGTCACGATTTCGGCACACGCCAGCTCCCTGACTCTGGGTAAAGGGAAGGCCATGGTGTACAACCCGTTGACGGTTGCTGAGGCGGGGGCGAAATCGCACGCGCGGGTGGTGCGCTTGAGCTACGTGAGTGGTACGGTGATGGTCAAGCGGCCTGCTTCGGCGGAAGAGGAACCGGCGATGGTGAACGTGCCCATCCAGGAGGGTTTCGAACTCTCCACTTCCGGCGGCAGTTATGCCGAAGTGGAATTTGAAAACGGTTCCACCGCCCGCATAGGCGAGCTCTCCAAATTGCTTTTCGATCAACTGGCGTTGGACGCCGACGGCAACAAGCTGAACGGCATGACGTTTGAGCAAGGATATGCCACTTTCCACTTTCTGCCCGAGCACAGCCTTCCGCGCTCGACAAAACGGGATGGCACTATTCACTTTCAGCCCACGAACGGCGATGTTTATCGCGTCAAGATTGCCGACGCGACGGTGACGGCCGATGGCAAGTGCGAATTCCGCACGGACCTGGAACAGGACCGCTTTCGCGTGGAAGTTTTCAATGGCTCGGTAGATGTCGCCACTTCTACCCTGTCTGCCAAACTCGGCGAAGGCAAGATCCTGGAACATAAATCCGGCGGCGAGGAGTTGGCTTTCAACACCCAAAAAGGAATTGTCAAGGACACTTGGGATCAGTGGACGGAGGCACGGGATAAGCAAGTGCAGCTTACGGAAAAAGACGAGGCCGTACATCCCATTGGACCGCGCTACGGCTGGAGCGAGCTTGACACCTATGGCGAATGGATTGCGTTTCCCGGTGGCAGATTCGGCTGGTCGCCCTACGCGCGGGTAGGCTGGTCGCCCTACACCAATGGCCAGTGGCAATGGTACTCGGGACTCGGCTGGACGTGGATTTCCGGCGAACCCTGGGGCTGGATGCCTTACCACTGCGGTCTATGGGACTTGGACGCTAGCTTTGGCTGGTATTGGATGGACCCGATGTTCAGTTGCGGACTCTGGGGGCCTTCGCTGGTCAATTGGTATGCGGGACCGGGATGGATCGGCTGGACGCCGAAGGGGGGGGCCGGTCATCCGAAACCCGTTCCACCAGGGGGTCGTCCTCCAGGCCCTGTTCCTCTCTCAGCGCATTCCCAACGGGGACTTATCACGGTTCCGACCAGTGTGGTTCAAAATCGGCAGTTGATTACGCCCGAGACCGTGAACCAAATTCCGCCCACGGCGGGAAGCCCGATTGAACACCCGCCCTTCGAACCGGGCTCGCGGCCCACGAGCGCGGCAAGCTCGCCGGCGCTGAGCGCGGGAACCACATCCAAAAGCAATACCACGGCCGCGACGGCGCCGCCCGCACCGGCGCCGATCAGTGGGGGGGGACTAGGCTTCGCATCGCACCACGCTTCCGCGCCTTCCACCATCCTGATGGGAGGCGATGCGGCAAAGGAGAGGTCCTTGCCCTTGCTTGCGCACTATCATCTCTACCCCGGCCGTGAGCCCTTGCGCGCCCTTGCAGGCACAACCCTGGGGGGACGTTATCCGGTGCGCGCGTCAACGGGTGAGTTCCGCGGCAATCCTCTCAGAGGTGGGGGAATGAAGGGAGGCGCCAGTAGCCAGAACGGTCCCCGGGGCGGCCCCACCGTGTCGCACCCAGCGGGCGGGTCAGGGGCCATCATCATGGCCCACGGACAAGGTGGAGGCGGCTCGCACGGTGGGGGCTATTCCGGTGGCGGTGGCTCCTCCGGTGGCGGGCACTCCGGTGGAGGTGGAAGCGTCTCCGCCGGTAGCGGCGCGGCACACTCTGGCGGCGGTGGCGGCGGTGCCGCTGCTGGCGGTGGCGCCGGTGGCGGACACCACTGATCCACCGTCGCATTGCAGTTGTCGAATAATTATCGCGCCTTTACAGGCTGCGGGAAAGTCCCTCCAAGCTGTCATTCCGAGCCCGTTCGCTGTCATCCTGAGCGGAGCGAAGGATCTCCGCGTTTCGCTCAGGGTAAACTCCGCGAGGAATCTCGCTCTGAGTGTTTTCAACGCAGTGCGAGATTCCTCGTCGTCCGCCAATGAGAATGGCGGACTCCTCGGAATGACAGGCCAAACGGGTTTTTCCGCAGCCTGTTTGGCCCAAATGACGACGGGCGTGGCCGCTTGCGAGCGATTGCTTCTGACGGCCTCGCGCCTCGGGTTTGCCCTGTCTCCTCTTCAGGGCTTGTCGCCACCAGCGTGGCCCCCTTGTCCAGCCGCGATCCAGTCACCCCCAACTCGATTCCCACCTCCGTTACATTATTAGAAAGCCCCGACGGTCCACAAATTCTCCCCTCTGCCGTACCACCTTGTGTATGAGCTCTGCTTGCCCAAGACTCTATGGAACATATAGAGATCTCATTGCAACCCGAGGTAAGTGGAGCACGAGCTCACCACCTGCCGACCGAAATTGGAAAGTACACGCCGCGTCTGTAGTAGGCAGCAAAATGGTGCGGGGCCGGGCGTAGGGGCATCCGCCGCGGCGGACGCTGTGCCGCTACAAGATACACATCGCACCCACGCTAACTTCCGAATTCGGGTTCAAGCCCCAGGCTGCGAACGCAGTCGGGGTAGGCTCGCTATTTTATTCGCTACGACTATTCGCATATTATCGTATATAAAAAGTTGATGTTATTGACTTTAAATGGACACCTGCCTATACAATATTTCGCTGCGCGCACTGATACGCTAGAAAGCCGCAAAGCTGCTTGCAGCCGGCTTTGCCCTTAACGAAGCCAAGGAGATGATGGTGATCCCCAGCTTAGCGTGCTGCATGAGCTATAAGGCCGATTCCCTCGGGGGCTGAAAAAACACAACGGCCAGGTTTGTCCAGTTTCCATCGGAGAGGAGCATATGAATCGCCGGCAAGAAGGGGTAATGGAACATGCCCATGGGTTTGGCATTTTCTGCTCAGCGATGGCGTTAACTCTCATGGTTACCTCGGCAGCTCGAGCACAAGTGTCGGGTGCGATTTCGGGAACGGCTGCCGACTCATCGGGAGCCGTGTTGCCGGGGGTGACCGTGGTTGTGAGAAACCTGGAGACGGGATCGATTCGTGCCGCAGTAAGCGACGGCATGGGGCGTTACAGCGTGCTCTCACTTCCAGTCGGACGGTATGAGATAAGGGCACAAAAGGACGGGTTCAGAGCTGAGCTCCGCACAGGCATCACCCTGGTCGTCGGACAGGAGGCCACGGTCGACTTGGTCCTGCAATTGGGCGAAATCAGGCAGCAAGTGACGGTGACGGGGGAAGCGCCGTTGGTCAGCGCCACGTCGACTGCGACCGCGGGTTTGGTCGGAGAGCGGCAAGTAAAGGACCTGCCGCTGAACGGCCGAAGCTACGATGAGCTTCTTACCCTGAATCCCGGGGTCGTCAATTTCACCTGGGAGAAGACAGGCGGGGTCGGAATTTCCAACTCTGCCGTCGGCAACATGTTCTCGGTCTCGGGGAATCGGCCTCAGCAAAACCTCTTCTTGTTGAACGGGGTCGAATATACGGGCGCAGCCGAGAACAACATGCAGCCCGGCGGTACCTGCCAGCAGTTGCTGGGAGTGGACGCGGTTCGGGAATTCAACCTGCTGCGCGACACTTACGGGCCGCAGTACGGCAAACGGCCCGGCGGCCAAGTCACCATTGTCACCCAGTCCGGGACAAACGATTGGCATGGGACGGTATTTGAATTCCTCCGCAACAGCGACCTTGATGTGCGCAATTTCTTCGATCACGCCTCCATCCCGCATTTCGCGCGCAACCAGTTTGGGGGGTCTTTGGGGGGACCGGTCCAAAAGGACAAGACCTTCCTGTTTGGCAATTACGAAGGATTCCAGCAGCACCTGGGGTTAACCGATGTGACGCTCGTTCCAGACAACAACGCGCGCAACGGTCTATTGCCGGGCCCGAATGGCACGTCGGTCAACGTCGGAGTTGCATCCGGAGTTGCGCCCCTGCTTTCGTTGTGGCCCGTGCAAAGCCCGAATGCACCCGACTTCGGAGGCATCGCCGAATCGTTCAGCAACCCTTTGCAAACCATCCGAGAGGACTTTGGGACCACGCGGCTCGACCACCTCTTCTCTGAGAAAGACTCCCTCGGCGCCGTCTACACCGTCGACGACAGCGCGGATAACTCACCTACCATCAATCCCTATAGCACGGACCTGGAGAGCCTCCGGGAACAGGTTATCAGCCTCGAAGAAACCCACGTCTTCTCCCCCATGCTGATTAACACCGCCCGCTTCGGTTTCTCTCGCGCCAGCTACTTCTATACAGGAGAACCCACCCCCAACACCCCCGCAGCGAGTGTTCCGAGCTTTTTGGTTGGCCGTCCAGTAGGCGCGGTGGTGATCGGAGGAAGCGCGGCATCGAATCCGGCCGCACAATTAAGCCTGGCTGGAAGCAACAATGGAAGCAACCTGGACATCGCGCGAAATCTCTTCACCTATGAGGATCGCGTAACCTTCACGAAAGGGCGTCATCGGGTCAGCGTGGGAGCGTGGTTCCAACGGCTCGAGTCCAATGAAAATCTGGCGCTCAGCCAGTATGGACAGGCTACATTTACAAGTCTGACGACCTTCCTGGACGGCACGGTGGGCACTTTCCTGTTTGATCCCACACCGACCCGTCTGGGCTGGCGCTCCTTGCTCGGCGCCTGGTACCTCGAGGACGACATGCGGCTGAGTCCGAAGTTGACGCTGTCCCTGGGTTTCCGCGACGAATTCACCAACGGCTGGAACGAAGCTCAAGGTCGGGGCGCCAACTTCGTTTTCAACAACGGGGTCATTGTTACTCAACCGCGAGTCGCAAACGCAGTCTTCACTTCCAACAACGCGAAGTTCCTGCCCCAACCGCGAATCGGTTTGGCGTGGAGTCCCTTCCGCACGGAGACCGTCGTCCGCGCCGGGTTCGGGATGTACAACGATCTTCAAGATGCGCTTGGATACCGCCTCGATCAGAATGCGCCCTTCAATCCAACCGACAGCATCGCGAGCCTCCCGGTCTCTCATCTCCCTTTCAACCCCGGCGCCCCACTGCCGTCAAGCGCGAAGGTGTTGCCGGGGGGAGTTCAACCCAATTTGCAGACGCCCACCCTCGTGTCCTATTCCCTCAGGATTGAACAGGAATTGACTCCCAACACCTCGTTCAGCGTCGGTTATGTGGGATCTCACGGGTACCACGAAATCGTCAGCGTGGACGCCAACGAGCCTTTCCCCACAATTTGCCCTGCGGCCCCGTGCCCGGCTTCACTACCGGCTGGGACATACTACATTCCGAGTGGAGCGCCAAAGGCCAATCCCGCGTTGGGGAACACCTGGAGCTGGTTTTCTGAGGGGGTCAGCTCCTACAATGCCCTGCTTTTGGATTTTACTCACCGCTTCAGTGGGGGCTTGGCCTTGCGGGGAGTTTACACTTGGTCGAAGACCCTCGACGACGGAGACTCACTGAATGCCACCGCCGCGGCCAATGCCCCGGGGTTGGTCATGAATCCCTTCAACCTCCACGCAGACTGGGGACTTGCAACGTTTGACGTCAGAAACGTTGGGGTCATTAACGGAAGCTATGAGCTACCGTTCGGACGGGGGAAGGCTTTCCTGAATGGCTTCGGCGGTGGGCGTAATGCACTCGCTAGCGGCTGGAGTTTGAATAGCATTGTGACCTTGCAGAACGGCTTTCCATTCACGCCACAACTCAGCTTCAATCCCTCCAACAACGGGGATACGCGCAACCCCGTGCGTCCGTCTCTGAACCCGGCGTTCTCCGGGCCTGTGATTCTGGGGAGTCCAAACCAGTATTTCAATCCCAACGCCTTTCTCGTCCCACCTAACGGGACCTACGGGAATCTTGGACGAGACACCTTTACTGGCCCGGGGCTCGCCACGCTTGATCTTTCCTTGCTCAAAGACACGAAGATTACGGAGAAACTGGATCTCCAGTTTCGGGCGGAGTTTTTCAACGCCCTGAATCGCGCTAATTTCAATACCCCAAACCTGATCGTATTCACATCGGCCGCTGGGGTCCCCTCCCCCACTGCCGGTGTCATCACCAGCACATCCACAACGTCGCGGCAGATTCAATTCGGACTCAAGCTGATCTGGTAGGCCACCCGGAGCAGGCAGGGTCGTCGTGGCACGGCCATCTTGGCCGTGGTCACGGCCGAGAGACTGTGAAACAACCAACGCGGGCCCAGATGCCTGATCCGCTCCTGGCCTTGCACCCGGATACGGCGGCAGCGCCACGAGATGAAAAAGCCTGCCTCGTGTCATTCTGAGGCCGCCGTTTTTTGGTGGCCGAAGAATCCCTGCAGTTTCTTTGAACGGCCAGTCCGTCAGCTGAGGATGAATGTTCTTTACGAACTGCGGACCCGCCGCGGCGAGTTCGTCGTCCGCCAATAAGAATGGCGTCCCGCCGCGGCGGGATCAGAATGACAGCGCCTAGGATGTGCGCCGTGTCTGCGCAACTCCAACTTCCGAGTTCGTGTTAAAGGGTTATCTTGCGGAGGCAAGCCGTGGCGTGACCTGAGTGTCAGGGCGCAACTCGTCCGTGCCTCGGAGAGCGACCATGTCCCCTTCCCGAAGGTCTCCAAAAACCTCAATTAAACCGCCGCTGGTCGCACCGGTCTTGACGTCCACCCACTCGGCTTTGTCATCGCTCAGGCGCACGACAAATACGCGCTCGAGCGTCGTGGCAATGGCGGTTGACGGCACAAAGAGCGTTGGGTTAGGACGCTCGACCGGCCAGAGCACCTCAGAGAACGTGCCGGGGTCGAGCCGACCTGAAGGGTTACTCACATCGAGTTCCACAGGCATGGTGCGCGTCTTCATGTCTACCGAGTGAGATATGCGCGCCACTGTGCCCGTAAAGGTTTGGCCGGGGAACGCGGGAACGGTAAAGCCCACCTTGGCTCCTTCGGGAATCCCCGCCGCGTAATTTTCAGGCACTGGAACAACCAATCTGAGCCGCGAAAGCGTCTCGACCCGCACCATCGGGACTGAGGCGCCCGGCCCACCCGCGGGACCCACGAGTGCCCCGGGGTGCACGTTCCGTTCCGTCACCACGCCATCAAAGGGTGCTGCGACCTGAAGATATCGTTCGATCTCAGTGACCGATTGCAGCGCCTGCTTCGCTGCGTTCACATTGTCCTGCGAAGCCTTCACCTGGGCGGCGTCCGCCTGCGCTGCCTTTTCGGCAACGATGAGATCATTGCCAGCCACCACTCCGGGTGTCGCCGCGGCTACTTTGAGCTTCTGATAAGTGCTGTCATCGGCAGCCAGCTTGGCTTGCGTTGCGGAGAGTTGCGACTCGGAGCTTTGGAGTTGGGCTTGAGCTTGCGCGCGCTGCGCGACCAACTCGGGCGCTTCCAGGCGGGCGATCGATTCCCCACCCTTCACATGGGAACCCCGGTCCACTCCGATCCATTTCACGAATCCGGTGACCTTCGGATAGATGGCCACGACTTCATAAGGCTGCAACTCGCCGGGAAGGTGGACTGCGATCTTGAGCTTTTGCGAGACAACGCGCACAGCGTCAACCGTTGGGATTGAACCGGCGCCATTGCCTGCCGAGTCTGTTGACCCCGGTCCGCCACCCCCCGAATTGCAAGACACACAAACCCAGCCCACCATCATCAAGAGCGTTATGTGCATCAACCGAAGGCTTTTCATCGTGTCTCCTCTTCCGGATTCTGTGAATCGGCGGCATGCGGTTCTGCATAGGCGCTTCGAGGGTCGTCGGGATCGAGCGACGGCGAATGGACTTTCGCCCGCTCCTGCACGAGCGAAAACACGGCGGGCAGAATTAACAGCGTCGCGATCGTGGAGGCAAGCAATCCTCCAATCACCGATCTTCCCAGAGGGGCGGTTTCTTCCGCACCTGTGCCAATGGCCAGCGCCATGGGAAGCATGCCCGCGATCATGGCCATGCTGGTCATCAAAATGGGGCGCATGCGCGATTGGGCGCTGCGGCGGCCTGCGAGCGCCGCATCGGCTCCCTCGATTCGGTATTGTTCGGCAAAGACCACTAACAGGATCGAATTCGCCACCGCCACGCCAATGGCCATGATCGCCCCCATGAACGACTCGATA
>Ga0181527_1002822_pt1 | contig 15881 bp, 16 predicted proteins | sample PEATcosm2014_Bin_30_FD_119762 | JGI IMG/M metagenome (GOLD analysis project Ga0181527, IMG submission 119762) | Peatland microbial communities from MTU Mesocosm Facility, Houghton, MI, USA - PEATcosm2014_Bin06_60_metaG | ecosystem: Environmental > Terrestrial > Soil > Wetlands > Peat | place...
GATGCGCGTCGCGCCGATGCGTTTCGCGATGAGGGAGCTATCGGCGAGGCGGCCGATGCGTATGGCCAGATCGTAGCCTTCCTCGACGAGATCGACGAGCCGGTCGTTCAAAACGAGATCGATATTCACGCGCGAATAGCGCGTGGTGTAGGCCGCGATCCGCGGGGCCACATGCAATGCGCCAAAGGACATCGGCGCCGTCACCCGCAATCGCCCCACGGGCTCCGACGCCTGGGCGGCGATCTCTCGCTCGGCCTCCTCGATCGCCGCCAGAATGTCGCGGCACCGTTCGAGATAGGCGGCTCCCGGCTCGGTCAAGCTGACCTTGCGCGTCGTGCGGTTGAGCAATCGCAGCCCTAGATGGGCCTCGAGGTCCATGACAAGCTTGCTGGCCATCGCCCGCGACAGGCCGAGCCGTTCGGACGCCATCGCGAAATGACCGCCGTCGGCCACGGCGACAAAGGCTTTCATCGCGCTCAACTGATCCATATTGTCTGATAATATAAGATAATTAATCTGTAAATGGCTTCATTATCTTTTGTGCGCTGCGAGATAGAGTTTGATCCAGATCGGGGGCGCCCTTGCCGCCGTCACAGCTGAAGGATGATCTCATGCCCATCGCCCGCACGGCTCCCTATGCGGCATTGTTGCTTCGCGTCAGTTTGGGTCTTTTGTTTCTCGCGCACGGGCTCCTAAAGGTGTTCGTGTTCACGCTTCCCGGAACCGTCAAATTCTTCGAGAGTCTTGGCTATCCAGGCGCGCTCGCCTATCTTGTCGTCGCCTTTGAAATCGGCGGCGGATTGTTGCTGCTCTTGGGCCTCTTCACCAGCGCGGCGTCCGTCGCGCTGATTCCGATCCTTCTCGGCGCCTTGTTCGCGCACCTGTCGAACGGCTGGCTATTCTCCAGTCCGAACGGCGGGTGGGAGTTCCCGGCGCTTTGGATCGTCCTGCTGATTGTTCAGGCCCTGCTCGGTCCCGGCGCCTTCGCCCTCAAGCTCCCCGGCTTCGCGGAAGACAAGCGCGCAACCCTGTCGGCGTAATCCATCATTTCAGACTGGAGTAGATCAATGTCTCTTATCGCTATCGTCTATCACAGCGGCTACGGCCACACCGCCAAGCAGGCGGAGGCCGTCGCCCGCGGCGCGCTGTCCGTCGCAGGCGCGACGGCGGAGCTGGTCAAGGTCGCGGACATCGACCGGCATTGGGCCGATCTGGAAAAAGCCGACGCGATCATTTTTGGATCGCCGACGTACATGGGCAGCGCGTCGGCGCCGTTCAAAACCTTCATGGACGCCAGTTCGAAGGTGTGGGCGGCCCAAGGCTGGAAGGACAAGCTGGCCGCCGGGTTCACAAATTCCGCCAGCCAGAGCGGCGACAAGCTCGCCACGCTCCAACAATTGGCGGTTTTCGCCGCTCAACACGGCATGATTTGGATCGGTCTCGGCCTCCCGCCGGGAAATAATTCCAGCGCGGGGAGCGTCGACGACTTGAACCGGCTTGGCGGCTTTCTGGGCGCGATGGCGCAGTCGAACGCCGATCAGGGGCCGGAACATGGGCCGACATCAGCTGATCTGAAGACCGCCGAGCATCTGGGGCGCCGCGTCGCGCAAGCGGCGAAACGTTGGGGCGGGGCCCTCGCCGCCTGATCGGGAGCACGAAGCGATGAACGCCGGGATCAACGCGAATACGACCACCGCCGCGACGTCGATCGATCCCGGCGTGCGCATCGGTCATGTCCATCTCAAGGTGGCGAATCTCGAACGCTCGCTGGCTTTCTATGTCGGGGTTCTCGGCTTCGCGATAACGCAGCGTTACGGCTCGCGGGCCGCGTTTCTTTCCGCCGGCGGGTATCACCACCACATCGGCCTCAACACATGGGAGAGCCGGGACGGGAATCCCCCACCCGCCAGTTCGACGGGGCTCTATCATGTCGCCATTCTGTATCCGACGCGCCATGCGTTGGCGGATGCGCTGCGTCGTCTCGTCGGCGCCGGAGTCGAGCTCGAAGGCGCGAGCGATCATGGCGTGGGAGAAGCGATTTATTTGCGTGATCCCGATCGCAACGGCGTCGAGCTTTATTGGGATCGCCCCGAGGAACAATGGCCGCGAGCTCCTGATGGCGCGCTCGCCATGACCACGGAGCCGCTGGATCTCGCGGATTTGCTCGCGGCGTGACGCAGGGTTTTCCCTCCATTCGCGGCGCGCTCCGCGATCATCGGTTCCGCGAGCTTTGTCGCCTTCACAGGCTTCGTCGGCTTTGGCGCTTTCCAACGCTGGAGAGGCTCGACGCGAATCCGCTCGACATTGGCGAGAAAGGCGTCGCGATCGCGGCCAGAGATCAAGACGCATCCTAGCCCGGCGGACGGTGACCGGCCTCCCCTTCGCCAAGTCTCGCGGCAAGTCTCGCCGGTCGTCCCGCGTCAAATGTTTAAGTCACGGCGGCCGTTTTCTTTGCCGCGAGAAATGTTATGGGTATCCGAAGCGCCCGGAGAGAACGGCCTAGGCCGAAGCGACGCGGACTGTCTCGCTGGAACATGATCCAAATGCAAAAGAAAAATAGCTTTTTAACCCTTTGACGGGCGAGGCCGGGAGATAAAAGCCACCGGAGTGTCGGCGCGCGAACAGCTCTCGCTCGCGTCAATTCATTCGCCAGCCCAGGATCAGCCGATCGCCGAGGGAGTCGGGCGAAATGTCAGGAGCCTTGCATATGCGGGTGTTGATAACGGGCGGCGCTGGTTTTATCGGGTCCGCCGTGTCGCGACATATTATCGAGAATTGCGACGATCAAATTTGCGTTCTCGATAAATTGACCTACGCGGGCAATCTCGACTCCCTCGAGCCAATCGCCGGCAGCTCCCGCTATTCCTTCGTGCGAGCCGACATTTGCGATCGCCAGGCCGTTCTCCAGACCCTGCTGAGTTTTCGGCCCGATGTCGTGATGCATTTGGCCGCCGAGAGCCATGTGGACCGCTCCATCGATGGCCCTTCGGCTTTCATCCAAACGAACGTCGTCGGCACCTTCACGATGTTGGACGCGGCGCTTGAATATTGGCGCGGTCTTGACGAGGCGGGCGCCCGCGCCTTCCGCTTCCTGCATATTTCAACCGATGAAGTCTTCGGAACGCTTGGCGGGGAGGGCTTTTTCCGAGAGGATACGCCCTATGCTCCAAACTCTCCCTATTCCGCCTCGAAAGCCGGATCCGACCATTTGGCGCGCGCTTGGCGCGAGACATATGGCTTGCCGACCATCGTCACCAATTGCTCAAACAACTATGGCCCATACCAATTCCCGGAGAAGCTCATCCCTCTCATTATTCTCCACGCAATCGACGGGAAGCCGTTGCCGGTTTATGGGCGGGGGCAGAATATTCGCGACTGGCTTTACGTCGACGATCACGCGAAGGCGCTCATGTTGGTCGCCCGCGCGGGGAAAATCGGCGAATGCTACAACGTGGGCGGGCGCAACGAGAAGCGCAACATCGAAGTCGTCAACACGATTTGCGACATTCTCGACGAAATCGCGCCTCGTCGCGCGGGATCCTATCGCGAACTCGTCATATTCGTGGTGGATCGTCCCGGACACGATCAGCGCTACGCCATCGATTGCTCGAAGATCGAGCGAGAACTGGGGTGGCGCCCAATCGAGACCTTCGAGACAGGTCTGCGCAAGACGGTGCGCTGGTATCTCGAAAATCCCGCTTGGTGGGGGGCGATCCGATCGGGAAAATATCGTGGCGAGCGGCTCGGGCGCCTAGATTAGGATATCCCATTCTTTAACGCTAAATCGGAACTTCATTCATGCTTGTCGAAGATACGGCGATCGAAGGCGTTAAAATCATCACGCCAAAGCGGCACGGTGACGAGCGGGGATTCTTCTCCGAGGTCTATAATGCCTCGACATGGGAAAAGGCGGGGCTGCGCTACCGATTCGTCCAGGACAACCATTCGCTATCGACGAACGTCGGCGTCATTCGCGGCCTCCATTTCCAAACCCAGCCGGTCGCTCAAGACAAGCTGGTGCGCGTCGTGCGCGGCCGGATTCTCGATGTGGCGGTGGACCTGCGTCGATCGTCGCCGACATTCGGGCGTCATGTCGCGGTGGAGCTTTCAGCCGAAGATTGGCGGCAGTTGCTCGTGCCGATCGGCTTCGCGCATGGATTCTGCGTTTTGGAGCCCAATACGGAAGTCCTTTACAAGGTCACCAATTTTTATTCGAAGGCGAATGATTTCGGACTGGCTTTCGATGATCCGGATCTCAATATCGACTGGCCGGCGCCACCCGCCAACGCCTTGCTGTCGGACAAGGATCGCCGATGGCCGCGCCTGCGCGATCTAGCTCAGACATTCGCGTGAAATTTGATGCGCATCGTCGTAACGGGCGTTAAGGGACAGATCGCGACCTCGCTCATCGAGCGTGGGAGAGGGCGCGCCGATATCATCGCGCTTGGACGCCCTCGGCTCGATCTCGCCGACCGCGAAAGCGTGCTGCGCGCCATCGAGGCGACGCCTTGCGACATCATCGTCAACGCCGCCGCCTATACGGCCGTCGACAAGGCGGAGCAGGAGCCGGACGAAGCCATGCGGATCAACGCGGACGGCGCCGCGCATGTCGCCGAGGCGGCGGCGAGCATCGGCGTTCCGCTGCTGCACCTTTCCACCGATTATGTTTTCGACGGCGCGGGCGAGCGGCCCTATCGCGAGACCGATCCGACCGGTCCCACGAGCGCGTATGGTCGATCGAAACTCGCTGGCGAGGCCAGTGTTCTCGCGGCGCAACCGAACTCGGCGATCTTGCGGACCGCTTGGGTATATAGCCCGTTCGGCGCGAATTTTCCGCGCGCCATGCTGCGTCTGGGCGAAACGCGGGAAGAAGTTGGCGTCGTGGCCGACCAGCACGGAAATCCAACCTATGCGCTCGACATCGCGGACGCCTTGCTCGCGATCGCCGCGCGCCTGGCGGAGGACGCTTCTCCCGACCTGCGCGGCGTGTTTCATATGACAGGACAAGGCGAGGCGACTTGGGCCGAAGTGGCCGAGGCGACCTTCGCCGCGGCCGAGCGTCACGGACGCAAGCCGGTGCGGGTGAGACGCATCGGAACCCTCGATTATCCAACCCCGGCGAAGCGTCCGGCGAACTCCCGACTCGACAACGGCAAGCTGTCCCGAACTCATGGCGTCGTTCTTCCCGAGTGGCGCCGCTCTCTGTCCGACTGCGTCGATCGGCTCCTCTCCATGACTTGAGTCAACACAGGAACAACACGACATGCGCGGCATCATACTTGCTGGAGGCAGCGGCACGCGCCTTCATCCCATGACATCGGTGATATCGAAGCAGCTTCTGCCCGTTTACGACAAGCCCATGATCTACTACCCGCTGAGCGTCCTCATGCTCGCTGGCGTGCGCGAAATTCTGATCATTTCGACGCCGGACGATCTGCCTGCCTTTAAGCGTTTGCTAGGAGGAGGCGCGCAGTGGGGACTTTCCATCTCCTATGCCGAGCAGCCGCGTCCGGACGGTCTGGCGCAAGCCTACATTATCGGCGCGCCGTTCGTCGAAGGCGGCCGTTCGGTTCTGGTTCTCGGCGACAATATCTTTTATGGCCATGGCTTGACGGAGCTATTGCAAGACGCCGGCGATCGCGAACGAGGCGCCACGGTCTTCGCCTATCATGTCCGCGATCCCGAGCGTTACGGCGTCGTCGAATTCGGCGCGGACGGCGTCGCGGTTTCGCTTGAGGAAAAGCCGCTGGCGCCGAAGTCGAATTGGGCGGTGACGGGTCTATATTTCTATGACGAGCGGGCGCCGCGTTTCGCCGAGGGGCTTAAATTCTCGGCGCGGGGAGAGCTGGAGATCACCGATCTCAATAGAGCCTATCTTGCTTGCGGCGACCTCGGCGTTCGGCGGCTCGGGCGCGGTTTTGCCTGGCTTGACACCGGCACGCCGGCTTCGCTCCTGGAAGCGGGCGAATATGTCCGCGCCATAGAGCAGCGTCAGGGTCAGCGCATCGCTTGCCTCGAAGAAATCGCCTTTCGGAATGGATGGATCGACTCGAAGGAACTGAGCGCCGCCATCGACAAATTCTCGAAGAGCGGCTATGGCGCCTATCTCTCGACGGTGTTGAAAGAGGGGCGGCGTTCCGCGTAAGCCATCATCCGGTTCGACTCGTGGCGCATGTTCGAAATTTCGAATCGGCCCGCCGCTCGCCGCAAACGCATGACATCGGCGCGCGTTCTGGTTAAAACTCCCGCGACGCCCGCGGAGTCGTTCGGGCGCGCTCCTTGGACGCGTTCATGCCTTTTTTCGCCATTCCATTCCCGATGATCGATCCGGTCGCGGTCAATCTCGGGCCGCTGCCGCTGCGCTGGTACGCGCTGGCCTATATCGGCGGCTTTGTTTTCGGCTGGTTTTATCTGCGCTTTCTGTGCCGGCGCGAGTCTTTTTGGCGGACCGGCCAGACTCGCCCGTCGGCGCTGGCGATCGACGATCTCCTGGTTTACGTCGCATTTGGCGTCATCATCGGCGGTCGGCTCGGTCACGTGCTGATTTACGATCCCGAATTTTATTTCGCGCACCCAATGGAAATTTTTCAGACCTGGAAGGGCGGAATGGCCTTTCATGGCGGGTTGATCGGCGCGATCGTCGGCATGGCGCTGTTCGCGCGGGCCGAAAAAGCGCCCTTGCTCACCGTCGGCGACCTGAGCGCCGTGGTGGCGCCGATCGGAATTTTCCTGGGCCGCGTCGCCAATTTCATCAAGCCGGAAATGTGGGGCCGCGAGAGCGATGTCCCCTGGGCGATGGTCTTCCCGACGGCGGGCGACGCGCCGCGCCATCCGAGCCAACTCTATGAAGCCGGGTTGGAGGGCGTCGCGCTCGGTTTCGTGCTGTGGCTCGCCGTCCAGGCGGGCGCGCTGAAGCGCCCAGGACTCGCGGCGGGAGTTTTTGGCGTCGGCTATGGGTTGGCGCGAATATTCTGCGAGTTTTTCCGCGAGCCCGATCCCGTACAGGAGGCGCTGGCGAATGGGCTGACGATGGGGATGGTCTTGTCGACGCCGATGATCCTGGCCGGCGCGCTGCTGATCGTCGTCGCGCTGAACCGACGTGAGGCTCTCGCGTGAACGCGCTCGAAAGGGAGATCGCGGCGATCATCGCCCAGGAGGGGCCGATCTCGCTGGAGCGTTACATAACGCTGTGCCTTCAGCACCCCCAGCACGGCTATTACATGACCAGGGATCCGTTCGGCGCGTCGGGCGATTTCGTCACGGCGCCGGAGATCAGCCAGATGTTCGGCGAGATGCTCGGCGTCTGGATCGGAGAGGCATGGACCGCCGCGGGCCGGCCGGAGGATGCGCGGCTCGTGGAGCTTGGACCCGGACGCGGCGTGCTGATGTCCGACGTGTTGCGCGTCGGGCGCGTGGCGCCGGGTTTTCTGGACGCCATCTCCGTCGATCTCGTCGAAACCAGCCCGGTTCTGCGCGAAGCCCAAGCGCGGACCTTGGAGCAGGCGCCCGCGCTCATAAAATGGCGCGCGACCTTTGGGGAAATTCCGCGCGCGCCGCTGTTCATCCTCGCCAATGAGTTTTTCGACGCGCTGCCGACGCGCCATTACGTCAGGACGGCGGATGGCCCACCCTTCAGGCCGTGGCGCGCTTCCGACGCCTCGATATCCCGCCCCGAAGGGCCTGGCCTTTATCCCGACGCCGTGGGCGGATGGCGGGAGCGTCAGGTCGGACTAACCGCCGAGGGCAAGCTCGCCTTCGGTCTCGCGGCATATGTCGAAAGCGGATTGCCGTTGGCGCCGCCGGCGGGGTCGATCATCGAGATCAATGTCGTCGCCCAGCGCCTAATGAGCGCCATCGCCGAGCGCATTGTCGCCGACGGCGGCGCGCTGCTTCTCGTCGATTACGGCTACACGCGGACGACGCTTGGCGAAAGCCTTCAAGCCGTCTCGCGCCATGCTTATGTCGATCCACTCGAGGCGCCGGGCGAGGCCGATCTGACCACCCATGTCGACTTCGCGGCGCTTAAGCGCGCCGCCCTCGCCAAGGGCGCCAAGGTGCAGGGGCCGGTGACCCAGGGCAGCTTTCTTCGACAGCTGGGAATAGAGCGGCGCGCCGAAACGCTGCGCCGCAAGGCGACGACGCGGCAGCTGGACGACATCGACAGCGCGCTGGCGCGCCTTATCGGCTTTGGCGAACCGCGCGAACATATGGGCGAATTGTTCAAGGTGATGGCGGTGATGCATCCGGACATGCCTGATATGCCCGGCTTTGAGTCTTGATACCGATCCGAGAGGCGCGATGACGGAACTTCAAGCGCTCCACGCGAGAAACCTGGCGCTGCCGGGCCTCGCGCATTGCTTTTTCACCCGAAGCGGCGGGGTGTCGACCGGGGTTTACGGATCGCTCAACGGCGGCGTCGGCTCGCGCGACGAGCCCGCGCTCGTGGGCGAGAACAGGGCCCGCATGGCGCGGCGGCTTGGCGTCGACGCCGAGCGGCTGCTGGTTCCCTATCAAATTCACTCGAGCGACGCGCTCATCGTCGAGGCGCCCTGGGCGCAAGACGCGCGCCCGCGCTGCGACGGCCTCGCGACGCGCGCGAGAGGCCTTGGCCTCGGGGTCACCGGCGCCGATTGCGGCATGTTGCTGTTCGCCGACGCCAAGGCCGGCGTCGTCGGCGCCGCGCACGCCGGTTGGAAGGGCGCGCTGGACGGCGTGATCGAGGCGACAATCGAGGCGATGGAGCGGGAGGGCGCGAGGCGCGCCGAGATTCACATCGCGCTCGGGCCGACGATCGGCGCGGGGAGCTACGAAGTCGGTCCGGAATTCGTCGAGCGCTTTGTCGCTTCGGACGCGGCCTTTGAGCGTTTCTTCGAGCCCTCGGCGAAGATGGGACATGCGATGTTCGATCTGCCCGGCTTCATCCATGCGCAAGCCGCGCGGCTCGATATCGCCTCCTTCGAGACCATCGGGATCGACACCTACGCCAGCGAGGACCGCTGCTTCAGCTACCGCCGCAGCATTCATCGAAACGAGCCGGATTACGGCCGGCTGGTCTCCGCCATCGCGCTGATCTGAGCGGAGCGGCGGCGCGGGCTCACGGCTCGCTTAGCAGTTTCGCGACGAAAGCCTCGATATTCCTGGCCAGACGCGGGCGCTTTCGCCGCTCGGCGCGCAAGATCGCCAGAAGGTCGTCGAAGGTCATCTGTATGTCGTCGTTGATCAACACATAGTCATATTGGACCCAGCGCGTGATCTCCTTGCGCGCGTTCTCCAATCGACGTTCGATCACGTCGCCGGAATCTTCGGCGCGACGCTCCAATCTCGCGCGAAGCTCCTTCATCGAGGGCGGCAGAATGAACACCGTCACGGTGTCGGCGGTCATTTTTTCGCGCACCTGCTGCGTGCCCTGGTAGTCGATGTCGAACAAGGCGTCCCGTCCCTGCGCGAGAATCTCCTCCACGGGCGCGCGCGGCGTTCCGTAATAATTGCCGTGCACCTGCGCCCATTCCAGCAGTTCGCCGTTGTCGCGAAGAGCTTCGAACTGACGCTGCGTGATGAAGCGGTAATGGATGCCGTCGACCTCGCTGGACCGCCGCAGCCGCGTCGTCACGGAAATCGACAGCGAGAGGTCCAGACTCCGATCCTGCAGCAGCATGCGGGTCAGCGTCGTCTTTCCCGCCCCCGAGGGCGAGGAGAGGATCAACACTATGCCGCGATGGTCGGTCTGGAGCGAGGACATGGAGCGTTTCGGTTGGATCAAAAACTCAAAATGGCGGCTTGGGCGCGGCAAGAGCTTCTAACATCCGCCGCTCCTCGCGCGCTACTCGCCTATTCGATATTTTGCACTTGTTCACGCCATTGCTCGACCTCGATCTTGAGGTCGAGACCTATGCCGGTCAGGGCGGAGTCGTTGGATTTGGCGCACAGCGTATTGGTTTCGCGGGAAAATTCCTGCGCGAGGAAGTCCAGGCGCCGACCGATCGGGCCCCCGCTCGCGAGCAAGGCGCGCGCGCTCGCCACATGGGCGCTCAAACGGTCCAGCTCCTCGCGGATGTCGGCCTTGACGGCCAGCAACACCGCCTCCTGATGCAGCCGTTGCGGATCGAAGGCGTCGGCGTTTTCGACGAGAAGCGCGATTTGCTGCTTTATGCGCGCGCGCACGGCCTCGGGCTGGCGCGCCGGCAGCGCGTCGGCTTGCGCCGTCAGCGTCGCGATTCGGTCGAGGCGCTGGATCAGCACGGCGGCCAGCGCCGCGCCCTCGGCGCGACGCGAGACGACGAGCGCTTCGAGCGCCTCGTCGAGGCTAGCGAGGATTTGCGTCTCCAGCGCGCCGCGCTGAGTCTCGTCGTCTTCCGGTTCCACCACCTCGACGACGCCGCGCACGGAGAGCAGTCCGTCGAGCGAAGCGGGCCGAAGATTGGCGTGCAAGGGCACGTCGTCGAGCGCGTTCAACAGGCGGTCGAGCGCGGCGCGGTCAATGCGAAACGTGCCGGCGGCGTCCGCGCGCTTGGCCGAAAGCGCCGCCGAACAGGCCCCGCGCGCGAGGCGCGCGCCGATCACGGCGCGAGCCTTGACCTCGATCGCGTCGAAGCCCACCGGCGTGCGCAGCCGCAAGTCCAGCCCCTTGGAGTTGACGGTCTTCAATTCCCACGAAAATCTCCACGGGCCAAGCGCTCCATGGCCGCGGGAGAAACCAGTCATGCTGGCGATGGTCATCCGTTGATCGGTCCTTGTGCTGCCGCCGCGGCGGCGCGTTCGGCGATGGGCGCTAAACGCGCTATCGCAGATTAACGGTTGCCGGCACGTTTTTGGCCGAGGTCAAATCCCAGGATTTATCGCGCAAGGGATCTAGCGGCGTGCCTTCGGAAGCGTCGAAGGCCTTTGGCCGGCGCGACGCTGGCGGCGCGCCCGTTTCGGCGCTCGCGAACCCCAACGCCGGGGCGTCGGGCGTCGCGTCTCGCGCGCCAACGACGTCGGCGGGCAGTTGGTCGGAGCCAGCCGAGAGACCGAGCTCCGCGGCGCGCGCCTTCTGCTCGGCGCGCGCGCGCGCCGAGACCGGATAACTCGCGACCTCTCGGCCTTCGAGGAGCGCCTTGCCGCCTTCGGCGGCGAACGCCGCCTCCTCGGGTCCGGCGACCTCGCTGCTCTCCGGCGCGGCGCCGATCATCGTCGTCGGATCGAACCCGGAAAAGATCTTAGGTTGCGCGCTGGCCAGCGTGAATGTCGGTCGCGCCGGCGCCAGGGCTCGAAGCTTCGGGTCGGCCGTGGTCGGATCATCTAGCGATTCGACCACGAACAGGCCGGGCCAAGGACTGAACTTGCCGAGACGATGCGTCGGGCCGTCGTCCGCCGCCATCGCTCGGCCGGGCGGATAATCGTCATGCCGCTCGGTCAGGAGAACGAGCCGCCCAGTTCCGCCCGCGTCGCCGCGTTGGTCGCGCGGCGCGGGCGCGGGAGGCGCGACGCCGGGCGTCGGATGGTCCAGGTCGGGAGCGGCCTTCTCCTTATTGTCGTGCTCGATGTGGCGCCAGCGCTGCACATTGCGGTTGTGCTGATCCAGCGTCTCCGCGAAAACATGGCCGCCCGTCCCGTCCGCGACGAAATAAAGATCGGCGGAATTGGCCGGATTGGCGACGGCCTCGAGCGCCGCGCGTCCGGGATTGGCGATCGGGCCAGGCGGCAGTCCATCGACGACATAGGTGTTGTAGGGCGTGTATTTTTCGAGTTCGGAGCGCAGAATGCCGCGTCCGAGCGTCGCCTTGCCCCCCACCAGCCCGTAAACAATGGTCGGATCGGACTGAAGCCGCATGCCCTTGCGCAGACGATTGACGAAGACCGCGGCGACATGCGGACGCTCCTCCGCCTTGCCGGTCTCTTTTTCGACGATGGAGGCCAGCGTCACCAGTTCGAACGGCGTGCGGAACGGCAAGTCGCGGCTGCGGCGCGCCCAGATTTGGTCGATCAGCTTGCGCTGATCCTCTTGCATCTTCGCGAGGAGCTTGGCGCGCGAATAGCCGCGCGCGACCTTATACGTCTCGGGCAGAAGCGCGCCCTCCTTCGGCGCCTCCAATATGTCTCCCGCCAATATGTCGCTCTCGCGCAAGCGTTGCGCGATCTGCTCGCTGGTCAGCCCTTCGGGGATGGTCACCGCGTGCAGCAACTGCCGCCCGCTGATGAGTTCGTCCATGACTTCCTGTAGGCTGGCGGCCTGCTTGAACAAATATTCGCCCGCCTTGAGCGCGCCGCGCTTGTTTTCCATGAACAGCGTCGCGTTCAGCAGCAAGGGATTATCGATCACGCCCTCGCGTTCGAGTTGCGCCAGCATTTCCGGCGTGTCGCTTCCCGGCGGCAGGAACACGATTTTGTCGGCGCGCAGCGGACCTGGCTCGTTCAACACGTGGCGCGCGGAAATCAATCCAAAAATTCCGGCGACCACGGCGACCAGGACAAAGCTCAAGAAGCCGCTCATCGCGGACAGGGTTCCGTCGCGTCGCTTTTTTGAACGCGGCGGGGGCGGGGGCTGCCGCGGCCCGCTTTGCTTTCGCGATTCGCCGCGGCGCTGAAAGAACCAGGGTTTCCCGCTCCCTCGGGTCGGAGGCGGCGGCTCGCCGGCCGCTCGCGTCGACGGAATGTCTTGGGCCGGCGCGGCGTTCTCCGGCTCGGGCGCGCCCGCTTGAGGCGCGGCGGGTTGCGATCGCGGCGGCGCGTCGGGTTTGGGGGCGTCCAACTTATCGCTCTTTTCAACATCGCTCATGTCAGATCACGCCATTCCTTGCCGACATCGCCCAGATCGCCGCGGCGCCAAGAGGAGTTAAAACAATCGCGAATAGGTTACTCAATCCTCATCATTCCGCGAAGCTGGCCGTAATTGTCGCGTCGAAACGCGCAAATCGGGCGAATTTCCCTCTGTCGAGCCGGGAGAGAACCCGCCGGCCCCGCCGATCACACTATCATTGAATGTGGCGAATTCACGGACGGCCGAGGGCGCCATTCGCGGCGGGCTTCGTTTAAACGCGCCGCGAAGCCAAAGCGATGCTAATCGGCCCGACGAAACACCAGCGATGCGTTGGTGCCGCCAAAACCGAAGGAATTGGACAGCACGATATCGATTTTACGCTTACGGGCGACATGCGGAACAAGATCGATCTCGGTCGTCACTGATGGATTGTCGAGATTTCTGGTCGGCGGCGCGACCTGATCGCGCAACGCCAGAATCGAATAGATGGCCTCGACCGCCCCCGCCGCGCCAAGCAAATGTCCGATCGCCGATTTCGTCGACGACATGGACAGCTTCGGAACGACGTCGCCAAGCAGACGCTGCACTGCGTTCAACTCGATCTCGTCGCCGAGCGGCGTCGAGGTGCCGTGCGCGTTGACGTAATCCACGTCCTCGACCGTGAGACCCGCCCGTTTTAGCGCGATCGACATGCAGCGATAGGCGCCGTCGCCGTCGGGCGCCGGGGCGGTGATGTGATAGGCGTCGCCCGACATGCCGTAGCCGATCAGTTCCGCGTGGATATGGGCGCCGCGCGCCTTGGCGTGGTCGTAGGATTCAAGCACCACGCAGCCGGCGCCCTCGCCCATGACGAACCCGTCGCGGTCGCGGTCGTAGGGTCGCGATCCCGCCTCGGGACGATCGTTGAAGCCGGTCGAAAGAGCGCGGCAGGCGGCGAAGCCCGCGACGCCGATGCGGTTGACTGGCGATTCGGCGCCGCCCGCCACCATCACCTCGGCCTCGCCGAGCGCGACAAGCCGCGCGGCGTCGCCGATCGCGTGCGCGCCGGTCGAGCAGGCCGTCACGACAGCATGATTCGGACCCTTGAGGCTATGCATGATCGATACATAACCCGAGGCGAGATTGATAATCCGGCCGGAAATGAAGAAGGGCGAGACGCGGCGCGGACCCTTCTCCTTCAGCGTGATCGACGTCTCGTAAATTCCCCCAAGGCCGCCGATGCCCGAGCCGATCAGCACGCCGGTCGTCTCCTGCTTCTCGGCGGTGTCGGCCTTCCAGCCGGCGTCGGTCAGGGCCTGGGTCGCCGCGCAAGCGGCGTATATTATAAAGTCGTCGACCTTGCGCTGTTCCTTGGGGTCGAACCACTCGTCCGGATTAAAGGCGCCGTCGGCGCCGGCGCCGCGCGGCACGACGGCGGCGATCTGGCAGGCGAGATCCGCGACCTCGAACGTGTCGATGCGCTTGAATCCGCATTCGCCCGCGATCAAGCGGCGCCAATTTATGTCAACACCACAGCCTAGCGGCGACACGAGGCCGAGACCGGTGACCACCACTCTGCGCATGGATCACTCTCGGAGATGAAGTTTTTCTTCAATAAAGGCGCGTTTCGAACGCGCGGCGGCAAGCCCGCCGCGCCGCGCGCCGCCCCAAGCCCGCTCAGGCCGTCTTGGCTGTCTCTAGGAACTTCACGGCGTCGCCGACCGTCAAAATGGTCTCGGCGGCGTCGTCCGGAATTTCGACGCCGAACTCTTCCTCGAACGCCATCACCAATTCGACGATGTCGAGCGAATCCGCTCCCAGGTCGTCGATGAAGCTGGCCTTCTCCACGACCTTCTCGGGCTCGACGCCGAGGTGTTCGACAACAATCTTCTTCACGCGCTCGGCGACATCGCTCATTTGCTTTGATCCTCGTTCGATTTCCGCGCCCACGACGGTCGATCGCCGCGCCGCTGTCCGTTTATCTTGGCGACCGGGGGCCCTTCGGGCCACAGTCGCTCGCTCTTCCTAAACCCTGGGCCGCCTCCACGCCATATCAGGCGAACGCGAACCACCGCAAGAGCTCGAGACAGGCCAATCCGAGTGATCGAAAAGGCGGCGCCCCCGTCGCAGCGAGGCGTCTGGTAGCACACTTCGTTCTTGATGGCGAGAGGGCGGCGCGCCGGCTTTTTCCGCTCGCGCCGCGACGAAACGAACGGGTTCAGATCATCGCCATGCCGCCGTTCACGTGCAGCGTCTGGCCGGTGATATAGGCCGCCTCCGCGCTGGCGAGAAACACCACGGCGGCGGCGATCTCCGCGCCCTGGCCGAGGCGCCCCGCCGGCACCATCCGCAATATGCTCTCTTTTTGCGCGTCGGTGAGCGCGTCGGTCATCGGGCTTTCGATAAAGCCCGGCGCGACGCAGTTCACGGTGATTCCCCGCGACGCCACCTCGGCGGCCAGCGATTTGCTCATGGCGATCATCCCGGCCTTGGCGGCGGCGTAATTGCCTTGACCCGCATTGCCGGTCACGCCGACGACCGAGGTGATGCCGATGATGCGGCCGTGACGTTTGCGCATCATGCCGCGCAAAGCCGCCCGCGACAATCGAAACGCCGCGGTCAGATTGACGTTCAAAACCGTATCCCAATCCTCGTCTTTCATGCGCATCAACAGCATGTCGCGGGTGACGCCGGCATTATTGACGAGAATATCGAGGCCGCCGAGCGCCGCCTCCGCCTGCGGCACGAGCTTTTCGGCCTGCTCCTTGTCGCCAAGGTCGCAGGGCAGAACGTGGACCCGCGTGGACAATTCCCCGGCCAGGGCGTCCAGAGCCTCGCGCCGCGTGCCGGATAGCGCCACGGCGGCGCCCGCGCCATGCAACGAGCGCGCGATGTCCCGGCCGATGCCGCCGCTCGCGCCGGTCACCAGCGCCGTCTTGCCTGTCAGATCGAACATTTTCCCCCCAGCTATTTTCTCGTCTCATTTTTCGTCGCGACGCGCGAGAAATAGGGCGGCGCGGCGCAAAAACAAAAAGCCCGGCCTCGCGCCGGGGCTTTCCCGTTAAACGAAGGCGCGGTAGGCGGCAATATCGTCCGGCGCGCCGACGCTGACGCCCGACACGCCGGGGACGATGCGCTTCAGCAGCCCGGCCAGCACCTTGCCGGC
>Ga0181527_1002824_pt1 | contig 15875 bp, 17 predicted proteins | sample PEATcosm2014_Bin_30_FD_119762 | JGI IMG/M metagenome (GOLD analysis project Ga0181527, IMG submission 119762) | Peatland microbial communities from MTU Mesocosm Facility, Houghton, MI, USA - PEATcosm2014_Bin06_60_metaG | ecosystem: Environmental > Terrestrial > Soil > Wetlands > Peat | place...
CGCAGCGCACCGTTCGGAATGGTCAACGCGTTTTCGCGTTGGGCGATGATGAAGGAGATGTTTGCCGTCATGCCGGGTTTCAACTTGTAATCGGAATTGGTCACGCTGACGACACAATCATAACTGACAACATTGCTGGAATTGGTCGGCGCATTGCGGACTTGTGTGACCGCACCGTAAAACGTTCGATACGGATACGCGTCCACGGTGAAATCCACATCCTGGCCTTCCACGATGCCGCCGACATCCGCCTCCGCCACGCTCGAATCAATCTGCATCTTCGTCAGGTCATTCGCGATTTGAAAAAGCGTTGGCGTGTTGAAACTGGACGCCACCGTCTGGCCGAGGTCTATCGCGCGCAAAATTACTATGCCATCCACCGGCGAACGGATTTTGCAATAACCCAGATTTGCGTTCGCGTTGGCCAGCGCGGCTTGTTTGATTTGCACCGTGGCTTCGGCCTCGTGCAAGTTGGCGATGGCCGTGTCGTAATCGGAACCGGAAACCAATTTGTTCGTGAACAACTCGGCGCTGCGCTCCGCCTCGGCCTGCTGCAATTCCAAATTCGCCTTCGCATTGGCCAGATCGGCTGTGGCTTGCTCGACCGCCGCCTGATAAGTCGAAGGATCAATTTCCGCGATGACCTCGTTGGACTTCACCATGGAATTGTAATCCACATTAAGTTTATTGATGATGCCCGAAACCTGGCTGCCCACCGTCACGTTCACCACCGGATTCAGCGTGCCCGTCGCCGTCACCACCTGCGTCAAATCTCCCCGGGTGACCTTGGCGGTCTGGTAATCCGGCGCGTCGGTGTGGCCGCGATTGAAATACCAAACACCACCGGCAATGACCGCGCCGGCGGCCACAATGACGATCGTCCACTTCATCCAATGATTGCTCCGATTTTCTGCCATATGATTGCAATTCGTCGGCTGTTGCCGTTTTAGACAACGCCAGCGCCCGACACGTTACGTGATTTTGCGCAACTGTCCATGCTTTCATCCGCGCGCACTTTCGGTTTGAGCCGGCCGCGACAAAGTTTAGAATCCCCCGGTGCTTGAACAGCTCACTCAACAACTCGGCGCGGCGCGATCGCTCAACGACGAGGAGGTCCGCCAGGCAGTGGAACAACTCGCCGACGAAAAAGTTCCGACCGTGGTCAAGGCCGATTTCCTGACCGCACTGGCGAAAAAAGGCGAAACCACCGGTGAAATCGCCGCTTTCGCCCGCGCCCTCCGGGACAAATCAATTTCACCACCGCTCGATGCCGAAACCCGCACTCGCGAAATCCTCGACGTCGTCGGCACCGGCGGCGATCACCTGAGCACCTTTAACATCTCCACGACTGTCGCGCTCGTGGCGGCGGCGGGGGGGGTGCTGGTTGCCAAGCACGGCAACCGCGCCAGCACCTCGCCCATCGGCAGCGCGGATGTCATGGAAGCGCTGGGGATTCCTTTTGATCTGGGACCGGAGGATGCCGTCCGTTCGCTTCACCGGCACAACTTCGCTTACTTCTTCGCGCCCAAATACCATCCGGCGTTTCGGCATATCATTCCGGCGCGCAAGCTCTGCGCGGAACGCGGCCAGACCACGATCTTCAACTTCCTCGGCCCGCTATTGAATCCGGCCCGGCCCACCGCGATGCTGGTGGGGGTGCCGCGCCCGGATCTTTGCGAACCGTTCGCCCGCGTCCTCCAGTCCCTCGGCGTCCGCCGCGCCATGGTGGCTTGCGGCACAGTGCGGGATGAAGCCGGGTCCCTTCGGCATCTCGATGAACTTTCGCCGCTGGGACCGACCACGATTGCCGAGTTTTATCAGGAACGCGGGTTGGCTTGTTCAACGCTGTCGCCCGAGATGTTTCCCCTGCAACCGGCCGCGCTGGCCGATCTCCGCGGCGGAGACCGCGAAGTAAACGCCACCATCATCCGCCGCATCTTGCGCGGCGAGGAACGCGGCCCGAAGCGCGACGCGGTTTTGTTAAATGCCGCCGCTGCGCTGTTCGTCGCGGGCAAAACGGAGTCGCTGGTTGAAGGCTGGGATTTGGCCGCTGAAATTATTGATGACGGGCGTGCAAATGCGAAACTGACAGAACTCGCACACTGATGTTCACGGCGATTCTTCGGCGGCTTCAGTAGTTTCGGCGATTTCCTGCGAGGCGTAGTGCAGCCCGAGGTTGTGCTGGGCGGTTTTGTCGCCTTGCCGCGCGGCGCGGATGAACCACTTCACGGCCTCCTGCTGATTTTGCTCCACGCCGCGTCCGGTCTGGTAACAAAGGCCAAGATTGCACTGCGCGGGCGCGCATTCCTGTTCGGCGGCGTCGCGATACCATTTGACGGCCAGTTTGAAATTTTGCGGCACGACCTGGCCCGTCTCGTAAAAGACTCCCAGATTGAATTGTGCCGCCGGGTAGCCGCGCTCCGCTGATTCGCGATACCATTTCACCGCCTCGGCGTAATTCTGCGGCACGCCCTGGCCGGTTTCGTAAAGCATGCCGAGGTTAAATTGCGCGGCGGGGTCGTTTTGTTCCGCCGCTTCGCGCAACCATTTGGCCGCTTCGCCGAATTCCTGCGGCACGCCCGCGCCGTTCAAATAACACACCCCGAGGTAACATTGAGCGACCGGGTCGCTTTGTTCCGCCGAACGGCGAAACCATTTCACCGCCTCCTGATAGTCCTGCGTCACGCCCTGGCCATTCTGGAAACAGACGCCAAGATAGCACTGCGCCTGCGCGTCGCCCTCTTCGGCGGCGTGGCGCATCTCTTCAAATGTGTCCCAGGTGCGGCGGTTTGCCATGGCGTAAAAATTTAAAATTCAACAACCTTTTCTTGCCGGACTTAAAATAGATTGTATTCGCGCGAATTCAAGCCGCGAATTCGTCACGTGTTTTCACTTCCGCTGCGCAAACCGGCCTGCTAAAAAGCTCCCATGGCAACTTCATTAACCATCGGCTTTCTCGGCGCGGGCAAAATGGCCACGGCGCTGGCACGCGGCTTCATTCGCGCGGAAATTGTCTTCCCCAGGGAAATCATCGCCAGCGATTTGTCCGAGGTGGCGCGCGCCGCCTTCACCAAGGAAACCGGCGCCAAAACCACCGCGTCCAGCGCCGACGTTTTGCATTTCGCGAACGTCCTTGTTCTCGCCGTGAAACCTGATCAGGTTGCCGCGGTTCTGGCCGAACAGCGCGGCAATTTCACAAACGCACATCTGCTGATTTCCATTGCCGCTGGGGTGACGCTTGCCAAAATGGAAGCGGCGTTGCTCGCTGGCACACGTGTCATTCGCGTCATGCCCAACACGCCTGCGCTCGTGGGCGAGGCGGCGGCGGCGTTTGCACTCGGCAAATCCGCGACGGCGGCGGACGGCGAACTGGTAAAGAAACTTCTTTCCGCCGTGGGCATCGCGTTTCAAGTAAAGGAATCGTTGCTCGACGCCGTGACGGGCTTGAGCGGCAGTGGCCCGGCTTATGTCTATCAATTCATCGAGGCGTTGAGTGATGGCGGGGTGGCGGCCGGTTTGCCGCGCGACATTGCGACGAAGCTTGCGGCGCAAACGGTTTTGGGCGCGGCCAAAATGGTTTTGGAAACCGGCCAGCATCCCGGCGCGCTCAAAGACCAGGTCACCAGCCCCGGCGGCACGACCATTGAAGGCCTGCATGAATTGGAGAAGGGCAAAATGCGCGCCACTGTGATGAGCGCCGTCCGCGCCGCCACCGAGAAATCGAAGAAGCTGGGGCAGGGTTGAGCGGCAGCGTGAGACGGAAGTGAAGGAGAATACGTCGGGAGGAATTTGAAATCTGAAATCTCAAATTTGAAATGCCGGTATGTGGGCAGCGGAAAATGCATTTCATCGTGACTCGGGACCGGGGAAGACGAACAGAGAAACAAAGCTGGGAATGGAAAGGGACATCCTATGACTTATCAGCGCTTTGAAGACCTGCCGGTGTGGCAGGAAGCGGCCACGCTATATGATCAGACCGAGGCGTTGCTCGAAAACCACACTTTCAAGGCCACGTCCGGCTTTCGTGACCAGTTGGACCGTGCGGCGCTCTCGGTGTCCAACAATATCGCCGAAGGCTTCGAACGCGGCACGACCAACGAATTGCTCGCGTTCATCTACATCGCGCGCGGCTCGGCGGGAGAAGTGCGCTCGATGCTTGCCCTGAAACTGCGCCGGGCAGACAAAACCGGCTGGCCGGCGGATTTGAAATCTGAAATTTCAAATTTGAAATCCTGCGCTGAAAGCTGTTCGCGCCAGTTGCGTGGCTGGGCCGACTCGCTCCAAAATTCCGAAATCAAGGGCCAGCGCCACCTCAACGACCGCGTCCGCAATGAACACGATCAAAAACAGCGCGCCGCCGCGTTTCAGAAGCGGCTGCTGGGAAACCTGCCCGCCAATCATCCGCTGCGCCGGCAGGCGGAAGACAAGGAACGGGAGCAATCTAAAATCTGAAATTTCAAATTTGAAATGAAAAAGTCATGGGTCGAAATATTGGTGATCTCTGCGATCATTCTGATGCCTGTATCCATTGCGTTGAGACTGATCTATGGGAGACAATGGCGGGAATGGGAATATGAACTGGCTCAATCTTGGGGTGTCAGCGACTGGGTGTATGATTCGATCAAAATTGCGATTCTCCTTGGCCTTACGGCGTATTACCTGATCCAACGAAGGAGAAAACGAAAGAAAGAAGAGGCTCGGTTTTATCAACTACCGAAATCTTGATGACTTAATGACCCAAAAAACGGCGCAACAAGCTGCTATGCGTAATTACCAGTCTTGGTGTCGTTTTTTAACGACCCCGACGTTCCAATCAGTTCCCGCACATCCACCGCTTCCATTCCGGCTGAACGAATCGCTTGCATTCCCAAATCGGTGTCTTCGTAGGCGCGGCAAAATTTCGGTTCCACACCGATGAGCCGCGCAGCTTCGAGAAAAATATCCGGCGCGGGTTTCTGGTTTTTTACCATCTCACTCGTCACGATGGCATCGAACAGATGCCGGATGTTCAGGCGTTCCAGCACGAGGATGATGATTTTTTCCGTGCCGCCGGACGCAACGGCCATCGGGATTTTGCCGTGATTTGCCTTCGCAATCTCCACGACGGCGTGGATGGGTTCGACTTGCGAAAGAGTTGTCAGGTAGGTTTCTTCCTTTTCGTGCGCGACGGCGATGTGGTCGAGCGACCGGCCCTGTTCCTGCGCGAGCAGCTTGAGAATGTCGCGCGCCGGGACTCCGCCGAGCGAATAAAAACGGTCTTCGGGAAAATGAAGGCCGTACCGTTGCGTGACCATGTGCCACGCACTCCAGTGCAACGGCATCGTGTCGGCCAGCGTACCGTCGCAATCGAAAATAAGTCCGCGCGGCTGGAAAGTTTGCGGGCGGGGTTTGTTCATCTTGTCATTGTGCATATTGCGTGTTGCGTCAAGTATTGATCTGAATTCACTCCACCGCTTGACGAAACACGCAAAACGCAACACGTCTCATGTTTTCAGCGCCGCCAATTTTTCCTCCAAATCATGTGTCATCAGCGGCTCGAGCAGCGGGTCGAGTTCGCCTTCAATGAAATTCGCCAGGTTATACAACGTCAATTCCACGCGGTGGTCGGTGACGCGGTTTTGCGGGAAATTGTAGGTGCGGATTTTTTCGCTGCGTTCGCCGGTGCCGATCTGGTCCTTGCGCTGCGCGGCATATTTAGCGTTTTCCTCGGTGATTTTGCGTTCCAGCAGGCGCGAGCGCAGGACTTTTAACGCTTTCACCTTGTTCTTTTGCTGCGAACGTTCATCGGCACAACGAACGATAAGGCCACTGGGCTTGTGAATGATCTGCACGGCCGAGTCGGTGGTGTTGACGCCCTGACCGCCTTTGCCGGAAGCGCGGCAGACGTTGATTTCCAATTCCTCCGGTTTGATTTCGATGTCCACTTCCTGCGCTTCGGGCAAAACTGCGACGGTGCAGGTGCTTGTGTGGATGCGGCCCTGCGCCTCGGTCGCCGGCACGCGCTGGACGCGGTGGACGCCGCTCTCGTATTTGAGCCTTTTGAAAACGTCCGTGCCAATGATGGAAAAGATGATTTCCTTGAAACCGCCAAGATCGGACGGGCTGGAATCCATGGTTTCCACCTTCCAGCCGCGCGCTTCAGCGTAACGACAATACATCCGGTAAAGATCGGCGGCGAACAACGCGGATTCCGAACCGGCGGCGCCGGCGCGAATTTCGATGATGGTGTTGCGCGAATCGGTCGGGTTGGGCGGCAGAATGCCGAACTGGATTTGCTGCGCGAGACGTTTCCCCTCGATTTCAAGCTGTGTAGCTTCGTCTTTGGCGAGTTGTGCCAGTTCGGAATCAGGCGGCTCGCTTTTCAACAGCGCGCGGTTCTCATCCAAATGGGCGAGTGTTTTCAAATAGCTCCCGCCGTCCGCGACCAGCTCCTTGAGCCGGGCGTATTCCCTGGACAATTCCTGCGCGCGTTGCGGGTTGTCGAAAACTTTTGGGTCGCTTAACGCGGCCTCGACCTCGGCAAAGCGCCTGGAGAATCTTTCTATGTGCGGTCGCAGATCCATTTGGGATTTACGATTTGCGATTTACGATTGATGAATGGCCGCGCGAAATACGCGTCAATCGGCAATCGTAAATCGTAAATTTCGCAGGCATTTGCTTTGGAAAAAGAAACCGCCTGTATTCTGCCAAAACAGAGCGCAGGCGGATAAATGTCGGAAAGCTACTTCTTTTTCTTCTTTGTGGCGGCAAACGCTTCCTGGGCGGCTTGTGTCTTGGCGGCACGTTGCTGGAATTTGTCCACGCGGCCGGCGGTGTCCACGAACTTCTGCTGGCCGGTGTAGAACGGGTGGCACACGTTGCAAATGCCCACGATGATCAAGGGCTTGGTGGAGCGGGTCTTGATCTCATTGCCGCAGGCGCAACGGATTTCCGCGTCCACATATTTCGGATGAATGTCCGTCTTCATAAAAAGGGGTGCAAACTTATCAGGAAATCGCCGTATGACAAGAGGGAATTTGATTTAAAGAACGGATTGATTTTCGTCTGCTGATTGATTAATGTATCTGCAATGAACGGCATGAGCGAATACTGCAAAGACGCGCTGAAACTGGCGGTGGTAAAAAAACTCGGCGCAGGCGAGGGATTTTCCGCAAAAATCCCCGGTTTTGCCGGTCTGGTTGTGTTTGCTCCGACGCGCGCCGAAGTGATGAATGAATTGAAATCCGCGCTGGAAGGCTGGGTGGAATTGTCGCTGGCGCGTGGCGATGGTTTGCCGGCGCTGCACGATCTGGCCGTTGTCGCTTAACCAGCCGAAAGCCAGTCTTCGCGGCTGATTTCCGTTTCCCTCAAAATTTCACTGACCATTCCCACGCCCAAAACGCCGCCGTGCGGATTGGGAATCGGCAGTTTCATGGCGCCGCGAACCATGAACTCATGCTTGCCGCCGGAAAACGGGCCGTCCCATCCGAGATTGCGGAGCCGCTTTATCAATTCCCGCCGCGTTATCGGTGTTAATCGCATATAATTTTTGCTTTCTCTTAAATTTCAAATTGCCGTAAAAACGGTTTTCTAGGCCGTCGGAAAGAAATTTATCACATAGAAAATTGGCCTAGTTTACTGGTATTGGATGCGAAACTGCACCTTTGGCGATGCGTAATGTCACTTTTTGGAATGCGATACTGCACTTTTTGAAATACGGAATGATGCGAAACTACAATTGTCAGGATGCGAAAAATCACTTTCCCGCCTTTTTGCCTCTGTCAATAGATTTTTCTTTTTGCCAGCGTTTTTTTGCAGCGTCCCTGCGTTGCTGGATTCTATTTTCTTTTCTCCACATTTGGAAACCTTGTGCAATGGAATTGAACCAATGCTCGTCCACGCCATCACGGGTGAATTTTTCGACCATTTTATCAGCCATTTGCTGCCGGCCTTCGTCTGTTTTGTTGTCGTCCCCATAAGCCGGCTCGCTGCCGAGGTCGGCATAAATTTTTAGCATCGCGCACCAATACTTTCTAAAAAAATGCAAGCAATCACCAACGCTTCTTCCGCCAATAACCCGGCGCAAACACTCATTGAATTTCATTGGGAACTCCGGCGTTTTTGCGTTGGTGACAAACTTCCGGCAAATCTTAGATTCAAAATGAGGCACCCATTCTTGTATTTTCCGAATCCATCCTTCGGCTTTATCTTTGTCGTATAGCGTCGTGTGTGCTTGTGCTACTACTTGGTCAACTTCTTCGTCTGTTGGTTGGTGCCCTAGTTGTCCCCATAAAATGTCCCGCTCAAACCACCGATAAAATTTGGACTGAAACTTTTTTGCCTTTGTAAGGCATTGCCAAACGCAGCAATTGTTCCAGTGTGATTGGATATTTAACCTCACTTGGCATTTGTGGGATTTTCTTTATTCCACCGCTTGGCTGCGGCTTTTTTTGCCCGCGCCGATGGCTGTTTAGCTCGCCACGCAAGAAAATCTCTTGCGTGCATTCTGTATAGTTCTTCAGAACTGTAAATTAGTTGTCGGTCTTTTTTCATCACCGATTCTATTTCATCCAGCGATGCGGGCGCAGCTAGTTTTTCTGCATCTTCAGAAGACATTACGGCCTGTGCGTATTTTTGGCCGGCGGACTGCGGATATTGAATTTGGCTGACATGCCCCCTCCGAATCATTTCTTTTACATAATCGCGGTAAATTTTCTCTCTGCGGTCTTTGTGTCTTCCGCCCACATTCAGCCGTAAAAATTCATCAAAAGTAACAGGGAATTTTTTAGGGGTTGGAATTTTTATTGTCTCACCTGGAAAAAGACCTTGCGTGAATAATCGTGCCATTTCCTTTTCAGTCTCACGCCTTAACTGAGCAAGCTCATCTATTTTCGCGTTCCTGATGCCTTCGCACGCATACCATAATTTTATAGCTTGGTCTGCAATGGCCGACGGATGCTCTGGGGCTATTGGATTTCCATTTGCGAGGATTGCGGCTATATGTGCAATTCGAGGGGTTGAAGGGACAAACTGTAAAACCTTTTGCCGACATTCCTCAAGCGCCTTTGCTTCCTCCCCACTTTCAGCGAAAGATGGATTTGGTTTTTCTGGTTTGGTTTTTTTGGCTTTGATTTCAGAATAAAACGCGGGAAATCAAGGAAAGTCCAGCAACAATCCGCGCCCCCATGACCAAATTTTGACTACACGCCGCCAATCCACTTGCGATCCTCCCAAACGGCCTTGATGGAAGTCAGGTTGCGGGAATCGAATATGTTTTTTGCGGCGGAAAGGAGTTTGCCCTTCTTCAAATTGTTGAAGGCGTCGCTGGCGCTGATGGCGACGAATTGCAGCACGCTCGGGTCGCGGTAACAGTCAATCATGCAGCGTGTGCAGCCGTCGCGAATGAGTTTTGAGTCATCCCATTCCCAAACCTTGCACATGGGCTTCTCCCAGAAATGACAGCGGTAAAGGTCCAGTTTCCAGTCGAGGTAAAAATATTTATGCCCGCCGAGGCAGCCGAACTTCTCCTTTTCGCCACGCAGATGCCGCTGCATTTCGGTAAGCGATTCCGCCGGATTGACAACCGGGAAACCGCTGCGCTGTTTCATCCGTTTGATTTTCTCAAACACCTCAATCAATTCATCCTTCGAGTAATTGACCAGCCCGCTGTCGCTGAAGCTGAGATAGCTGCTGGCCAGCGAAGTCAGCGGATAACTGAATGTGCAACTTTTGAAGCCCAGGGTTTCGAGAAATTCCGGGAGCCGGTCATAATCGTCAATCAACCGGCTCGCCGTGATGCTGGCGGTGGTCTGGATGCCGGCCGAGTGGAAGAATTCGTTGGCGCGTTTGATTTTCCTGCAGACATCCGGCAGGCCGCGGTTCTTCTCGTGTTTGGAAACATCGTGCGCGTCAATGGACATGATCACGCTGCTCAGGCCGTCGCTGGCGAGGCCGCGCATATTTTCCTCAGTCCAAAGCCCCCCGTTGGTGCAAATCATCGGATGAATCCCGCGCTCCGCCGAGTATCGCGTCATGGCACGCAAATCGCGATGCACCATCGGTTCGCCACCAACGAACAACAGATAGCCGATGCGATTTTTGACGGCGATGTCAATGACGTCACGCGTTTCCTGCAATGTCACGCTCTGCCGGGCTTTGGGATCAAACTTGGAGCGGGCAAAACCGCAGAAATCACAGTCTGCATTGCAAATGTTCGTGATGGCAAACTGGAGATAGCCCGGCCCGCCATGATTAAGCACTTCGGCGGCAAGCTTGAGCACGCCTTTCTTTGGCCGCCTGACCGGCTTGGAAAAGTCTGATGCCGGCGCAGCCGGAGGAACGGCTGCGACAACACGCGGAGTTGTTTCAACTGAAACTTTGTTCATTACGAATTACGACATTCTGCGGGCAAGTAATGTTGCGGGCAAACCTTCTTTCTTTGCAAAAATCGTTATTAGTGATTTTCCCTTTGCGCGAATGGCACGTAAGGTTTAATGTTTTTTCGGCTTGTCCGATGGTGTAATGGTAACACAGCGCCCTTTGGAGGCGTTATTCATGGTTCGAATCCATGTCGGACAGCCAATAATGTCAATGAAAATGCGGGTTCTGTGGATGTTTGCACAGAATTTGCACAACAACCGGCACGAACTGCTGACCGTCGCGTGAGATTCCCCGTCACCATTCGACACCGCGCCAGCAGCGCGAAGATTTACGCGCCTGCCGGAAAGTTCGCATACTATCGCGTCGCCTACGCCACGGCGGGCAAACGCCGGATGCAGACCTTCGCCGCCTATTCCGACGCCAAAACCGCCGCCGAACGCATTGTGCGGGAACTGGCGAACGGATCACAGGCCGCCGCACTCAACGCCAGCCAGTCCCGCGACGCACTTGCCGCCTTTGAACGGCTGGACGGCTACTTCAAATCCAAAGGGAAGCGCGTCAGCCTCAATACTGCCGTGGCGGACTATCTGGACGCGGTTGGCCGGTTGAATGTCCCGTTGTCCGCTGCCGTGACGGGCTATTTGAACACTGTGGCGACGGTCAAGCGCATGGACTTGGCGGCAGCCGTGAAGGAATTTGTTGACGGGCGCGAGGCCGAGACGAAATCGGTGAACGGCAAGAGGCCGGAATTGAGCAAAAGCTATTTCCTCAATACGAAGCTCTGGCTTGGCTGGTTTGAAAAAACTTTTCCGGCAACGGCGGTTTGCGACCTGACAAGGGAGCATCTCGACTTGTTTATGGCCGGACGCAGCCACCTTGCCGCCAAGTCCAAGAATCATCTTCGCGCCACGGTGAAGATGTTTTTGAACTGGTGCATCAAGAAAGACTATTTGCCCGCGAACCACCGCTTAATGGATGCGTCTGGCATGAAACGGCAAAAAGCCGATAGCGGCGAAACAGATTTTTACCGCCCGGCTGAATTGCGGGCGATGTTGGATGCGGCAGACGACACTATGCGACCGATTATCGCGCTGCAAGGTCTGGCCGGGATTCGATTGCAAGAAGCCCAGCGTCTGACGTGGCAGGATGTTTTCAGCGTGGCGGAACACGTCGCCATTTCCGCCACGAAATCCAAGACCCGCAGCCGCCGCTTGGTTGAAATCTGCCCGGCATTGGCCGCGTGGCTTGAACCCTATCGGCAGCATGAAGGCGCGTTGTGGACACAAAGCCGCGACACCTACCACGCGGCGTTTGTCGAACTCCGCGAATCCCAAAAAATCCCGGCGCGGAAAAACGGATTGCGCCACGGTTTTTGCACCTACCACTTCGCGCTGCATGACAACGAGAATCTGACGGCGGCACAGGCTGGAAACAGTCCCGCCGTGATTCATTCGGCTTACAAAGGGCTGGCGACGAAAGCCGAAGCGGAAAAATGGTTCAAAGTTTTGCCGCTGAAAGCCGCCAAGAATGTGATTCCGTTGAAGGCCGCAACCAATGACTGACACCTGCCGATGAGCGCGAAACCAAAAACTGCTTCTGCAAAAGATAATTGGCAGGCCGTGCGAGCACGTTACACATGGCACTTACGCCCGCCATTTGGTGATCAGTTCGACCGCTCACACTGGTGGGAGGGCAAATCTCAAATTGAACCAGTCGCCGCACTTTATGAACTCGCCCGCCGGCACCCACTGGTCGGCCAGTTGAGACTCAAGGGTGGTGCCCTGAAGTCGGAATCAGCAGCAATCCGTTGTCTGTGGCACATCGGGCTGAAGTCATGGCCCAAACTTGATCCTGCCAACCAAGAATTTTGGGAGGACGCTGCTGGCCACATCAAGGGCTTAGATTGCCGCCACGAGTTGGAGCAGTGCGACTCCATAACACTTTCGGCACTTTGCACCGTGCTGCTGAAGCACGGGAGGGCGCTCAAACGCAAAGCCAAGGGCATGTCACATGAGCAATACAATCAACTCGTCGCATTGAAATGCTTCAGGGACCCGCATCTTGCTGATAAATGGGAGGCTGCCATCGTGCAAGAGACAGTCGCCGCACATCGTCAAGGGCATTTTCTTATTGCCGTTGTTCCAGACATGGCGACGAGAGAAGCAGAATTGCTGTTGGCAAAAACTTTTCGCCGCCATCAGGGTATTTTGACTCCGCCTCACCAACGTTCCCGGTTCAATACAAAATGGTTACGACTCATTTCTCAATTTGAAAATGAAATCATCAATCGTCCCGCGAACTTAAAGATAAATCCTCAAACCTTTATCCACTATCGGCGAGCGATGGATGGCATTCATTTTGAAACGGCGAACTATGGCGGTCATCCGGTCCGCTGCCAACACATTCTTCGGGCAAGAGCGTTTTTTGTGCATAGTTGCTTAAACGCGATTGCCAAGCTTGGTGAAAAATGAAACCACCGTTGCCGGCAACTCCACCCAGTTAGAGGCACAACTAACTGTTTTCTCATGTTTTCGTCCTGCTGCAAATTAGAGCAGAACGAAACATGAAAACGCAACCATGCACCACAACGTCCGAAGACACGGACGCATCGGAGTTGGCGACCATCCCTACTGTGGCCGATGAAGCCCGGCCCGCAGTTACGTCGGCAGACGGTGGCCGTGGTTTCCTGACCACCAGCGAACTTCAAAAAATCATTCCGTTAAGCCGACGTTCAATTTTTGAATGGCGGCGTAAAGGAATCCTGCCCTCGATTCAGATCGGCAGCAAAGTTCTTTACCACCGTGAGTCAGTCATTGCGGCATTGCTTCGCCGACAAAGAGGAGGTGCAGTTCAATGAGAAATTTTACGGACACGCTGGAAGCTGATTGCGGCGTCGAGTTAGACGGATAGAAATGGCCGCGAGGCCGACATGACGTTCCTGAAACAAGGGCGTGCCGAACTCGTAAATCAACACAGCGACGGGTGGCGTTAATGACCGCAAGGCAGCCACGACCGTCATTGGGCGCAAGCCCGGAGAATCTTGCCTGTTGAGTTTACAGGATGACCGCAACTCGCCAGCAGCGGCAGGGCAAGAAAATGGTATGCGGAAACCACACGGATTCCTGAACGACGGGCAGCCGCGTTCGCAGAAGCGTGCCACTCCTTGTGAATCAGGGAGTGGTGTCGTTTCCAGCCGTTGTCCTGCCTCCAGGCAATCGCGCTCTGCGGCGGACCTGAAAGTTTAGCAGCGTGCGGGTGTAGAGATAAAAATGATTATGGAAAACTACCAAAAAACTGATTGCGGTAGCGGATTGAAGAAAACATCGGAGCAATCGAAGCCCAGCGCTGCCGCGCTGCTATCTCTCGCCGACTTGATCCAAGGCTACGCCCGCCGGCTAGAAAATTTGGCGACATGGCGGGACTGGCTTCAGCGCCATTACTACGCGGTTGAGGTTGGTGAGCCGCCGAACGACTTAATCCGGTTTTGGCAAGCATGGCGAGAAAGTGGCGAGGACAAAGATGACGCGGCTTTCTTCACGATTAGCTGGCAGGCAGAACGGTCAGCGGACAAAATTTTCGAGACTGACACCAAATTAAATGAATTGTCCGCAAAAATCCGCGCCATCGAACAGCGTGAAGGTTTGGGCGAGTTGAACGAATTTGACCCCGACCACCCCGAAACGCCCGCCGACTGGAAAGTTTTGGATGCGAAATCGAATCGCCGTTTTCAGGCCGTCGAGAAAATCAGAGACGCCCGGTTCATCCGCTGGCTGCGTCGTCACGGCGAACTCGACATGGCCGACTTGTTTGCGAACGACCGCGACGCCTTTGACCGCCGCCGTGAGACCGGACGCTGCAAGCTTTTTGGACCAATGCCCGACTTCATCACCGACACCGGAGAGGGGGACACGGGGGTTACTGAAGTAATCAGCCAGAACGAATGAAACAAACCGCCAAAAAATCATGCACCGCCACGAAAGGCGACGGCACAGCCTGCGGCGCTGCCGCGTTGCCGGGTTCGCAGTTCTGTTTTTTTCACGATCCAGCCAAATCCGCCGCGAGACGGCAGGCGCAATCGGCTGGCGGACTGGCGAACAAAATGGCGACGCTGCCCGCCGACGCGCCGGACGTGAAAGTTGAGGATGGCGCGGACGTGGTGAAACTGCTGGGCGCGACCATCAATCAGGTGCGGCGCGGTGAAATTGACCCGCGTGTGGCCAACGCGGTTGGATATTTGAGCAACATCGTGTTGAGTGCCACCGGCCAGCGCGAACTGGAAAACCGGCTCGCCGAACTGGAAACGCTGGTCAAAAACCGGCGACAATCAGCGTGAACCCGCCAGAGAATTTTTATGACGACCATCACGGCACATAAACGCCTCGACGAGATTGAAACGCATCTGACGCCGAAGGAATGGGCCATCCGGCTGGCGGATGAAATGCGGAAGTATCCCGACCCGCTGGCGCACATGAAGGCTATGGTCAAACTACCCTTGCACGAACTGCCGGTGCAACGACCGTATTTCGCTTTTGAAAAACAGGCCGCCGAACGGCATCCGAGCGACGAACCGGAGGACATCCGCGCCAGGCATCGCCTGACGGACGCGCTGTGGCGTGAATTTCACACGTTGAAGCTGCTGATGCGGCTGGTCAACCAAGCGATGCAGTGCAAAGTCGAGACAATCGCTTTGCAGGCGGCGCTTCAGTTGTCCGCGCTTCACGCCCTGATTCTGGAAGACATCTTGGCACAAACAGACAATGGCGAAACTCCGTTGGCCGAGTGGAGCCACGAATACACCGCGCTGCTCCAGGATTTTTGCGCGCACCGCGCCGCCGTCGAATTGATTCAGGGTGAACACTTCGCCGGGCATCCGATCCTATACCCGGAACTGGAAGCCGAGTTGACGGAAGCGGCGCGGACGATTGAAAGCGCCGTCGCCACGGCAAACGACTACTTGAACCGCCGGGCAGTGCGTGCCGGCGCGAACACGAACGGGGGCGCGGTTGAAAATAAATTGGCTATCGGCCTTGAATCCATCAAAGCCGGTGCCAACGGTCAACGGGCTGCCGCCATCGCCGAGAAATGGCAGCACGACGCCAGCCGCGAAGCGGTGGAATCAGACGAGGAACAATGGGAGCGGTGCCGGGAGGAGTTTGGGGCGAGAGATTGACCAAACTCAACGGCCATCACTTACATTTGCAATTTTGCGATGTAAGGCTTGAGGGCCTTTTCCAAGCGGATCATGGCGTCAATCATCGCGTCTTGGATGCTCGGCCACTTTGATACGTCGTCCCGGTATCCGCCGAGGGGGGTAATTTTCTTTATCCGACATGCGCGCTTTCCCTCTAACCGCTGCCATTCCAGAGGCCCGCCAAAATCCTTTTCGATGGCATCTTTAGCCCAAGTTCGTCAGTTAATTGAGTGAAAGCGGGGATTTACTGGGGTTTTCTGCCGTCACAGTCCATTTTTCTCCACTACATATTGCATCACTTTGGGCGCGGTTGGCAGGTCCAGCC
>Ga0181527_1002829_pt1 | contig 15866 bp, 15 predicted proteins | sample PEATcosm2014_Bin_30_FD_119762 | JGI IMG/M metagenome (GOLD analysis project Ga0181527, IMG submission 119762) | Peatland microbial communities from MTU Mesocosm Facility, Houghton, MI, USA - PEATcosm2014_Bin06_60_metaG | ecosystem: Environmental > Terrestrial > Soil > Wetlands > Peat | place...
CACCTTGATCCCGCCCTGCGCTGTCACTGCCGTCACGTTGCCTGCCCACTCCGCGAACTCGAACAGCCGGCACGCGTGCCCGGCCAGGGTGAGATCCCCGGCGATCGCGGTTCCGCCGTTGCCTGCGCCGATGACTGCGATCGGCTTGCCCATGAATCACCCGTCTCCTTCCTCACGCTCCATCGGGATACCGCGCACTCAGCCAGGACCAGAGGCTGCGCTTGGTGGGCACAGTACCCTCTCCCCTACCCCTCCCTTCGTGCCAAGGCGGATACCACGAATGGCGTGGGAGCGCAAGGGAGATCGCGGCGAGGGGATGTCCGGGCATCCCGGGAATCTTCTTCCCGGTACCGAAATGCAGGGGGGCGCGGCGGGGAGAATATTATCTGCGGTGCGGGCGTAAAGAACCGGCTCCCGTTCTAGGCCCATAAACGACCGAGCGGTCCTTTAGCCATTGATCAGGCCTCCGACACTCTCACGCCGCGCCCCGAGAAACCGTGACCGCCTACCTGATCACCAGCGTTCCCTTCATGCCGCTCTCGTAGTGGCCGGTCATGAGACAGCCCATCTGCCATTCCCCCTTGGCGTTCGCCGGCACCGTGAAGCGCAGCGTCACTTCTCCGCCCGGGTCGATTTCGAATCCGCTGCTGATCCGCTTGATGGAATCGGCCTTGCTCGCCATGCCCGCTCGCTCCATGGCGTACTGCCTCCCGGTCTCTGTGGCCTTCAGGAGGGCAACCACATCTTTGCGGAAGCCCTTCTCTTCCGTGGTGTTGACCAGGCCACTCCCGGCCATCCAGTCGTGGCTCACCTGCCCCACGTTCCGGATGATCAACTCGACCTGCTCCCCCACCTTCAGTTGGATCCTCGCCGGCTCAAACTTGAACTCCTTCATGGCCACGGTTACTCTGTGCACGCCGGCGGCAGACGCGGGATTGACAGCCAAGAGACCTGCGAAGACAAGCAGCCCGCCGATCAGGCCAACCAGGGAAAACTTCTTGCGAAAGATCACGTTCACGGTTTCACCTCCTGTGAAGATTCTCCATTGGGAACTTCAACTGAGGACGTTGCTGTGGCATCCCAGTCGACGTCGGCACCGAGGGAGGCCCCCCCAAACAGAGCCTGAGGCAGAGCGCCAGCAGAAGAAGCACGACTCCGGGGACGCTCTTCCGAAGCGAGAGAATCCTTCGGCTTCCCTCTCCGACCGGTCGCCTCTGGACGTGGTCCCTTCCACAGGTGCTACCAGATAAGCACGGCACGCTGTGGGTGGGGACGCGCGCAATTGCCTCCTCTCGGGCGACCAGCGTGCCTTCCAAAGCGATTCCTCCGAGCCCACGGTTCGAGCTCGCCCGTCCGTGACGTTCCCCGGCCCGCCGGGACCAAGGGTGGGATGCTGAACGAAGGGCGCGGCTACCTGGACTCCGCCTGGTGGATCTCAGCCTTCCCGGGGCTGGTCCTCATGCTCACCGCCCTGCTCGTCAGCCGGGTGGGCGACTGGCTGCGGGATGTCCTCGATCCAACCCTCCGCGGCGCGTAGGGAAGCCGCACCGCTGATCCGCGCGTTCCTGTGACGAGCACGGGCCGCCCGTTGGAGAGAGGCGCCAGCGGATGGAACTGTCCGCCTGATGAGCGCGGAGCGGGCCGCCTTTGGCCGCCACGGCTACCAGATGACCGTGGGGTTTCCCGAGCGAAGTTTCCCCGGATGGCCCCTTCCGGACGAGACCCGTCACACGCTGGAGCAGGTGATCCGGCTCCTCCGGTACATGGAGGTGCGGGGCCTTCGCCGTCCTGGGAAGTAGGCGGAGAAAGGACGGAGAGCAGGTCCGGGACACGCAGTTCGCTCGCCGGATTTCACCCTCCTTGTGAAGCCGACGTTAGATCCAAGGCCCCCATCGGCTTCCCTTGTCCTTCTTCATGAGCACCGACGGCAGTTGACGTCAACACTGCGGCCAGTCCGATAGCCTCCCCGATGGGAATCGGCGCGAGAACTCGCGAGGGGCATCCCGGGAAAAGGGCACTCGCCCAAAAAATCCTCCGCAACCGCTGAGCCGCGGCTTGCCTCACGAGAGTCCGGAGAGCGGCAAGGGACCAATCCTGTACCTGGCTAAGCAATTGATTGCAAAGCAACTTTCCAACGTCGACCAGCCTGAGATGTCATCCATTGCACAATTATGGGTCCGTTCGAATGCCGTGGATACCGTGAGACTTGCCGGTGCAAGTCCGGCCCTGGGAATTGGCAGAGTCGCCCAGGTAGCTTGAGGGAGGTCCAACGGGTAACCGGAAGCACTGAGTTCCCTGACGGGCGCTCCCAAACGGGAGGGCGCAACCCCGCAGGTCGCAGCGCGCGGCGAACCCAGGGGTAGCCTCGTTACATAATAATCGAGGGTGCCGACCCCGTGGACAATCGGAGGGCGACGTGGACAGGGTAGGTGGCCATCGGGCGGGAGCCTACATCCCTTCGGGGAAGGCTGTCACCATATTTCTGATACGGTTATTCAGGGTCGCCCCCCTGAACCACCCCCGAACCCCCCATGAGCCCCCCCCTGAGCTTGGGGGTGAGCTAGGGTGAGCTACGGGGGGTGAACTCCCCGCGCGGTCCGGGTCTGCGTGGTCGCCGGGAGCCTCGCCCGGGCGGTCCAGTGCGGGTGCCATGGGCCTGGCCACTGCGCTAACTCCTTTGATTCGTTGACCGCGCGGCCGTCGTGCCACACGGGAGCTCGAGCCGTGACTCCCCGCTCCCGGCGCGGCCGTGGCCGGGACTGCGGAGCGGCATGGGTACCGGGTGCGATCCCCGAACTCCCGATGCAGGATTTACTAGGAAAATCACCCGCGAAACTGGTCGGGTGGGGGGCGACGTGGGGAGCCTGAGGCCCGTCCAGGCAGGCTGGTCGGGGGGAGGTCTCCCAGCCGCCCGTCGGGACCGGGCCGAGCGCTGTCGCGGGGCTGGTCGGGCGGAGGCGTCCCTCCGATTCGCCGCGCCGCGGGCCCTGGTCCAGTGGCGGCCCCGACCCGAAGCCGGGAGAGGCGACGCCCCGGCGGGGACGCGACCGCGGCAGGGCTCAATCCGTGGCGGGACCGCACATCCACCACATCGTCGCCGACCGCCCGCAGGCCAAGGGCCGGATCGAGCGGCTCTAGAATACCCTCCAAGATCGCCTCGTCGTCGAGCTCGCCCTCGCGGGGATCACGACGCCGGCCGCGGGGGACGTCTTCCTCGCCACCACGTTCCTGCCGGCCTTCAACGCGCCGTTTGCGGTGCCGGCGGCGATGGCCACCCGCGTCTACCGGGCGGGGCCGCGGGGCATGGACCTCGATCGGGCCTGCGCCTTCCACTCCGGCCGGCCGGTCGCCCTCGATAACACCGTGCGCGTGGAGGCCGTGGTGCTCCAACTCACCCCCGGCCCGCATCGCCGGAGTTACGCCCGGGCGCCGGCGGACGTCGTGCACTGCCTGGATGGCTCGTGGCGGATCTACATCGGGGACCGCCTCGTGACCACGACGCCCGCCCCCCTGGATCCTGGCCAATTCCGCGCGCGGAAACGCCGGTGACGCGCCCCCACCCCGCGCGCCCAGCGGAGCGGCGTGGGGTGGGGAGCGGACATTTTCGCTGAGCTACGACATGGCGGCAGCGCGGTCTGAATCCCCTGACATCTCCCCTGTTCGCACGCCCGTTTTGCTTGAAGCCACCGTGGGCGCGTGGTATCCTCCCCGCCAATCGCACAGCACGCGGAGGTGACGACCATGGCACTCTGCACCGGATGTGAGGCCGAGATCCCGCTGGCCCCAACTACGGAGATCGGGGAGATCATCCAGTGCCCCGACTGCGGCCTGGACCTGGAAGTGATCAGCGTGCACCCGCCGGAACTGGCCCCGGCCCCCGAGGAAGAGGAGGATTGGGGCGAATGAATATCGGCTTCCTGTGCTCGTTGATCCGCAAGGAAGAGAAGCTGCTGTTGGACGAGTTCCGCCGGCGCGGGCTGGAGCTCACTCGCATTGACGACCGGGAATTGATCCTCGATCTGCATCGCCGGCAGTGGGACTTCGACGTCATCCTCGAGCGCAGCATCAATCATTCGCGGGCGCTGCACACCCTGAAGTACCTCAACGACTGCGGGGTCAAGACGGTCAATACGTACGAGGTGGCCAGCACCTGCGGCGACAAGCTCCTGACGACCCTGGCCCTGATCCACGACGGCATCCCCACGCCCAAGGTCTACGTGGCCTACACGCCGGAGTCGGCGCTCCAGGCGATCGAAGCGCTCGGCTACCCGGTCGTCCTCAAACCGGCCGTGGGCTCGTGGGGGCGGCTGCTCTCCAAGGTGAACGATCGCGACGCCGCCGAGGCCCTCCTGGAGCACAAGGAGACCCTGGGATCCTACCATCATTCCACCTACTACATCCAGGAGTACGTGGAGAAGCGCGGCCGGGATATTCGCTCCTTCGTCGTGGGTGACGAGACGATCTGCGCCATCTACCGGACGTCGCAGCACTGGATCACCAACACGGCCCGCGGCGGCATCGCCACCAATTGCCCCGTGACGCCCGAACTGAACGCGATTTCCGTCCGGGCCGCCAAGGCCGTGGGGGGCGGCGTCGTGGCCATCGACGTCTTCGAGATGCCGAGCGGCCTCATGGTGAACGAGGTCAACTACACCATGGAGTTCCGGAACAGCATTGACACCACCGGCGTGGACATCCCGGCCAAGGTCGTGGATTACGTCCTGGAGGTTGCACGGCGGTAATGCATTTGGCTGGAGATCCGTGTCCCATGGTGGCGCCTCCCCGGGGGCATCCCGAGGACACCCAAGCTGACGCTTGGGTACCCGACCGTGCGGTGGGTCGCGGGTCCGGTCGCCGGACGGGGTGAGGGATCGATGCGCAGAAGCCTCCTGGGCATCTTCCGCTTGCGAGGAATCGCAGAGACTCCCGCCACGGCGGGAGGCCCGACCCTGGGCGGGCCGACCCGGAGCAAGACGGCCCTACCCGGCCTAGAAGGCCGGGTTCCGTCGCGGGACCGGCCCCCGCAGGGGTGGCCCCGGGGGCGCCACGACAGGCTGCTAACTTGTCGGAGCGCGAAGTGATTACCGTCAGCATCGTCGGCGCCTCCGGCTACACCGGGGGCGAGACCCTTCGCATCCTGCTCCGCCATCCGGGCGTCGAGGTCGTCCAGGCGACCTCGGAATCCAACGCCGGGCACTTCGTCTACACGATCCATTCGAATCTGCGGAAGCAGACCCAGCTCAAGTTCACCAGCGTCAACGACCTCAAGCCGTGCGACGTCCTCTTTCTCTGTCTCCCCCACGGCAGCGCCATGCGGCGGATCGGGCAACTGGAGGGCCTGGCGCAGACCATCATCGACCTCAGCGCCGACTTCCGCCTGCGGAATCCTGACGACTATCCGGCCTGGTACGGCCATCCCCACGAGGCGCCCCAGTACCTCGACAAGTTCGTGTACGGGATCCCGGAACTCCACCGCAAGGCCATCAGGCAGGCCCGGTTCATCACGGGCGCCGGCTGCCTGGCCACGGCTTCCATCCTGGGGCTCCTCCCCGTGTTCAAGCACGACATCCTCGCCAGGCGCGAGGTCTTCATCGAGGCCAAGGTTGGGTCGTCCGCGGCCGGCGACACCCCGCAACTGGCCACCCACCATCCCGAGCGCAGCGGATCGGTCCGCTCGTTCCAGCCCACCGGCCACCGGCACACCGCCGAGATCGTCCAGGAACTCGGCTTCGGCCAGCCCCTCTCGGTCCACTTCAGCGCCACCGCCATCGAGGCCGTCCGCGGCGTCTTGGCCACCTGCCACGTCTTCCTGAAGGACGGGATCGAGGAAAAGGACGTGTGGAAGGCCTACCGGTCCGAGTACGGCGACGAGCCATTCATGCGGATCGTCAAGGAGCGGCAGGGCATCTACCGGTACCCGGAGCCGAAGATCCTCGCCGGGACGAATTTCTGCGACGTCGGCTTCGAGAAGGAGGCCCGTGGGGCGCGCCTGGTCGTCATGGCCGCCCTGGACAACCTCGGAAAGGGCGCAGCCGGGAACGGCGTCCAGGCCATGAACCTCGCCTGTGGTCTGCCCGAGGCGGCCGGCCTCGATTTCCCCGGCCTGCATCCGGTCTGACTGAATGCGGAATGGCGAGTGCGGAATGCGACTGGTGGCGTGACGCAGCAGTTGCAACCTTCCCGGCTCTCGGCTCTCGGCTCTAGGCCCTGGGCCCTCGGCTCTGGAAAGGTCGGCAGTGCGATTCAGTGAGCTCGTCCGACTCCTGGAGCGTACTACGCAGCGCGGAATAATGGCTACACCGTTCCCCGCGCTGCTTCGTTCGCGGGGAAGACCCTCGCCCTTGCACAGGACCCGCGGCAAGGGCTCAGCCCTCCCCACGGACCCTACCGAGAGGGACGGGCCGCCGCCCCTCCTCGGACTCTCCCCCGGACTGTGCGGTCCGGGAGGGACTGTCGCCTATTTTACGCACCGCACAGTAACGGTTTCCGCCTCATTCGAGAGAAAGGTTCCGTGCGGTACTATCGAAAACCTGAACTGGACAAGGTCATCCGCGTTGATTATCATGCGTCGAAAGAAGTGCCCACCGGCACCTGCCACGCGATCCTGAAGGCGGCCGGCCTGAAAGCGGGAGAGACCCATGATTGACCTGAAGTATTCCCTGATCATCGAGGCGACTGAGGACCCAGACTTCTTCGGCTTCTACTCCCCCGACCTGGAGGGATTCACAGGGATTGGTCATTCCGTCGAAGATTGCCTGTATCAAGCCAAGTGGGCGATGGAAGATCACATCGCCGTCCTGAAACAGGAAGGCCTGCCGATTCCACCGCCCAGCCCCAATCCCACCGTGATCATTCAGAACGATCCGAAGCTGCTGAAGTCTCCCGTTTCACGCTAGGGCGATGGCCCGAGATTTACGGCATCTATCCGAGCTGGCATCCACGCGGAGGCCGGGTGAGGGCTCCGCGGGCAAGGGGGGCCGGGTCATGAACCTGGCCTGCAGCCTGCCCGAAACGACTGGCCTGGAGTTCCCCCGGCCTGCATCCCATATAGCTCATGGCTCCTAGTCATGTGTGTCGTAAGTCTGCCGACCTTCGCCCCGAGTCCGCTCCGCGATGCCTGGGGCCTCGTCGAGAACCGGCCGGCCTTGCTCCGGGTCGTCGCGCCGTCGGCGCTCCTCCACGCCGCAGTCACGCCACGGGCGTGACACGGCGACCGAACCCGGCCGGCCCGCGGGCCCGGCGTCTTGGAGCGGCCCCGGGGCTCGGCTTATGCGGGCGGATTTCGGACACACATGACTAGCTCATGGCTCATGGCGCCGGGAGATCCCAATGAGCTATGAGCCATCAGCTACTCAGCGGCGCGAAATATTGGCTACATATTCGCTCGTGCCGCTTCGTTCGCGGGGAAGGCCCTCACCCTTGCACAGGACCCGCGGCAAGGGCTCAGCCCTCCCCACGGACCCTACCGAGAGGGGCGGGCCGCCGCCCCTCCTCGGACTCTCCCCCGGACTGTGCGGTTCCAGGTCCACTGTCGCCTTTCTTAGGCACCGCACAGTAAGAGCAGTTTTTGAGGTCCCAGCATGCTCGTCGTCAAAATCGGTGGCGGATCCGGAACACAGATTGACCCGACGGTCGCGGACCTCACCGAGATCCTCCGGGCCGGCCGGCGCCTCGTCCTCGTGCATGGCGCCTCGGGCGAGACCAACCTCCTGGCAGAGAAGCTCGGAAAGCCGCCCCGCTTTGTGACCTCGGTCTCGGGCATTGAGAGCCGGTACACCGACCGGGAGGATCTTGAGATTTTCGAGATGGCTTACTGCGGCAAGGCCAACAAGGCCATCGTGGAGGCGTTCCAGAAGCGCGGGGTGAACGCCGTGGGCCTCTCCGGCCTGGATGGGCGGGTCTTCGAGGGCAAGCGCAAGGAGACCATCATCATCCTGGAGGGCGGCAAGCGAAAGGTCCTGCGCGGGGACTACACGGGCAAGGTCGAGCGTGTCAACGCCGGGATCGTGACGCTCCTTCTCGACCACGGCTACCTGCCCGTCCTCTGCCCGCCCGCAGCCAGCTATGAAGGCGAGGCGGTCAACGTGGACGGGGACACGGCGGCGGCCGAGCTTGCGGCGGCGCTCAAGGCCGAAGAGTTCGTCATGCTGTCGAACGTGCCCGGCCTCCTCCGCGATCTCAACGACCCGAACTCCCTCGTGGCGAGGATTCCGGCCAAGGCGATAGACGATTTCATGCCGCTGGCCCACGGCCGGATGAAGCGCAAGCTCATGGCTGCGGCCATCGCCCTGCAAGGCGGCGTCAGGCGCGTCATCCTGGGCAGCGCCAACATTGAGAAGCCCGTGACCTCGGCTCTCGCCGGGCAGGGAACCGTCATCCAGTGATCCTGGTCCCTCCCTCATCGGAGTGCACATTCGGTGGCCGTCATGACCCTTAAGTCAACCGAGGACCAGTTCTCCGTCGGGGTGTACCAGAAGCGCGACGCGGCCATTGTCCGCGGCCGGGGGGCCCGCGTCTGGGACGCGGTGGGCCGCGAGTACATTGACTGCGTGGCCGGCGTCGGCGTCGCCAACGTGGGACACTGCAACCCCGCCGTCGTCAAGGCCATCCAGGAGCAGGCCTCCCGCCTGATCACCTGCAGCGAACTCTTCTACAACGACGCCCGGGCCCAATGCCTCGAGCGACTGAGCCGGATCACCCCCGAGGGCATTGACCGGTTCTTCCTCTGCAACTCCGGCACCGAGGCGGTCGAGGGTGCGATCAAGTTCGCCCGGATGGCCACCGGGCGCAAGCGTGTGGTGGCCGCCATGCGCGGCTACCACGGCAAGACCCTGGGCTCCCTGAGCGCCACCTGGGACAAGAAATACCGCGACCCCTTCGCGCCGCTGGTCCCGGACTTCGTTCATGCGCCCTACAACAATGCGGCCGAGTTCGAGAAGGCCATTGACGACCAGACGGCCGCCGTGATCCTGGAGCCGGTCCAGGGCGAGGGCGGCGTGCGCCCCGCTACAGCGGGGTTCTTCCAGGCCGTCCGCAAGGCCTGCGACGATCGAGGCGTCCTTCTCATCATCGATGAGGTCCAGACCGGCTTCGGTCGGACGGGCCGGATGTTTGCGTGCGAGCACCTCGGTGTCCTGCCCGACATTCTCACTATGGCCAAGGGCATCGCCGGCGGAATCCCCATGGGCGCCATCGGCATCGACCGACGCGTGGGTGAGCTGGAGAAGCAGTCCCACACCTCCACCTTCGGCGGGAACCCCCTGGCCTGCGCCGCCGCCGTCGCCGCCATCGATTTCCTGGTGGATCAGGATCTGCCCAGGCAGGCCGCCGAGAAGGGCGAGTATTTCATGCAGCGCCTGCGGGCAATCGCCGATCCTCGCATCCGCGAGGTCCGCGGCCTTGGCCTGATGATCGGGATGGAGCTGAAGCAGAAGGCCGGAGCGCTCGCCCAGGCCATGCTGCAAGAAGGGGTTCTGGTCCTCCTGGCCGGATCAACCGTCCTGCGCTTCCTCCCGCCCCTGGTCATCACCCGCGAAGAGATAGACACTGTCGTTGCCGCGCTCACCAAAGTTCTGACTGTCACTCCCGCGGTCACTGCAGAATGAATTGGTCATTTCGGTATTCCGCATTCTGCATTCCGCATTCGACATTCGCTTGACTCATGGATCCCCTTTTCCTTCTGCAAAGGATGCTCGAGATCCCCTCCCTGTCGGGAGAGGAAGCCGCCCTCGCCACGTTCCTCGTTGAAACCATGCGGCCCCTCGGCTTCTCTGCCGCTGTTGATGAGGCGGGCAATGCCGTGGGCATCCTGGGTGATGGCCCGAAGGAGATCGTCCTACTCGGCCACATGGACACTGTCCCCGGCGTCGTGCCGGTGCGGATCGAGAAGGGAAAGCTGTACGGCCGAGGCAGCGTGGATGCCAAGGGGCCGCTGGCGACGTTCATCGCGGCTGCGGCGGAGGCTGGCGCGCTCCCGGGCAAGCGGATCGTAATCGTCGGCGCGACAGAGGAGGAGACGGCCAGCTCGAAGGGCGCCCGGCATGCGATTCGAACTGTCTCGCCGACCTATTGCGTCATCGGCGAGCCCAGCGGGACGCGCGCCGTCACTCTCGCCTACAAGGGACGGATCGTCCTCGCCTACGAGGCTTGGGCTGACGCGGCCCACTCGGCTTCGCAGGCCGGAAGTATCCTGGAAGAGGGCGTAGAATTCTGGAACCGGATCAAGCGGTGGGCAGAGGACTTCAACGCGGGGAGAAAGATGTTTGACTGTCTGGACCCTGCTTTGCGGGAGATCCGGAGCGAGAACGACGGATTGGAGGAATCCATTCACCTCCGCGCGTCAGTTCGAATCCCACTCGGTTTGACCCCTGACGACGTTCGCCAGCAGATCGAGGGCCTGAAACCCGGCTCAGGCCAACTCCGGTTCTGGGGAGCCGATCCTCCCTACCGGGCGGAGAAGAACAACCCTTTGGTCAGGGCGTTTCTTCGGGCCATCCGCGAGCAGGGCCTGAATCCCTCCTTCAAAGTCAAGACCGGCACCTCCGACATGAACGTGGTCGGTCCGGCCTGGAACTGCCCCATCGTCGCCTATGGCCCCGGCGATTCGGCCCTGGATCACGCCCCCAACGAGCACCTCGACCTCGCCGAGTACCACCAAGCCATCGCCATCCTCGCGCGCGTCCTCACAATCCTCTGAGTTCATGTGAAGTGTCTGCAACGTCTGCGCGTGCCAGAATTGCGCCTGGCCCGCCCGAGCATCGCGGTGTGCATTGATGTGGAGCCGACGAGGCAAGAGATTTGTGTGGGGTAGCGTAAAGCCACTAAAGCCGCAACGTCCCCTATTCTATGTCGCTCGGCGTCAGCGATCCGCCTCCTCAGACGCTGCCCGGACCAGCAGAATGGGACGGCGGAGTTTCTCCACCACCTTGGGCGTGAGGCTCCCCGACCAGAAGGCGTCCAGGGCGCCCTTGGCGTGGCTCGCCATGACCACCAGGTCCGCCCCAACTTTTTCCGCTGCCTCCACCAGAGACGACGCCGGCTCACCGCGGCTGACGTGGCTGCTCGCGGAGAGCCCCTCGGCCTTCAACGTCTGGACCAGCCGCTCCACGTACTCCTCCGCCCCACGCTCGGCCAGATCCAGTATTGCCCGCGTGGCTATCGGCATCAACACGCCAGCGGCCGCCTCATGCCCAGAGAGGGTTTTTGCCGTCGGCACGACGATCTCCAGGTGCAGGGTTGCCTGCCATGCCCGACCCAGCGTCGTCGCAACCGGCAGGGCCGGCTCGTGGGCCGGGGTCCCATCCAGCGGCACCAGGATGGTTCGACAGGCAAAAGGCGGCGCCGCCACGCTGGTGGTCGGATTCATCAAGAGGACGGGGGTCGTCCCCCGCTGGAGGGCTCGCAGGGCAATGCGCCCGAACAGGAAGCCGCGCAGTCCACTCTTCCCATGCGTCGAGAGGACGACCAAGTCCGCTCCAAACTCCTGGGCGTGGTCCACCACGGACTCTGCCACGTCCCCCTGCTTCGTAGGATGAACATGGACTTCCACTGCCAGGCCCTGGAAGACATGGCGGCGCGCCACCTCGTCGAGATACGCCTGGGCCTGATCGCCCTCCGTGAGGTGCGGCTCACCGTGGATCCTGTCGGGGGGGTGCTCTTCGACGACATGGAGGAGTCTAATCCCCGCTCCAAACGCTTTGGCCAGCGCCGCTGCGGCCGGGAGGACTGATTCCGCCAGGGTGGATCCGTCCAAGGGTACGAGGATGTGTCGGATCATAGGAATCATCCTCCCCAGATGGTCTGGTACAGCAGGAACATGTTCAGTGCCACGATCAAAAGCGTCACCATCCATGCGACGAGGGTAATCCCGCGGCGGTTGACGAGCACGCCCATGAGATCGGACCGGGCGGTGAACCGGACGAGCGGCACCAGGGCAAAGGGGAGGCCGAAGCTCAGCACCACCTGGCTGATGACCAGCGTGCGGGTGGGATCGAGGCCCACGGCGATCACCGCGAGGGCCGGCAGCATCGTGAGCAGCCGGCGGAACCACACCGGAATGTGCCAGTGCAGGAATCCTTGCATGACCACCTGGCCGGCCATGGTTCCAACCGACGAGGAGGAGAGGCCCGAGGCCAGCAAGGAGATAGCGAAGATCCAGCTCGCTGCGGCGCCCAAGAGGGGCGTGAGGGTCTTGTAGGCTTCCTCGATGGTGCCCACCGAGGTGAGCCCTTTCTGGTGGAAGGTCGCCGCCGCCATGATGAGCATGGCCATGTTCACCAGCCCGGCAATGCCCATGGCCAACGTAATGTCCACACACTCGAACCGGAAGAGGCGGCGCAGCTCGTCCGGCTTGCGGGTCACGATGCGCCCCTGCATGAGGGCGGAGTGCAGGAAGATGACATGGGGCATGATCGTGGCGCCCAGGATGCCCGTGGCCAGGAGGACGCTCTCGGAGCCGCGGAAGGTCGGCACCACCGAGTGGTACGCGATCAGCCCCCAGTCGGGCCGGCCAAAGATGGTCTCCAGAAGATAGCAGAGCGCAATGATTCCCACGAACCCAGTAATGATCGCTTCCAGGGGGCGGAATCCGCGCCGCTCCAGAGCCAGGATGGCGAAAGTGACTGCCCCTGTCAGAAGGCCCGCCAGAAAGAGCGGCATCCCGAACAGCAGGTTGAACCCGAGGGCCGCCCCCAGGAACTCCGCCAGGTCCGTGGCCATGGCGACGATTTCCATGAGCGCCCACATGCTCCAGACAACCCACCGGGGCCACTGGTCCCGACAGTGCTCGGCCAGGTTCTTCCCCGTCGCGATCCCCAGCTTGGCCGACAACGCCTGCACGAGCATGGCCATCAGGTTGCTGGCCGCGACGACCCAGAGGAGCATGTAGCCGAATTGGGCCCCGCCCTGGATGTTGGTGGCGAAGTTGCCCGGGTCAACGTAGGCCACACTGGCGATGAAGGCGGGCCCCAGAAACGGGAACAACCGACGATACCACCGCCCGCGGCTCGTGCCCTCCAGGACCTCGGTCGCGGCGGTGACAGCTCGCACATCCCCGGACCGGACGACGTTCGGGACCTCCCGTGGAGGAGACTGGTTTCCATCTGGCCTATCGTTGTCCATGTGACCTCACAATCGGGGGTTCTTGGGCTCGCCGGAACCTTGCCCAAACGCCTAGGCGGCGCGATCAGGCGCAGACTCTACCCGGATGTGCCGTGCGAGTTCGCGGCCAAGGACGTGGGAGGTCCGTCCCGTCCTGACCGTGAGCGGACCGTTGAAGGGGGCCTTGTCAACGACCTCGAGGGCGGTATCCGGCACGAGGCCGCGGGTGCCGAGATACCTGAGCATCTCGGCATCGCTGTCGCTCACTTGCCGGATGACCCCTCTTACCCCGGGCTCCAGATCCGAAAGACGCTCATGATCCGCCGTGATCACTGTCCCGTCCTTCGCCGGGATCGGGTCCCCGTGCGGATCCCTGATCGGCCGGCCCAACGCTTCGAAGATTTTCTCCTCGAACTCTTCCGAGATGACGTGCTCCAGCCGCTCGGCCTCCTCGTGAACCTTGTCCCAGCTATAGCCCAGCGCCTCTGCCAGATAGAGCTCCAGCAGCCGGTGGTGACGGATCACCTCCAGCGCCACCTTCTGCCCGGCCTTGCTGAGGACGACCCCCTGATAGGGGCTGTGCCTCACCAACCGGAGGCTGGCCAGTTTCTTCATCATGCCCGTGGCCGAGGCGGCCGTGACCTCCATCGCGGCCGCCAGGGCGGTGGTGGAGACTGCCCCACCCTGCTCCTGCAACTTGTAGATCGCCTTGAGGTAGTCCTGCACCGCCTGGCTCAGCATGATATCACCGAAACAATTATTTAGGTTATCCTAAATCTACCCCAGCAATCTCCAAGCGTCAAGCAGAAAAATCGGACAGGCCGGAGCCCGGGGATGCGCTCAACGGCCACCGATGTCTGGCAAGATGCGCCTTTGAAACGTTCCTGTTCACACTGCTCCCCCGCTGCTTGACAGTCACCTTTGTTCGTTCCTATGATGCCGCCGAATCCCAAACTCTTTGGATCTGGCGACCCTCCAGGTCCATCGCCATCCCGGAGGACAACATGACGACGTACCGCCTGGGCGTCCTGACAGGAGATGGGATCGGGCCCGAGATCGTGGAGGCCACAGTTCGCGTGCTGGACGCGGTGCAGCGGCGGGACAGCAGCCTCCGATTCGACTGGGTGCCGCTGCCCATGGGCTGGGAGGCGATCCGGAAGACGGGGAGTGCGATGCCGGAGGCCACGGTCGAGCTGCTCGCGAAGTGCGACGGCTGGATCATGGGCCCCCACGATTCCGCGTCCTATCCGGCGCCCGAGCAGGAGAAGCGAAACCCCAGCGGGGAGCTGCGGCACCACTTCGACCTGTACGCCAACCTCCGGCCGGCTCGCGCCTACCCGGGCCTGCCCGCGGTGTCGCCCAAGATGGACCTGGTCGTGGTGCGGGAGAATACCGAGGGGTTCTACTCGGACCGCAACATGGCGTGGGGCACCGGCGAACTGATGCCCACGCCGGACGTGGCACTGACCGTGGGGAAGATCACGCGCCCGGCCTCGGAGCGGATCGCCCGGACGGCCTTCGGTCTGGCCCGAGGACGCCGGCGGAAGGTCGCCATCGTCCACAAGGCCAACGTGATTCGCAAGGCCTACGGCCTGTTCCTGGAGGCGTGCCGGGGCGTCGGGAGGGAGTTTCCCGAGGTGGCCGTCGAGGATTATCACATCGACGCCATGACGGCGCATCTCGTGCGCCGCGGCGCGGACTTCGATGTCATCCTGACGACCAACATGTTCGGCGACATCCTGTCCGACCTGACGGGAGAGCTGGCCGGCAGCCTGGGGATGGCCCCCTCTATCAATGCGGGGACCGGCCGCGCCATGGCCCAGGCGAGCCACGGCTCGGCCCCCGACATCGCCGGGAAGGGCATCGCAAATCCCGTGGGGCTCATCCTCTCGGCGGCGATGCTCCTCTCGTGGCTGGCCGGCGAGCGTGGAGATACATCGGCGGGAGAGGCCGCCCAGGCCATCGAGCGGGCGGTGGTGGCGACGATCTCGGAAGGCCCCAGAACCCGCGATCTGGGCGGGACCGCCAGCACGAGAGAGTTCACCGCTGGCATCCTGTCCCACATGAGGGCGTGACGGGACGCTCAGACACGCCACACCTCGCGACCGGAACGGCGCCGCCCGGAATGCCGCTCCTACTCCCCCATCACCTTGATGATGACGCGCTTCGAGCGCTGCCCGTCGAACTCCGCGTAGTAAACCTGCTGCCACGGGCCGAAGTCCAGTTTGCCGTCGGTGACAGGAACGATCACCTGGTGATGCATGAGCAGGTTCTTCAGGTGGGAGTCGCCGTTGCTCTCGCCGGTCCGGTGGTGGCGGTAGTTCGGCCCCGTGGGGGCCAACCGTTCCAGCCACTCGTCGATGTCCTGGACGAGGCCGTCTTCGGCGTCGTTCACGTACACCGCCGCGGTGATGTGCATGGCCGAGACCAGGATCATGCCCTCGCGGATGCCGCTCTTTCCGAGGGCCGCCTCGACTTCCCGCGTGATGTTGATGTATTCGCGATGCCGCTTCGTCTTGAAGGTCAGGTACTCCGTGTGGAATCTCATGCGGGGCCTCCCGAAAACCGCAGCACGACCCAACACCTATCCCCGGATTACGCAGATTTCACCCCCACCCGAGCCCTCCCCCGCTCCCCTTCGGGTCTCTATACATAGCGTCATAAGTAATGCCGCATAATTATCTTGCCATGTTCATGCCTTTCCTGTCATGATAGCGACAAGGAGGGCATGACCATGCGCAAGTTGGCGATCGCCGATGCCGAGATCA
>Ga0181527_1002832_pt1 | contig 15856 bp, 12 predicted proteins | sample PEATcosm2014_Bin_30_FD_119762 | JGI IMG/M metagenome (GOLD analysis project Ga0181527, IMG submission 119762) | Peatland microbial communities from MTU Mesocosm Facility, Houghton, MI, USA - PEATcosm2014_Bin06_60_metaG | ecosystem: Environmental > Terrestrial > Soil > Wetlands > Peat | place...
CGACCCAGCATGGCCAAAAAGGCATCCGAAATTCAAATCGAAAACGGCTCGTTTCAACAGCAAACCCATGAATGAAAATAGCTTAGCCCAAAATCAAAATTCAATGACCGGACAGTTCTGGCCGTTGACCATCGATTAGCACCAATCCAGTGAGACCGGAGAGGTTCGAATGATGACGCATCGAGGAGGAGAATGGGCCTCCCACCCTTGTCGGCAGGCTCCCCGGGATCGACTTCTGCCCCGAGGGGAGGGCCAATGGCCGTTTTGGGCAAAGGCCCGACTTTTCGCAGCGCTCCTGGCAGTAACGAGTGGCGCGGCCTGCGGGGGAGGCGGATCGTCCAGCAATGCACCGCCACCTGCGCAGCCCGCGGCGCAAGTTTCCCCCAGTAACCTGACGTTTGGCAATCAGAACCAAGGGACCCCGAGCGGGTCGCAGCCCGTCACCCTGGCCAACACGGGCAGCGCCGCGCTTGCCATCATCAGCATCGCCGCGAGCACCAACTTCGGTCAGACCAGCAACTGCGCGGGCAGTGTCGCGGCCAGCGGTTCCTGCACGATCAACGTGACTTTCTCTCCCACCGCCACCGGCCCGCTCACCGGCACACTGACCATCACCGACAACAGCAATGGGGTGGCGGGCAGCACGCAGACGGTGAGTTTGAGCGGAACCGGGACGGCGCCCATGATGAGTCTGTCCGCCCCGGGTTTGAGTTTCAGCAGTCAGCCTATGAGCACAACCAGCGCCGCCCAGGCGGAGACCGTCACCAACACCGGCACGGGCAACCTCACCTTCTCCACGGTCACGATGGGAGGTACGAATCCCAGCGACTTTGCCAAGAGCGCCGACACCTGCACGGGCGCCACGGTCACGCCCAACAACGCCTGCACGGTCAGCGTGACGTTCACTCCATCGGCGACGGGGAGCCGTAGCGCCTCACTGAGTTTTGCCGACAACGCCAGCGGCAGCCCTCAGTCGGTGAGCTTGACGGGAAGCGGGATCTCTTCGGCGCAAGTTTCCCCAGGCAGCCTGACGTTCGCGGGGCAGGCCGTCGGGTCAACCAGTGCCGCGCAAACGGTGACCTTGACGGACATCGGGATCGCGGCGATCAACATGACGGGGGTGACGATAAGCGGCGACTTCTCCCCCACGAGCAATTGCCCGACCTCCTTGGGAGCCGGTTCGAGTTGCAGCATTCAGGTCGTTTTCACGCCGACAGCAGCGGGAACGCGTTACGGGATCTTGTCGATTAACACCACGGCCACGAGCGCCGCGCAGACGGTCAGCCTGACGGGTACCGGGAACGGCCCACTGGCGGGAGTCTTCACCCAGCGCTATGACAACGGCCGCTCCGGCGCGAATACCCAGGAGGTTTCTTTGACTACCTCCAATGTGACCGTGGGCCAATTCGGTAAGCTATTCTCGCTGCCCGTTGATGGGCAGGTTTACGCTCAGCCCCTCTACATGGAGAGCGTCTCGGTTCCGAACCTGGGTGTGCACAACGTCGTTTTCGTGGCGACGGAACACGATAGCGTCTATGCCTTCGACGCCGACGGCCAATCCACGACCCCTCTTTGGCACGTCAGCTTCGTGAATCCTTCGGCCGGGGTTACCACGGTCCCGAGTCAGGATGTGGGGGGACCCGGATACAATGACCTCACCCCGGAGATCGGAATCACCTCGACTCCCGTCATAGACCCGGCCAGCGGCACCATTTACGTCACGGCCAAGACGCGGGAACCGCTAGGCTCCTCGTCTTGCTCGTCGAACGGCACGTACAACTATTGCTACCGCCTGCACGCGCTTGACATTACCACGGGAGCGGAAAAACTCGGTGGCCCCGTGGTCATCTCGGCGAGCGTTCCGGGCACAGCGTCTGACAGCGTCAATGGCACCGTAACTTTTGGAGCTTTGCAACACCTGCAACGCCCCGGACTTCTTCTGCTTGACGGGACGGTCTATATAGGTTTCGGATCCCACGGCGACTATACCCCCTACCATGGCTGGTTGATGGCTTACAATGCCACGACCCTCCAGCCGGTGGCGGTCTTTAACGTCACACCCAACGGCGAACAGGGCGCTATATGGTGTGGTGGTGGTGGCATCTCCGCGGACGCGAACGGGAATATCTACATCGTCACCGCCAATGGCACCTTCGACGCCAACACGCCGGGGGGAGTTGATTACGGTGACAGTGTGCTAAAAATGCAGATCCAGTCCGGCCAGTTCCAGGTCCTGGATTACTTTACTCCCGCCGATCAATTGACCATGGCTGAGAACGATCTCGACCTTGGATCGTCTCCTGCCCTGATTCTGCCCGATCAGCCTGGCCCTTACGCCCACCTGCTGGCCACAGGCGGAAAGGACGGTCGTGTGTGGATACTCAATCGGGATAATCTGGGTCATCTACAAACGAATGACGCTGGGGCGGTGCAGGTGATTCCGGGCCTCAGTGACAAGCTTTTCGGCGGGGGGACTTACTGGAACGGCAACCTTTACGTCCAGGAAGTGGGCGACTTCCTGCACCAGTTCCCTCTGCAAAACGGAATGGCGCAGTCTCCCACGCCCTCCGCCTTTCAGATTGGATATCCGAATGCCCCGCCGGCGGTCTCTGCCAATGGAACGAGCAACGCCATCCTGTGGCTCGTGCAATCTGACGCTTACCAATCCGGTGGGCCGGCCGTTCTGCGCGCGTTCGACGCCACCGATGTCGGCAGCGAGATTTACAATAGCAGCCAAGCGCCCAACCGGACTGACCAAGCCGGCCCGGCAGTGAAGTTTGTGGTCCCCACCGTCGCCAACGGGAAGGTGTATGTCGGGGCGGCAGGGGAAGTGGACGTGTATGGCGTGTTGCCTTGAAGACGGTGGGGAATGCGCTTGATGCGTAAGCCCCTCGCAAGGCCGGTCGCATCCGAGAGGCGAACCCGGCTTCGCGCTTCGCGTTTTGATTTTCCTTTGCGGCTCCGCCGCGCGGCGTGGCTACGGCCGGCTCGCCGGGTCGGTAAGCGCCGCGTACATTTCCGGCCGGCGGGCGGCGATGCGATCGAATTCCCACTTGCCTGGCTGCCGGATCACGCGGTTGCAATCGGCGGTGGCGGGATCGATTTCGCCATAGAGAATCGTCTCCTCTGTCTCTCCGGCTTCTGCCAGCTTTGTGCCGTTGCAATCCACGATTTGTGAATGGCCGGCAAAGCGAAAGCCGCGCTCCTCGCCCACACGGTCGCAGGCGATGACGTACAGGTGATTCTCTGTGGCGCGCACCGGCGGCGTGTGCTGCCACGTGTCGGAGCCGAGTGGCCAGTTGGTGGGGATGGCCAGGATTTGCGCTCCCTTCAACTTGAGCACGCGCCCGGATTCCGGAAAGCTACAGTCGTAACAAATGCTGATGCCGATCTTGGCGTGCGGCGTCGCGAAGACGGGAAATGGCGTGTCACCCAGCGCCGCGTGCCAGTCAATGCCGAGGCCGGGAAGATGCAGCTTGCGATACGTTCCCAGAATAGCTTGCGGCGTCACCACCGCAGCGGCGTTGAAAATCTGGTCGCCGGAGCGTTCCAGCAACCCCACCACAACCGTGCAATCGAGCGCCCGCGCGGCCGCCAGGATTCTTTCTGTCGAAGGGCCGCGAACTTCTTCCGCTACGGGTGCAGCTTCCTCGCGGCTGACAAAACAGTAGCCGCTCAGCGCGCACTCGGGGAAGACCACCAGCTTCGCACCCGCGCTCGCAGCCTGCTCCAGACGACTGAGGATTTGATTGAGATTGTGCTCCTTGGCAAGAATCTTGACGTCCATCTGAACCGCTGCGGCCTTCATGCGCGCCTCCTGAGGGTTGATGAGCCACCGGTATTCTAGCGCGGATTTCGCGCGACGCTGGGACGTTTTTGGCGGCCTGCCGGAAGCGCGGTTTTCCGCCTGTTCGTCCCACCCCCCGCGGGAGACCAAAGGCCGGCCCCGCAACTTCATTTCTCTTGCAGTGTTTAGGCTTGCAAATGGGAGCGCATCTGATTAAGATGGGTCGCGTCATTCCTTGGGGTAGTACAAACTTTTCAACTTGGAGGGAAAATGAAGAGGACGATTATCACTTTGACCATCGTGCTTGCCGCCTTGGTCCTGGCAATTCTGCTGGGGACTCCGAAGGCGCAAACCTTTAACTCGTCGGCAGCCATCGCTGCCCCAGCCCCCGCAGCCATGGCCGTCCCGATGCCGAATCGCTGCCCGAACATCCATGGAGCCATTGAAGGCCTCCGGTCAGCCGAGCAGGAATTGAGGGATGCCGCACACGATTTCTGTGGCCATAAGCACGCGGCTATGGAGACCATACACCGTGCCATCGAAGAGTTGCGGGCCGCAGAGAATTGCGCTAGGTGCAGGTAAGCAGTAAGTAGGGGAACAACCAGAAAGTCACCTTTGATTCGTGAAAACATAACAGGGGCACGGCGCTCAACCACTTTGAGCGTTGTGCCCCTTTGTGTTTGCTAAGACGACGTGCCACGGGCAGCCTACCCCGATTCATCGGCGTCCCGCCCGTTTCCAGTCATGGCCATTGTGGATACCCAACTAATCCCCAACATTCCCCGCAAATTCCCCGCTTGACAAAAGGCGAATAAAAAGCGAAACTGACTGGAAGTCAGGTTACAGGGGGATTCCGTATGGGTTGCGTTTCACTGCGGGGACCGATCAACAAAACGTCACTTGTGGGCATTGCGCGCATGGCGGCCCAAAGCCCTTTGGTGCGCGATCGGGCGGAGGTGGAGTACTACCGCCTGGCAGCGCGCTCCACTCTCAACCGCGAGTCCAGCGGGCGCATGCCCTTCGCCTGGACCATCAATCCTTATCGCGGCTGCGAGTTCGGCTGCCATTACTGCTATGCCCGTTACACGCACGAGTTCATGGAGATGTGGGACAGCCGCGACTTCGAGCGCAAGATTTACGCCAAGACCGACGCCCCCGAACGCCTGCGGGTGGAGCTTCGCCAGGGGCGCGACAAGGGGTTGCCCATCGCCCTGGGCACGGCGACGGATCCCTATCAGCCAGCCGAGCGGCAGTTTGAAATCACCCGTCGCATGTTGGAGATCTTCGCGGAATTCCGTGGGCTGGACCTTTCCATCACCACCAAGTCGGTCCTGATCCTTCGCGATGTGGACCTGCTGCAATCGCTCGCCGTGCGGCATCGCTTCAGCGTGCATATGACGGTAACCACAACCGACGAGAGATTGGCGCGCCTGCTTGAGCCCAAAGCGCCCGCCCCCGCCCAACGTCTGGAGGCCGTACGGAAGCTAGCCCAGGCCGGAATCCGTGTGGGCGTGAACGCCATGCCCGTCCTGCCGGGGTTGAACGACTCGCCGCGCATGTTGGAATCACTGGCAGCGCAAGCCGCGCAAGCCGGCGCGCGTTTCCTTTACGCCAACATCCTGTTCCTGATGCCCTCCGCCATGAGGTCATTCATGCCTTTTCTGGAAAAGGAGTTTCCCCATCTGGTCAAACGCTACCGGAAACTCTACGGGCGTTCGGCGTACTTACGCGGCGAATATCCGGAGAAAATAGCCAATCTCCTGGGGGAATTGCGCGCGCGCTACGGCCTGGATGGCAATCGCGGGGAAGTGCCTCCCGCGGCGCAGCATCCACAGATGGCCCTGCCGTTCTGCGCGTCTCCGGAGCCGGCCGAAAGTCGCCTGCCGCTCACGGCCTGCCACGACGCGCGGTGAAGTGGATGTAGCGCGGCAGCCTGTCCCGATTCATCGGGGTCTGGCCCGCTGTGATGCTGTAAGAAAATGGACAGTTTCACGCAAAGGCGCAAAGAGGCAAAGATCGCAAAGAATAATTGCCTTGTTTGCTTTGCGCCTTCGCGTTTTTGCGCCTTTGCGTGAGATGTTTTTGCTGATCCAGGGATTATTTCCCAGCCTCTCGCGCTACAAGCCGCTCGTCGTGATCGACAGGAGAGGCGCGGCATTCAATTCTTTTTGCGCGCACCCCTTTCACCCCTGCCCATTGATTGCTTCCCGTTCCGGAAGTATATTCCTACGTGATCGAGCGGGGCCGTGCACCGTGAGGCCGTCGTGAAAAAATACGCAAAACAACTGCTGCGTGCTCTCTCGTATGTGGCGATAGTCGTTCTGCCGGTGCTGCTGGGCTGGGGGGTTAATGACCTGGGCGGGTACTTTCGCGATCCCGTGCGCACGGGCTATGTGGGCCTGGGAGTGCTCGGCCTGCTCATCGTGTTCATTCCCGGCCTGAACGTTCACCCGTTCAAAAAGGGCTCACGGGTAGTAGGCGGTAAATTGGCTCGAACCATGGGCGTTAGCACGATCCTTCTGACGCTCTTTCTTCCCTACGCTGACCGGCGCGGCTTGCTGACCTTCCCAGATCGGGAAGCGTGGCGCTGGGCGGGCTTGGCGCTCTGCGTGCTTGGTGCAGCGATCCGTGGGGCGGGTCTGTGGTCGCTCGGCAGGCAGTTCAGTTCTTACGTGACCCTCCAGGAGAATCACCAACTCGTGCAGACGGGTTTGTACAAGCGCGTCCGGCACCCCATGTACCTGGGCTTGCTGATGAGCGTGGCGGGCCTGCCGTTGGTGTTCCGCAGTTGGCTGGTCATCCCGATTTGGGGTTTGGCTCTGCTTTTCGTGCTATTGCGCATGGGGCAGGAAGAGCGCCTGCTGGCAGAGCACTTCGGGAGCGAATTCGAGTCCTACCGCCGCCGCACCTGGCGGTTGCTGCCTTACGTCTACTGACTTAAGCCCTGTCTGAACCATATGCATATGTCGCCGATCGCCACCCCGCCGAAGGAACAGCGCAGACGCAACAAAGCTGCCAGTGTTGTGAATTCTCATGCAGGATGTTATATTGAAATATAATCGAAAGGAATGGCTATGCACACAACCAATCTGCGCAAGGTCGGCGGCTCGGTGATGCTGGCGGTACCGCGTGCCGTGCTCGACGTCCTGGGCTTGCGGCCGGGAGCCAAGGTCGGCATTGCCATCGAACGCGGCCGGCTGGTGGTGGAGCCGCCAAAACGGCCCCGCTACACCCTGGACGAACTGCTCGCCCAGTGCCACTCCAAGGCTCGCCGCACGAAAGAGGAGCGGGAATGGCTCGATAACCAGCCGGTGGGTCGGGAGCTGATCTGATGAGGCGTGGCGAAATCTGGTTGGTGGGCCTTGATCCCGCCGAAGGACACGAGCAAAAGGGCCGACGCCCTGTCTTGGTCATCTCCCCCGATGCCTTTAACCAAGTCACCAAGGTGCCCGTGGTTCTCCCCATCACCAGCGGCGGGAATTTCGCGCGGACCGCCGGATTTGCGGTATCTCTGACCGGCGCCGGCACTAAAACCACCGGCGTTATCCGATGTGACCAGCCCCGCGCGCTCGATCTCGGCGCGCGCCACGGCCGAAAGCTGGAAAACGTACCCGATGCGATCATGGACGAGGTTCTGGCGAAGGTTGCGACAATTCTTGAGTGAGCGGCTCTTCATCTCCCCACGGCGTTTACTTGTTGGATGTCAATGAAATCTTAAGAGCCGCGGAGGAGGGCAACATGTGCCCGCTTCCGCGCTACCAGCTTGATCTACGGCATGGGCCAGTGAGTCGTCTCAAGAGTCGTTGGCTCCACCTGGCGCTTCGGCCAATATTCGAAGGCCTCCTTGAATAGTTGGTCAAGAACGAGATTGGGAAATCTCCGACGGGAAACATCTATAAAAAGCTCAATTAGGCCGAGCACGCCGGTTTCCCGACCCTGAACGACACTACGCCACAGGTCTTGCTTGTATCTTACACAGTCGCTCAGAACAAACATGCCGATATAATCGCTGAGCGGCGGGTAGAGGTAGCGGCGTTCGGATCTCCCATCTAAATAGTACGGGAGCGCGCCCACCAGATACTCACCTCCTGCTACCGGGTTGTAGGACCAGAAGTCGCTCGGGGGCTGCGGCAGAGAGGGCTTGGACCTGAACCATTGGAACCACGCTGCCTGTCCGCCATGCACATTTGGACGCAAATCAAAGTCGCGCGCCAGTTCCGGTATCCTCTTGGATATGTAATCGGCGTTGGGCGCAACAACGCAAATCTCAACGTCGTAAGGCTGCTTTGAATGGATGCGCACCCAGTGCCGAATAAGACAACGCGACGGGGCTTCAAACATTCGCTCGTAGATGTCGCACAGCTCGGGCGAGATGGAGAGGACATCCCTAAGGGGCTGTCAAATAATAACTGTAACAAGTTGAACCATTCTGTTGTATACTCGGGGCATGGTGGACGCGGAGCGTACCCGAGACAGATTTGGTTTGTTGTCGGTCTTTCTGGATGAGCGGCTGCGACGGCTGGTGGCGGCAGCCGAGAGTGTAGCCCTGGGTTACGGCGGCGTTTCGAAGGTCGCGCGCGCCACCGGGGTTTCGCGCCGGGCGATCACCGAAGGGGTCAAGGAATTGCAGTCTCCGCCGCCCCGAGTCCGGGCCGCGCGCGGTTCGCGCGTGCGGCGGGAGGGCGGAGGGCGGAAGAAAGTGCTGGAGAGGGACCCCGCCCTGGCCCGCGAGTTGGAACGGTTGGTGGAACCGGTGACGCGAGGCGACCCGGCATCGCCGCTGCGCTGGACGTGCAAAAGTGTCCGCCGCTTGGCCACGGAACTGAATCAGCAAGGGCATTCCGCCAGTCATCAAACCGTGGCCGCTCTGCTGCGGGGCTTGGGTTATAGTCTGCAGGCCAATCGCAAGACCCGAGAGGGATCCTCTCATCCGGATCGGAATGCGCAGTTCGAACACCTCAACCAGAAGGTTCAGCGATACTGGGCGAGCCGACAGCCGGTCATTTCCGTGGACACCAAGAAGAAGGAGTTGGTGGGCGACTTTAAGAATGGGGGACGCGAGGTGCGACCGAAGGGGAAGCCGGAGCCCGTCCGGGTGCACGATTTTGAGATTCCGGCTTTGGGAAAAGTCGCTCCCTACGGGGTCTACGACCTGGAACAGAACACCGGCTGGGTCAACGTGGGAGTCGATCACGACACGGCCACCTTTGCGGTAGAAAGCATTCGGCGGTGGTGGTACACGATGGGCCAAGCGGTTTATCCGCGGGCGAAGCGACTGCTGATCACCGCCGATTCGGGCGGGAGCAACGGGGCGCGCCTGCGGCTGTGGAAATGGGAACTGCAAAAACTGGCGGACGAAACCGGGCTGCGCATTGCCGTTTCCCATTTCCCGCCCGGAACCAGCAAGTGGAACAAGATTGAGCATCGGCTGTTCTCTTTCATTAGCCAGAACTGGCGAGGCAAGCCGCTGGTCAGTCACGAAGTCATTATCCAACTGATTGCGGCAACCACGACGCAAGCTGGCCTGCGGGTGAGGAGTCAACTGGACACCAATCCATACCCGGCAGGGATCAAAGTTTCCGACAAACAGATGGCCCAAATCCGCCTTGAGCGGGATGAATTTCATGGAGAATGGAATTACAGCATTCTTCCCCGGCGAAACCCAAGTTGACACACTTATTTATTGACAGACCCTAAACACGAAGGCCCCTCCCTTAGGGTACTTAAATCCTTGAATGACGCTTGTGAGGCGCGCAAAAACCCCGTTGTCGGTTCTTACGGTCTGGTCCTCCAGCTTTGGTGAAGAAGCGGTTCGATCCGCTTTCAGCCCGTGGTATTTAATATCGTCGAGAAGCGTCTTTGGCTCGTTGGCAACGATCAATGCCTTCGAGAGCGAAAGCATTCCGTAAAAATACAAGAGAGGGCTTGTGTCGATTGTGACAGCATCGGCGGCCTTAAAGTATTCTGAGGCTTGAACAATACAGTACGAAACCTGACGAGCTTTTGCCTCAAGATCATCCACAGTGGGGGAGGAAGTGCGTCCTGCCGATAACTCACCTTGCAGCAAGCGGCGGGCGTTCCTCTCGTGGGACAATAGTCGCAAATGACGCCACATTGTCTCGTAGGGTCTGTCGGTCAAAGTGAACATTTGTGCCCTCTGATTAGTGTAATGCTACCCACGCTCGGATTCGACAGCGGCGCACTCGCGGAGCAAGCAAGCAAGTAGCGCGGACCTGCGGTTCAAGGTCCGCGGCTTTTCATCCGGAATTACGCAATAAGGTTCAAATCCGCTTGCGCACCTCCAGGTCGTAGGGCGGACCTGCTACTCAAGGTCCGCGTTTTTTCGGCTTTAAATGCGCGAATGCACATCGAAGGGAAGTGGGACGCGATCGATCCGCAATCCGCACCGGCGCTGTTGTTCCTCCGCATTGACCCCGGCGTACTCCGGCATGCTCGACCACTTCCAGTCCTCGGGGCGGGCTGGCGCAGAGCGCAACTCTGCGACTCATCCATATCGCTCACCAGTTTCGCAGAGTTTCACTCTGCGCCAGCCCGCGTCTTTTTACCCGCCCGCGTCAGTCGCTTTTGCGTCGGGGAGCACGACAGGCGGCAGACCCCACAACTGCGCAAAATCATTGTAGATATAGAAGAGCACCCCGCCACTCATCCACGCTTGCTGGTCAATCTCTTGTTCAGTTTCTCGTCGACCAAAACGGAAGTGTGCGATCTCGTTATTGAAATCCCAGGAGACATCACGAATTGGGTTCATGACCCCGTGCGCATCCCAGGATAGATACCGATAGACAAATGTGCTACCACTGAGGGTCCTTTCCATTTCAGATCGGCTCAAGCCAGACCAGTGGAATTTGCGCTTCTTTCGCTGAGCCCGAACATCGGCGGATACGTTGGGATACTGTGCCTCAAATTCCTGCACGTCTTGTTTCATCTGCACAAGCATTGGGGGCGGAAGCTTGTGCTGCTGGTTATCGAGTGACTCAACTGCCTCCACCATGGCATTCAGTCTCACCTTGAGGGCATTCCGAATGCGGTCACCGTGTTTCAACAGGTAATGCCAGTCGGTCCAGAGTTCCCAGAGCGCACGCTGGAGGGGACCAGCAGCTTCTTGAAGGCCACGCTCCAAGAGCATTAAGATGGCTCTCGTCCTTGTTAATGCCGTGTTAAACCATGCCCCGGTGACGGTGAAAAGGACCAAAAGCTCTGCATCCACAGGTGGGAGACTTTCCTGCTTAACGCGTTCCTCGATTTGCTGGATGAGCCAATCGAGGCGGTGAATTTCAGATTCAAATACGTCGGCCTCGCCCTTCTCGGGGAGTACGTCCGACCCGGGTGCACAAGTCTCTTGCTTGTTGGGACCCGAACTCCGCGCAGTCATAGCGTCAAGTGTCTCGGAATTCCCGCATTCGACCTCACTTAATATTTTTCCAGCAGTGCCCCACCATCGAACGATCTCCTTGTCCAAATCTGATAGGTATGCGTCGCTTGGAGACACCTCTGAGAATTCGGGTCGTGGAAAGATGACCTGTTGAAGGAACTCAATAAAGCGGCTGACTGATGGACCCATCGTCCCGAGAACTAAAACCGCCCGAGCCCGCTTTAGCGTGCCGGCCATCGAGGCCCATCCACGGGCTTGGGGTGTCGCTAGCCCGTATCTGCCACTGGCCCAGCTAAGGGAATGCACGACGCTCGCCCATGTGGCGTGGACACACTCTGCGCTCTCGGCCCAGAAACTGTCCCTGAAACTCCAGTCAGGGTTTCGCTTGAAAAAGTTCGCCATCTTTGCATCGACCACCTTCCGAATCTTATGCTTCCTTTCGGATAGAATCATCCCCGGATTCTTGAACCACTTCGAGAGCATCTCCCCATCGTCGCAGCAGGCGAAATAGAACATGAGCGCGAAATGTTCCTCGAACCGCCGAAGCATTACGCCGTTGCTCGAGAGGTCGTAACGACTTAAGGCCAGAATGCCTGCGCTCAAACTATCAGTCGCGCCAACTGCCAGACCTGCCAGCGCCGTAGTTATATCTTCTCTGCGGAGCCCCCGCTGAGATATGACACGCAGGAATTCAGTTTGAAGGAAGGCAAGCACCTCCAACAGCCTTTCAGAGCATTCTTCGATTTCACCTTCAAGCACGATCCTAGCCCTCAAACAGCCCATTCTGCTGGCTCTTCGTCTTCCGTTCGGCCTTGGCGAAGGTTTCGACGCGGTGCTCGGGGTATTGAATTTTCTTGCCTTCCAGAAGTTCGGCGATGGTGAGGATTTGCAGCCGGGGGTATCGACCGGGGAAGTCTTTCGATTCGTAGAATCCCCCGGCGGCGGCTTCGGTCAGCATCGGTTTGGTCGGCTCGCGGAGTGTTATCAGAACTCCGATGGGGGCCTTCTCCCGTTCCAGAACACCCTTGAGGTCGCGGACGTGGTTCACTCCGATGTACCCGCTCTTAACTTGCACGATTACCTGCTTGGCCTGGCCGCTCTTGTCATCGAAGAAGTTAATGTAACCGTCGATACCTGTGTCCGCGCCCTTCTTGTGATCCTTGGCAGGCCGGGCATTCACGAGATCAACCGCCCACCATTCGAATTGGTGCGGGCTGATTTCTTTCAACGCCTCCGCGCCCTGCGCATCCGTCGGTGCACCGATGATTTCATAAGGGTTAAGCTGGTCCGCGAAGCTGTCTCTCAGACGACGCTGAACGAGGTTGATGGCGAGGTAGGTGACGTCAATTCCGATCCAGCGGCGCTTGAGTTTTTCCGCCACGGCAATTGCCGTTCCGCACCCGCAAAATGGATCAAGAACCACATCACTCTCGTTACTGCTGGCTTTAAGGATTCGTTCCAACAGGGCCTCGGGTTTTTGTGTAGGGTAACCTAGCTTCTCGTTGGAACGGTTGTTGATTACCGGAACGTCAGTCCATACGTTCTGTACCGGAACACCCGGCATCTCGTCCAGATAACGTTTGTATTGCGGAACTGCGCCGGGACGCGTTTGTATGATCCGACCCTTGCGATAAAGGTCCATCATGTTGTCCTTGCTGTATCGCCAATAACGAGTGACGCCTAAGAATTCGTAGCTAGGGTTCCCCTTTGCGGCACCCCCTGGACCTTGGAGATTGTCGATTCGATAGCGTCGGCCATTTTCGTCTACGCGGCGGTAATCGCGGTCAATATACTCTTGATCGTATGGTTGGTATTGCGGGTTCCACGTCCGGTCGGCCGACTTGCAATAGAGCAGGATCGTATCAGCGACGCGGCCAAAATGCTTGGCGCCTTGTTTAGCGTCGCTATGGGCACTGCTGCGCTTCCAGGTGATCTCATTAACGAAATACTGCACTCCGAAAATTGCATCCATCACGAGTTTCAAGTAGTGGCTCGCGGTAGGGTCGCAGTGCAAATAAATGGTCCCAGTCAACTTCAAAACGCGTTGAAGTTCGACCAAGCGAATGGCCATCATGACGAGATAAGCCATCATGTCGTTACGGCCAAGGAAAGCGAGCAACGCTTGCATCAGGTCGGCAAGCTTGCGAGGGCCGCTGGTAACGATTTCCTTGTAGACCGCCTCGGCTTCCAAGCTCCATTGCCATGTATCTTCGAAGGCGGTGATTTGCGCGGCGGATTCCTCGCCGCTCTTTTCCTTGAAGAGGACGTTGTAATTGGCGTTGGAATTGAACGGCGGGTCGAGGTAGATCAGGTCAATGCTGGCGTCAAGGACGCAGTCGCGCAAAATATTCAGGTTGTCGCCGAAATACAGCTTATTCTTCCAGTCCATTGCACGGGAGAATACCACAACCGTCGCCACATTGCGCGGGCATATCGGAAACAGCACCGCCAGCCACTTAACGGCTTGTCGCTTTCCTGGAAAGTCACCCACCACCAAAAACCAAATCAGACTGTACCATTACCGTCAGTCCCGGTACGGGCGGCATGGGGAAATTCGTATGGGCCAGCGCGGACGTCCTCGGAGAGTCAACCGGATGTCGCCCCTGGCGGGGCTCAAAACTTTTTGCTTCCCGCTCTTTCCCACGGCTCCCGATCGAAACCATCGGGACAAGTTCCGCCGTGGACTAAATGATGCCGTCCGTCAACCGACGGACTTTGGAGTGGCTCCAGCCGTTAAGTTAGCGCTTATGGGCACGAGGCCTGCCCCGACGCGCGGTGAGGGATGAGGCGGGGAGGATGCTGATGACTGACAACTGAGAACTGAGGACTGAATACGAAAAAAAATCCGCCGGCCTAATCCCTTTTTGGGGGAGGGCCGACGGTTCTGCTCATGGGTGCCCTGGCGTCGGCCATGCCGACGGGGAGGGCAGGCACAAGGCCCATAAGCGCCAACTTAAGGGCATCGGCATCATCCGGAGTCCTGATCGGATCGGGACGACATCCTGTGGCCCGCGGCGAGCAGCCGCGGGATACGGAGGGCATAAACTCTGTCCGCCCGGTAGTGGTACGGTCTGAAATTAGGTAGTGGGGCGGATTCGCCAATCTCCAGTATGGGTGTTATCGTTCCTAATCGATCATTCCAGGTTCCACGGCCTTCTGAATCATGACCTCAAGCGCGGGGCACCCTCTTTCGGAGAGGCCGTTACGCGTTCGAGTGTTCCGGGTGCGCCGCCCCGCCGACTTCCCAGAACCCCGTATTGCGCCATCCGGGGTGTTGATGATCCTGAGCACTTGTCCGGTTTGGCGACTCGCGGGTAATCGTATTAGATGCCGTCTTTGATCGGGTGAACGCTTCAGCCCAACGTGTGGCTGGCCCGCCCGCGTTCTGCTATTGAGTAACAGGCGCCGATTTCAGTCGTCAACTGAAAAGTTTGAAAAACGCGAGAAAATCGATGGCGGTGAAGCTGGCGATTAAGGACTCAAGCTTTGACGCGCATTTCGATGGAAATATTTTCAAATCGAGCCGGAAGCTTCTGATCGAATTGCATTCAGTCAACGCTCGCCAGCCTTTTTTTGAGGCGCCATCCGGGGCGGATGGTTTTCGGCAATGTCAGCGTACTAAGGGATGGCCCTCCACCACAACAATACCGCTCTGACTGACGTAATACTGCCCCCGGTCCTGTTCCCTATCGTGCCCGATCACGGCATCGTCGGGCACGACAACACCTTCATCCAAAATCGTCCGACGGATTCTGGCGCGTTGGCCGATGTCACAGTTATCAAAAATGATCGACTCCTCAACAACTGCGCCGTCGTGCACGCGCACGCCTCGGCCCAATATCGAATTGCGGACCAGTCCGCCTGAGAGGATACACCCGCCTGAAATGACTGAACCGATCGCTTGGCCGGACCGCCCTTCTTCGCCAAACGTGAACTTTGCGGATGGGTCCGGATAGCTGGCAGTTCGGATAGGCCATCGGGGGTTGTAGAGATTGAGCTCCGGCAGCACTCCGCACAGATCCATGTGGGTTGCGTAGTACTCTTCCAGCGTGCCCACGTCTTTCCAATAAGCCGTCCAGTTGGCCGGCTCTCCAGGGATTTGGTTCTCCTGAAAATCGTAGGCATACATCCGGGCGCGGCCGAGCATGGAGGGCAAGATATCATGGCCGAAATCGTGACGGCTATCCTCCCTTCGCGCGTCAGCGCGAAGCTCCCGGAGCAGCGTCCCGGACGAGAAAATGTAATTCCCCATCGAGGCATAGACTCGCAGCGATTCACCGGGTATCGTAGGGGCGTCAGGTTTCTTTTCGTGAAACCCAACGATAGTTCCGTCCGGTGTGGCCTCGATCACACCGAATTCCGTTGATAAACGAGCTTCGACCGGGCAGGCCGCAATCGTCACCTCGGCATGCCTTTCCTCGTGAAATTCCACCATTTGGGAGATATTCATCCGATAAACATGATCGGCACCAAAGATCACTACCGGCTGCTCTTCTGTTTCTTCGATGAAATCAATGTTTTGGTATATGGCGTCTGCCGTCCCCCGATACCAAGTTTCCTCGGCCGTACGCATTTGTGCCGGCACTGGAATGATGAACTGATTTTTCAATAGGCCGCCAAACTGCCATCCGTCTCGCAGGTGCCGCAATAACGACTGGCTCTTATACTGAGTCAAC
>Ga0181527_1002834_pt1 | contig 15835 bp, 18 predicted proteins | sample PEATcosm2014_Bin_30_FD_119762 | JGI IMG/M metagenome (GOLD analysis project Ga0181527, IMG submission 119762) | Peatland microbial communities from MTU Mesocosm Facility, Houghton, MI, USA - PEATcosm2014_Bin06_60_metaG | ecosystem: Environmental > Terrestrial > Soil > Wetlands > Peat | place...
GGGCACATTTTTGTTGGTAGAGCTGCGCCCCCCGCGCCTCTTCCGGCGTCCACAGCGCCGCGGGCTTGGAGGGCGGCAGCGAACGGCAGCCGGCCAGCACCGCGGCCAACACAACCGCGAGAGTCAGCGCGGGAGTCAGGACCAAAAGCGGCAAAGTCATCGAGGAAATGAAGGAACGCATTCGCATTTGACTTTGATCATACAGCGCCTGTTAGTCACGGCAGTGGCTTCAGCGAGGCGGTCGATGGTCAAAACCTCGGCATTGCTCCTGCGCGTACCATCGAAACATATATATCAATTCAGGATCGAGGCTTGAAGGAATGGAAGCAATCAGTCGCAAACCAATGCCTTGGCAACTGCGCACCCGCACGCTGGAACTGGGCCGCCGCACACTGGTGATGGGTGTGGTCAACATCACGCCGGACTCCTTCAGCGACGGCGGGGCCTTTCTCGATCCGGAAGCAGCAGTGGCGCACGCGTTGCAGTTGTTAGATGAGGGAGCGGATCTTCTCGACCTGGGAGCGGAGAGCACGCGGCCGGGTTCGCGGGCGGGCGGAGGCGCCGGGGGCGCTTTTGACTCTTCGTCGGTCAGCACGGAAGAGGAGCAGGCGCGGGTGCTGCCGGTGCTGGAAGGAATTCTCAAGGCGCGACCGAATGTGGTGGTCTCGGTGGATACCTACAAGGCGGCGACGGCGCGGGCGGCTCTGCTGGCGGGCGCGGAGATTATCAACGATGTCAGCGGCTTTGCCTGGGATGCGGAGATGGCCTCGGTCTGCGCGGAATTCAAGGCAGGCGTGATCCTGATGCACACGCGCGGACGGCCGGAGGAGTGGCGCGCGCATCCGCAACTCACGCCCGATGAACTGCTGGCCACGGTGCGGGCGGGGCTGGTGGCGAGCCTCGCAGCGGCGGCGGCGGCGGGGATTCCTCCCAACGCCGTGGTGCTCGACCCCGGCTACGGATTCGGCAAGCGCTTCGAGGAGAACTATGCGCTGCTGGCCCGGCAGCAGGAGTTGCTTTCGCTGGGCAGGCCGCTGCTGGCCGGGGTTAGCCGCAAGTCCTTTCTGGGCCGGACGCTGGCGCCGCTTCATTCAGGGAGCGACGGGGGCGGAGACGATGCGCCCATCGCGGCGCGCGAGACTGCCAGCGTGGCTGCACTGGTGGCGGCTATCCTGCATGGGGCGTCCATCGTGCGCGTTCATGCCGTGCGCCCGGCCGTCGAGGCGGCGTGCATCGCCGATGCGGTGCTGGCCGGCGGGCGTGAGCTATGATGGTCTTTCCCGGCTGTGCTTGGCTCCCACCCTTCGCAGAAAACGCGAAGGATGGGGCACCCAGATTTCAGTATCAAAGGTGATCCAGGAGGCTTTTCATGGCGCAAGGCGCACGCAGCGCAACAGTGAGTCGCGCGGTTTTGATCTCGCGCATCCTGGGATTGTTCGTCTATCTCGCGGCGTTTTTCCTGCCCGCCGTCAGGGAGGCTGCCACCCCCGGCGGCGACGCTCCGGACGTCTTCCTGGGCTCGCGCTGCGCATGGATTACGCTGGTGAATACATTCAGCCACGAGATCTGGCACTCCAAGTACTTTCTGGCGGTACTCAGTGGCTGGATCAATCCGCTTCTCCTGCTCTACCTGTTTCTTCTGCTCTTTCCCAAGCTCTACTGGCCGCGCCGCATCGTGGCCGGAGCAATCGTGGTCTTCATCGCCGGAACGTGGGTTCTGTTTGCCATAATCCCGCTGGTTCCGCTGATTGGCCACGTCCTGTGGATCGCCGGAATCCTGATGATTCTCGCCGGGGAAGCAATGAGGCGGCCAGAGAGGATTTGAGCGCGAAACTTTACCGAAGAGGAAAGCAACGGTACAATCGGAGAGGAAAGCCGAAGTAGCTCAGTTGGTAGAGCAGCTGATTCGTAATCAGCAGGTCGTCGGTTCGAGTCCGACTTTCGGCTCCATCTAAATCCAAGAAACTATAGATATTGCATATTATTACATCCGGGAAACCCCCGGTTTTGTGCTTTTCCATTCTTTTACGCGAACGAGCTAATGGAATGTGTGCAAGAGAATGCGCCGTCCCTCCGGGACTCCGGCTCTGTTTTGGCGGGGACGCTCACCCCACGCTGAAGCGCGGGGCTAACAACCACTGCGCCTACGGCGCGGGGCGACTGGCGGTTTTCCTGCCGCGGCTTGCGGAATGCCCCATGCCGGATCGACAGCAGCAAAACAGAGTATTGAATTGCTGAGACAATTTTTCGTCTGCTGCCTTGATCGGTGGGCGTGGGGTATAGGATCGTTGCGTGGAGTGCTGCAGCGGTGGATGCGTGCGCTATTTCAGCACTGTGACTGCCGTCACATACAGCATTTTGGACCGTGTTAGTCTAAAAGCGGTTTTGGGGGTCTAAAGGGTACGATGCTTTCCTTTCCCGCAGTTGATCCTATTCCTTTACCGGCGCCGATCTGGCTGCTGAAATTGCTGCATATCGTGACGCTGGCGCTGCACTTCGTCGCCGTCGAGATGCTGCTGGGCGGCCTGCTTCTGGCGGTTCTGCTCAGCATCTTCCACTCGTCAGCGCTCGCCACGGTCACGGCGCGGGCGCTGGCCCGCCGGCTCACCGTGGTGATGACCTTCGTGATCAACCTGGCCGTGCCGCCGCTGCTCTTTGCCCAGGTGCTCTATGGCCGGGCTCTCTACACCAGCAGTGTGCTGATAGGCGTCTATTGGATCTCGATTATCGGCCTTCTCATGCTGACCTACTGGCTGCTTTACCGCTTTACGGGACGCCTTGAGGCTGGCAAATCGGCCTGGTGGGTGGGTCTCTCCGCGTGGCTGCTGGCGGGATGCATCGCTCGGTTACTCTCGACCAATATGACGCTGATGCTGCGTCCCGAAGCATGGCGCGAGATGTACTCCGCCTCGGCGATGGGCGCTTATCTGCCCACCGGCGACCCCACGCTAACCCCACGCTGGCTGCTGATGATGGCCGGGGGGCTGTTCATCGGCGGATTGTGGCTGGTGTATCTGGCGGGACGAAAGACCTTCACTCCGGAGGAAAGTAAATTTGTCGCAAAACTGGGCGGAAGAGTGGCCGCGGCCTTCGGACTCGTCTATCTGGCAGCCGGGTGGTGGGCGGCCAGCGTGCAGCCGGATGTAGTCAAGTCGCTACTGGCGACACCTCCGACAGGCTATGCATTCTACAAGTACTTCGGATTTGCCGGCTATGGCTGGCTGGCGCTGGTTGCCGTCGCCGTGCTGGTTGCCGCGGTTGCCGGATTCGGCAAGCTCTCCACCGGCCTGCTGGGCGTCTTCAGTTGGGCCGGCGTGCTGCTGGCCGTGTTCATCGAGATAGCGTTCACGGTCTATCGCGACGGCGTCCGCGACCTGACGCTGTTTTCGAAGGGCTACAACGTCTGGGATCGCGCCGTGGAAACAAATTGGTGGGTCGTGGGCCTGTTTCTGGTTCTTTTTGTCGCTGGGCTGGGCGTGATCGGATGGCTCATTTCGGTTGTGGCGCGCGCCCGAACAACTATGGAGGGCGCGGCATAACTTGCCGTGAAAGATTGCGATGATCGAACAAACGAATACCCAAACTCATATTGAGGCAATCGCCGAAGGACCCGGCGAAAGGAACACACGCCGTGCTTTTCTGGCCGCGGCCGGCGTGGCGGGGCTGGCCTACACCGCCGCTCTCGCTTATCCCATCTACCGTTACCTGGCCTCGCCAGAAGAGATGGCGATGGAAGCCACCGCCGTCACTGAAGTTACGCTCAAGGACGCGCAAAAGCTGCCCCTCGGTTCGGTTCTCATGTTCAAATTCGGCGCCTCTCCGGCGCTGCTGATTCACCACGAGGACGGCCGCTGGGTTTCGATGACCGCGGTTTGCACGCATCTGGGATGCACGGTGCAGTATGAGCCGCTGGCTGACCGCATTCACTGCGCCTGCCACGGCGGCGTTTATAACCCCTACACCGGCGCCAACGTCAGCGGCCCGCCGCCCAAGCCGCTCAAGCTCTTCAAAGTGGCCGTCAACGAGGCTGGAGTAGATGTCTCGCGCGCATAACGACAGTTTTCAGTTTTCAGTTCTCAGTTATTAGTTATCAATGAACAGTGACAAGTTATCAGTGGATAGCGAGCGGTGAGCAGTTAGTAGTGAAGAGAATGCGGATGGAAGGTGACAACTGAGAACTGAGAACTGAGAACTGAGAACTGCAAAAGGATCATCGGAATGAGTTCAAAGACAATCTACGATTGGGTCGATGAGCGGCTGGGGCTGAGCGAACTGGCCGCCTTCGCGCGCCACAAGACCGTCCCGGTCCACTCCCAGTCTTTCTGGTATTACTGGGGCGGCATCTCGCTCTTTCTCTTCCTGGTGCAGTGCTTCACCGGCGTGCTGCTGCTGGTCTACTACCGGCCCGGCGCGGAAGCATACGAATCCGTCCGCCAGATCACCTTCGTGATGCACTTCGGCTGGCTGATTCGCTCGGCGCATGCGTGGAGCGCAAGCCTGATGATCTTCTCCATCCTGGTGCACATGTTCTCGGTTTACTTCATGAAGGCCTATCGCAAGCCGCGCGAGTTTGGCTGGCTGAGCGGCATGGCGTTGCTGGGAATCGCTTCGGTCTTCGGCTTCTCCGGGTACCTGTTGCCGATGGACGAGCTAAGTTACTTCGCCACCAAGGTCGGCTTGCAGATTCCGGCGGCGATTCCCTGGATCGGAGCTGCCATCGCCAATATGCTGCGCGGCGGCCCGGATGTGAGCGAGTTTACCGTGCAGCGCTTCTTCGCTCTGCACGTAGTGGTGCTGCCGGCCGTCTTTCTGCCGCTGCTGGGCTTTCACCTGTGGCTGGTGCAGCGCCACGGCAACGCCTCGCCGCCTTCGGTGGAAGCCCTGCCGCCCGCCCAGCGCAAGAGCATGCCGTTCTTTCCTAACTTCGTGCGCAAAGATCTGGCCATGTGGCTGATCGCGCTGAATCTTCTGGCACTGCTGGCCTCGGTCTTTCCGTGGTCGCTGGGCAAGGCCTATGACGCGCTGGCGCCCGCGCCCCTCGGCATTCATCCCGAGTGGTACTTCATGAGTCCCTTCGAGATGCTCAAGCTGCTGGGAATGATTCCCTGGCTGCAAGGCGAACCGGGAGAGATTGCCGGCATTCTGCTCTTCACGCTGGGCATCGCGCTCTGGGTGCTGATTCCCTTTTATGACAGGAACAAGGAATCCGGACAGCGCGCCCGCGCAGCACATTACTTTGGGTTGCTGGCGGTTTTCGCGCTGCTATCCACCACCATCATCGGCTACTGGACGATACGGTAAGGAGCAAGAGAGTTATGAACTATCCATTTTGGGAGATTCCTTATCTCGGCTCGGGCTGGGTGATCGGCATCATCGCCATCTTCCATGTCATGATCTCGCAGTTTGCCGTGGGCGGTGGGCTCTATCTGCCGATGGCCGAGCGCAAAGCCATGCGTATGCCGGAGGGTCCGCTCCGCACTGCGTGGCTCAATCAACTGGCCAGCCACTCGAAGTTCTTCCTGATCCTCACCGGCGTCTTCGGAACTATCTCCGGCGTTGGAATCTGGTTCGCCATCGGCCTCACTCATCCCGAGGCCACTAGCACTCTGATTCATAACTTCGTCTTCGGCTGGGCGATGGAGTGGGTCTTCTTCATCGTCGAGCTGACCACAATTGCGGTTTATTACTACACTTGGGACCGGATCGACTCTGAGCTGCACCTCAAAGTGGGCTGGGTTTATGCCGGCGCCTCGGCCTTCACGCTGATCATCATTAACGGCATTCTAACCTTCATGCTTACCCCCGGCGATACCTGGCTGGCCGTTGCGGGCACAGGCCAGGAGGCGAGCAAGTTCTGGTACGCCTTCTTCAATCCGACCTACTGGCCGAGCCTCTTCCTACGCTCCTGCGTCTGCTGTGCGCTGGCCGGCATTTGGGCGCTGATTACCGCCAGCCGCATCGACGGCGACAAGCAGCCCGAGCTGAAAACCAGCCTTGTAAAGTGGAGCGTAAAGTGGCTAGTGCCCTCCTTTGTAGCCACACCCTTCATCCTCATCTGGTACCTGTGGCTGGTTCCGGCATCGCAGCAGGCTTTGCTGACTCTGGGCATCGACACCATTGGTTCCGGCACCTTCTCGATCATCACCCGCATCGCTCTGCTGATCATTGTCACTTCAGCGACCATCGTCGGCGTCGCGTATTTCCTGGCCTATCGCAATCCCATCGACTTCAATCTCTCCCACGCCATGGCCATTCTGCTGCTGGCGCTGATTGCCACCGGCGCGGGCGAGTACGCGCGCGAGATGCTGCGCAAGCCCTACGTCATCGGGCGCTGGATGTACTCGAATGGCGTGCGCGTCCCTTATGTCGCGCGGATCAATCAGGAAGGCTATCTGGCGCACACGAACTGGGTCTGGAATGATTCGGCTTCAAGTTATTCTCGCGGCGAAGCCATTTTCCGCGGCGAGTGCGGTTCCTGCCATACGCTGGCCGGCTACCGGCCACTGAGGACGCTGCTCGCCGGTCGCGACCGCGCCAACATTGGCAGCTTCATTACCATGCTGCACGAGTACAAGCCCGATTCACCCTATCGCCGCTTCATGCCGCCGATGGTGGGAACCAAGCAGGATGTGGATGACCTGACCGGCTACCTCAACGCGCAGGTCAACCCGCCACAGAAGCCGGTTCTGACGGCGCAGAAATAGGAACTTCAGTCAGAACCTGGCCGCGATTGAGCCTCGATGTCGTGCGCAAAGCCGGAGAGAATCGACAGAAAATAGAACGCGAGCGCGATGGGAAGAAGCGTCCAGCAGATGTGGAGAAGCTGCGTCTGGCTGTAGACGCCGGGGACGTAGCCAAAGATCGCAATCTCCAGCGCTGCGAGGAATAGAACGGTAGTCGCTGTCAGGGTCCACTGCCATAGACAGCTCAGGGCAGGCCGCACCGGCGGGGGAATCAGCCAGCGCCAGAAGGAGAGCGGCGCACGGATGCGCGTGGCAAAGCCCCAAGTGATGGTGAAAAGGAGAACCTGCGCCACGCCGCCACCGGTCAAAAAGGAAGCAATGCCGAGCAATAGAAAGACAGCCGGACCGTGTTTCTTGTGGATGAAACGGAGCGCCCAGAGAATCATCAGCAGCCCCAAAAATGTAGCCACAATGCCGGTCACAAGAAAGTTGGGGATCAGTGTGAACGCGCCTTCGCCGCCCTGCTTCCACACGGTCCAGCGATAGCCGGAACCGAGGGCATTGATGATCAGGCATGGAGTTGGTCGGTACCCCTGCACGGTTTCCAGCAGGCCATGGTCGATGGAGCCGATGCCGACGAGAACGCCAAGCGTGGAAACGATGGCACGTGTTGCGGCGTTATAAGTCTGTGGTGTCGAGGGGTCTAGCTTTCTTGCCATCATTGCGGTTGCGTCCCCGTGCGGGCCATCCTTCATTGCGCCCTTATCTCATACGCGGTTCGCGACGAGCGAGTTCACCACAGGCACTCCCGGGTCAGCTTTGTGGGTGTCCCAGTTCCCGATTTTGCGATCTGGGAAGCAAACATCACTTTTGCGAAGAAGCAGCGGTCATGCGCACAACTTCTTCGGCGGCGAACGCGACGAGCTTTGTGCATAGGTTCTGGTGCAGCCCACGCTCCTTGAAGGAGCGCTGCCCTGCCTCGGTGTCGAGAGAGCAGCCGGTCAGTTCGCGGCAGAGGATTGAGCCGTGCGCCGCGCGGAAGGCATCGGTGAGTTGCTTTGCCTGCGCGTAGAGCGTGTTCCGGCCGGCGACGGGATCGGCGGCCATGGCTTCTCCGGCAGCCTCTCCAAGGGTCAGCAACGCGCCGGTGAGCGCTCCGCAGACCTCTCCCTGCCGCGCGATGCCGCCACCGAAGGGCGCGCCCAGCGCCAGCCTCTGTGACTCAGTGATTCCTTTGCCGGGGGCGCAAGCGGCATAAACCGACTGGGCGCAGTTGTAGTTTCCGGAAAAAAACTCCACAGCTCGCTGCGATTGACGATGGCTCATGAGCGGACTCCCTGGGGTTGATTTGAACTTCCCCTCAGTATATCCAGCACTGAGGGCCTGGATCATGAAATAGGGGAGACAACACAGCTCGTCCCTCGCCAATTCATGCGATCCTGAATATGCCATGAAGATTTTTCTCGGCATTCTTGCGATTCTGGTCGTTGCCGCCTCCCTCATCGCCGACTACAAATGGCGTCAATGGATGGCTGCCCGTCGTCACGACCGCCCATAATTATCTGCCGCGCCAGCGGCGGTTAGCCGCACCGCAGGCGGTGCGGGTGGTTACAATCACGTAGAGGGAGCCGTCCAATCGCTATGACTCGTCTGTTCGTTCTTGCCCATCGTTTTCCCGCTCTCAGAATGCGGTCCAGCCTCTTGCCGAGCATTGCCACGGCCGCGCTATTTGGCATCATCGCCGCCAGTGCCCACGCTCAATTTGGCGCGCCCGCACCCGGAACCCAAGTGAAAGACGCCACCGCGCTCCACCCGCCCGCCGGCGCCCGCGTTGCGATCGTCGAGTTTGCGGATATGGAGTGCCCTGCCTGCGCGAACGCCAATCCGATTCTCAAAGCGGCCGCGGCCACCTACAAGATTCCCTGGGTGCGCCACGACTTCCTGATTCCCTACCACGTGTGGAGCCCGCAGGCTACCGTCAACGCCCGCTGGTTCGACAGCCATAGTAAGGCCCTGGGCGACGAGTACCGCGATCTGGTCTTCGCCAACCAGACCTCGATCTACAACCTGGCCGTCCTCCGTCAATTCACCGAAAAGTTTGCCGCTGACCACCACATTGCCCTGCCCTTCGCCATCGACCCGCAAGGCAAGCTGGCCGCCGAGGTCAAGGCTGACAGCGATCTGGGCATGCGCACGGGTGTAAAAGCCACTCCGGCCGTCTGGGTTGTTACGGATCACAGCAAGGGAGCGCCCTACATGGAGGTTGCCAATGGCATGAACAACCTCTACCAGTTGATCGACCAGGCCCTGGCCGACACCGCCTCCGCTAAGCCCGCGCCCAAGCCGCCGGTGAAGAAGCCCGCCAGCAAGTAGTCCCAACACTTCCGCAAAGAAAAACGGCGCATCCCCAAGCGGGATACGCCGTTTCCGCAAAGCCCCTCAATATTTAGGCACTGTGGGATCAATCTCTTTGCTCCAGGCGTCGATGCCACCAGCGAGGTTGGCAACGCGCGAGTAGCCGGATTGCTTGAGAAATTCGGCGATGCGCTGGCTGCGGACGCCTGCGTGGCAGTGGACGATGACCTCGCGCTCGCGGTCGATCTCGGAGAGGCGATTGGGCACTTCGTTCAGCGGAATCAGCTTCCCGCCGATCTGGGCGATCTTATACTCCCAGGGTTCGCGCACGTCGAGGAGGTAGACGTTCTCGCCGGCATCGATGCGGCGCTTCAGCTCCTTGACGGTAAGCTGGGGGATTCCGTTGTTCATAGATTTCTCCCGTTAAACAAGACTGTTTGAGACTTCGGTTTCTCCAGCCTCTCGCCATAATTCGCAAGGACTTGTTCACCATTTCGCAGGTTAGCCACCGCTTCGCGGTGATCGCAGGTTCGCAAGTTAGCGGATTCATAGCTGGCGTAACTTGCAACGGCAAGTCGAGCTGCTCCTATAGGTTGCAGGATAGCAAATGCGTGCGGCTCCGGCGATGCCGGAACCGCGCGGGTAATACCAGGGTATACAGGCTACGGTTTGGCCTTCTCATCCGCCTTAACCGGCTTTGCAACGGATGTCTTCGGCTTCCAGTAGGAGGGGTCGGCCTGGATGAACTCGCCGGGGACATAGCTCTGGGCGGGATTGACGGAGTAGAGCTCGAATCGGTCGGTGTCGATGGCAGCCGCGCGCAGCTCGCGCATCTTAGTCTTGTCCTCATCGGTTAGAGCCGCGGTAAATTTCGGCTCCTCGGCGTTGCTCTGGTCAATATCGGCCAGGGAATTGTCCGAGGTGAGGAAGATGTAGGAGCCGATCTGTTCGCCGTACTCTATGCGGTATGCGCCCCAGTGGTCGCTGCTTCTGACTTTGTCGGCGGCGGCGATCCACATCTTCACCAGTTCCTCGAATTCCTTCCCGTGGCCAGGATGAACGTGGAGGATGCGGGCTTCCAGGTAACGGATATGCGGGCTGGGCGCTTTGATGTGGTAGCTCAGATCAGGCACGAAGCTGAAGATCAACTGTTTGGATTCTTCCAGCAGTTCACCATCCGCCAGGTTGATCTTTTCAAACTCGGCCGCGGTGGCTGGGTTATCGAAGATCTTGTTCGCCTGTTGCAGGGCGTCGTAGGAGTCAAAACGAGCCAGATAGATGGCCCGCGGCTTGCCCGACATCGAGTTGAAGGCGAGATAGTGGATGGGGAATTTGGCTTTGGCCATGGCCTGGACGAAGGCGCCCTCCGTCTTGTCGTGGGCCAGTCCGCCCTTGCCGGGCTTGGTGTATTCCACAGTGACCTGCAAGTATTTGGGCACCGAAACGGCTGCGGGTGATTGATCTTGTGCCGTGGCTGGTCCACTGCCGGCAACAGCGAGAGAAAGTCCCAAAAGAATGGGGCTGAGCTTGTTCATGTACACGATCCTCCTTGATTTGCTCAGAGATTGCTCGCAGGGGGGAAGGGAAAACAGGGAAGAGCGAGCGCCCTGGAGTGATTCCATTATGCCAACTGAAATGCATGAATGTAAAGAAGTTTCTCTCGCATTGGCAAAGACTGCCGGCGAATGGCGCCTTGGCGATGCGTTCGGGCAGCAAGGAGCCAGGTTTCGGTTGTATCTCTTCGATTGTCCTGGGAAATTGCAGCCGGTACTCCGGGTGTGCGAGATTGAGTGTACGGGGCAGGGCTTCAGAACTTCTTCCGAGCCCCGCAGACTGGAAGGCGACCGTGAGCCCACGATCCCATACTCGGAGCTTTGATCAGACGCTGGAGGCCCTGCGAGCACACTCCTTCGATGTGACACCGTGGGACGACGTGGCAGGCGGCATGCTGGTTACCAAACACGGGGCCGGAGCGGTTCTGGTGGCCACCGCGGACAAAGGCGCGCCGGCTGCCTTCGCCGTTCGGCCCGGAGCACTGCTGGGTGGGCAGGTGGCGCGGCTGGTGGATCGCGGCTACCAAAAGTTCCTGAAGAGGGCCCATGTTGAGCAACCTGCCACGGCCAGCCAATTGCACGCGATTCACTTGTTCAGCGAAGAGCTAAAGCAGGTGACTGGCGCGATTGAGCTGTACAACGAGTCGCTCGGAACCACCAGCGATCTGTATCTCTATGACCGTTTACAGGGACGTGAAGACGCGCAGCCTGCCCGATAGGGCCTATGGTACTCGCCGAGGTCCAGGCGTAAAGCAGGGAATAGGGATAGCCTTATCGCCGACGCGCGCGCTCACGCTGTAGCTCGCGATAGACGTCGCTCTTCGATTGGCCCAGCTCGCGGGCAATGCGCTTGAGGGCTTCCTTCTCGTCCACGCCGGCTTCGGCCTGGAGGCGGGCAACGCGGTCAGAAATCTTCACTAGAGCACTGCTTGATTCTTTTTGAGTAAGCGGCTGCGCCTCCACCAGCAGGGTGATCTCGCCGCGAATGCGATCCCGGCTGGCCAGATCCCGCCGCGCCTCCGCGACCGTGCAGCGCAGAAACTCCTCGTGAATCTTGGTCAACTCGCGGGCCACTACTACGCGTAGGGCGGGACCAAATACGGCTTCAAGGTCCGCAAGCGTCTCCAGAATGCGGTGCGGCGCCTCGTAGAAGATCAGCGTGCGCGCCGTCTCGTTCCTCTGCATCTCCGCGGCCAGAGCCTCCAGCCGGGTTCGTCGCGCGCCCGCCTTCTCCGGCAGAAAGCCGATAAAGTGAAATGCGTCCGAGGGCAGTCCGGAGGCCACCAGCGCGCTGAGCGCCGCATTGGCTCCGGGAATGGGGATCACTGCGACGCCTGCGGCAATGGCCTCGGCGGTCAGCCAGTTGCCGGGGTCGCTGATGCCGGGCATTCCAGCGTCGGAGACCACCGCGATGCGCCCTCCTGCTTTAAGCGCGTCGATCAACTCACTCGCGCGTTGATGTTCATTGTGCTGGTGGCAGCTCACGGTGGGGGTGGAAATCTCGAAGTGGTTGAGCAGCTTCTGCGTCTGGCGGGTATCTTCGCAGGCGATTCGGTCCACGCGCCGGAGCACATCCAGGGCGCGCAGAGTAATATCGCCCAGGTTGCCGATGGGGGTGGCTACGAGATATAGGCCGGGGGCGAGGGCAGCTTCGGGATCGGCGACCATGGGCACTATCTCCGCCCTAGCGGGCATCCTCGCGGGCTTGTTCACGCTCCATGCGTCGCTGCTCGGCCAGTAGCGACATTGAGCTCATCAGGTTCTGCACGCTCACTATGCCCACCACGCGCCCGCTTTCGGTCACCGGAATCAGCGAAAGCCCGCGGCCGGTCTGGATGCGGCGGATGGTGGTTCCCAGCGTGTCCTCGGGCCGCGCCACCTGGAAAGCCTTGGACATGGCCGCCTGGATATAGCCGTTTCCATCGCTGCGCAGGGCGTCCACAATGCGCTGGCGACTGATGATGCCTACCAGTTGCGGCCCGCGCACCACGGGAAAATCCTCTTGCAGGGAATGCACGCAGCGGACCAGCGCATCAGCCAGCGTATCGGAGGCAGAGAGGGTGGCAAAGTCTGTGAGCATCACCTCGTGCATATGCACCGTGTCCACGACTGACTGGAAGAAGACGCCCTGGTCCTCGATCTGTGCGCCGATCATGATGAAAAAGCCGGCGATGACCAGCCAGTAATCACGCAGATACATACCGCCCGCCATGGCCGTCAGCGCCAGCGCCTGGCCCAGCCCGGCGGAGATGCGGCCGGCGAGAGCGAAGCCATGCTTGCGGGCAAAGCTGCCGCGCAGCAACCGTCCGAAATCCAGCGGATAGGCTGGCAGCAGGTGCAACAGGCCCAGCCCGGCCTGCATCCACACTAAAGAGCGAAGCAGATAGGCTGCGGTAATCCACGGGTAGCTCACCAGCTTGATATCGCCGCTGGCGCCAAGAAACGCTACTGCCAGCAGCAGCGCCGTGGAAATATTCGCCAAAGGACCGGCCAGAGCCATGCCAAACTGTCCGCCGCCCTGGGCGGAGCCTTCCTGGCTTTCCGGGTCAGCGTAGGCAAAGAGGCCGCCGATCGGCAGAAGCAGGATCGCGCGCAGCCGCAATCCAAGCCACGCCGCCACCAGTAGCCGTGCTGTCTCCCGCACTGCAACCGCCGACACCAGCACCAGAAATAGTCCCAGGCCGCGCAAGACGCCGTCCGCGCCGCTCAGTCCCAGGCAAACGACCATCAGGAGCGGAAAAAAGAGATGCACGCGGACCTCGACGCCCATCCAACGGCCCAGCGGAATTGACCAGCCACGCATACAAAATGATTGTAGAGGCTCCGCCCCCGCCGCGCTTCCCGTATGCTGGTTTCTGATGCGCATTATTGCCGGATCGCTCCGTTCCCGCACGCTTGAAGCTCCACCAGGCCTCGCAACCCGGCCCACCAGCGACCGCCTGCGCGAGACCCTTTTCAACGTGCTTGCGCCGCGGATTGAGGGCGCGACCTTTCTGGATCTGTATGCCGGCTCGGGCGCGGTGGGGATCGAGGCGCTTAGCCGCGGCGCGGCGCGGGTGGAGTTTGTCGAGCAGGCTCCCCGAGCGCTCAAGGTGCTGCGCGGCAATCTGGAACGGCTGGGGCTGAGCGCGGGATTCCGCATCCACGCCTCTGCCGTGAGTGCTTTTCTTCGCCGCGCCTCGGAAGTTCCAAAACGAGAACGCTACGAAGTGGTCTTTCTCGATCCGCCCTGGGATGCAGCTCCGCAATACGTGGTCACGCTCGGGCTGCTGGGCGGCTCCGCGGCTAGCCTGCTCGCCCCCGGCGCTTTGGTCATTGCCGAGCATCGACGCAAGCAGCGCCTCGAAGACCGCTACGGCTCGCTCGAACGTACACGGCTGCTCGAACAAGGCGACGCGGCCTTGAGCTTTTATGCCGCCGCCACAGGTTGAGAATCGCACTTTCAAGGAACAAATTCGCCGCTTGCACGCAAAGTTGCTTGAACCCCATTGACACACTGGGGAGAGTAGGAGAAAAATGGGTTGCGAGCCAATTTGAAACAACTTGTACGGTCTATGGAGGGAAAGTGAATAACACAAGGAAGATGCTTGTTTTGGGGACGTTGGGTTTTCTGAGCGTGGGATGGCTGCTGGGGGGGTGCAAATCGGCGCCGGAGTTAACGCAAGCCAACGCGCAGGCTTTAATTCAGGCCAAATATGATCAGTCTCCAGCGATGGGCGCATACATCGTGGTGGACCAGCAGGGACTGGCGCGGGGTGTGACGGCAAAGTATTGGGAGCGGACCAAGCTCTATCCCAACAAATTCTGGGCCGACTTCACGCTCACACCTGAGGGCAAGAAGGTGCTCAGCTTGCAGAAGGGTGGCGATGTGATTCATTGGCAGCCGCTCAATGCCGGCGACAAGAACTTTTCGGTGGTGGTGTTGACCGTGAAGGCCAACCACCTGAAGGCGCACGATGTGGGCGATCCGCAGGATGATGTGGGGGGAACCAAGACCGCCTCGTATGTGGAGACCGTAAGCCTGGAGGGTGTGCCGAATGATCTGCAGATCATGTCAAATGGCCCCGGCAATAGGCTGAGCAGCCGGCACATAGCCACTTTTGCTCTGGACGCGGGCGCCTGGAAGCTGCAGTCCATCAATTAAGTTGGGAAATATTCTGAGGGGTGGGGAGGAAATTGTTGACCCCACCCTGTTTTCTTGCTATTGTTAGAAGGTTGCGCAAGAACGTACCTGTCCGTGTGTCTTGACGGAGGGTGTGTGCGGGCGCTCCGCGCTGGCGGTCTTTGGCGCGGGATGAGCCCCAGGGCCAGGCGCGGTTGGCCGGCCAGAGATCTCCCGGATTTGCTCTTTCTTGCGAAGGGCAGGGACACATAGCATCGGCGTCCGCGCGTTCTCCACCTTGGAGGGCTATGCGGGCCGGAACTGGCGAAACGGAGTTGGCTTTTCCTGGAAAGTGCGGGAAAACGCTCAACCACCGTCCCGGTTTTCGTCTGAGATCGGTACGAAGGCAGACGCGAAGCAGCAAATTGGGCTTCCGTGCGCGTGCGTGACGGTATTTGGTCGCGCTTTTGCACTGGAAGGCTTTTGCGGACTGTGCGCGTCGGTGGATGTTGAAGGTTGTGGCAGGGTTTTTTGACGGGGTAAGGAGTTTCAGTTTGCCTACATTCAATCAGTTGGTTCGCAAGGGGCGCACCGCCCCGCGGTACAAGACGGCGTCACCTGCCTTGCAGGCCTCGCCGCAGCGGCGCGGCGTTTGCACGCGCGTCTATACGCAGACGCCCAAAAAGCCGAATTCGGCACTGCGCAAGGTAGCTCGTGTGCGCCTGACGAACGGGATTGAGGTCACAACCTACATTCCCGGCATCGGCCACAACCTGCAGGAGCACTCAATTGTGCTGATTCGCGGGGGCCGCGTGAAGGATCTGCCTGGCGTGCGCTATCACGTGGTGCGGGGCACGCTGGATTCGGTGGGCGTGAACGACCGCAAGCAGAGCCGGTCGAAGTATGGAGCCAAGCGCGCCAAAGGCGGCGCGGCTCCGGCGAAGAAGAAGTAGAGCAGTTCTCAGTTGTCAGTTCTCAGTCATCAGTAAGAACGTGGCAACTGAGAACTGAGAACTGACAAAACGGTTCCGGGACGGTTGATTGGAACCCGGACTTGGGCAAGAGAAGCAGCGCGAAAGCGCGAGGATTTTGAGGATTATGCCAAGAAAAGGGCACATTGCGAAGCGGGAAGTGGCGCCGGA
>Ga0181527_1002841_pt1 | contig 15814 bp, 10 predicted proteins | sample PEATcosm2014_Bin_30_FD_119762 | JGI IMG/M metagenome (GOLD analysis project Ga0181527, IMG submission 119762) | Peatland microbial communities from MTU Mesocosm Facility, Houghton, MI, USA - PEATcosm2014_Bin06_60_metaG | ecosystem: Environmental > Terrestrial > Soil > Wetlands > Peat | place...
GGCAGCAATTTTTGTGGCAAGGGACTCATCGATCGAGCTGGAGAGGAGGTTGCTCTGGACGACTGCGATGTCGATGCCGGAGCTTGTATACATGCGCATCCACTCGTGCTCGAAGGCGCGCGAAAATCCCACCAGGGCCACGAAGGCGCCGATGCCCATGGTGATCCCGACCAGCGTCAATAGTGTCCTTAGCCGTCTGCGCCAGAGATTCTTCCACGCGAATCCCGTAAACGAGAGTTGGGAGGCCATGCGGTTGGGATATTTCCTTTTCTGGCAATTTTTATGGAGGGGCCTTGAGAAAAAGTGTATCGAGTGGAGCCGCCTCTGTCTATCTACGATTTAGTGGATGCGGAGTCGTGCGTCCGTACCCGTTCGAGTGAGGGTGTACTTTGATTCGCAAAAGGTAGGTTGTAAACGTGACTGCCGGAGGAGATGGGCAAACCTTCATTCTCGACAGAGCCCTTGCGAGATGCACGGCCAAACCTCGACCGCCGCGTAGCCTTGCCCTACGAATCCTGAACTGTTGCGGCCCGGCTGCGGAAAAGGCTCCCGGAGCCGGGCACTTTCTTTATCAGCGGTCGCGTCCTCTCGAACCGCCGCCGCTTCCCTTGCGCGCCGTGTAGCAATCGCGGCAATAGACCGGACGATCGCCTCGCGGCTCGAATGGAACGGTAGTGGGCTGACCGCAACCCGAACAAATCACAGGAGTTCCCTGTGAAGGAGCCGAACGGTAGCCGGATCCCCCCTGATCGTTTTTCTTTGCCTGGCGGCAAGGTTTGCAACGCTTTGGGGTCGAATAACCACGTTCCTGAAAGAACGTCTGATCAGCAGCGGTGAAGGTGAATTCCTGCCCGCAATCGCTGCACGTAATTTGCATGTCTCCGGCCATAGGTCTCCTTGGGGGGAATTGTACAGCCCAATTCGCAAAATTTCGAAAGGATTCTTTTGAAATAAATACGCTTATTCAGAAACCGGGGTTTCCCGCGCCGCTAATTGCCGGGCCAGGGCGGTTGGGGTGGTGATTCCGCGACCAGGAATGGGTGCTGCGAGAACGCGTAAGAGGGTATTACGTGGCCGCGCCGGACTGCCGCCTCACCGAAAAGACGGACAGCCGCGAAACCGCTATGATCGTTGCACTCAACTTTTTGAGCAAGGTGTGGGTCCGATGCGCATCGTGACCGTTCTTACGTCGCTCGGCGTGGGCGGAGCGGAGAAGCTGGCGCTGGCCGTGGCAGAGCGCATGGCTGCGCGCGGCCACGACGTGGCGCTCGTAGTGCTCAGGCCGCATTTGCCCGAGGAATGGCCGACCACGCTTCCGGTCGTTTCTCTCGACATCCGCAAAAATCCGGCGAGCATTGCAGCGGGATTCCGGCGCGGGCGGCATTTTCTGCGCGAGTTCCGGCCGGACCTGGTCCACAGTCACAGTTTTCACGCCAACATCCTGGCGCGGTTGCTCGCGATCGGCGCTCCGCGCACGGTGGTCGTATCCACCGTGCACAACGTATATGAAGGCGGCTGGATGCGCATGATGGCGTACCGGCTGACGGATGGGTTGAGCCAGTGCACGGTGGCCGTCAGTGAGGCCGCGCGGGAGCGTTTTGTGCGCTCGAAGGCGGTGAGTCCCCCAAGATGCCTCGTAGTCCGGATCGGGATCGATGTCGAGGAGTTTGCTCCCGATCCGGCGCGGCGGGCGCGGATGCGGGCGGAGCTTGGCGCGGCAGAAGGCGCCGATGCGGATTTCGTGTGGCTTGCGGCGGGCCGCATCGTGCCGGCAAAGGATTATCCGAACCTATTGCGGGCCTTTAGAGAGTTGGAGAAGCAGCGCAGCGATGCCCGGTTGTGGATTGCCGGCGGCGGGCGAGCCGCCGAGTTCGCAGATCTCGAAAGCCATCAGCACGCGCTAGGCATTCGCGGAAAGGTTCTTTGGCTGGGACTGCGGCGCGACCTGCCCGCGCTGCTCGATGCCGCGGACGGGTTTGTTTTGGCTTCGGCGTGGGAGGGGATGCCGCAGGTTCTTGCCGAGGCCATGGCCATGGAAAAACCCGTGGTGGCGACGGATGTGGGCGGCGTATGCGAGTTGGTGGGAAGCACAGGCATGCTGGTTCCGGCAAAAGATCCGGAGGCTCTGGCGGGGGCGATGCTGGCAACCATGCGGCGGAGTGGGGAAGAACGCGCACGGCTGGGACGCGCGGCGCGGGAGCAGGTCGTGCGCCAGTTCAGCATCGATGCTGCGGCTGATCGGTGGGAGGGGCTGTACAAGCAGCTGACAGAAACAGGGAGTAGGGAGTAGGGAACAGGACGCTTCAATGGGCGGCTCGTTTTCTACTCTCTATTGGCTACTCCCTACTCCCTGTATTGCTGGCTACTCTCTGCCCCGATCAGAACGTGAATGCCGCCTGGAAGAAGATGCGCCGCGCTGCCGACCCGGATGGCGAGGCGAAGATTCCTCCGGCAAGACTGGACGATGCGCCAAACCGGTTGCCCGGCCCGGTTGTTCCCAGGGATCCAGTGGTTGGAACGAAGGTCGGCGCTACGCTGCCCGACGGCGTTCCATAGTCGATGTCGTTGAACAGGTTCAAGGCTTGTGCGCTGAAGGTCAGGGAGTATTTGTGGCCGGTATTCGACATTCCGCCGCGGCCGCCCCCGCCGCCGAACATGCCACCACCGCCGCCACCACCGCCTCCGCCGCGACCACCGCCTCCGCCGCCACCGCCGAATCCGCCGCCTCCGAAGCCGCCGGGACCACCGCCGCCAGGACCGCCGCCTGGCCGGTTCGCTCCATTTGGCGAGGCAACCTTGGGACCGATGCCGAACGAGCGGCTCACGCGCAGGTTTACCGCTATCGCGGCCGGTCCGTTGCCGAGTTCCGAAGGCAGGATGGTCTCGCCGGACTGTGGCACGGTGTCCAGGCAGCCGAACGAAGTGAGCGCGTATTGCGACGGATTCGGGCCGGCAGCGGCGGCGCAATCTGACGCCGAAGCCGCGTACGAGGGCCGGTCGTTGAAGAAGTTATCCCCGGTCAGGTCGTTCTCTGTCGTAACGTTGAAGTGCCTGCCCGACTGGGCAATCATCATGGGATTGAACGTAATTGCCCAGGGCCCCGTGTAATTTCCCATCAGGAAGACCTGGTTCCTTCTCACAAATGAAGCGCGACCGTAGTCCTGGCTCAGGTTGTAGGAGTTCGATGCCGTCCCGGTGTCGCCGTTGGCGAAGCTCAGGTTGTAGTAGCCCGACACGCTGAAGTTAGGCGTGAAGCGGGCATTGAGGTTGGCAATCAACTGGTTTTCCTTGAAGACCGCCTCGGGATACATCTCGTCGACGATGCCCAGGTTGGGATTGAGCCGCGGACCGGTTGAGCTGTTGTAGATGGTTGTTCCCGGCAATGCCTTATAGGGGTTGGCGTTGCGCGTGTCCATCTGGTGCACGCCGAAGGAGTGGACATAAGTCAGCGTGAGTGTCGACACCTTTGTCAACTGGCGTTCCAGGCTGGTTCCAAACTGCTGCATGTAAGGCGAGCGGTAGGTGGGCGAAACCTCCTGGATCTGTGCCGCGACGGCGCTGCCTGTTCCGCAACTGGCCAGGAAACCAGTTTGTTGGATAGCCGTGTTCAGGTTGGTCGTCGTATAACAGGTCGGGTTGTTGATCACGGTCACGACCTGAGTGTTGGGACCGCCGTTATTGCGCTCCAGCGACATCAGGCTGCCGATTTGAAAGCGGTCGTAGAAGAATCCGTAGCCGCCGCGCACCACCGTCTTCGCCACCGTACCCTTCTTGTGCCCGTCCAGCGCATAGGCGAATGCAAAACGGGGTCCCCAATCGCTGTGGTCCGCTATGTGATTCTCGCCCTCCCAGCGCAATCCGCCAGAAAGCGTGAGGAACTTGTTGAACTTCCAGTCGTCCTGAAAGAAGACCGCGGCGTCGAAGACATTGCCCAGAAACGCCTCTTTGCCCGTTGTGTAGGTCAGCTTGTTGGGCTGCCCGCCTGCCGCAATCACCGCCGACGGGATGCTGGTTTGGTTCGCGGGCAGGCCGTTCAGCATGGTCACGTAGGCAGACAGGGATTGAAAGCTGAAGCTGCCGTTGAAGCCTCCGTTCGATGTGGTAGCGTCGCGATTGTCGCGCAGCCAGGTTCCGAATTTGATGGCATGCGCGCCCGCCGACATGGTGGTGATGTTTTGCAGCTCCAGGTGATCCGAATGATCGCTTGAACTTCCGCCGCCACCGGCATTGAAGTATCCGCCGACACCAAATCCCGGCGCCTGGCTCGTCGGGGTCGAGCGATTAAGGGAACGCCGGTACTGAAAGCGGGTTTCGTTCACGATGCGTTCGTTGATGATCTGCGAATCCATCAGTTGCAGTGAGTCTTCAGAGGACGACGAACTTGTGGCCAGCGAAGGCAACGATATGTTCGAACCAAGCTGTCCGCTGGAGCTGCTGCGCTCGTACTGGTAGCGCACGGTCAAGGTGTTTTTCTGTCCCAGTTGCAGGTCGACGCGGGGAGAAATCTCGATGTGCGTTTGCGGGGTAAACAGGCCGCCCGAAACGGTAGGGCTGGTGGGAACCGTGTATTGGTTTGTGGTGGAATTCAGAAGAGGAAAGTAGGCTGTGTAGACGTTGGCGTCCTGGCTGTTGCGGCCTTCCACGCTGAGGAAAAATGACGACTCCTTATTGATCGCACCGCTGATGGTCCCGTTGTACTGGATGCTGTGATACGGGGGAACCGAGGTGAACGGGTTGCCGGTGTTGAAGGAGCTGTCGTTGCCCTGCAGGAAGCCCCGCCCATGCAGCGTATCGGTGCCGGGTTTGGTCAGGATCTCGATGCGCCCGTAACCAATGTGGTCGAATTCCGCCGAAAACGGATTCTGGTTGATGCGAATTTCGCGGATTGCCGACTTCGGCGGCAGGGTTCCGCCGGTAAATCCGTCGATGTAAATCTGTCCGCCGTTGGGGCCTGCCGAAGGACCGGCCAGGGCCTGCAATTCATTCTGCAACTCGTCGGGATCGTCGGAGAGCGCGTCCAGGTCAGAGCCTTTGAGCACGATGGCGCTGGCGTTGGCGTCGGCGTCGGTGCTCACGGTGGGCCCGCCTTCGTCGGTCACGACAACCTGCTGCTGCGTGGTCTCCACCGCCATCTTGATCTCTATGCTCTTCGACTGCCCCGCGGCCAGCGGGATGGGCTCGGAGACAAACGGCGCAAACCCGGCGATCGTGACCTGCACAATGTAGCTTCCTGCCGGCAATCCGCGCACCACGTAAGTGCCGGACGCACTCGCCGTTCCGGTTCCGACGGTGGCGCCCTTGGTGGTGGTCACCGTGATCTGCGCGCCGGGAATGAGCGCGCCGGTTTGGTCCAGAATGTGGCCGCGCAGTACACCCGTGGTGGCCGGAGCGGCCTGCGCCGGGGCCGGAGTCGACAGGGCAGGCGCTGCCTCCGGGGCAGGAGCAGGCGCCGTCTGCGGGGCAGCAGCCGGCGGGGTCTGCGGGGCAACAGCCGGCGCCGTCTGCGCGTTGGCTGCCACGGCCGCAAACGCCAGGACCGCGGAAACCAGAGATGCAATCAAGCAGTGCGACTTCGAATACACGATTTCCTCGCTTTTTTACGCATGAGAAGTACGAATCCCGTTATTGGGCCGCTTCACCTTCGCCCGAGCTCAAACTCCAGCTGGAAAGCAGGTCCGCCGCCTCCGGAGCTTCGAGCAGCGGCTCGACTCCGGCCAGCAGTTTGACCGCACTTAGGCCCGAAGCATCTTCCGTGGCCACGATCATCACCGCATCGCCCTTCTTGAGGGCGCCCAGCTGAATCTCTGGCGCGCGATCCAGGATGGTTTCAAGATCCATGCGCCCCGCGCCTGCGCCGCCGCCCTGGTTAAAGCTGCGCTGCCCGCCACCACCACCGCCGTTCGCGCCGCCGCCTCCGCCGTATGCGCCGCGGCCGCCAGCGCCCGCCGCATTACCCTTGAGCCCCGCGGCAAGCCTTGTCGCCACATTGTCGTCAAGCCGCCGCATCTGCGCATCGGCGCTGATGCGGACGGTAACGGGCTGCGCTGACTTCTTGGCCGACAGGTCCTTCACCGTCACCGTGGAAGCTGTGGCATCGGTGGAGATCACGGTGCCGGGAATGCTGCGGAACGTGCCCGAAACGATGCCGTCGGCCGCAATCACGGTGCCGTCCGCGTTCCTAGTTCCGCGCGCCCACAACTGATCGCCGGGATGGATGGCGCCGATGGGAGCGGGTTGCGCCTGATCGAAGACCACCGAACCGGGGGCGTAGCGCTTGAGCATCGTCGCTGCGGTGGTATTCACGGTGACGTCTTTGGTGATGGGACCTATGCGCGTGGTCACGACAATGACGCCTGCCGTGGCATCGACGCTCTTTACCAGGCCATGCACGCCCTGGTTCCAGGCGGCATTTTCCGCTTCCTGCTTCTTGGCCACATCTGCCTGCTTGATGGCGATAATGCGCGCCGCCTGCGGCGTGCCGCCCGTCGCGTTGGGATCGAGCGTGACCAGCACGCGATCGCCCACGGCCAGGCTGCTGAAATCGAGTGGCTCGGCCTTGGTCAGATCCGTCTGCCCCGGCGCGATGCGCTTGAGCACGGCGGTAGTGGGAACCTGGACCTGGTGCACATCGCCGGCGTCGGTCTTCACCGTCAGCGTATCGCCATTGATCGCGGTAATGCTGCCGAGATAGCGCATCAATTGCGCGCGTGCGCCGGGCGCCGCTGCCAGCAGAAATGCGGCCAAAGCCACAGCTCCTAGTACGGCCATGCCACGGGTCTTGCTTTCACTTCTCATAAGCTGTCATGCTCCACGGTCTTGGGGCGTTGGCCTCAGTGGGCCCAGGGATGCATGCTCCGCCCCTCATTTTCTAGACGAACCATCCCCGCAAAAGGTTGAAACCTTATCTCACCATCTGAAGTCGGCCCTAAGTTCCGGGGAGTCAACTGCTTGGATGGCAGAAGCAGCGGCTATAATCGGCCCGTGAACCCTGCCCTTGCGAGCGCCCATGACGCATACTTGTCAGCCTGTGAGGCACGTACGCTGCTGCTGGCCTGGGCGATGAAGTGAGAAGAGCAGGGAACAGGGAGCAGGGGAGAGTGTGAGTGTGAGTGTGAGTGTGAGTGTGGCGAGAAGCGCCGCACTCACACTCACACTCACACTATTCCCTATCGTCTGCTTCTTCACCACGCTCCCAGCAATCGGCGCAGGAGCACCAGCTCGCCTAGATGATAGGCATTGTGGTCGGCGACGAGGAGCGCTTCTCTGAGGATCGTTTGTCCGTTGCCGTGGGGAATTCGCGTGTAGAGATCGATGGCCGGGTTGGCCACGAGTTCGCACATAGCCTTGAGGTCGCGGCGGAAGGCGCGCACACTTTTGTCCCACGCCTTTTCGTCGGGCGGCGCGGGCGTGGCCGGCCAGTAGCCGCTGGGCCATTCCGGGGATTGATGCGCCGCATTGCGGGAGAACTCCAGAATGTCCCATTGGGCAATGCGCAGATGCTCCAGCACTTCCCACGGCGAGTGTTCGACGCCTTTGGGGCGCTTGCCGCGCAGAGCAGGCGGCAGGTTGCGGATGGCGGCGTCAAACGTCGCGTGGGCGTGGCCCCCGGTGAGCAACTCGAGCAGGTGTTGGCGCAGGGCAGCGTCGCAATGGGCGGATGTTTTCTTTTGCGGCATGAAAGACCTTCCTCAGCGGAGCAGCAGAAGCGGATTCACTGACTCCTCAAGAGCAGATTCGTCAGCGTGGCGGCGCGACGCAACAATTTTTGAGGCGGGGCATGCGCAGTCGAAAGATTCGGCAGCCCGGCTTTCCGTTCCCTAATCCCTGTTCCCTGCGGATTCCAGCACGGCCCTTTGCGCCGCAAAGATCTCTTTGAGTCCTGATTCCGCGAGATCGATCAGGCGGTTGAGATCGGCGCGGGAGAAAGACCCCTTCTCCGCGGTGGCCTGCGTCTCCACCAGGCCCCCATCGGCGGTCATCACCACGTTCATGTCCACCTCGGCCTGCGCATCCTCTTCGTAGCAGAGATCGAGCAGCGCTGCGCCGTCCACGATGCCCACCGACGTGGCCGCAACCAGCTGCTTGAGCGGCGAGGTCTTGAGCGCTCCCGCCTTGACCAGGGCTCCGAGCGCCAGGGCCAGGGCCACGGCCGCGCCGGTGATGGCCGCGGTGCGCGTGCCGCCGTCGGCCTGGATCACGTCGCAGTCCAGAATGACCGTGCGCTCGCCCAGAACCTGCATGTCCACAACGGAGCGCAGGCTCCTGCCGATCAGCCTTTGAATTTCGTGCGTGCGCCCGCCGATCTTGCCGCGCTCCGATTCTCTCGGAGTCCGGGTGACCGTGGAGCGGGGCAGCATCGAGTACTCGGCCGTCACCCAGCCGCGGCCGGAGTTGCGCAGCCAGCCGGGGACTCCTTGTTCGATGGTGGCGCAGATCAGGACGCGGGTATTGCCCAGCGAGACCAGGACCGAGCCCTCGGCGGTCTGCACAAAGCCAGGCGTGAGAGTAAGCGGACGAAGCTGACTGGGGCCACGGCCGCCGGGACGCAGGGAGGGAGGAGTTGCGTGCATAGAGGGATTGTACGAGAGCGAGGGCCTGGTCATACAACCTTGGCCCGGTCGAGGAAGCCCGAGGAACCGCAGTTCGGGGATGGGAATCGCGGGGTTTCAAGTGCCGGAAGAGGAAAATGTTGCCAAGTGGATGAAATAGAGAGTCTTACACGGGCACGAGCTCGCGCCTCCGTTCCATTTCGGGACAGTCGCGGCCTCGAGCGAAACCAGGGCCACTCCAGTTCTGGGTTGTGATCCTTTCCCTTATCAGGAACTTAGCTTTCGCGTTCTGGTTTGGCACGCCACGTGTATAGAAACAGGACAAAACCCGCGGCTCTCAAGCAGAAACGGGAAGCGGAAAGACAGGGATCAGGAAAAAGTGCGAAGTGCGAGTGTGACAGGCACAACCACACTCACGCTCACACTCGCACTGTCCACTGCCCTTGAAAGGACCGGCGTATGCAGCAAACCGAACCAGTCGTGACACAGGCCAAGGCCAGGAGCACCTGGAATGGCGTCGAGCGCAGGCGGGTGGAAAAGGTGGTAGAGACCCTGGCCACGCTGCGCAGCCGGGGCGAAAGCCTCTCCGAAGTAGCCCACGATGCGCGCAACATGGTCACGGCGCTGGGGCTCTACTGCGATCTGCTGGAGGAGCCGGGCGTGCTTGCGATTCCCTTCACGCATTACGCGCACGAGCTGCGGCTGGTGGCCGCGGCCAGCCGCCGCCTGGTCGAGAAATTGGTAACGCTCGATGCCAACGCATTGCCTGACGGCAACGTGCAGACCCTCCTTCAGGCCCACGCCGGGCGCAGAACGGCGCTGGCGAGCAGCGATGGCCTCAGCGCCGCTGCCGCAAGCGCCGGTACCCGGGCCGGGGCAGACGCAGCAGGCATCGCCCTTGCAGGCTGCGGCCGGAGCCCGGAGGCGAATGCCACCACCCCTGAGGCGCGGAACCGGCGCTGGGATCTTCTGCCCGCTCTGCCCATCTCCAATCTTGCCGCCGAACTTCTGGCCAACCGCAATCTTCTTGCGGCGCTGGCCGGCCCTTCCGTGGCCTTGACCATGGAGACCGACGGCGGCGCGCAAGCGGTGCGCCTCACCGGCGAGGACCTGACCCGGCTGCTGGTCAATCTGGTAAAGAACGCGGCCGAGGCCATGCCCAAAGCCGTGCCTAAAGCCATGCCCGGGGCCATGTCACAGGGTCGGCGCATTCACATCGGCCTCAGTGAGCGCGAGACCGCCCAGGGCGCTGCGCCCTGCCTGGCGCTTACCGTCGAGGACAACGGGCCGGGCATTCCCGAGGCATATCTAGACAGGATTTTCACCTCCGGGTACACCTCGCGGGGCAAGGAAGCGGAGGCAGACGGCGAAGCGGCGCCGGGCGGCGGCTGGCCGCAAAGCCATCGCGGGCTGGGGTTGGCCATCGTGCGCTCCATCGTTGAAGGCGCCGGCGGACGCATCACGGCCTCGAACCGGGCGCCGGGCGGAGCCTGCTTCACCCTCGAGCTCCCGGTGCGCAAGACGGGGGTCTAGCTGAGGGGCTGCAGGACTCCGGGCCTCGGGGACTTCGCTCGGGAGCGTGTCCGGAGAAGGCAAGAGACGAACCGATTGGTACGAAGAGCAGAGAGCTGAAGGCTGAAGGCTGAAGGCTGACAGCTAAAAGCTAAGAGCTGCAGGCTGACACCTGGCACCTGAAATCTGAAACCTGACACCTGAAACCGGTCAGGCACAACTTTACGATGTCCCAACAGGCATGAGGCGAATACAATGCTGGATACAGTCTTCAACACACGGGCCATGGAGTTCATACCACAACTCGCCGAGCCGGTGGTGCGGTTGCACCTGCTGGTGGTGGATGCCGACGCGGCGGTGCGCTCGGCCTGCGCCGAGATTGCGGCCAGCCTGGGTTACGCCGTGGAAAGCACCGGGGACCTGGCCCAGGCGCGCAGCCTCTTGCGCGGCCACACCTCCGACATCCTGCTGGTGAATCTGCCCGCGGGGTCGAACGAGGGTCTGGAGCTGGTCTCCGAGGTCAAGCTGCTCTACCCCGACACTTCGGTCATCGCCATGACCGCCACGGGCTCGGTGAACGCGGCCGTCGAAGCCATGCGCTGCGGCGCCTCGGACTACCTGACGAAGCCCTTCGCCATGGACGAGCTCTCCACGGTGCTCGATCGTGCCGCGCAGAGCCACACTACCGACACCGTGACCCGCCAGCTGCGCGAGCGGCTGCGCCTCTCCGAGGGACTGGGCTCCATGATCGGCCGCTCCGGGGAGATGGAGAAGATCTACCGCATTCTCTCCAAAGTCGCCCAGAGCACGCATCCGGTGCTCATCCTGGGCGAGAGCGGAACCGGCAAGGAGCTGGTGGCGCGGACCATCCACGCCTACGGCCCCAACTCGCAGAAGCCTTTCCTACCCGTCGATTGCGGCTCCCTGGTGCCCACGCTCATCGAGAGCGAGCTCTTCGGCTACGTCAAGGGCGCCTTTACCGGTGCCAATCGCTCCAAGGACGGATTGCTGGTCTCAGCCGAGGGAGGAACCGTCTTTCTCGACGAGATCGGCGAGCTCTCGCTGGACCTGCAGGCCAAGCTCTTGCGCGCGCTTCAAGAGAAAGAGGTGCGGCCGGTGGGCGCCACGCATCGCATTCCCATCAAGGCGCGCATCGTGGCCGCCACCAATCGCGATCTGGCCGCCATGGTCGAGAAGGGCAGCTTCCGCAAGGATCTCTTCTACCGCCTGAACGTGGTCAACCTACGGCTGCCGTCGCTGCGCGACCGCCGCGAGGACATTCCCCTGCTGGCTGCGCACTTTCTCGACCGCATCAGCCGGGAGCACGGGCGCAAATTCACGCTCTCCGACGAGGCGCTGCGCACCATGATGCGTCACGACTGGCCGGGCAATGTGCGCGAGCTCGAGAACTCCATCGAGCGGGCCTGTGCGCTTTCTTCGGGGCCGGTGCTGCACCTGGGCGACCTGCCCACCCAATTGCAACAGAGAGGCCTGGAAGCGCGGCGCGCGGCCGTGGCCACGGGCGAAGGCTCCGCGGCGGCCGGGGCGCCGGAGCTGAAGACGCTGGCCGAGCTCGAGCGCGAGGCAATCTTAAGCGCAATCCGCACCCTGAAAGGCGACAAGCTGCAGGCCGCCAAACTCCTGGGCATCGGCAAGACCACGCTCTATCGCAAGCTGAAGGAGTACGGCATCGCCGACCCGCTGCACGACGAGTGAAAAAAGCAGCTTCTAGCTCCTAGCTTCTAGCCTCTAGCTTGTTTTTGCGAGGGACGCTGGTTTCGATCCCTCCGGCAGGATTCAAGCACTCCAAGGCAAGGAACTGCTACGGCAGCTGGAAGTTGGAAACAAGTAGCTAGAAGCTGAGAGCTAGGAGCTAGGAGCTGACGATGAGCATTCTGATGGTGACTGGAATCGATGGCGCCCGCAACTGCGCCGCCGTGGTGGGTGCGCAGCTGGGCATGGAGGTCGAGGTGGCGGAAGGGCGCAGGGCCGCGCTGGCCGCGTTGCGGCGCCGCGAGTTTCTGGCCCTGGTGATCGATGAATCCCTGGCCGAGTGCGATCCGGCGGCCGCGGAAAAGATCTGCGAAAGCGCCGGCCTGGCCATCCCCATGCAAATCAACTTCGCCATCTCCGGAACGGCGCGGCTGATCCGCGAGATCCGCGCGGCGCTCAACCGCCGCGAGCGCGAGCAGATGCTGGCCCGCCGGGCCGCCGCGGCGGCCATCGAAATCGAGTTGAAGACCACGGTCGCCGGCCTCCTGCTGCACTCGCAACTGGCGTTGAACGGGGGCGGAGTTCCCGCCGCCGTAGCCGACCGGCTGCGCATGGTGGCGGACCTGGCCGGCAGCCTGCGCCAGCAGCTGAGCGCGCCCTCCGAGGCGCGGCGTGAGACCCACGTCTGAAAAACGGCTATTAGCTGTTAGCTTTTAGCCCTTAGCTCTTTGCTGCAGGTGCGGCTTGTGCTGCTGATCCGCAGCAGCCGGCAACGGTTGGAATTCGCCAAACAGTCAAAAGCCGCGAGCTAGAAGCTAAGAGCTAAAAGCTGAAAGCTGAAAGCTGACCTCTGACCACCCGCCTCGCGCGCCGGGACAGGAGAGCCACCCGTCCATTAGTCTTGAAGGCGAGGAGCTTTCCAGAGAATGATCGTCATCCGGCAGGAAGATTTCATCGCGAGCGTCGCAGGCGCGTTGCAGTACATCAGCTACTACCACCCGGCGGATTTCATCAGCTCGCTCGTCCAGGCCTATGAGCGCGAGCAGTCGCCGGCGGCGCGCGATGCCATGGCGCAGATCCTCATCAACAGCCGCATGTGCGCCGAGGGCCACCGGCCCCTCTGCCAGGACACGGGCATTGTGAATGCCTTCGTCAAGCTGGGCATGGACGCACATTTCGAAGCCGGCCCCGGCGAAGAACTCAAAGACCTGCAGCAGATGGTCGACGAAGGCGTGCGCCGCGCCTATCTCGATCCCGACAACAAGCTGCGCCTTTCGGTGCTTGCCGATCCCGCGGGCGCGCGCAAGAATACCCGCGACAACACGCCCGCCGTGGTCACGGTCGAACTGGTGCGCGGCTCGACGGTTGAGGTCACGGTCGCGGCCAAGGGCGGAGGCTCGGAGGCCAAGTCGAAGTTCACCATGCTCAACCCCTCGGACTCGGTGGTGGATTGGGTACTGAAGACGGTGCCCACCATGGGCGCGGGCTGGTGCCCGCCGGGCATACTGGGCATCGGCATCGGCGGGACCTCAGAGAAAGCGATGTTGCTGGCCAAGCAATCGCTCATGGACCCCATCGACATTCAGGACCTTATCGCCCGCGGAGCCAAGACCACCGCCGAAAAGCTGCGCCTCGAACTCTACGACAAGGTGAACCGCCTCGGCATTGGCGCGCAGGGGCTGGGCGGGCTAACGACGGTTCTCGACGTGAAGGTGCTTGACTACCCGACGCATGCGGCCAACCTGCCCGTGGCCATGATCCCCAACTGCGCGGCCATGCGCCATGCGCACTTTGTGCTCTCGGGCTCCGGCCCGGTGTTTCTCGATCCGCCTTCGCTTGACGCCTGGCCGAAGCTGACCCATGACGTGAGCGGTGCGCGGCGCGTGAATCTCGACACCGTGACCCGCGAGGAAGCCGCGACGTGGAAGCCGGGCGAAGTACTCCTGCTCAGCGGCAAGCTCCTTACCGGCCGCGATGCCGCGCACAAGCGCCTTACCGACATGCTCAAGCGCGGCGAGAAGCTGCCCGTCGACTTCCGCAACCGCTTCATCTACTACGTCGGCCCGGTCGATCCGGTGCGCGACGAAGTCGTCGGCCCCGCAGGCCCCACCACGGCCACGCGCATGGACAAGTTCACCCGCCAGATGCTCGCTGAAACGGGCCTGCTCGGCATGGTGGGCAAGGCCGAGCGCGGACCCGAAGCAGTGGACGCGATTCGCGAATACAGTGCGGTCTATCTCATGGCCGTCGGCGGCGCGGCGTATCTGGTCTCGAAGGCAATTCGCGGCTCGCGGTTGCTGGCTTTTGGCGATCTCGGCATGGAAGCCATCTACGAGTTCGACGTGCGTGACATGCCCGTCACCGTGGCTGTCGACTCGAAGGGAACCAGCGTGCACGTGACCGGCCCGGCGGAGTGGCAGCAGAGGATTGCGGGGATACCGATTCTGCAATAACAGCAGACAACAAGTCAGCGAGTTAGCAGGTCAGCGAGTCAGCGGACAGTGAACAGCCCTCAGGCTGCGTTGGCGTCGTCGACGTTGGGGGATTCGTTTTCTTCTTCGTCGTCTTCGTCGTTGCTTTCGTCTTCGTCGCTGTCGCTCTCGTCTTCTTCTTCCTCGTCCCCGGCGTTCTCGTTTTCGTCTTCGGCGGGGTTTGCGGCGCGCCAGTCCTTGGCTTGCTGCAGCTGGCAGGTGTCGAGGCATTCGCAGGAATCGCATTCGTCATCGTCGGTGCAATAGGCCAGTTCGGGGGCGAGCTCGTCGCCGGTTTTTGTGAAGTCGACGGATTCGACGGCGTCTTTGGCGACCGAGCTTGAGGATTCGGGCGCGTACTTGCCGGCCACCTGGAGGCCGTGGATGAGGCGGGTGGCGTTGTGGGTGTCGATGCGTCCGGCGGCGAGAGCGCAGACGACATCGGAGAGGGCCAAGAATACGGATTCGCGATCTTCGAGTGGATGCAGCATCAAGGAGTTCTTTGGGGTGGGTTTCTGGTTGTTGAGGGTCCGGTGGAGACGGTCGTGGTAGTAGCAGTAGGGCCGGTCGCAGAGAGCGTTTGCCCTGCACCTTACTCCGTTGGTCTTAATGTGCCGACATGCTGGAATCATGGAAATCTCCTTTTCCCGCCGGGGGGAGGGGGGCCCCTCAAGAAAAATAATTCAACCCGTCTCTGCAAGGAACCTGTTTGTTTTCAGGTCCCTGGCCCACGCGTTTTGCGGTAAGCGCCGTATTTCTAGTCACTTGGCCGCAAGAATCAGATAACAAATGACTTACAGCGATCAGAGAACAGAGATCAGAGATCAGTGCACCCTGGACCGTGGACCAGAAACACGAACGCGGCGGGGATGAGCCGCCGCGCAATGGCCTGGTCAAACGCTGATAGGAAAAGTATGCGCCGGGAGGGGGAAATTATATGCAAAATGGCGGGGGGAAAGTTTTGGGGAGGGTTCGGTGTGGAATGGGCGTGTTTCTAGAGCGATCCTGCCAGGCCGTGGGCTTCATCCTGCTGATCGAGGGCTGGAGTTTCCCCGGTCCCCAAGGGCGAGGGATCCTTCGACTTCGCTCAGGACGGGCACCCTCGATGTGGTTTTTGGGGCGTCGATACCGAGGCCACCCGCCGGCCCCAGTGCATAATGGGATTGGTTCGATTTGAGTCTCTGAATTTGCTTTATCGTTCGCAGGAGAGGAAGTCTGCAATGGAGCAGTCGCAAGAGACCACACGCGGGATCGAGTACTTTAGGGATATAGTACAGAGCGGAAAAATCTTAAAGCTGAGTAACCCGCGACCGGTGAATCAGGGCAATTCATACCTTCTTCCCATAGAGGCGTTTGGAAAAGAGTGGTACTTTTCCCTCAGCAGACGTCAAATTAATGATTTACCCGGTACTAAAGGCTACCATCAACCTGCGCTGGCCTTGGCCAAGGCCTTAGAACCTGTTTAAAAACTACGCATGCCTTCGCAAGAACAGATGAGCGGAGGCAACGTAGATCATGGTTTCGGCTGTGGTGTGAAGCAGTTCGTAGTCCTTGGACAAGCGGCGTGAC
>Ga0181527_1002851_pt1 | contig 15780 bp, 16 predicted proteins | sample PEATcosm2014_Bin_30_FD_119762 | JGI IMG/M metagenome (GOLD analysis project Ga0181527, IMG submission 119762) | Peatland microbial communities from MTU Mesocosm Facility, Houghton, MI, USA - PEATcosm2014_Bin06_60_metaG | ecosystem: Environmental > Terrestrial > Soil > Wetlands > Peat | place...
GGCAGATCAATAGATTGAAGACGCTTAAGCGCGCAATGTACGGTCGAGCGGGCGTCGAACTTCTACGCGCTCGTATGTTGCCGCTTCATTTGCCCATTTAGCACGGAATGTGAGGCTGACCCCCGTCAAGGGAGTCGTCACCGAAAACTGAAGCGCATCGCAAAAATTCTCGAGGTGTCACCCGAAAGACACACCCGGCGCAAACCCGGGCGATCAAAGAAAATGCCGCCTCTCAGCTTCCTCTCGTCAAAATCGCTCGCGGATGGTGTCCGCCGATAGCTCGTCGCGATCCCCTGGGTTCGAGTTTGGTCCGCCGAGGGCTCTCGTAATTTCGTTTGTGGTTTCGACGGTGCGGTCTCCATGGCAACGTCCCCGCCGCGTTGTCGATGAATAGCTCGAGTTGTCGGTCATGCCTTCCCCAGACGCCTGCGGCGGTTTTATGGTTAATAAACCGTTAAGGCGCCGTCACGGCGACGCCGGCGGATCGCAAATCGCCGGGTCCTCCCGCGTCTCGGCGACCTCCAAAAACGGCGGCAAGCGCCCGTAACCGCCAGGGCTTCCCGGGCGATGTCCCCTGCCCGCGCCAGCACTTCGGCCAGCGGCGCCAACACATTCTTTTCGCCTCCTGTCGCCAGATCGACGATCTCGGTCGGCGCATCCGCTAAAATCGCCAGCTGAGCCGCGGCGTCTGTCGTCATGGGCGATCTCATGGGATCGCTCGGGCCATTCGTCGAGAGTGGCGCAATCGGATGGAAACGACAAGATTTGTCTTGGCGACGAAGCCGCGCCCGCGAATTGGCCTGGACTCGACATCGGGATAGGACGCTCATGATCGCGGCGACGGCGCCGCCGGCTTGGCGAGCGAAGCGGCTCCATCGCTTTTCGAATTCTGGAACATAGCGTTGGATCCAACGCATGATTGTCGCATGAACAAGAGATAATCCGCGTTCGGCCATCATCTCCACGAGATCTCGAAAGCTGAGCTTGAACCGAAGACACCCGCGCATGCGGAGGATGACGATCTCCCGGTCGAAATGAGGCCCTTTGAAAAGATCATCCATGCTCGGCATGGCGGTCAGCCTTCCTGGTGTCTCTCCCTTACAGGCGGATATGCCCCGCTTGCGCCCCTTGCACGAGAGCCCGAGAAGATGTGGATGCCGCGGTTGAGCCGTGTTTAGCCACTGGGCAAGAATTTTTCCATATACACCTGCTCCTTAGGCACGCCTGCTTCGGCGGCGGCGGCGAACGCGGCGTCGATCATGCCGGGAGGGCCACACAAATAAATGTCGGCCTGATCGCTCCCGCCGTTGAGTTCCGCGCGAAGAACGTCGATCACCGTGCCCTTGGCGATTCCATTTTCCGACGCACCCTCGACCACGGCGACGCGCACGTCGAGATTCGGCATCTCGCTCTGTAGCGACTTTAATTCCTCGAGATAGAACAGCTCGTCTCGATGCGTCACGCCGAACAACAACTTCGCCGGTCTCGCGTCGCCCTCGATTTTCATTTGCCGGATCATCGAAAGAACCGGCGACAGCCCAGTTCCGCCGCCGACGAAGTAGCGGGCGCGCGCGCCATTGTCGTGCAGCCCGAAGGATCCCGCCGGTCCGCGCAGATTGAGTCTCAAGCCGACCTTCGCTCTCGTGGCGAGGAACTTCGAGAACGCTCCGTCTGGCAAAAGCCGAATGAAGAACTCCAGCGCTCCATCGGCGGACACGGAAGCCATGGAGTAGGACCTTCGCGTGTGCGTGTCCGGGATTTCGATGTCGACAAACTGTCCCGGCGTGAAGTTCAGGGAGATTGGAGACTCGCCACCGGCGGTAAGAACCTGCACCATCAGCCGCACGACATTCGAGGAAACCTTGTCGCAGGAAAGGATTTCGCCCAGCCAATTGGTCTGAATCGCCTGGAAGCTGATGCGATCGTAAGTGTAGGGAACTTGAATATGCAGATCGCTGCGAGGATAGGTGCGACACAGCAGAACCTTGCCGTCTTCCTCCTCATCGGGGGGAAGCGCCTGAACCTTTACGTCGACGAGTTCATAATCTCCTTCCGTGCAATCGCCCTTGCAGGTCGCGCAGCCGCCGGCGCGACATGACGACAGCAGGATCACGCTCTGGCGAAGACCCGCCGAGATCACATCCTCATTGGGGCCGCATTCGAACGAGGTTGTTTCCCCATCCTCGGTTTCGATCGTAATCTGGTACATTCGTCTATTGTCCCATGTCTACAAGGTTGATGCCGCGTCCCGCTTCGGGCTTGAGCGGTTGCGGAGTGCCAATCCCGCGCAGCAGATTCTGGATTTCTTCCGTCGTGTCGCCGGGCGTCTCCCTTGCGATATCCTGTCGCTGGAAGAAGCTGAGAACATGAGAGACCGCCTCTCTCGACGACTCCTCCGATAGGGAGCATCCTTCCTGAATGAATTCGCCGTCGCGAAGGATTTCCCACCGCCACATGTATTCGAGATCCCTGACGTAAGCGACGTAACGCGAATCGGCATGGATCAGAATTCCCTCGGGGTCGCGATCCCCTTCGACGACATGCTCTTGCAAGCAGCTCGCGGCGTTCCTGCCGTCGCTCGTTCGGCTCGCTTTGTCACCCAACCCCATCGTCGCCTCCGCATGTGGAAAAGGTGTCCGGGCGCCAATCGCCCGGACACTCATATCGTTCGGAGTTTGCTAAGGCTTAGGCGCCGAGGTGCAGCACCTTCACGCCGCGCTCCTTACGCAGGCCCTCGAGCGGGGTCGCGTAATAGTCGGTGTTGCGCAATTCCATCAGAACAGTGCCAAGCGCCGCGTCCGTGCGCAGGAACACATTCACCGGAAGAACCGGCGGCTTGTAGAGCTGCCGGAATTCGGCGTGAATGCGCTCCGCCTCGTATTTGGACTTGGCCGCCTTGATCTTGGCGACCCAGACCGCTTCAACGGCGGCGGCGTCTTCACCCGTCGTCGCCTTGGCGATCAAATCCGCCACCTTCAACTGCGAGACCTTCAGCAGCGAGAGCTTTTCCTCGATCTTACGCTCGATGAATTGATAATCGAGGTCCAGATCGTAGCTCTTGCGCCACGGCGAGTTGTTGGCGATGCGGAAGTCCTGAATGAACTTCGTCGCCGCTTCGACGCTCGTCAGCTTCGCGATCTTGCCTTCCCACTCCGTTCGAATGGAATTGTCGTGGATTCTTTCTGCTTTCGCCATGTGAGGCATTCCTTATCGATGGACCCGACAGGTCAGATGTCGGTCAGGGCGCGATCGAGGCCCATGAGTTCGGAGGTGATGGTGAATTTGGAGCCGAGCGTATAGGCGCGGCCCACGGTCGACGACACGTTGATCAGCAGGTCATAAACCGAGAAGGGCTTGCCCAGCAGTTCGGAAGCTTCCGCGGCGTCAATCTCGATCGCGCCGTCGGCCTTGATCCACCAAAAGCCGGCCTTGTCCTCGACGACGATCGACGGATTCTTCGCCTTGCCTTCCTTGAGGACGATGTCCTCGACGATGGCGTCGATTTCGTCGCTCTTCATCAGAACCAGCACGACCGCGTTGGACTCGTGGACGACCTGGTTTTCCTCGGCGAAAAATTCGTCCGCGAAAGCCTTGCCGGTTTTCTGCATGATGCCGGCATTATAAGCGTTATGTGCGGTTGACATTAGCTCTGTTCCTTATTTCTTGAGGCCGGCGAGAACGGCGTCGACCTTCTGGTCGACATCGACTTTGTAGCCAATCTTGTCGGCGTAATCGGTCTTCCAGTCGCCGAACACGCGGTGCAACGCCTCGCTGACGCCGGCCCGATCCGTTGCTCCCGCGACGCTTTCGACCTTCGCGTAAAGACCGACAAAATCTTTCAAGGCCGCGACGGACTTGCCCAGATAGTGATCGGTCCACGCGTTCAGGAACGCTCGGTTGTGAGCCCCGAATTCCGGATCGTTGGCGAGGCTGTATATGAACAAATCGTCGATGGCCCCACGCGTGATCTGGAAGTAGGTCTGCGACTGCGCCGTGAAGAAAGGCGTAAGCGTATCGCCGTAAACCGTCGCCAGGCGCTGGAAGAATTCGCGCCGGACGAACTGCCCGAATGTCGCGTCGTAAACGGCGTGACCGGCCCACAGGATTTCGTTCCAGTCCTGAATTCCCTGCCAGATCTCTTCGACGGCGGAACGGGCGCCAGCGTAGATCGGGTCGGTCGTCCAGATCTTCTTCGGAACGTCGGTCGAAGCGTCGAAGCCGGGAACCAACTTGGCGATGAACAGACGCTCCATCTGGATCATCTGCGCATTGTCCACCTTGTCGAAGCCCGCGAAAACCGCGGTCTGCCGGATCACGTCGGACAGACAGTCGCGCCCGACCGAGGAATGCGCGTTGAACAGTCCATATTCGTTGTAGATCAGCGCGCCATAGTATTTGTTGAGGATTTCGTCGCGCCAGTAGCGGTCGACGGTCCGAATCGAACCTTCCGACGAATAGGCCTGCAGGAAGCGTTGCGTATAGCGCGCCTCTTCCGCCTTGTCTTTCACGTAAGGCGCGTGCCAACGGCGGGCCGGGTCGCGGTGGCGATACCAGTCGGTGGTGCGCAGCTCCGTGCTTTCATTGCCCCAGGACGGACGTCCGCCGTGGAATTTCTGCGTCCAATCGCCCCAATCGAGACCGCCGGCGATCCAATCGGGATTCGGTTGAGCGTAAATCGAAAGCTGCTCATACTCGGACAGACGCTTCCAGCGCGGCTGAATGAAATAATGGTATTTGCGCTGGGTATCTAGCGCGTGATCCGGGATGGCCTTGGCGATAATGGCGGCTCTTTCGGGATCGATGAGACCCCGCTTCGTGACCGTCGAGCTCTGTTGAGGTTGAGACATTTAAATTTCCTCCGAGAGGGATTTTGGTGCTTCGTGATTGATTCACCGGGCGCGTCGCGCCCGGTGGTTTCTCCTTTCAAAAGCGCTCTCGCGCTTCTGCTCAGAACTTGGCCAACGGATCGGGGAAAACGCAGCCCGCCCGCTTGATGTCTTCGAGAGTCCAGAGATTGTCGCCGCGCACATGCGGTTGGGCGATCAGCGTCTTGCCGTCGGAACGAACGCCATGACCCTCGGCGATGACGTCGGACAGTTCGCGTCCTTCGTATTGCTCGAAGATGTTGTGGCACTCATAGCGCTCTGGCTCCGACAGCCACATACGCTCGCCCCATTGGTCGGTGAGCGAATGCTTCTTGCCGTTGTGCTCGTGAACGCGCAGCGAGCCCGAGGCCTTGGCCAGCGACGGGATGAACGGGACCTGCGAAACCCGATCGATGTAGACGTCGTGTCCGTTCTCTAGCAGCCAGGCGTACGGAATGAACCCGCTCTTGGGATCTTCGTAGCCAAGCTTCCCCCACTCGTTGTAGATCTTGCCATAATGATCGGCCCAGCCGGGATAGTTCGCCTCGAACCAAGCCTGGTCTTCCTCGTCCGGAAGCGACAGACGCGAGAAGCCGAGCGGCCACAGCGCAAAGGCGGCGAGAGCGAGATCGTGGTGAGCCCAATAGGCGTCGGTCTTGGCGTCGCGCAGAGAGCGCGGGCTCTCCACGCCATATTTGCCGAGACGGCCAATCCAGATTCCACCCCAATCCTCGTAGACCCAGCGATTCCAGGTCTTCACCCACGGCTCGACCTTGAACTTGGAACCGTATTCGAACAAATATCCCAGCGCCGGCGTGAAATATTTTTGCTGCGTCCAGAATGCGTTGTTCAAATCGGTGTTGAGATATTTCTGGGCGGCCGGGTCGTTGGCGATCGAAACCACCGTCTGATAGCCATTGGCCATATGACGAAGTTCGTCGGTCTCGATGGACAGGAACACGGTCGGCGTGACTTCGTCGCCATTGGCCGAGGCCCATTCCGTCACCGCGACGATCAGCGGGTTGGTGAAGCACGCTTCGCCGACGAGCTGCAGATTGATCGAGCATTCCACCGCGTCGCCCGAGATAAAGCCATCGGAGAACACGCGCTTCATGCCCTTCCACAACGGGCCGATGGCGCGCGTGCGACGGGCGTCGTTATGACCCGCCGGGTCATGATAGTGCTTGGAGTAATAGTGGTTAATGAAAGCGCACTGGTGGGTGTGACGAATTTCGTCCAGCACCTGAGCCAGATAGCCGTTTTTCTGCTCGGCCGCCGTGGCGCAATCCCAGAGCATCGCCGAGGCGGCGATCGCGTTGTATTCGCCGACCTCGAGGAAGTTCGAGATCACTTTCATGGTCTCGCCCCAACGGGGATGCATTCTGTTCCCGGCGCCGAGACGGGAGAGACCATCGAGGAGCGTGCCAAACTGGCGCTCGTCCTTGGCCGATTCCATTCTGGCGTAGTCCTTGGCGATGACCTTGAACTGCTCCTTGGTCTCGTTCGCCATGTGATATTTGGTCGCGTATTTCGTGCGATTTTCCTTGAAGTCCCAGTTGAAGCTCTGAAGCCACTTGTGAACTTCCTGGGGCTCGACGCCCACTGGAGCACGATTGACCTTCAAAGCATCTGTCGCCGCATTTGTTGCGAGACTGATGGCCATCTTCTTTTCCTCCTTGCTGCGTATACTCACAGTCTGAAGGTTTGCGATTTTGCGATATTCCTTCGCTTAGCAAACCAACGCGGACGCTCCGGTCTTTCGCTCGCGAAGGACCGGAAACGCCCTGCTCCGCTCGCCTTCGATCACGATCAAAAGCGGCGTTGCGCATTAATAGTTCGCAAGCGTTGTGCCAATGCCGGGGATTTTCAAAAACAGCAGCAATTCCGGGCCACATAGAGCGATCGCGATCAATGATCTAGCGTGCGACGTCGACTTCGCATGTCCGCGCTCTATACGAGTGTAAAAAACCCATACGGACAGTTGTGAATAAACACGGGGACCGGGCGGCGCAGTCCACGAAAGTTATTGGAGGAATCTCGTCTCCGCGGTCGCGCGCGCGACCTACCAAAACGCATCGCGGCGCATCACGGACAGATGTCCCTCGATGCGCCGCGAGCCACTTCATGGCGTTGATTCCGGCTTTTAGACCCTTGGATCCTCCCGCGTCGCGGCCGCTTGATGGGGATTGAACCCAAAGGTCGGATCGTCAGGCGGCGTCTGCATCACGGCGCATTCGACCGTCATCAACGACGACGCCGTCCCGACGGCGTTGCGAAGCGCCAAGCGCGTGACCCGCACCGGATCGATAATTCCAGCGTCGAACAAATCTCCGTAAACGCCGGACTTCATGTCGAGCCCCCAGAAATCCTCCCCGAACTGGCGCAGATTGAACATCACTTCGTGCGCGTCGAAGCCGGCGTTGTCGGCGATCCGGCGCAGCGGTTCGTCGAGCGCGCGTCTCACGATCGCGATCCCATGCGTCTGATCGAGATTCTCGCCTTTAAGATCGGCAAGCGCGGCGTGCGATCGATAGAGACCGACGCCGCCGCCGGCGACAACGCCCTCGTCGCGCGCCATTCGCGCCGAGTTCAACGCGTTCTCCACGCGCTGGCGCCGCTCCTTGAGCGCGATATCGGTGACGCCGCCGACCTTGATGGTCACGACCTTTCCCGACAACGCGGCGATACGATCGTTCAATTTGCCGAGTTCGTGGCGCTTGGCGCTCGGAGAACCCTTGCTTTGATCGCCGTTAACGATCCAATCGGCTTGCTGCCGAACGCTGGCGAGACGAGCGGCGATGGCGGCGGGATCGCCCGCGCCGCCGATGACGACGGTTTCGTCCTCGCGAGCCACGACGCGGCGCGCTTTTCCCAGATGATCGAGAGTGACGCTGTTCAAGTCTTCGCCGAACGCCTCCATGACCGCGCGGCCGCCTGTCAGCGCCGCGAGATCAAGAAGAAAATCGTAGCGGCTGTCGCCATAGCCCGGTCCCTTGACGGCGATGGAGCAAAGGTTCTTTCTGATGTGGTTGAGCAACAGGCCGGGCAACGCTTCCTCGGCGATGTTCTCCGCGACCACCAGCAAGCTGCCGTTCTGCTTGCGCACCAATTCCAGCGTCGGAATTAGTTCCGCGAGATCATTAATGACGCGGTCGTAAATCAGCACATAAGGATTCTCCAATTCGGCGACTTTCCTCGTGCTGTCAGTCATGAAATAGGGCGAGCGATATCCCTGTTCCCAGCGCATTCCCTCGGCAATGTCGATCTCATCGACGACGCCGCTTCCCATTTCAACGGAGGCGACGCCGCCGTCGCCGGCGCGCTCCAGCGCATCGGCGACGAGGTCGCCTATGTCCGCATCGCCGCCGGCGGCCAAGGTCGCGACATGCGCCAGGGCGCGAGCGTCCTTGCACGAGCGGGCGCGACGAACGAGATCCGCGTCGACTACCCGTGAGGCGAGGTCCATACCCAGCGAAATGTCCCGCGGATTTAAGCCCGCAGCCAGCGCCTTATGCGTTTCCTGCGCCAGACGACGGGTCAAAACGATGGATGTGGTCGTGCCGTCACCGGCTTCCTTCGCGACGGTCGTCGCCATTTGCCGCACGAGCATCAGACCGGCGTTTTCCATGGCGCCGGAAAGCTCGATCGCTTGCGCGACCGTCACGCCATCCTTTGTAGCGGCCGGCGCAAGTGTGCCAGTGCGATGTTCGATCATCACATTGCGACCGCTGGGACCAAGTGTCACGCCAACAGCGTCGGCCAAAGCGTTTACACCATCGAGCAACCCTTGGCGCACCGGGTTGCCGAACGTGATATCCCTCGCCATCAACCTATCTCCACCTATGTTTGAGCGTCCGCTCGCAAAGGCGAGCAGGATCGATCTCCATCACAATTTGTTTCGGGGCTTCGTCGGAGTAATTTCGATGTCCTCTCGCCCCGCGTTGAGGATCATCGCGCTGCGACCCGCGACAGCTCTGCGCGCGCGATTACGATGAAGTCGATTCCAGACTCTGAGCAACAGGCGATCGTCGAAGTCGAGGCCGCGGCGCAGTTCCTCCATGTCGACTTCGTCGAATTCACTCAGCCAAAAGCTGCGCAGCTCCTGCTTTCTTTCTTCGCCGATCAATGCAGTCAGTCGGGCCTCTTCTTCCTCGAGGTGGAGCAATGTCGCGTCGAGTCGACGCGACGCTTCCGCGATGAATTCTTGATCCTCTGGTTCCATGATTCACCTTCTGGAAACGATCCGCTTGTCGCTGCGAAGTCCGTATCGCGCCATTTTGTGATATAAAGTCGCCCTGCTGATTCCGAGGCATCTGGCGGCTTTGGTGACATTTCCCTCGCTCGAGACGAGAGCGGAGCGCACCGCCTGCGCCTCCCAATCGGCAAGCTCGAGGGGCGGCGCGCCCATTGACGAGAGTTCGCCAACCCGAGAGGTTGGCGTCCACGCGTCCGAGGATTCGGCGTCGCGTCGCGAATGTGGATCGAGATTCAACTCTTCGAGGAAATCGCGCGGCAAATCTTCGACGTTGATTGTCCGGTTGGCGGTCACCGCGATCAACGAACGCAATACGTTGCGGACTTCACGAATGTTGCCTGGCCAAGGATGCTTGAAGAACAGCCGCCAGACTTCTTCGCTCAGTTCCTTTTCCTCGGAAACGCCGAGCGACTCTTGCTCTTGCCGCATCAAATGCGCGATCAGCCGCAGACGGTCGGGACGCTCTCTGAGGGGCGGCAGCCACAATTGCACGCCGTTCAAACGATAATACAGGTCGCGACGAAAGGCGCCCTTTTGCACCATCTCCGCCAGCCCGCGATTGGTCGCGGCGACCACGAGCACATCCACCGGAATTGGCTTGCATCCGCCAACCGGCACGACTTCCGAGTAATCGAGGACGCGCAGGAGCGTGGCCTGTAAATCGAGCGCCATATCGCCGATTTCGTCGAGAAACAAAATGCCTTTGTCCGCCTCCACGAACTTGCCGTGCTTGCCCTTGGCGCGCGCGCCGGTGAAGCTGCCGCCTTCATATCCAAATAGTTCGCTCTCGATCAGCTCGCGTGGCATGGCGGCGCAATTGATCGCCACGAGCGGCTTGTCCTTGCGCGGCCCCAGTGCGTGGAGCCGACGCACGAGATAGTCCTTGCCGACGCCCGATTCGCCTGTGATGAGGAGAGGTATTTTCCGCTCCTGAAGTCCCGCGGCCTTTTGCAAGGCCGCTTCGTGAATCGAGTCTTTCCAATCGATCGGCGGCTTCGTTGAGAGAGACTCGCCAGTCGACCTTTCGCTCGCTCTCGCGGCCAAGTCCCGCGCCAAGGGAGAGGGGTCGATTTTCCTTTCGCCTTTGCGGTGAATCTCGACGCGCAACGGTCTTCCGAAATTTGACAGCGTGATCAATCCACCCCCCAAACGCGGAAGCTTGGCAAGATCGATTTTCGTGAAACTGGAAATCGTCTCGCCTATAATCTCCGCGTGAGTGGAAGCGCCAATTAGATCGAGCGCCGGTTGGTTCGCGCCCAGTATGCGTCCATCGTCGGAAAGAAACATTTTCCCTTCGATCAGACAGGTCTGAGCGTTCATGTTCTCGGCTGAGTCGCCATTATAGAGACGCAACATCAGACCTTGTGAAAAGAAATGCTCGAACAGATTTGATTCAAGAAGGCGACAGGCAATTTCGAGGAAACCAAGCATGAGCTTCGTGGCGCCCCGCTGATCCGTGATTATGCCGACGACCGCGGCGACGCTCCCATCCGGTCCCTGGATCGGACAACCGGCCGTTGCGTAAGGGTGAAACGCGCTGGAGAAATGCTCCTTGCCGTTGAATGCGGCTGGCGCGCCAAGCGCGCTCGCTGTCCCGATTCCGTTGTTGCCGAGATTGGCCTCGCCCCAATCAGCGCCGATGCGCGTCATGTAGACGCCGCCCGGGCAGATATTCAGACCCGCGTCGAGAAGATATATCAGCCTGCCAAGCGGATCGGATAAGACCAGCGTGGCGCTGCTTTCGTCGAGAAATGTTCGAAAATTGTATATCATCGCCGATAAGTTCGTCGCGAGCGCGCCCGACGAACCGTGTCGCCAAATTTCAAAGTCTCGCGGACAAGTCGTCGTCGGATTGTTGCGCGGAACAAAATCGACGCCCGTGATCAGGCCATGGTCGTCGATGCAGCGCAGCCAGGCTTCAGCGACTTGCGGACGAACCCAATCCACGCTCGAAGGCGCTTGGCCGGTCTGCCGCATCCAATCCCACGCGACGCCCGGGCGGTCCAATCCATATAGTCCAGCATCCTCCGCCAGAAGGAAGGCGTTTGTTGGCGAATTTGCGCCGACCGGTCGGCTCTGCGTCGTCATAACTTCGTTCACCGGAGATGGCTCCAACAATATGCGGAAAGTCCGTCACGCATGGGGAAAGGTTCGGTGTGCATCCCGTCGTCATGGGAACGCGTCGGTCACGTCGCCTAGGCGGAATTCGCACCGTGGTTCTTGAGTGACGGCGCGAATTCCGCTCACGGATTTGACTGTTCGACGAAAAGGGCTAGACCTGCGCGCCCGCCACTGCCTTGCCGCCACGCGAGAGCACGCTGCCCAATGCATCGCGGAGAAGATCCGCGCCATAACCGAACAGCGCCCCGACAATCAGCGAGATGATGACGACGATCGCGGGATTTTCCAGCGAAGGCGCCAAAATCGCCTCTAGGGCGCCGTTTTGCGACGTCGTTCCGACGACTGCCGCGTAACCCAACAGCAAACCCACGATGTCGCCGAGCAGCTGAATTTTGGTCGCGATGACGAGCAGCGCGAGCGTGATCGCGACGCCCAGCGCCGCCCAGATCGGAAAATCGACCGCCGCGCCAAAGCGTGAATGTTGAGCGAGAAAGCTCGCCGCTCCTATTCCCAGCACGGCGCCGGCCAGACCGTGAACGACAGCCCTCTTCAGACCGTCCAGCTTCCCGTCGAAATGGCTGTAGCTCACCCAACCGAGCAACAAGGCCAGGATTTGTATATGCGCCGATGCCGGCCCGAAGGTCAGGAAAGCCGCCAGCCCGCCGAACAGCGCGACGCCGACGACGCGAGATGCGATAATGTTCATGACATGCTCCTAAACGCGCCCGATTGCCTATCGGGACGAATCCGAATGAATCCCGCTGTTCGGCCGTTCGAACGAACGATGCCGTCAGCACATTACGAGTTGAGCGAGGGGATCAGACGGAGCGCGCGGGAGGGGCGCGTGGAGACAATGGTCGCAGTTCCGGATCGGCGCATATCGCGTCGATATCGAACGTCGGCGCCGGAAGAACAGGCGGCGCTTCCTTTGAAAGAAGCCCCGGCGGCGATCGCGGAGCGTCGGGTTCCACAGCCGCGCTGCTATGCAGAACGCAACACATATCGACGTGATGCGAAACGGGCGAAGAAGGGTTGGAATTTGTCGGAGACGCCTTGTCCGTCGCGCACACCACGCCGAACACGTCGCCGCCCTTGGCCATGGCGCCGGACGTAAAACCAACGGAGAAAATTTGCAGGGCGAGCAGAATGGCGACGGCCAAAGATATAGCCGCGTTTTCAGTCAACCATGTTCTGCTAGTTACAGTTCTCAAAGCGGCGTACTCTGCGCTATCAGATTTAAGCGTATGAGTGGTGATCTACTCGGTCAAGCGACGTGGGATTTTCACCACGCGGCATCTTGTCGCATGCGTGTCGTTGCGTAAACGGGGTGCCTTCAATCCAACAAGGCCTCCCTTCCAAATGCTTTGGCGCGCCTGGGCGTTGGTCAGAGCGTGCGTCTCGCTCATGCGAGGCGGCAAAGGGAATCCGGCGGAAGCGTCTAGAAAGCACGCGCTTCGACGGAGCGGTCGCGCGAGGAACGAAGCTCCGCCCGCGAATCTTTGAGGAGGAGGCTCTTCAGTTTTTCCAGCGCTACGTCGTGTCGTTCGTCGAAAGACACGAAGTCGACGACGCGCCCTTTGCGATCCACTAGATAGACGAGCGCGCTGTGATCAATCGTATAATCGCCATGTTCGGTGGGGACTTTGCGATAATAGACGCGAAAGGATTTGACCGCCCGCGCGATCTCCTCGCCGGGTCCAGTGAGACCGACGATCGCCGGGCCGAAGGACGAAAGGAAAGTCGTCAATGTCTCGGCGGTGTCCCGTTCCGGATCAAGCGTGATGAAAAAGACCTTTAAGTCGGCCGCCTCTCGTCCGACATCACGCAACAGGCTCGACATCTCCAGCATGGTCGTGGAGCAAACCGCGGGGCATTGCGTGAACCCGAAGAAAACGGCGTAGGGGCGCCCCCGCATGGCTAGACTGTCTATGGTCTCTCCGCTGTTCGACCGAAGGCGAAAGACGCCTTCGACGACGCTCGGCGGAGGCGACCCCGGCATTTCGCCCGAATGGGAGAGTGCCAGCGACGCCAAGCCGGTTGTTAAAATGGCCGCGGCGATGCCCATACCTCCCAAGATCGAAGATCGGAGGACGAATTTGACCGAAGGCCTCGATATTCGTCGCTTTATAAGCCGCATTACAATTCCTTGGTTATTGGACACGAATTGCGCGCCTTGGTCGGCTTGCGGCGCCGAGCGGTCGGAACGCGCAAAGCATTCCGGCAGGATGCAAGGCGATAGCCTCTGACACGCACGACCGGTCTTATGCTCATAGAAATCGCTGCGCCGTTGCGAACCAGAGCTCCATTTATTCGAAGGAAGCCCCCAATCGAGAAGGCGCCGGACTTCGAGACGCAGGTTCTGTGTAGCTCCGGATTCGCGCCGGATCTTCGCAAGCCTTCGAGAAGTTCCTCGAGGAACAGCGCTCTTTCCGCGGGCGCGAGACGCCGCGCTATTTCGATGCTTCGGCTTCTCGCCCGCATTCGATCGCCGGTTCGCAGCGCGATTTGCGTGCAGTCTCGGTTGATGGCTTCGCGAAATTCGATCGTGACGTCGCAAAGTTTCATACGGCGCTGCTCGACCAATCTGTGCTGGACATAGTGCGAAATTCGTATCACGCCGTTCTCGACGACGATGCGTTCGGTGCGGAGGCGTCGAGCGCGAAAGAGGGCAAAGCCCAGCAGGCAAAGAAATGGCGTGGCCGTCAGGAGCGCTTCTTTCAGCCCCACGCCAAAAAACGCGAACGAGCCTTCTATGACAATAAAGAAGAGGGCGCCCGTCAGGCCGAATCCGCTTAGGCATTCCGAGCCCGGCGCCTCGCGGGAAACCAGGGCTGCATCCAAAGATGGCGTCGATCTGATCATATCCCGCTACTCGGATGTAAAAAGTGGGGCTCAAACAAGGGTGGATGCGCGTTAGCCGCCTTGTCACAGGGCGCGAATTCATCGCCCATCGACAATCCACGAGAATCTTCAATTTGGTAGATTTTGGTAATCATAGCCATTTGATCACCTATTCGGCATCGTACGTCAATAACATCATAATTATGTTCTCCGCGACAAATGGACGCCTTGTTCAATATCTATACACGGAAGTTGGATTTGTGCTTCTCCATGGCGTCGCTCCTCGTGCATTTGGAGTCATGCACATAATACAAAAATGTATATTTATAATACGCTCCTGTGTATGAATTTTATTCGCTAAACGCTTCAAAGTCGACGTTAGCCAGAGGCGCCGGCCTCGAAAATGGCTGAATTTTAGGGCGTGCTCAATCCTCGCCTCTGCATCCCCCATGACGCCGAAGCCGCTGTGCGCCGGATGCAGAGTGTGCGGAGGAAGAGCAATTATATGTTGACGAAGATTCTGGGTCCGTCGCAAATTTTGCGTTACACCCGATCGCGCTGATGCGGACTCATGAATGGGATGCCCGAATCGCCTGGAATTTGATTCTACCGCGCGAACGCGAGAAGGTTCGCCGTGGCGGCGGCGATTGGGCTTCGAGATGATTATGATGCGGCGGCTCTGCGGGCGGATAGCCAAGCGAGCGAAGGACGGGCCGCGAGCGCGCCGGCTCCTCGCCTTGGCGACAATCCACCGCGGCGGCGCGCGAAGCGAAGCGGCGAAGATCGGCGACGTGACGCTTCAGATCGTTCGCGACCGGGTTCTTCGGTTGAACGCGCACGGCCCGGAGGGACTTCTGGATCGCAAGGCGCCGAGGCAGCCGCCGCTTCTGAAGGACGAACATCGCGCCGCGCTGGCGCGCATCGTCGAGGATGGCCCGACGCCCGCGATCCATGGCGTCGTGCGCTGGCGGATCGTCGACCTTTGCCAATGGCTGTTCGAGGAGTTCCGAACAACCGTGTCTGAAACGACCATGAGCCGCGAGCTGCGCGCCGTGAGCTATCGCAAGCTATCGGCGCGCGCGCCATGGTCCGTCAGCGCCGTCAACGCCTCGGTCCACTCCAGCGCCGCCATCTCGCGCGGACTAAACACATCCGTCTCGGGCCAGACGCCGACCGGATCGAGCTTCTTGGTGGGCACGCCGAGCTTGCGCGCGACATTGAGATGAAGCTGCAGACAAAAGGCGCAGCCGTTGATCTGTGAGGCGCGGAGCTTCACGAGTTCCGTGAGCACTTTATCGAGACCGGCGTCATCCGCGATCTTGCCGAGCGCCAGCAGCGCGTCTTGGACCGGCGCGGCGATTTTTGAGAATTCCTCATAGCTTATGCGGATCCGGGGATTTTTCATGATGGTCAAACTCCGCGAAACCGATTATCTTCGAGTTCGAATAACATGCGCAAGTCGATTTCCGCGTCTCGCATTCCCGGTCCGGACGAGGGCAAGCATGGCGCGGAGGCGCGCCTCGGCTACCTCCTGCGCCAAGCGAACGTCGCGTTCCGCGCGCGGCTGGAGCGAACCTTATCAGCCCGGTGAAAATGTCGCGATTTGATCAGGCGACTTCGCCTGTGACAGCGACAATTAGGGCAGCCGTCTGCGCGTCGGACGCGGCGATGATCACGAAGGCGATCGTGTCGGCGGCC
>Ga0181527_1002856_pt1 | contig 15762 bp, 13 predicted proteins | sample PEATcosm2014_Bin_30_FD_119762 | JGI IMG/M metagenome (GOLD analysis project Ga0181527, IMG submission 119762) | Peatland microbial communities from MTU Mesocosm Facility, Houghton, MI, USA - PEATcosm2014_Bin06_60_metaG | ecosystem: Environmental > Terrestrial > Soil > Wetlands > Peat | place...
CTGAACGAGGCAAAGGATCATGCAGACACAACCAACGACGCCCTTTGGGCGGCGGCCGCTGTCGCTTGCCATGGTGGCAAGCCAGGCGGCGACCGAGAATTTCGCCGCGAGACCAGGCGCATCTGAAACCGTCGTGCACAAATGGCGGCTGTATCGCGCGCTGACCGAGGCCAAGGAGCCGCTCGGCGTCACCGACCGCGCGCTGTCGGTGCTGCACGCGCTGCTCTCGTTCCATCAGGAGACGGCGCTGACTTTGCCAGCCACCGACTCCAAGTCGGCCGAAAATGATTCGTCCGGCCATGGCATCGTGGTGTTCCCTTCGAACAAGGAGCTCTCGATCCGCGCCCACGGCATGGCGCCGGCGACGCTGCGGCGGCATCTCGCCTGCCTCGTCGACGCCGGGCTGATCATCCGGCGCGACTCTCCGAACGGAAAACGCTTCGCCAGAAGAGGGCAGGGGGGAGCGATCGAGGACGCCTTCGGTTTCGACCTCATGCCGCTCGTCGCGCGCGCCGCCGAAATCGAAAACCTCGCCGAAGAGGTGCGGGCCGAGAACCGCGCAATGGCGCTGTTGCGCGAAAAGATCACGCTGACGCGGCGCGACATCGCCAAGATGATCGCGACCGGCATAGAGGAGGGCGTTCCGGGCGACTGGGAAGGCTTTCACCTGCGCTATGCGACGCTCTCCGGCCGCTACGGACGCAATCTTTTGCGCTCAGATTTAGAGGCATTGGCGGGCGAACTTGCCGTGCTTGCCGCCAAAATCCGCAAACTTTTGGAAAATCACGTAAAACCCCAAAATATGAGCGGCAATGAGTCCCAAAGTGAGCGCCACATACAGAATCAAACTACAAATATATTTGAGCTTGAACCTAGCCTTCAAGAAGGCCGGGGTGAACCGTCCGATCTCGACGACCAGAAACCCGGGGCTCCATCGGCGCCAGAGCTCGAAATCTTTGGAGCAGGGGCGCCAAAGCCCGAACAAAAGCCCGCAACGCCGCGGACCTATCCACTCGGGATGGTGCTCGAGGCCTGTCCCGATATCCTGGATTTCGCTTCGGGCGGAATCTCGTCGTGGCGAGATCTCGCGTCGACCGGCGCGGTGGTTCGGAAGGCGATCGGCGTATCCCCGGACGCCTGGGCGCAAGCGCTGGACGTGTTGGGCGAGCACGACACGTCGATCGTCATCGCCGCGATCCTGCAACGCGGGGAGGAAATCAAAAGCGCCGGAGGCTATCTGCGCGTTCTGACCGCCAAGGCGAGGGCGGGGGAGTTTTCGCTTGGGCCCGTGCTGATGGCGCTTTTGCGCGGCAAGGCGGCGAAGGCGGCGCGAGAACGCAAGCGGGCAGGGTGATCGGGCGCGTCGCTACGCTCCCCATGCCCTAAACCTCGTGCGGCCGGTCAGTTCACGCAGTCCGAGCGCCGGCGCCATGTCTTGCGCGGCGCGGGCGCTGATGTTCAGTTGGCGGGCGATCATCGGCGCGGTGACGAGCGGCTTGGAGAGCACGAATTCCGCGAGGGCCGGAAGACGGGCGTTGGACTTCAGTTTTTTGCAACGACGCCGAAAGCGGGCCTCGGCCAGCGCCAACCGATCGAGTTCCTCGAACCCGGCTCGAGCCGCCGCCTGGATGGCGCCCAGCGCCGCGCCGATCCGCGTCGTGCGATCCTGGCTTTGCCGGAGTTCGCGTGGCATGGCGCGCAGACCGACGCTCAGGCAGGGCAGGTGGGAGAGCGCTTTGCCGCGTTGGCGCAACAGGTCGGCGACCAGCAGCGGTCCGAACCAGTTTTGGTGTTCGAGGGGTTCGGCGTCTCGCCACGCTTCGTGCGCGACGGCCGCCGCAAGGGTCGGCGGCAGCGATCGCGTCGCTTCGACCTCGCGTCGCCAATCGGCGAGTCGGCCCGCCTCGTCAAAATCCTCGTCGTAGATCAGCGCACCGGCGGGGTCCGTGGCGGCTTGAATCGGCGGCGCCGCGGCGCCAGGAGCTTCTCGCAACAGCCGCGACGAGCGTTCGATGGCGGCGTCGATTGCCGCAAATTCTTCGCCGAGCAGGTCGACGTCGGCAACGGGGAACGCGGTGGGCTGTTCTGGCGCGGCCGTTTCGCCTTTCCCGCGCAGCTCGTCGAGGCCGGCGCCGAGAAAGCGACCAGGCGGGGCGCCGGCGATGCGGCGACGCGCCCGCAGCACCGCATGGGCGCGCGTCAGTTCGTGGGTGGGTGTGCGAAGATCCATTTCGGCGTCGTGGAGAACGAGGTCTTCGAGATGGACGAGTTCGCCGGCGAGCCAAAGGGAAGCGCAGGCGTCGTGAAAATGCGTGCGGGCGTTAAAACCGTCGCGCAGGGGGCTGGCGCGCAGGCGCTCGTCGAGGCGGGCGAGGGCGTCCTCGGCGGCGACGACAGCCGTCACGAGGGTGATGTCGAGGGGCGAAGCGACGATCCCGGCCATAGCCGATTCGGGCCGTCGCGAGGGTGTTTGGGCCGAATTTTGTGTCGCATAAGCCATTGAACTGCCGTCGTAGCGGAAGTGAACCGGCAGTTTACTTCCGTCATCGCATACGGTCAAAAAAGCGGTGTATGACCATCGATAAGTAGCTATTATCAATGGTGATGAAACCAACACTTGACCAAGCAAAAAGAATAGCCGATTCTCCCCCAAACGGTCGCGGCGGGCACCCGAACCCCCGAAATGGCGTCAGCCTTCCCTTTATATAGGCGCCAAGGCCGGTCGGATTTCGCTTCGAGGAAAACGCCCCAAGGACTCCCATGTCGCTCACCGTCAAAATCGGCGAAGCCAAAACCCGGCTCTCCGAGCTCCTCGCCAAGGTCGAGGCCGGCGAGGAGATCGTCATCGCCCGCGGCAATGAGCCGATCGCGCGACTTACTCGCGTCCCCAAGGCGGAGGATTTCGCGGCGCTCGTCGCCGAGGTGAAAGCCGCGCGGGCCAAGCGCGCCAAGACGACTCCCGAGGAACTCATCGCTTGGCGCGACGAAGGGCGCCGTTTCTGATGGCGTTCGTCGTCGACGCTTCCATGGCCGCCGCCTGGTTTCTGCCGGATGAGCGCAACGACGCGGCGGATCGCGTCATGGCGGAGCTCGCGAAGAATCCCGGCCGAGCGCCGTCGCTGTTCTGGTTCGAAACCCGCAATCTCTTTCTGGTGGCGGAGCGCCGCGGCCGGCTGAAGCCGGGCGAGGCCGCGACGACGATGGCGCAGCTGCGCGGCTTTCCGATCCTCGACGAAGGAACGGGAAGCGACCGGCTCGTCTTGGCGCTCGCCGAGCGTCATGGATTGTCCGGCTATCACGCGAGCTATCTGGCGCTGGCGATCTCGGAAAATTTGCCGCTGGCGACGCTCGACAAAAGGCTCGCTAGCGCGGCGCGTGCGGAAAATGTCGAGGTTCGCGGCGTTGGAGGCGCGCCGTGACCTCGGGCGACGATTTTTCGGTCGACGCGCTCGCCGGATTCTTGCCGCTCGCCGCGCGGGACCGCCTGGCCGAGACGCTGACGCGAGCGGAAGTCGACACGCTGACGCATCTCGCCAAGACAGGCACGGGTCCGAACTCGCTGCGGGCGCTCGCTTCCGATCTCGCCTATCTCGAGGCCTGGGCGCGGGCGTCAACAGATGCGCCGCTCGTCTGGCCGGCGTCGGAGACGACCGTGCTGCGCTTCATCGCCCATCATCTTTGGGACGAGCAAGAGCGCGAGAAAAATCCGGAGCATGGCATGGCGGAGGCGATCGCGGAGGCCTTGCGCGCCCAAGGTCGCCTGAAATCAACCGGACCGCATGCGCCGGCGACCGTGCGGCGGCGCCTCGCGCTCTGGTCGAGCCTGCATCGCTGGCGCGGCCTCGAAGGGCCGTTCGGCAATCCGTCGATTCGCAACGCGCTACGTCTCGCCATCCGCGCCGCCGATCGGCCGCGCGCGCGCAAGAGCGCATCGGCGATCACGCGCGACGTTCTCGACCAACTGCTCGCGACTTGCGGGCGGGGCGGGGCGGTCGATCTGCGGGACCGCGCGTTGCTGCTGCTCGCCTTTGGCTCCGGCGGACGCCGCCGCTCGGAAATCGCGCGGCTCAAAGTCGAGGATCTCGAACAGCGCGAGCCGGTCGCCGCCGACCCCGCGACGCCGAATGGCGAGAAGCTGCCTGTTTTGGCGATCCGGCTGCGGCGCACGAAAACGACGTCGGCCGATGCGGGCGAGAGCGTGCTCGCAGTCGGCCGGCCCGTCGAAGCTTTGCGCGCCTGGCTCGCCTTTTCGAAAATCGACGTCGGTCCGGTGTTTCGGCGGATCGACAAATGGGGAAATGTCGGCGCCGTCGCGCTCGATCCGCAGAGCGTCAATGCGATGATCAAGAGCCGCTGCGCCGTTGCAGGACTGGATCCAGGGGAATTCTCGGCGCACGGGCTGCGCTCCGGCTATCTCACCGAAGCGGCGCGTGCCGGCGTGCCACTGCCAGAGGCGATGCAGCAGTCACGGCACCGCTCAGTGCAGCAAGCGGCGCGCTACTACAACGAGGGTGAGATCGCGCGGGGCAGGGCCGCTCGCTTGGCGTGACTTTCGTTCAGAGTCTCCGTTTGAGCTGCGTCCGGTTTCGTGGACAGCCAGTTAAGCTACTCCCACCTTGCGCTCGAACTCAGCCGGGCTGAGATAGCCAATGGTCGAATGGCGTCGGACGGGATTGTAGAAACGTTCGATGTAATCGAACACGTCGGCCGTCGCGGCGGCAACGGACGGCTATCGCCAGTCCTCAGATCATCAAGCCGTTGTCGACGATCGCGACGCAGCGGCTCATAGCCGGAGACTCCCTGTGAGAACACCAGTCCTTTAATTCGGTTGACGTGCAGGACCCGCTCGTTGGTCAATACCTTACGCTCGCGGCAGAGCCGGCGGCGGTCCTCTTCTTCGGGCGTCGGCGCTTTGACCATCGCGCACACCCGAGCTTCGCGGCGTTTATACGCCAGCAGTGCGCGCAGCAGTGCCTCACCATCGATGCGGTCGGTCTTCGCGCGCCGCCGCCGACGCGATGTCGCAATCGAGGCCGGATCGACGACGTGGCTTTCGATCCAGGCGTCGGACTTTGCGCGGGTGTGTTGCAAAGGCCATTAGTGCAGCGTAGTTCCGCCGGTCTTTCATGGCGACGCGCACCCGTGCATGGCGGCGTGAACACGCGAAGCTATACTGAGTATGAGCATGTAGGCGACGAAGGTCGTCACTCAAGCCCTCCTTCGCGAGGAGGGCGCGCACGTCGAACAGGTCACGCGGATGCTGGCGATCGACGCCCGTCGATTGTTCAATTCTGACTTCGGTCAAAGAGCTCCTTCACCCACGGCGAATGATGATGCTCCTGAAAGATCAGGCTGAGTTCTTTGCGGGGGCGCGTGACGCCGACGTAAAACAGGCGGCGTGCCTCGCGAAGAGCGGTGGCACTTTTCTTGTCGCGTTCACTAGGAAGATCGCTCGCATTGACGCCATACATCACGACGGCGTCGAACTCTCTTCCCTTCGCGCTGTGCAGGGTGCTCAGGCTGACGCGACCGGTCCCCTCCACACGGCCGGCGAAGTGGGCAAGCGGAATATCGAGGTCTGCGGCTGGGTCGGTATTGGCAATCATCTCTGCGGAGACATCCCACTCCTGCTCCGAGTTTCGCGCGATCACCCGCCATGGCGAAATCAGCTCGCGGTCGAAGTGTTGCAGCCAAGCGTGCGTGCTATCGCCAAGACCTATTGTCGCCTGAAGGAAGCCAATGAGCTGATCTGATAGACGTTCCTCTTCGTCTGCGCTGGCATGCCTGCCGTACACGAGCGCCAGCGCTTGGCGAAGCAGACGACCATAGCGCGGGTCTGCGTTTCGCCAGCCTCCGACCACCCAGCGCGCGCAGTCCTCGATGAAGCGAGCAAGCCGCGAGCTACGCCGCACAATCGCGTTTCCATCGGTCCGCACGAAGGCAATACTGGCTTTCTTCAACGCTTCCGCGACCTTGTCGCCAAGGTAGGCCGCTCGGTACAGCACGGCGATTTCGTCCAGCGCGATTCCCTTCTCCACGAGTTTCGGAATGACGGTGTCGGCAATCGCCTGCGCTTGCATATCGAGGCCCAAGGGCACCGACCAAAATGTCAGCTCGCCTTCGGGCGCGCCCGCAACCTCCCGATAGTCGCGTTCTTCGCCCAGCGCACCCAGTGAAGCGCGGACGATTTTTCCGCCTGACCGATAGTTGAAGCGCAACCTGATTCTTCGTACATCGGAACGTCGAGTCAGGCTTTCGAGCAGCTCCGGGTTCGCACCGGTGAAGCCGTATATCGACTGGTCCGCGTCGCCGACTGCAAATAGGCGAATGCCCCCCCCAAAGCACAACAAGAGAACAAGCTCGTGCAGCGCGTGGCCGAGATCCTGATATTCGTCGACGAACAGGACGGGGAAGCGGGCGCGCAGCGCATCTCGAATCCAGCCGCGCTCCTTGATCATGCGATAAGCCAGCAGCGGCATATCATCGAAGTCGATCAAGCCTTGCCGCCGAAGCTCGCTCTCATACGCTTCGATGAATGTGGCAAGTTCCGGATTTCGACCCCGCCATTCCGGCCGGGTGCGATCGACATCCCGTCGACGCTTCTCTGAGGCGAAGTTCCATCGGCGATGAGGGTCGTCGGCACCACCAATCGCGGCCGCGTAGGCAACTTCCACCGCCGCGCGTGTCTCGGCGCGTGTTGCGACCCGGAAACTAGCAGGCAGCCCAACCGGCACGCATCGAGCATAAGGCGCGATCACCTGGCTCAGCGCAAAGCCATGCACGGTGCCAATGAACGCGCGATCGCCAGCCTCTACACCAAGGCGCGCGAGCCGCGTCTCGAGCTCGATCGCGCACTCGTTGTTGTAGGTGATGCACGCGACGCCGCGAGGCTCCGCTACGTCTTCCGCGAGCGTCCGCGCCATCGCAGTCGTCAGCGTCTTGGTCTTGCCGCTCCCGGGGCCGGCCAGCACGATACAGGGACCGGTCTCGTGTACGGCCGCCAGCTGCTCCGGGTTCGAGTTGAGCTCCTTGATCGCGCGAAGGAGCTGTTCACTACTGGACACGGCTCACCACGAATGCGATCGCATCGGCAATGTATTTTGGCGGCGCCAAGCCTATCGCCTTTTTCGACAGCTTCGCGCTCAGCCGGCCTTTGCCAATATCCGCTACCATGGCCAGCAACTGGGAGGCGTCGACAGGGGCGGAGCCTGCGCGCCAGTTCGCGATGCGCTTGGTACGGATCGATCCGAATCCCTGTTCGTCGAGGATGTCGAGGAGAGGTTTCAGGAGCGAGGGCGTGTTTGCGATCGAGACTTCGAATGTCTGGTCGTTGAGGAATATCCCGGCCGGAGCCCATGTCGATGCGAACGTCGCAAAGTCGAGTCCCTCCCATGCGATTCGCTGTGCAGGAACGACGGGCGGCTGCCTCCGCACCTTTATTACGTCATCCCAGAGGTCGAGTGTTCGCCTCTTGCCGAGGGGCGGTTTTGTGCCGTCCAAGGGATCCCAGTCAGTGATAACCGAGTAAGGCATGCCCAGAGCTTCAGCGAGCTTGACGTACGGTCCGAAATTCGTGCCAGCCACGTTGCACACTGTGATGCCAAGATCATCGAGGCCGTGTCCGATGGCTGAGGAGAATACAGGAACCAGTGCCTCCTCGGCGTCGCCTTCGACGAAGATCACGCCGCGGGCGAACAGCAGCTCCGCCCGCGTGGCATCGAGATACGTCTCCAGGTCATCGAGTTCCTCCTGCGTCACCGGCAGATTGGCGAGCGAAAACGCATGCGTCGACTGATCGCGCGTTTTGAGCTGAATGATCGACCGCAGTGGCGTAACGGCAGCCAGCGTCGGCGAATGGCTTGTGACGATCAACGCTTGCGTGGCATCTCCACCCGCGAACAGCTTTTTGAACACCGACCGCTGCAGCTGCGGATGGAGGTGAGCCTCCGGCTCCTCGATGCACAGAAGGGAGAAATTGCGCTCGTTCTTCTTCCGGCGCCAGGCGAACTCGGCCAGCTTCAGCGCCAGCAAGGCGACGTTGGCCGATCCGAGACTCGCCTCGGCGATGCCCCGCTTGCCGCCGTCGATGAACATTGCGATCGCCCGGAAGAGCCGCAGGGGGTCGGACGGCGCGAACCTCAGCCGCGCGTCGATATCATGCGCCTTGCCGGAGAGATAAAGGATGCCGGCGCGCAACTCCTCCTCCAGGGCCTTGATGGTTGGAAATGCTTCTAGCGTCTTCGTCGCTTTGTCGAGCTCGGCCGCGACCGCATCGAGGTCCGCGCGAGTTACGTCTGAGATCGCGTCTTCAAGAAGTGGGCGCAGTGGCGAATTACGCCACGTGCCGAGTTGACCTTCGGCATCGCGCAACGCGTCAAGCATGTCGATCGCGATGCGTCGACGGACTTTGCTTGGCACGGGCCGGGCTTCATCGCCGCCGCCGAAGACGACAAACTCGCAGTCGTCGCTCGATTGCGGAATCCCGGTGATGTCGGCCTTCTTCCGGAAGATGTAGCTCAGACGCGCGATCGTCGGATCGCCCGCCGTCCGAAAATCCGTGAGCAGCGCGAGGAGACCGAGGTCGGTCGTGAAATCCGCGAACTCCACATGCACCTCGATCGGATCACCGTATTCTGGCGCCGCGCCATCCCAGAAATCTGACAGCTTGAGCTGGCGCGCCGAGTCTGGAAGTGTCGGGTCAAGGACTAGGCGGATGGCGAAAAGCAGGTTGCTCTTCCCAACGCGGTTCTCGCCCAGCAGGACGACGTTTCCCGAGAGCGGGATATCGACGGACCGGAAGTTCCTAAAATTTCGAATACTCAGCTTGCTTAGGCGCATGTCTTCCGGCCTGTTAGTTCTTGAAGCGCGAGGACCGGGAACGAGCCCGGCAGTGGGTGGTAGACGTGTTCACAGCGGAAACAGGCTGCGCACTCGCTCGAAAGGATTTCGATATTCTGATGCATGCCGGATCTTTGCCGTGATGATGTGGGGGATCGAGAGGCGGCGCGCCAACGCCTCGTAGATATCCATCCCGTCCGCAAGAATGATCTTCCGGGCCGTAAACGCCTGCAGGCCGACTTCCGTGAACCCCGCGAAGCTAACGAACAGGCCGCGCGTCCATTCGGGGCGTTCGCTGACCTTGCCCTGGAATCCATGGAGGGTGATGGCATCGGTCTTTGCGCGATGCCATTTCGCTTCTAGGAGGTAGGTGTCGCCACCGATCTGAAACGAACCATCGATCTGTTCGCCAACGACCCTGAAGCCACCACGCGCATCCATACCCCAGGCATTGAAAAGATCTGTGAGCAGCGTCTCGAAATGACGGCCGCGGGCGTGGGGCTCATCCGACATTTCGTGAAGGGCAAAGAAGCGTTCCTCGAGGCGCCGAAACGTAGCCTCGTCGGCACGAAACGCCCTCGACGCGCTTTGTGATTTCGTCTCGACGTCGTCCGTTGCGGGTTCGTAGTTCGCAAGAGAAGCGCCATCCAGCCGCTCAACGATCGCGGTCAACCGGCGACGCGCGTTGACCACTGTCTCCGCCTGCGCTCGCCCGAGCCGATCGATTTCGCGGTATTCCCACAGCGCCGTGAGAGCCTTGGCAATCGCCCGTGGCTGTCCGATCGTCAGGAAAGCGCGGAGGTGCTTCCCCTTGCTACCGCCATAGATCGCATAAGCATTGTCATAGATATCGATCCCGACCTCGCGACGGAAGAAATCGGCGAATGTACTGTTCGTGAAGTCGAGGACGTAGCCCGAACTCATGCCAAACAATTCGTCGATGACCTTCAATTCGACAGATCGTAGCTGCTCCATTTAGCCCCCAACACCCAACTCGCCGAGCAGCCGCGAGATCACGTCGTTCACGGCGCGCTGCCGAAGCGCCCGTTGCTCGCGGATTTCAGGATCCCCGTCATCCCCTTCGATCTCAAATCGGGCGGCCGCGACGGGGCCCTCGCGGAGATAGCCTTCATCAGGCTTGGGATCGCAGAAGCGCTTCAACAGGATAGTGAGTGCCGCACCGATGATGTTGCCGTGCTTGCCGGCCACCGCATCTTTGAATTTCGCGATGGCGCCCTCCAACCCGCCTTCTCCATGCTCGAGACAATACGCGAGGTCATGGGCGTCCTTGCCTTCACGACGGTGATCGAACGCAAAGGCCTTCAGGCAGGTGAACGACACGATGTTGGCGTAAGGAATGGTTTCGGTGGCTCGGCCTTTTTGACCCAGCAGATCCGCTGTCACCTCCATCCGGTCGTGCAGCTCGAAGACGAGCGACGCATGAGGAATGTTTATCGCAGAAATATTTCCATCGGTCGGAAGCTCCTGTAACGCGCCGCCTTTCAGTTTGGGGTCGTCTGCCAGGAATTCGAGAATGACCGTGACACCATGCTCCGTCTTGGTCTTCCAGCGCCAATTGACCTTGACGCCCTTGTCATTCTCGGCGCGCTCGAAGCCCATGCGTTTGAGGTTCTCTTCGAGCGAGCGATAGGCCTCGGTGTCAGCCAGGACGGCAAGGTCGACGACGACATCGATATCTCCGGTGCCAGCATGTGCCGGAACATCCGGCGGACGCGCCGTCACCAAGTAGCGTGGAGTCAGTCCGCCAACCAGGAATACCGAGTCACGCCATGGCCCAAGGCCGCTAAAAAGTGTGACGAGCACACGCTCGCAATCACGCGTCACGTCTTCGCTGTAGTCGACGAGGAATTGCGGCTTTGCCATCACGCCTCCAGCTTCTCGGCCCGCAGATGTTGCGCCAGTTCCTTGGCGCGTCCGCCGGCCTGGAGAAGGTCGAGATACGTCTGGAGTGGATCGGCGACCCAGATGTCATCGATCCTCTGACGAAATCTCAATTCGCTGCCTGAGGCGATCTCGTGAACGCCAAGATTCCACCCCTCCCTCACGGGTCTGGCGTCAATCGACGCCAGCATGGCCTGCATATCTCCTTCAGCCGGAATTCGGCAGAAAACCTGCGAAACGCTCGACAAATAGGGGGTGTGGATTTGGCCGGCCGTGATGTCGGTGAACTCATAGGGGACGCCGTGTGTCTCGCATGCATGATCGATACGCCGCTGAAGATCCGGGGGCGTGGTCGAGCGCACATAGAAGTGTCGGACGGCCTTCGGTTTGACCGACGTTTGATAGGTCGACCAAGCTTCGAGCAGCGCGCGTGGGTTGATCAAGCGACGTTCTTTGGACGGCCCGGCCCCTCGTACCTCGACCCATTCCCGACGCTCGATGCCGATCAACGTCTCGGATGCAGTTGCCGGTGACACCCCGGCGCGCTCCGCGATCTGGTGAACGCCGAACCAATCACGCCCGAGAATCCAAACAGCATGCAGAACCTGGGCCCGACGGCCAACAAACGGATTGTTGAGCGAACGGGCCTCTTTCCTCGACGCCGGCCGATCGACACGAACGTAAAGCCCTTTGCCAGATATGAAGAGGCTTCCGCTGGAATCGAAATATCCTACGCGCTCGTCGCGGAGCAATTGGCGCGCGCCTGGCGAGATCGTCTCCGCCACCAGCACAGGCACAGCCGAACTGCCGGCGGAGTCGCTGTGTGCGAGATATTTCCTGAGCTGCCAGATCGCCTCGCGGGCATCGCGGGGGAACAGCGACCGCTTTGCCTCGATGACGAAGCGGAACGTGCTACCCTCGTGTTCGAGCTCCATCACGACGTCAGGCCGATAGGCCCCTTGCGAGAGCTTGGACTCGTGGATAACCTCAGGAGGAATCCCCGTGACCTCCGCCACCGCTGCGGCGAAATCCTCTACAAGCGTTTCGATTTTGCGGTCTTCCATCGTCATTTTCTGCGCAGTGAATTTATTACTTATGGCGTATATTCGACGGAATGTCAATATTTGCTGCTCTGCAAAGAAGCGTATTTGCCGGACATGCCTAATCCGCCAGTGGTTTAACTTGTATTTTGGGACCGTATGACCGGCAAATCCCGGGAGGACTGGCCCAAGCTACGCGACCCTAGTCGAGGTTGAAGGCGATCTGCAACGCGTAACTATCTCGACGAAATCTCCGCGCAGTGGGATCTGAGGCTGGAGCGTCTGAGAGCCTCCGTCGAAGGGAAAAACGAATAGCAAAAGGATGCGGGCGAGTTGGCCCAGCGCTCTCCGTCGACCGGGACGGGCTCAAGCCATTCAGCCCATCCTCGTGCGAGCGCCTTGATTAAGTCCGTCATTTGGCGTAACATCAGTGAAAATAACTGATATAGGAGAAAATGGTGGATTTTGAGTTTGAGTTGACCGCCGAACACGTCCGTTCCGGACGCGCCTTGCTGCAATGGTCCCAGGCGGACCTGGCGAAGTACGCCGACGTCGCGATCTCGACCATCGCGGATTTTGAAAAGGGCTTGCGCATTCCAATTGCTAATAATCTCGCAGCAATCCGCGAAGTTTTGGAGAAGGCGGGAGTTCGTTTCACGCCAGAGGGGGCGTCGGTCAGTGTGGCGCTCTTTTTGATGAGCGAAAGCAACGCCGCCGATCTGGTTTTGCAGTACATGGACAAAGGCGTGACTGCGGTGCTCGACGTCCTTTCAGTCTTCAGCGACGCCGCAGAAGGGGCAGTATCGATCGCTGCGGTCCAGGCGGCGACACCTGTCGTCAAAAAGGCGCTTGACGACCTCGTCGCGAAACATGCCAGCACGACCCCGGCGATTCACAGGCTCAGGAAATTCGTCTCTGTGCTGCGCGACGGCGAGCATTTTCTCGTGCTTCCAGGAAGACCGGCGTCGACTGCCGAGAAACTCGCCTGCGAACAGCTTCTAAACCGGTTGAACAACCCTAACGCCATAGACGAGGTTGATGGCGTGAAAGCACTGTTCGGCACACTGCTCGAGCGATACGACATATCGTCGCCACGTACTGATCGCCGGACGGTCATTCGGAGCAGGCTTCATCGCGAGCGGAAATGCCGATTTTGCGGGAGGACCGCTTCGGAAGGTGCTTCGTTCAAGCAAGTAGCGCATGCTATCCCGACCGCTCTGGGCAACGATCACCTCAAGCTCGCCGATGAATGTGATGAGTGTAACAGTCATTTCGGGAAGGTCACCGAGCCTTCATTGATCGCGTTGCTCGACATCCAACGCGCCTTTCTCGGAATTCAGGGCCGAGGGAAAAACGATGGCCGACCCGAGTTTCGGTTTACCGAAGGCAAGGTTTTCCATGATGGCAAGCGGCTGAACATCCTGTCAAAGGACGTGTCGAAGGAGGACGATACCGGCATCATTTCCGTTGGACTTGGCAAAGGCAGTCCGATAGTTCCAGTCGACGTATACCGCGCACTGGTCAAGATCGTGCTATCCGTAGTGGACGAGGAGGACCTCGCTCATCTGAGCAGGACCATCGAATGGCTGCGGTATGGCAAGCACGTGGATCAGAAGCTACCGGCTGTTGCCGCTGCTATCGTGGAGCTTCCACCCAATCCTTCGGCGCAGATAACGGTTTATCGGCGCAAGGCGGCACAGTCGCGGCTGCCGCATTTTGTCGGCGAGTTCCGCGTCGGCCCATATCTTTACGTCTTTGCGATCCCGTTTTCGACTTGCGATTCCTGGGACTTGATCGGGTTCTTTGACGACGCGGAGTTTCGCGAAACCTTTAAGCATTACACAAGCGTGGCGCGATGGAACCAACAGGACTTGAACGGTCGCGAGAAGGTTGTGTTGTCCCCCCAGATTAGACTGGTGCCGCGGCAGAAATAAGCAGCGTTTGCTTTCCGATCCGTGGGGAGACGGGCTTGTCGCAAACTTGTGAACGGGTGAGAAAATCCCTGGGAGCAGCGGCTTTTCAGGGATTATTAACCAATTGAATTCCGAAACAGAGCGCGAGCAATCCATTCTGCCGGCGAACCGTCCACTCCCCAGCAAATCCGAAGCCCTTCTTGGCCTCGTCCGGCGTCTTCCTGCCAAGGCTCGAATGCGGGCGGCGCCGGTTGTAAAAGTCGAGATATTTTCCGAGCGACGCGCGCGCCTCGCCGACGCTGTCGTAGGCGCGCAGAGCAAGCGAACGCTTTGCCGTTGTCGATTGGCACTTCAATGCGGGACTTTGGAGGCTCGACGGATTTTTGGTCACTTGATCGGGTCTTCCTCATTCTCTGTGATGGCTGCGAGCACTTTTAAGCCGTAACACTCGGAAAACACGACGGGAGTTTGCCTCGAGCCTCTTGAAAAAAATATGCACCGCCAAATTACCGGACCGAACCAGAATTACGTGCGTTATCAATGCGCTCGATAAAGTCGGAGGTTCCCGCCGTCACAGCGAATGAGGAAGACCCAATTAAATGGATATTCCAAAGCATCATGGCTCCAATTAAATCATTGATTTTCTTGAAAACGAATTCTCACGCCAAAATGGCTCGCGACAGCCGCCGTTCGAACTCGAAACTGCCTGGACTGATTGAGTTCATCATGTCCCGGCCGGTCGTATCGGCCGGAATGATAGCCAAAGAGCTTTCGATCACGTCGCGCGCTGCGCAGAATCTCGTAGCTGAACTCGGAGTGCGCGAAACAACAGGGCGGGGCCGCTATCGCGCTTGGCGTGTTTTCTAAAGGGGAGCCAGTGCCATTACAGGACAACGGGAGCGGAAACAGTAGTGAATGTACAGCGCTCAGCCCTGCTTCTCGTAATAGCGCGGGCCCACATTGGTGATAATTTCGTCCGCCGCCAACATGCCGGGGCAAGCGCCATTGCAGAATTTCACCATCACATCCTGACCAGGTTTGCGATAGGATTGAACGCTGCCAGGCGAGTACGTCGTATAGGCCGAATTGCCGATAACGTTGGTCTGCGAATAGCCCGGCGTCGAGATAACTCCTTCACGCGAGGCGTCTGAACCGCTAAGAATTATGAAGTGCGAAAATCCATGCTCGCGAGCAGTTTCAGCAGACTTAAGCATCACAAAATCTGATATTCTCGCTTGATCTGTGTAACCGTTTCCACGAGCTGAAATTCGCGCAGTGTCGTTCGTAATCATTTGGGCGTCGACGCCGCCAGTGAATCCCATTCGCCCGCCATTGTATGAAGTGGCGCAACCAGCCAAGCCTAGCGCGAAACCCCATAGCAAAACCCGTCTCATTTCGGCTCCGAAGTTGTCATTCCATGCAAAAACGTCAGTGCAATATGCACTTTTTCACGGGACCGTCCAGCGACTCCTTGGGATTGCGCTGGTCGGCGATTGTGGGCACGGCCCGCTTTGGGCGGCTGAGCATTCCGGCGTGGCTCGTAATGCGCCGCATATCGTGGTTCTCCCGGGTTGATCAGAGTCAGAGGACGGCGAGGGTTTTCGTGTCGGGTGAGAAGTCGAGAGAGGCTCTCGACCGCCTGTCGCGGAGTCTTGGGAAATGGCGAAGATCGTTATGACGAGCGCGCGGGATATCGCGTTGGATAAATTGGTTGCGTCCGATCTGAACGTCCGGCGGATCAAGGCGGGGGTAAGCATTGAGGATATGGCGGAGGATATCGCCCGGCGCGGCTTGTTGCAGTCGCTGAACGTGCGACCGGAGCTTGATGGCGAGGGCGCAGAGACAAGCCGCTTCACGGTGACGGCGGGTGGTCGCCGGCTCGCGGCGCTCAAACTTCTGGTAAAGCAAAAGCGCCTGGCCAAAAATGCGCCGGTTCCCTGCATCGTAAAGGTGGACGGGATCGAGGAGGAAGATTCACTCGCCGAGAACACGATGCGCGAGGCCTTGTTAGATCACCCCCCAACAAACTGTCTTCTTGCCGGTCTATCATGGCGTGCGCTGCAGACGTC
>Ga0181527_1002857_pt1 | contig 15748 bp, 10 predicted proteins | sample PEATcosm2014_Bin_30_FD_119762 | JGI IMG/M metagenome (GOLD analysis project Ga0181527, IMG submission 119762) | Peatland microbial communities from MTU Mesocosm Facility, Houghton, MI, USA - PEATcosm2014_Bin06_60_metaG | ecosystem: Environmental > Terrestrial > Soil > Wetlands > Peat | place...
TACCCACTACATGTAGAGTGGCCGGTGAGCCGTACCGAAGCCGTCTGATTGGCTGTACGTGACCCGAAGCCGCCTGTCGCCAAAGTTGCCCGCTACGTCAAAAATCGGCGGATTGCAGACCTCCGCAGGCGCCCTCGGCAAGGACAGCTTGGCGTATCGGTTCCGGTCATTGCTGGATGCGATGTGCATGCGCGTGGCCAGCAAAAAAAAGGGGGGGCGTTCAGACCAGTCCTTGGCTCATTGGAGGCGAAGTTTCACGCAGATGAGGCCGTTGCGCACCGCCCTCCAAACTCAATTGCGACCTTTGGACACGCGTCAGTCACACCCGCAGAACGTTACGGCACCTATTCCCCGAACTTGCCTTCTCAACCTATCAACGTGATACCCAGGCTGAATTCAGCCACAGCATGCGTTGGGTCTGCGCCAAGGCTTGTTTCAATCATCGAAAACCACCTGCTTGATGTAGGCTTCCGGGATGCACGTCTTGACTTTGGGAAGCAGATCCTCAGCAATCGAACGTTTCTCAAACGGACCAATGAACGTAATCACATAGCCTAGCGTCGTTCCACGTATAGTCACTGAATAGTCAAATTTTGCATCGAATCCGCATTTTGACGCGGCGTTGCGCAAATTGGAGGCTGCAACTTCTCCGTGATTTTCTTGCTTGAAAGCACCAAGCATGATGTACCATTGCATGGAAGCTGCATGGCTTACGCATGTTTGGCTCATCGACAAAACAAAAAAGATGATTCTCTTCATGCTTTCTCTATTGTTGATTTTCAGCTTGAAAATTGCCGGCAGCGGCGGGCGCGCACCTGCAAAATGCAATCCGGAGACGCGACCCGCTTCGCCGGCGCGAGAACGCGTACGCCGCGAATGGCGCAATTTGGTTGGCGGGTGTGCTTCGGACGAGACCTCCTCCCTCACCCTCAATAGCGCTGCTCGACTTTGCTCGTTTCGCCGACAACTTTTGGATTGTTTTGGGGATTTGCGATCAGGAAATCAAAGGATGACAGGCCGCGCGAAACCTTGCGAAGCGATGAACTGCTGAAATCCCACTCGACATAGCCGATCGCACGGCAAATCTGCCCCGAGGAATTGCAGTTCACGCGCATCGAATCATTGCGTACCGAGAAGCGCCGTTGATCCCACCGCGTATTGTAGGCGAATTTTTCGCGCAGGATATCGGCGCTGCTCTTCTGCGTGCCGTAGAAATTGACCTGAGGCGCAAAGAGCGCTGCTAGGCTAGCCCCGTCGGCTTCACCCTGCGAACTCGATGTATAGTAGTACCGGACGACGAAATTGCGCGCCGCCTGTTCCACGGAATTCACCTCGGGTTGAGGCGTTGGTTCGGGCGTGGGGGCGGGTTGCTGGACAATCGGACGTTCCGCCGCACAGGTCCGCGCGGCATTTTCCGCGGTTTGCAACACCCGGGGGACGTAGGCGCTGTTCGGGAAGGTCGAGGTGAAGGCGCTGGCGCAGCGCGCGGTGTCGCAGGCGGCGGCGGCGGCGACACAGCTGTTGAATTGCGCGTAGGCCGCGTCCTCTTGCGACCGCCGGCAATCATTGGCCGCGGTTTCCGCCGACTGGCGCAGACTCGACGCATAGGGTTCCGTCGTCAGCTTGTAGCGGTAGCGGTCCACGCACTGCGAGCGGTTGCAGACGTTGATGGTGATGCGCATGCAGTCGTTGAATTCCGAGAAAATCTTGGCGGCGTTATTTTTTTCGGCCTCCGCCTCGCAGGCTTGCTGACTGGCGGCGCTGGCGGCGCGCACCTTCGCCGCGTGCGCGCCATAGACGAACGCAGACAGATAGGCGTCGCCGCAGCGCTTCTGCGCGCAAGCCGGCTGGCCCGGAACGCACTGGAGAAAGTCGTTGTAGGCGGTTTCCTCGGGATCGACGGCGGCTTTTTCCGCGCAGGCGACAAGGCTTTTGACAATCCCGATCCCGTAGAGCGCGCCAGTCGGTTCGCAGACCAAAGCTTTGGCCGCGTCCGTTCCGCGAAAGGCGAACAGGCCAAGAATCAGCAGGAGCAAGCCGTTGGCGATCAGGATCGGCTTGAGCAGGCCGCCGCGCCTGGCCGGCTCCGCCGGTTTCGGCGCGAACTCCACCCGGACGGGCGGCGGAGGCGGCGGCGGAAGAGGCGCCAGCGCCGTCGATGCGGGCGCGGCGGGCGGTTCGGACGGAGACGAAGGCGCGGGGCTGTCGCCAATGGCGCTGACGATCGCCATCTCGACCCGGTCAGGCATGACGTCGCCGCTGGCGGCGCCGGCGCTCGGCCGGATCGCCGGCCAGACCTGAACGCCGAGCACGCCCGCGTCCTGCCGATGCAGCGCGAGGATGGCGTCGGCGTCGACATGATCGACAATGTCCGGGCCAAGCCGCACGCGCGTCGCGTCGATCCTCTCCACGTCGAAATGGTGCGGTTGCTTGGTCCACTTGCCCCCGGGCGCGAGGAAAAGGCCGGTGCTGCGATCCTCGAACGCCAGCGACGCCGGCGCGGCACCGGTGTCGACCTGCAATATCGCATAGCCGCCACCGGGACGGGAGGGATCGCTCGTGAGGGTCAGGGGCATTTCAATTCACTCTGGCGTACAAAAAATTGCAGGCCGGTCGCGTCTGAACCATCCAGACGTCCCGGTCAATTGCATGTCGGCCGTTCCGAGGCTGGCTGACGTCCCTTGCTGATTTCCTGTTCGATCAGGTTTTTCGCGGTTTTGTCCGCGCAGGCGCCGCGCTTCACGAGACGCCAGCCCTCAATCCTGTCCTTGCCGATGGCTGCGGGATAGCCGGTATAAAGGGCTACTCCGAGAATGGCGGCGGCTTTCTCGTCGCCGCGTTTGAACGCATCGACGAGAAGACTCACGGCACGCTGGACATCTTGTTGAACGCCATTTCCGGTCAACAGATAGGCGGCAAGGTTGCGCTCGCCGTTGACATTCCCTGCCCGCGCCGCCTTGGACCAGTACTGGATCGCCTGGGACAGATCAGCGGCGATGAACTCGCGCCCGCTCGCCCGATTGAAACTTCCCGAAAACAATGTGCCCAAGACATTGGCCGCGTAGGCGGAACCCAGCCCCTCCGCCGTGCGCCAATTCTTGATCGCGTCGGCCATGTCATCGTCGGCAAGAGCGAAATCGCCGTTCCGGGCGCGTCTGACCGCTCGCTCGGCCAGCAGGCGCCCGCGCTGAAGGTAGACGCGACGGCCACCGCTCATGTTGACGTCAGCGGAAGCGCAAGCGCGCAATCCCGTTTCGATACTCTCGTCGGACAGGGTCGCGGCGTCCTCGACGAAACTGGCGTTCGTCGGCCGGTCAGCGTCAAAACGGTTGGCGGCATACTGGTCACAATCCGCGAGACCTTGGGGTTCTGTTGCCTGCCGGCAGGTTCGCGCGGCGTTTTCCGCCGCTTGCAGCACCCGCGAGACGTAGGCGCTGTTCGGGAAGCCCGATGTGAAGGCGCTGGCGCAGCGCGCGGCGTCGCAGGCGTCGGCGCCGGCGACACAGCTGTTGAATTGCGCGTAGGCCGCGTCCTCCTGCGACCGCCGGCAGTCGCCCGCAGCGGTCTCCGCCGCTTGCCTCAGGCTGGAAGCATAGGGTTCCGTCGTCAGCTTATAGCGATAGCGATCCACGCACTGCGACCGGTTGCAGACATTGGGCGTGGTCCGCATGCATTCATTGAAGGCGGCGAACACCTCCGCGGCGGATTGCTTTTCAGCATCCGCCTCGCAGGCTTGCTGACTGGCCGCGCTGGCTGCCCGCACTTTCGTCGCATGCGCCCCGTTGGCGAACGCGGACAGGTAGGCGTCGCCGCAGCGCTTCTGCGCGCAAGCCGGCTGGCCCGGAACGCACTGGAGATAGTCGTTGTAGGCCGTTTCCTCGGGATTGACGGCGGCTTTTTCCGCGCAGCCGACCAGGGTTTTGGCGATCCCGATCTCATGGAGCGCGCCGGTCCGCTCACAGACCAGCGCCCGCGCCGTCTCCGTTCCGCGAAAGGCGAAAATGCCGAGAATCAGCAGGATCAAAGCGTTGGCGATCAGGATCTGCTTGAGCAGGCCGACGCGCCTGACCGGTTCGGCGGGCTTCGCCGCAACTTCGGCGCGAACCGGCGGCGGAGGGGGTGGCGGCAGAGGCGCGAGGTCCGTCGAGGCGCTCGTCGGAGCGACCGGCGGGGAAGGAGGCGGCGTGGGGCTGTCGCCGATGGCGCCGACGATCGCCATCTCCGCCTGGTCAGGCATGACATCGCCGCTGCTCACGCCGGCGCTCGGGCGGATCGCCGGCCAGACCACGACGCCGAGCGCCTCCCCCTGCGCGTGAAGCGCAAGGATGGCGTCGGCTTCGACGTGGTCGACAATGTCGGGGCCCAGACGCACGCGCGTCTGGTCGATCTTCTCCACCTCGAAATCATTCGGCCGCTTGGTCCACCTGCCGCCCGGCGCGAGAAAAAGACCGGTGCTGCGGTCCTCGATGGCGATTGTGGCGGGCGCGGCGGCGCCTTCAACTTGAAGGATGGCGTAGCCGCCGCCGGCGTGGGGAGGGTCGCTCGAGAGGATCAGAGGCATGTCGGCTTTCCAGGCCTTTCGATTTCAAGATCGATTTCGGTCAATTCTTCGAACAGGTGTTGGGGGCGTCGCAATAGGCGGAGTCCAGAAATTGCCAGTCGCAGTTCGGCAGGGGATCGCCGCTTTTCCATCGCAGACTCGCGATGCGCGTCGCGAGAATGCCGCCGCCGGGCGCTTTTACATTCAGCGACCGCGGAATCCATTCCAGCGTTCCCGAACATTTCTTCTGCTCGCCATCGAGCGAAATGGTCATCTCGAAGGGAATGTTGCTGGGCCGCGCGCCGTCCTTGGCCTTGTAGATGTGCGCTCTGAAGCGGTACTCGCCCGCCGGCGGCTCGTCGCTCCACGCAATGTGCTCAACGGGATCGCGCTGGATGTTTACCGTCAGGTCGCGGTTCGCGTCGAGGTCAAGCTTGCCGCTTCCACAGATTCCCGGCCCGAAATTGCCGTTCACGCCGCTGATGAGGCCGCCAGGACATTCTATTTCCAGATCGACGTCATCGAGGGTATGCCAGGCGAGAAAAACCTCCAGCTTTCCAGACGCCGCCCCGCGCTTGTAAGCCTTCTCCTGCAGGCGGATGAACTCTTCCTTGGGCTTCGGCTTCTCGCAGACGGGCTTGCGGGCGATGTCCATTTCGACGGCGTGGATTTGCCGCTGCAAATATTCGCCGCGCTCCGCCTCCATCGCCAGCGGCGCCGCGTCCACGGGCACCGGGCAGGCGTTCCAGAAAAAGCCGCCCAGGCCGAAACCGCAGGCGAACAGGAACTGGCCGCCGAGCGCGATCAGAATCGCGGCGAACAGGGTCCAGGCGGCGGGGGTCAAGCCGCGCATGAAAACCTCGCGCGGGTCATGGCGTCACCGCCTGCAAGATTTCGCCGAGACGGGCGTTCTGCGCCGGGTCTTCGAGCGCGCCATTGAGCGACGTGGCGTTGCGCGCCACGGTGGCGCGGAAACCCGTGCCCCAACCGATCATGAAATTGACCGCGAAATTGGGGCGCTCCTCCGGAAGTTCGGCGACGTCATAGTGCACGGGGCGGACGCAGAAAATCGGCGCCGGCAGATCCTCGCCAAACTCCGCCGCTTGCGCCGCCGCTGGTTTGCGGTCGAAATCCATTTCCGCGACGAAGCGGTTGATGACGCGCTCGGTGACCTGCCCGACCTTGCGCACCACGGCGTCGAGATTTTCGTTGGGCGTGGCGCGCTCGCGCATCTGTTCGGCGATGCGCGCGTCGAGCTTCACGCGCCGGGCGGCCTGGCCGAATTCCGTGACGATCTCCTTCAGCGTTTCCGGACCTATGCCGACGCGACGCGAAAAGGCGGGGGTGTCGGCGCGCTCGAACATCAGGTTGGTCCAGTAGTTCAGCGCGGCGACGCCGATCCGGCTCCAGCGGTCGGCGCTCGCGGGCTCCTCGCCCGCCTGCGGCTTGACCAAGCTGGTGAACAGGCCGCGCGTCGATTGGGCCGCAGCTTGCGGCGAGGCCTGGTTCAGCAACTGCCAGAAAGCGCCGTAGAAATCCGAGGCGTCGACCATCAGGCCGCGCAGCGCCGTGCCGAAGGCGGCGCTTTCCGCACAAACGTTGAGATCGACGAAAATCTGCTCCTCCACCACCGCAAGCCTTTGCGCGCGGCGCGCGGCGTAATCGTCGTCGATGTAATAGACCCGCAGCAGGTCGTGGGTGTCGCGGCGGATTTCGGTGAGTCGCGCCGCGATCTGTCCGAGTTTCAAGTCTTCCGTGGCGACGGCGGAAATGGCGTCGGCGAGATAGCTGACGCCGCCGTCGTTGAGCTTCATCACCTCCTGCCAGCTCCTCGCCGGATCGCGAAAATGGGCGCGCACCAGCGACGAGCCGGTGAAGGCATCACGCAATTGCGCAATGCGGCCGAGGCGCTGCGGAATGATTTCGACCTCGCGACGCTCGGCGTAGGTGATGACGTGCTCCGCCTTGAAATTCGGGTTGCGGATCCAGAACAGGTTGTCGAACGTCCGACCGGGAACCCATTGCTTCGGCCAGGACGGCTCGATCTTGGCGAAAGGATTGAGCAGCGAGGCATTGAGGCGGATTTCGAAGCGCAGAGCGGGGTCGTTGCCCTCCTCGCCGGCGGATTCCATCAGATGCCGGTCAAATTTAGTGAGGGCGAAGAACAGCAGGGTCGGTTTGCCGCGCCGTTTTTCGGGCGTCGCGCCATGGGTGACGCCGATCCACTGTTCGATGGCCTTGGGCAGGCTGGTGACCTCCAGATTGGAATCCGGCAGGCACAGGATCAGGCTGGTCAGCTCCAGATTGGCCGTATAGCTCTGGAACAGGTAATCGACCTTGCCGCGCAGAAAAAGCTCCTTGGGCGCGGCGGTCGCCGCGTCGCGCATGTATTTCGCGAGATTCTGACGGGTGCGGCTGCGATAGCCGGGGAAGTCGAGCAGATCGGTGTGGCGGAAGAAGCCGTGTGGCTCGTCGCGGCAGACGATGCGCAATTCGGCGGCCAGCGCGGCGACCAAAGCTCGCGGCAATTCGATTTCCACGCCCGCGCCGTTGCTGACGCGCAGCGCCCCGCCGCCGCCGGAAAGCAGCGCTTCCAGCGTGCGGACGTTGAGAATGCCGTCGGTGGCCGGAAGCAGGCTCTCCATCGGACAGAAGGCTTCGGTTGCAAAACGCAGACTGGCGAGAGCGCCCGCGAGCGTGACGAACAAATCGGTAAAGGTCTGGTGGCGCCCCCACAGAATGCTCAGCAGCGCGCCGCGATCTGCAACGCCCAGCAACGGCGCGACACGCGCGAGGCGCGGCCAGGCAGATTCCACCGCGCGGGCGGAAACCGCGCCGGAGGCGTTGCGCGTGACATATTCCTGCAGGTCCCAAATGTCCTCGCAGCGCAGCACGTCCAATGCGCCGGGGGCGCAGCGCGCTTCGAAGGCGCGGATGTGGGCGTCGAGTTCCTCGGCCTCAAGCTCCGCCTCGTATTCCTGATCGCCGTCCTGAAGATAGGAATTGACCAGGATTTTCAGGATGTCGGTCTGTGTCAGTAGGCGCAGGCAGACGGGAAAGCCCGCTGGTGCGAGCTTGCCGCGCAGCGTGAAGCGGGTCACGAGGCCCGTGGCCTCCTCGCCGCCGAGCGGATTGATGCTCTTGATGAAATCGACTTCGGGGACGGAGCCGTCGAACTTGGCGATCAGCGCCTCCTCGCCCTCGGACCGCGCCAGCACCGAGATCAAATAGGACTTGCCGGCTTGGCTGGGGCCGAACACCGCCACGCAGCCCGGCTGCGCTAAGGTGTGTTCCAGCCGTTCGGCCTCGGCGGCGTTGCGGCGCAGCACCCGCTCCAGCTTGGTGCGGTTCAGGCTGAGCTTGCGCTCATTGGCGGGATTGGCTGCCCACGCGAGCGCGTCGAGCGCCGCCGTTCGGGTCTGCTGGCAGGATTTGGCGAGTTCGGCCGCAGTCATCGCGCAATTCCTCAACCGATGTTCAAAATGCCAGTGTCGAGCCAATATGCGTTCTCGCCGCCCATCGTGTCGAGATTCAACTGCATGATCTTGGTCAGGGAGGCGCCATTGGCGTCATAGGCCTCGGCGATGCGGATCTCCTCCGTCTGCGCTTCCGACTTCTGCAATTTGTTGATCTCCTCGAAACTGGCGTCGTCTTCCGGCGCGCCGCGCTGGAGCACCACGCTGATCGGCGTGCGCGCGCGCTGGCCCGGCGGCAAGGACAATTTGTAGAGCGGATTGGCGGTCCAGCGGCCGAAGGGCAATTGCCGGAAGCCGATGCGCATGGGCGCGTCGTAGCGGATCTCGACGCCGCTCTGGCCCGCCTCGGCATTATCGGGTGTGAACCAGATGTTTTCCGAGGGCAACCGGCCGTCGCTCTCCAGTTGCCCGATGAATTTGGCTGTGGATTTCAGCGTCAGGCGTTCGGAGTGGATGGTCAGGTTCATGATCTGCCGCTCCGCCAGTGCGCAGAGCATGCCGCCCACAACCGTCGCGGTCTTGGGATCGGCAATGCGGGCATTGTCCTTGGTCTTGAACGGATACCAGGCGCCGACGCGATATTCGTGGAGCGGCAACACGCGGTCGGGCGCGACCGCCAGCTTGTTGACCAGGAGATCGACCACCGCCGGTAGGCGCGAGGGACGGCCGGACAGCAGCACGACGTCGCAGTCGAAGTGGTTCAAGACTTCGGCTGCATTGCTGAAAATCTCGTCCATCACGGAGACCACGGCATCGCGGATGCGCGCGTAGTCATATTCCAGTTCGACCTCGCCCAAGGCGAAGGGGCTGCGCCCCTGCGTCCGCGCGGTCTCGGCGATGTAATTTTCGATGCGTGCGGAGACCGGGCGGAAACGCCCCTCGGCGATCAGGGCGTCGATGGTTTTGACCACTGTCGCCTCTTGGTCCTCGATGTTGGAGGCTTCGAACGCGCGCAAGAGTTCGATGCCCAGCGGACGCAGCACGCGCAGCACGAATTGCTGGCGCAAGTGTTTGTCCTGTTCCGACATGTTGGCGCGATTGCCGCCGAATTTGGCGTTGAGCGCCTCGCGGTGCTCGCGCACGCCGCAGGCCGCGAGTTTCTTCGCGATTTGCGGAATCACCGCGCGCTCGATCAATGTCTTCAAAATATCGTCGCCGGCGATGCGAAAACTTTCGCGGAACGTCTGCGCCGGTAGGATCGCATAGCGGCCGTCGGCGTAATAGGTGGTGATCATCAGATCGGTGGTGCCGCCGCCGATGTCGATGCTGGCGACGCGCAGCGAGGGAACCGGCTCCGCATGAGCTGCCGGGCGCTGCTCGATGTCGACAAAGGCGCGGGGACGGCCGGTCAGGCGGAGGAAGCTGGGCACGTCGCCGCCGAGTTTTCGCGCGATTTCCGTGTAGAGGTAAACGAAATGGACGCAACTCGCCTCGTCCCAGCGCACCACGATTTCCGGCATGCGTAGCATGGGATTGCGCGAGGCGTTCCAGCCCATCAGCTCCCACACCAGCCGCAGCGCGCCGGTGACGCGGCTGCGCATGATCCGCTGCTCGCGCACTGGCATGGCGGTCGGCAGGGTCAGGATCAGGCGGTTCAGGCGACGCGGCGAATCCGTGAACTTGCGCTGCTGGCGCACCTGGAAATTGTTGATCATCGACAGCGCCTGGGCGACGATTTCCGCGACCAGGAAGGTGAAGAAGGACGAGCGCGACGCCTCCAGCCGCAGGCCAAATTCGTGCAGCGCGGTCTGGTCCGACTTGGCCATCAGGCTCTCGTAGAGCGCGCGCTCCGCCTTGACCTCGGAAAGCACGTCGCCGCGCCCGTTTATCAGCAGGCGCGCGGCGCGGTCGATCATCGGCCCGAGGCCGAGGTCGTCATAGTCTCGCGGTTGGAATTTCCACGGCTGCAGCACCGGCGTGGTGTCCCAGAGATAGCGCTTGGGGCTGGACATACCCGAAGCCGCCTCGCCGCCCTGCGCTTCTTCCCTGAATCGCGCCGCCTCTGGACCGATGCGCACGAGACTCGGCCAGAAGAAGGCCTTTACGCGGCCCGACGTTTTGGACAGGCGCTCGGGGCCGAAATCGGCCTGCGCCAGTTCGACATGACTTTCGAACGGCTCGGCATAGACGGATTCCGGCCGCGACAGGTCGCGCAGCTGCAGCACCATGGAATTGCCGAGATCGACAGAATCGTCGGTGGCGAAGGATTCGATGATAATGCCGCAGGTGCGGCTGTTGCCGACGTCGAGCACCAGATCGACATTGACGGGCTTGGCGAAGGGCTCGTCGGACACGGTGTCGATCAGCTTGACGCGCTCGAAATCAATCGTGGTCGCGAGAAAATTCAGGAAGGCGACGTAGCGCGCGACATGTTCGAGCCGGAACTCGAAATCCTCCTCGCGCACCACGCGGCCGCGCGCCTGCTTGCGCTTCATCTCGAAGAACAGGCCGCGAATCCACTCCAGCGCCCATTGCTGCATGTTGCTGACGCGCCGGCCGTCGGAATCCGCGACCTCGCTGGAGAAGAACCAGCCGAGGTCGGAAAAACGCCGCGCCAGCATGAATTCCTGCTCGTTGCGCGCGTCCTGTTCGGTGGGAGCCACATAGCCGCCAGCGTCGGCCGGCGCGAGCTGGGTGTCGAAGGCGAAAACGATCTTGTGGGTAAAGCCGGACTCGTCCTTTTCGACGCGGGTGATGCGGGCGCGCACCCAATTGCTCGGCCCCTGGGCCAGCACTGGCGCGCCGCCAGGGCTCGCGCCGGGGCGCACAGCCAGGAAGGGCATGGGAACCCACGCATCGAGGAATGGCTCGATCGCGCGCTGCTTGTTGATGTCATAGGTGACGTCGCCAAGCCGCTGATCGTATGTGTAGGACGCATCGAGATCGAGATCGATTTCGTTATAGCCGGGCAGCAGGTGAACCGGCGTCACGCCATTGGCGCCGCGCTGGTCGAGCTGTGGCCTCTCGATGAAGCTGCGCGAAAACCGCCCGCCGCCCTCGATGTCGAAGCCGAACACCAGAAACTGCACCCCGCTGTGCGGCGTGAGCGTCGCAACCACGCTGTCACCCATCCCTCGTCAATTCCCCAATGGCGGCTGGGCGGCTGCCAACCGCGCCGGCGTGAAGTTGTTCGCCCCTTGCCGCTGAACGGCGCAGGTCTGCTGCTGGCGCGCGAGATCGAGCTCGGCCTGTTCGACCTGCCGCTGTAGCCGCAGGCCCTCCGCGACGAGATCGTCGCCCACCGCGACCGGACAGTTCCCGATGGCGTTCGTGAAAGGCGCAGGCAGCTGCAAGGCGCAGGCGGGCAGAAGATCGGCGTAAATGCGGGCGACGAGACCGGCGAAGATCAGCCATAGCAGAACGGGGAACCAAGGGAACCAACGTTTTTTGCGCGGCGGCTCCGGCGCGGACGTTGGCGCCGGAACTGACGGCGGCGCGACGGGATCGAGGATCACCGTTGCGCCTGCAATCGCGGCGACAGTCGCGGATTGTCCATCGGAGCGCGCGAAACCCCAGTTCACGATCAGCGGCGCGCCCTTGTAAAACCAGAGATCTTCGGGCGGGAAGATCGTTGCGTCCCTCAGGGCGCGCGCGAGATTGCGGCTGTTGGCGCCGTCGGCGTCGAGGCAGTCGGCCAGCGCGCGGATCGCCGCGACCTGCTGGTCGCAGCGGGCTTTCAGCGCGGCGGCGTGGTCAGGCGGCAGGTCTCGGATGTTGATGGGCGCGGGCGCGGCGTCGACAAACCAGTCGCGGGTGTCGGAATCGCGGGTTTCGAATTCCGCGAACAGTCCCGCGTAAGCGGGGCCGAGATGACGCTCCAGCATCGCGGCGAGCAGTTCTCGCTGCAGATCCGCCGTACGGCCGGCGGCATGCAACCCGCTCAATTTGGTCGTGGAGAAGAGCAGCGCGCCCATCATGCTCTCCTTAATGTGGCGCGGCGCCGGGAGCCGGCGCGGGAGGGGCCTCGGGTTTTGCCGGCGGCAGCGGCGTGCATTCGCTTTCGGCCTTCACATAGGCGACGTTGTTGCTGTCAAGAAACTTGCGCAATTCTTCGGCGTCCAGGGATTCGTTATAGGTCTGGTAGCTCTGGGCGTGATCGGCGTCGAGCGCCAGCCAGGAGTTGACGCCAACGGCGCAAGCGCCTTCATCGACCAGGGGACCTCCAGAATTGCCGTGGCCGATCTGCGCCGTGTGAACGATGGTGCCGATCCCGTCCGGCTGCTGCAGCTGGCGCGAAGTGACAATGCCGGCGGAAATGTTGGCTTCGGGCAGTTGATCCATGCGGCGCATGTCCATCGTGGACAGCACCGCTCCGGGGAAACCGGCCGCCATGACCGGGCGCAACCGCTGCGGCGTCACGCCGATACGCAGGGACAGCGCGCCAGAACCCGGCGCCACTTCGAGCACGGCCACATCCTGCGTGCCGCGATTGCGCCCGGCGCCGACAGCGATGACTTGGGCGTCGACGAAGCCGCCGAGCGTCCGATTTCCGACCTTCACCTGCGGCGAATCCCCGACCACGTGATGATTGGTGACGATATGGGTCTCGGAAATGAAGAAGCCCGAGCCGCTGGCGTTCCCGTTCAGGATCAGCACGGTGGCCTTGTCGATCAGATCGGCGATGGTGGTCGAGCCCGGCTGGCTCTGACCTCTGCGCGGCGGTGCCGGGACATTGGTCCTTTCCGGCGCCAGCGGGAGCAGTTTGGGCTGGCCCGGAGCATTTGGGGCGACGCAGACATTCGTCGCGGCCTGCTTGAGTTGCGTCAACCGCTCTTCCAGAGCCTGATTGGTCTTGCGCTGCAAGTCGAGCCGGTCGGCGGCGACCTGGGCGACCGAAGGATCGGGATAGCGCAGCAGATGGAAAAGATTGATCGCCGCCAGAATGGCTGCAGCGCTGACGACGGCGACCACGGGCGCCACCCAGGTTCTGCCGCTGGCTGCGGCAGGCGCGGCCAACGCGGACGGAGGCGCAGGAGTGAGCGGCGGCGCCGTTATGGGTGGCGCGGAGGGGTTCGGCGCGGATGTCTCTGTCGGAGCAGGCTCGCGGAGCTGCGTCAGGCGTGAAGCGAAAGCAGCGGCTTCGGGATCGACGAAAGGTGGCGTTGGCGCATGGGCGGGAACGAGATTGCCAAGTATGGCGCGGAAATGGCCTTCCCGCATGGCGCTTGATTCGCTGGTTCCGGCGGGAACCATGCCCCAGTTGGTCAGGACCGGCTGACCGGCAATGCATAGCACATCGGCGGCATCGCGGAGATGAAGCCAGGACGCCAGAACCGGTCCGCTGGCGGGATCAACGAAAAGTTCAGAGAATCGCGACAGACGTTCACGCAGAATCGCGGAAATGCGCTCTCGTTCGGCGGAGTCCAATTGCCGCAGCGGAATCGGGACGCCTTCCACCGCTGCATACCACGTGACGACGGGCGGTTTGCCTGGCCGGGTCGGACTGCGCACGGGTTCAGCGAACAGAGCCGCGACGGAATCGCCGCACCGCGCGCGCACAACGCCGACCAATTCCGGAAAACTGTCGATAGAATCCTTGCCGCCGACATGGGCCAGCGCGACTTTGCCAAGCTCGGTGGTTCCCAGCAAGAAATCGTGCACGCTGAATTCCTTTTTATTTCCGGTTCGGCTCCAAACGCACAATCCGCGAGCTTTGCTGCAAGTTAAGCAGCGTCCCATAAGCCGTCAATCGCCGCACGTTTCCGCATCGTTCAGTTAATCGTCGTCTGCGCGCGTGTCGTGTTGTAATCGCAGTTACTTAATTGTCTGTATCAGGTTTTTGCTCGCGGCGGGCGTGGGCTCAAGGGAACCACAAAATTGCCGCGTCGCCTCGACCACAGAATCAGCGATGAGGACTCGACGTTCCGGCGAGGCAGCGCGCCGCTCCTCTTCGCGATTGACGATGACGCCGGCTTCGAGCAGCACGGCGGGCGCCTCAGCCGCGCGGAGGACGACAAGCTGGTCAAAGGCGTAGATCCCACGGCTATGGTCAAGGAGCGGTCGGTTCTCATGGGGAATCGGTTCGGCGTGGTGCAGTGAAAATGGCAGCCCTTTCTTGAGCAGGCTGTCGGCCAGACCCGATGCAAAGACGAGAGCGCGGTCAAACGACACGTTGTCACGGGACACGAAAAGCGACCAACCGCTGAACCGGTCCGAAAAAAACTGCTTCCGCCCGTTCACGCTCCAGCTCTGCAGGTAAACTGGTTGAACCGAATCGTGATGAATCGAGAGAAACAGGCGCGGGCGAAGCCGATTGGCTTTGGCGGCGCGAAGACGAATCGGGCCGCTCTCAGGCGGCGGCACGTCCGTTGGAAACCCCGCTGCACGCAGATGCTCTGAGATGACTTCAGCCAGGCTGAGGTTGAATTCGAACTCTGGCTGGCCTGTAGCGCTGGTCGCGCCCGGTCGCTCCGGGCTGTGGCCGACATCGATGACAATGGGGAAGCCGGCGGGCTCGCAAACCAGTTCGTTGGCCAGGGCCGGTGCGGCAGCTGCGCAGAAAGCGGCGAGAAGAAAAGCGGGTTTCAAATCACAGGCCATGCAACCATTTGGGGACAGTACGCGCAGGCTAACGCGTTTCAATGCCTCGCGCGAGGCGAAAAGTCTTGCGCCACGCCGCCCGATTTGACAAAAGTATCGCCGCTTCCTGTTTCGGGCCGATGCATGTCGAAGATTGTCTTGCGAGCCTTTTTTTCCACACTCGCGCTGGCGGCGCTGCTGTTTCCGTCGCAGGCAGCGGCCGATGCAGTCAGTGATTGCAAACGCGCCAGACAGGCGGACGAAAAGCTGCGTGCCTGCTCTCGGGCCATTGCCGACACCCGCGACCGGGCCCAGTTGGAACGCCTCTATCTCCGGCGCGGCAACGCCTATATGGATTTGAAACTCTACGCCGACGCCAAGCAAGACTTTAGCAGGTTGATCGCACTCAATCCCGGCGTTGCCGGCTATTTTGACAACCGCATGGCTGCCGCGCGCGAACTGGGACAGATGCAGGAGGCGCTGGCCGACGCCAACCGCGAGGTGGCGCTCGCGCCGAATATGTCCTTCACTTACCGCAGCCGCGGACTGCTGTTGGAAAAGATGATGGATTACGGACGCGCATTGAAGGATTTCGATCAGGCGGCGACTGTCGCGCCTGACGACAACGGCGTGATCATCGACCGCGCCCGGATCAAGAGCAAGCTCGGCCGGGGCGCGGAGGCAATCCAGGACCTAAATGGCGTGATCGCCCGTGAGCCGGCTAATCTATGGGCATATCGCGAACGCGGTTTCGCCTACCTGTTGATCGGCGACAGCGACAGCGCCGAGCAGGATTTGAGTTTCTTCGCCAGGACCGCGCCTGATGACGAAGAAGTCCGAAGCACGCTAACCATGATCCATGGAAGGGTCAGCGGTGGCGATCCTGTTACCTCCCGCGCCGGCCCAAACTGAAACATCCGGTTCCGCTTGAAGTTACTGCCGTTAGGTTGAAGACTCGCATCTGCCGCCCCCTACGACAATTCCCGGCGCGAAGGACCGCCATGGGGTCAACTGGGGACCGTCGCAGGCGTTGGTGGGAAGGTCGGCAATGAGCCGAACCCGGGAATCCAGCGCACCACCCACGAATTTCCGGTGGCTCATCCCGGGTTCCGGGGTGATGGGGCGACGATTGCTTCGACGAGCGCCGTCAGCAGCGCTTTTCCACGTTTTCTGGCGTTGTGCACGAACTGGAAGAACGCGAGATAGAGCGGCA
>Ga0181527_1002859_pt1 | contig 15742 bp, 7 predicted proteins | sample PEATcosm2014_Bin_30_FD_119762 | JGI IMG/M metagenome (GOLD analysis project Ga0181527, IMG submission 119762) | Peatland microbial communities from MTU Mesocosm Facility, Houghton, MI, USA - PEATcosm2014_Bin06_60_metaG | ecosystem: Environmental > Terrestrial > Soil > Wetlands > Peat | place...
AGCTGCAGTTCGAGCGCGTGGAAATGCGAGCGGTAAAGCACGGCGACCCGGTTCAGATTCACGCCTTCCTCGGGCAGTTCCGCCACGCGCTGCGCGATGAACGCCGCCTGCTGCGCGGCATCGGCACATGTGACGAGCGCGGGTTTCAAGCCGGACTTGCGCGCGGGCGTGAGAATTTTGGTGAACTGGTCCCGGTTCGCGGCGATGGCGGCGTTGGCCACCTTGAGAATTTCCGGCGTGCTGCGGTAGTTGGTCTCGATCTTGAAAACTTTCGCGTCGGGATGGCGTTTTGGAAATTTGAAGATGTTCTGAAAATTCGCGCCGCGCCAGGCGTAGATGCTCTGCGCGTCGTCGCCCACGACGGTGACGTTGTGATGCCGCTCGGCGAGCAAATCAATCAGGTCGCTCTGGAGCTTGTTCGTGTCCTGGTATTCGTCCACGAGAATGAACTGGAAGCGGCGTTGGTAATGTTCGCGCACGTCGGCGTGCTCCTGCAACAGCCTGAGCCAGAGCGCGAGCAGGTCATCGAAATCCATCGCGTTCGTCGCGCGTTTGCGGGCGGTGTAACGCTTCTGCACGTCGGCGACCTGCCGGGTAATTTGCTCGAAGTAATCGAATTGTTCCTCAAGGATTTCGGCAGTGCTCTTGTGCGTGTTGACCGCGAGCGAGAAAATTTCACACAGCACCTCGGGCTTCGGAAAATGCGTGCCTTTGGTTTCGATGCCCGCTTCGGCGATGCAGGTTTTGATCAAATCCTTCGCGTCGTCGCGGTCGAGAATGGTGAAATCGCGCCGGTAACCGAGCAAATCGGCGTGCGAGCGCAAAATCCGCGCGCCGATGGAATGGAATGTGCCGCCCCAGAGCGACGGAAGCTGCCGGCCCAGCAACCCGGCGACGCGATGCATCATTTCACCGGCGGCCTTGTTGGTGAATGTGAGCAGCAGGATGCGGTCAGCGGGAATGCCCTGTTCGAGCAGGTAGGCGACGCGATAGGTGAGCGTGCGCGTCTTGCCCGAACCGGCACCGGCGATGACGAGGGCAGGACCGGGCGGCGCGGTGACGGCGGCCAGTTGTTGCGGGTTCAATTCGCGCGCGTAATCAATCTGCAAATTGATTTCGGAACGGAACGGTTCAACAACATAATCGCGCGACATGGGGCGGAATTGAAAGGGCAAATGCCGACCGGTGAAAGAAAAATATCGTTGGAGTTCAAGCTTCAGCTTGCATAAGGCGGCAGACACGCTGAAGCGTGAACTCCAACGCGACCGGCACAATGGCCGGAATATGTCGCCCCTACGCCGCCGTTTTCGCGCGTGAAGCCCGCCGGTCCTGCCAGTCAAGAACCAGCAACGTCAGCAGGACGACAGCCGTGCTGCCGACGCACACCGGCGCAAGCAACCGGTCCAATGGAAGTGAGCCTCGCATTGGCAGCCTGAGTTGTGCCGGGAGAAGGTCCAAGCTGTCGGCAAAAGAAGTTTTGGCAACGACATTGCCTTCCCAGGAAACCGCCTGCGAAATGCCGGAACTCGCCAGGCGGAAAATCGGGATGCCGTATTCCGCCGCCCGCACGGGCGCGACGCGGGCATGAAGCTCGTGCTGGTGCCGGCCCCAATCCTCAACGTCCATTGTTGGGACTATCAAAAGCTGTGCCCCCTGTTTTACCAGCCGGTCGGTGACGCGTGTGTAACTCAAGTCGTAGCAGATGCAGATGCCGATTTTGCCCCACGGCGAATTCCAGACTTTCTGTTCCGGCGCGGGCAGGCCGTCCTTGAAAAACTGGATGGGCACGCTTTTGACCTGCTTGAAGACAATCTCGCCGTTCGTGCCGACGACGAAGGCGGTGTCGTAAAAATTATCCGCGCCAACCGGGTCTTTGCCGCCGACGACGAGAAAACGCGAGTGTTCGCGGCACCAGTTTTTCAGCGCATCCGGCACCAGGCCGTCGAGGGTGTATTCGCTCAACACAAAAATCTGCGCGTCGGGATTTTTTACCAGGGCCTTGTCGAGGGCTTTGGGAAGAACGCCGGATGAAGGGAATTCCATCTGAATCCCGGCGATAGAAAGCGGAGGAACGGGCCTTTCATGTCCAGCGGCGGCAATGAGTTGAAGAAAGAACGCCAAGCCAGTCAGTATAAATAAAAGCATCACGAACCATTCAACGAAAAGACGCTTGATTTGGGTTATGCAAAAAAGAATCGATGCTATGGAAATAATTAAAAAACCGACACTGAACATTCCGTAAACCAAGAATGGCGTTAGTGGATAGTTTGGGAAAACATATCCGACGTTTAGCCACGAAAATTTCAAGTAGTAGAGCTCGCTGCGGAAATATTCCAACCCCGTCCAGATCACCGGTATCAGCCACGCCGCCTTGACTTTTCCCCATCGCCGGATGCTGCCGCAAACAATCGCCGTGAACAGGCCGATCCAAAACGCCAGCACCAGCCACAACACAATTGCCGCCGGGCCGAAGATGTTCCAAAGGAAATACAGTTGCGGCGCGTAACACAAAAATCCCGTCGCCAATCCGAAATAAAACGCGCGGCGGACGCTGGGCTGGTTGGTCAGCCGGACGAGGCCAAAGGCGTAACCGAAAATCATCAGTCCGGCGGCGGGATATTTACTGGAAGTATAGGCGAGATGAAAACACGCCACGGCCAGCGCCAGCCACAGAAAAGATTTTCCCCAGCCCAGTAGTTTCGCCGATGGTTCCTGAAGGTTCATCGTTACACCAGCTAAATGCCGGTTCATTTAAACCGTTCGATACAAATACGCCACGCAAAAAGCAAAACCTTGCTCGCGTTTCTGGACGAAGTTTATGAAGACCTGGAACTGTGGTATCCGAAACTGAGGCTGGAGGAAGCGGGCTGCGCGCTGAAATGTGCCGCGCTGGGAATGAAAACTTACACCGGCAAGCACGGGTGCCCTGCCTGATTTTGAGCGCGCTGCTGACGTTGCTGCTGTGGCTGTTTAGAAGATAAAAGAAGGGATTTTTGCCGCACAATTCATTGGCGGAGAACACGATTTTTGGCTTGAACCTGATGGGCTTGATGGTAAGAATAAGCAACCTTAGAAACGCGGCCATGAAAATTTCTTGTCTTCGGCTGACAGTGGCCTTTTTGTTGCTTCTTGCATTCAGAGTTTTCGCAGCGGTGTTGTATGTGGATTTGAACAGCACCAATCCCACCCCGCCCTATGCCGATTGGAGCACGGCGGCGGCAAACATTCAGGATGCGGTGGATGCGGCCAATTCCGGAGACACAGTTCTCGTGACCAACGGTGTTTACCAGACCGGCGGCAGGCCATTCAGCATACCGGACTTCGGGCCCATCGTCACCAACCGTGTTGTCATTACCAACTTGCTCACGTTGAAGAGTGTCAACGGGCCGGCGGTGACGTTAATCGTGGGCAATCAGGTGCCCGGAACCATCAATGATTTTGGCGCCGTGCGGTGCGTTGATCTGGTTGACGGCGCAACCTTGAGCGGCTTCACGATTACCAATGGCGCGACCGGACCGGGCGGCAGCGACGCCGTCTGGGAGTCCTGGGGCGGCGGTTTGAATTGCCCGTCCGGCGATGGCGTCGTGACCAATTGCGTCATCATTAACAACTCGGCGGGTGATTATGGCGGCGGCGCAGCAGGCGGGACTTTTTACAATTGCCAGTTCATCGGCAACCAATCCGGGTACGGCGGCGGCGTGAACGGGGTGACAGCGAACAATTGCATGTTTGAACTGAATTCAGGCTACGTGGGCGGCGGTGTGGAATATAGCACCTTGAACAATTGCACCCTGACTGGCAATTCGGCTTCGTATGGCGGTGGCGCCGATTCCAGTACGCTGAACAATTGCATCGTTTTTTACAACACCGCGCCCGACGAGAGCAACTATTCCGCCAGCACTTTGAACTATAGTTGCACGACACCCCTGCCCGACAGCGGCACGAACAACATCACCGCCGAACCGCAATTGACCGACCCCGCGCATATCAGCGCCAACTCGCCCTGTATCGGCGCGGGCAGCGCGAATTATTCAACCGGCGTGGACATTGACGGCGAGGCATGGAGAAATCCGCCATCCATCGGCTGCGACGAATATTACACCGGCCCAATCACCGGAGCATTGAGCGTCGCCATTCAGGCGGACTACACGAATGTGGCGTCGGGTTTTGTGGTCAATTTTACCGGGCAGATCAGCGGGCGCGCCAGATTGAACACCTGGGATTTCGGAGACGGAACGGTGGTGAGCAATCAATTGGACGTCTCCCATAGCTGGGTATCGCGGGGTGAGTACCCGGTCGTGTTGACGGTTTACAACGATGATTATCCCGGTGGCGTGAGCGCGACGGTAACTGTTTATGTGGCCCAAGGAACCAATTATGTTTCCCTCGACAGCACCAATCCGGTATCGCCTTACCTCTCGTGGGACACAGCGGCAACGAACATCCAGGACGCAGTGGATGCGGCACTCCCCGGCGGCACGATTCTGGTGACCAACGGTGTCTATGGCAACGACGGGCGCGTGGTCTATGGGATGTTGACGAATCGCGTGGTGATCAACCGGCTGACGGCTGTAACAGTGGAAAGCGTCAACGGCCCGGCGGTGACGGTGATTCAAGGCTATCAGGATCCGGTCACGACCAACGGCGACGATGCGGTGCGGTGTGTGTTTCTGGGCAACGGCTCCCGGCTGGTGGGGTTCACCCTGACCGGCGGTGCCACCCGGAATGATGGGGATGGGGACACGGAACAGAGTGGCGGCGGGCTGTGGTGTGATTCCACGAGCGTGGTCGTGTCCAACTGCGTCCTCACGGGCAACTCTGCCGCCAACCTTGGCGGCGGGGCATCTGGCGGCACGCTGAATAATTGTACTTTCATCGCCAACTCAGCTTCCTACGGCGGCGGCGTCTATCAAAGCACACTGAACAACTGCACGCTCTCCAACAATTCGGCTGCCAACTACGGTGGGGCGGCCTACAATAGTGTGCTCGCCAACTGCGTGCTGTCCGGCAACGTCGCCAGCGGCGTTGGCGGCGGAATATGCTATGGCACCGCGAACAACTGCACCCTGTCTGGCAACTTCACCGGCGACAGCGGCGGTGCGGCATACGGAGCCACGCTGAACAACTGCCTGCTGAGCAGCAACCGGGCGGCCAACGCCGGAGGCGGAGCGTGCTATGGCATTTTGAGCAACTGCTCATTGACCGGTAATTCCGCGACCAATAATGGCGGTGGAGCATACCAGGCCACGCTGAGCAATTGCACACTCGCCATCAACTCCGCTGCCTACGGTGGCGGGGCCAACGGGTGCGGCTTGACCGCGTGCTCGTTGACCGGCAACTCCGCCGCCAACTCAGGTGGTGGCGCAGAAGGCAGCACGCTGAATAATTGCACGCTCACCGGCAACTCGGCTTTCACCGGCGGCGGCGCGGATTCGAGCGCGTTGAACAACTGCATCGTCTATTACAACTCCGCGACGAGGGGCGACAACCACTTCGCGAGCACGCTGAATTATTGCTGCACAACTCCTCTTCCCGACAGTGGCACGAACAATATCACCGCCGATCCGCAAATGACTGACCTCGCGCATATCAGCGCCAACTCGCCCTGTATCGGCGCAGGCAGCACGAATTATTCGACCGGCGTGGACATTGACGGCGAGCCGTGGGCCAGTCCTCCTTCCATCGGCTGCGACGAATATTATTCCGGTGCAATCACGGGAGCTTTGAGCGTCGCCATCCAGGCAACCTACACTAGCACGGCGACGGGGTTCGCAGTGAATTTTGCAGGGCAGATCGGCGGACATGCCAGTTTGAACACGTGGGATTTTGGAGACGGAACGGTGGTGAGCAACAGCTTGGATGTTGCGCATGCGTGGCTCGCCTCCGGTGATTACACGGTGGTACTGACCGCATTTAATGGCAGCAATCCCGGTGGCGTGAGCGCCACGGTTGTTATCCACGTGGCGGTCCAGCCGGTATATTACGTGGCGCTCATGAACACCAATCCGCTGGCGCCCTACACTTCGTGGGCCACCGCGGCGACAAATATCCAGGACGCAATTGATGCAGCCACGGTGACAGGATCGTTGGTGCTCGTAAGCAACGGCACGTACCAGACCGGCGGGCGGGTGGTGTTTGGGATGATGACCAATCGCGTGGTGATAGACAAGGCCGTGACCGTGCAAAGCGTCAACGGTCCGGCGGTGACCTTGATTCAAGGTTATCAGGACCCGGTCACGACCAATGGCGATGCCGCCGTGCGTTGCGTCTATCTGGCCAATGATGGTTCATTGGTTGGATTCACACTCACCAACGGAGCCACGCGAATTGCCGGGGATGGCGATCGTGAACAAAGTGGCGGTGGTGTTTGGTGCGAATCATCCAGCCCGGTCGTGTCCAACTGTGTTCTGAGTGGCAACTCCGCTGCCGGCAATGGCGGCGGGGCCATTGGCGGCACGCTGAACAACTGCAGGCTGACCGGCAATTCAACGTACAATTCAGGCGGCGGGGTTTACGCGAGCACGCTGAACAACTGCACCCTCGCCGCAAACACGGCCATTGCAGGCAACGGTGGCGGAGCCGGTGCCAGCACGCTGAACAACTGCACGCTCAACGGCAACTCGGCGGCGAACGGCGGTGGTGTCGATTCCAGCTTCGTCAACAATTCCGCGCTTGCCGGCAACTCAGCTTCCTCCGGCGGCGCCGCCAATCAAGGCACATTGATCAACTGCACTCTCTCCAACAATTCGGCTGCTTACTATGGTGGCGCGACCTGTAACAGTGCGCTGGTCAACTGCGTATTGACCGGCAACTTCGCCGGTGTTCTTGGCGGCGGGACATGCTATGGCATCGCGAACAACAGCACCATGACCGGTAATTCCGCCGGCGACAGCGGCGGCGCGGCATACGGAAGCACTCTTGACGACTGCCTGCTGAGCAGCAACTCGGCGGCTAACCTCGGGGGCGGAACCTTGTTTGGCGATTTGGACAACTGCACATTGACCGGTAATTCGGCGACCAGTTATGGCGGTGGAGCGTATGGCGCCACGCTCAACAACTGTTCACTCGCGGGCAATTCGGCCGCCAACTCGGGTGGTGGCGCAGAAGGCAGCACGCTGAACAATTGCACGCTCACCGGCAACTCCGCAGCCACCGGCGGCGGGGCGGATTCCAGCACGTTGAACAACTGCATCGTTTATTATAATTCCGCGCCGAACGGGACAAATTTCTCCGGCAGCACTTTGAATTTTTGCTGCACCACGCCGCTTCCCGGCAACGGCACAAACAATATTACCGCCGAACCGCAATTGGCCGACGCGACTCATATCAGCGCCAACTCGCCCTGTATCGGCGCGGGCAGCGCGAATTATTCAACGGGCGTGGACATTGACGGCGAGGCCTGGCGGAATCCGCCAGCCATCGGCTGCGACGAATATTATTCCGGCGCAATCACCGGAGCATTGAGCGTCGCCATTTTGGCGGACTACACGAATGTGGCGAGTGGTTTCGCGGTGGATTTCACGGCGCAGATTGGCGGGCACGCCAGCGCCAACATGTGGAATTTTGGAGACGGAACCGTGGTCAGCAATCGTCCGTATGCTTCACACAGTTGGGGCGTGGCGGGGGATTACGTCGTGGTCTTGACGGCGTATAACGAGACTTATCCCGATGGTTTGAGCGCGACCATCACGATTCACGTCGTGGTTCAGCCGGTGTATTACGTTGCGCTCATAAACACCAATCCGGTGGCGCCCTACACTTCGTGGGCCACCGCGGCGACGAACATTCAAGATGCCGTGGACGTCGCTATCGCGGGCGGCACGGTCTTGGTGTCCAACGGCGTCTATGGCACCGGCGGCCGCGTGTTGTACGGAGCGATGACGAACCGCGTGACGATCACCAAGTCGGTGACGGTAACGAGCGTCAACGGCCCGGCTGCGACTGTGATTCAGGGGAACCCGGTTGCCGCCAACGCAGTGCGGTGCGTGTATCTTGCCACCGGTGCCGCGCTGGCGGGATTCACCCTGACCAACGGAACGACGCGGAACGACGGTGACACGGAGTTTGAACAAAGCGGCGGCGGAATCTGGTGTGAATCCGCCGGCGCGAACATCTCCAATTGCATGATTAGTGGAAACTCGGCCGCTACGTCGGGTGGCGGCGTTTTCCAGGGCACGTTAATTAATTGCACGCTGACCGGGAATTCATCCTATGCTGGCGGAGGCGCGAGTGGCAGCACGCTCGTTGGTTGTACGCTCAACAACAATTCTGCTTTCAGTAGGGTGTACGGCGGCGCGCCGTACGGCGGCGGGGCGGATTCCTCCACGTTAAACAACTGCGTGCTGGCCGGTAATTCCGCCGGCGAAGACGGCGGCGGTGCTTCTTTCAGCACGCTGAACAATTGCATCATCACCGGCAGTTCGGCGACCTACGCGGGCGGCGTGGTGAGCAGCACGCTGAATAATTGCACCCTGCTCGGCAATGTCGGCGCCGGCCGTTACGTCGGCGAGGGCGGTGGTGGAGCGGATTACAGCACGTTGAACAACTGCATCATCTATTTCAACACATCGCCGGCTGAACCAAATTATAACGACAACACTATGACTTATTGCTGCACAACACCAGATCCCGGCGGCGTGGGCAACATCACTAATGCTCCGCTCATTGTTAATTGGCTTGGAGGTGATTTCCATCTACAATCCAACTCGCCTTGCATCAACGCGGGCAATAATGCCTATGTCACAACTACCAACGATCTCGACGGCAACTCGCGCATCGTTGGCGGCACGGTGGACATCGGTGCTTACGAATATCAAACACCGACTTCAATCATTTCCTATGCCTGGCTCCAGCAATATGGTCTGCCCACCGACGGCTCGGCGGATCACGCCGACCTGGACGGCACTGGCATGACCGTTTACCAGGATTGGGTCGCCGGCTTAAATCCCACCAACGCCCTGTCGGTTTTGAAGATGCTACCACCAGCAGCCACAAACAATCCACTGGGTCTGGTGGTAAGCTGGCAGAGTGTGAGCAACATCACCTATTTCCTCCAACGCAGCACCAATCTGGCAGCGCAACCGGCTTTCTTCACCATCCAAAGCAACATCGTCGGCCAAGCCGGCACGACGAGTTACACGGACACCAGCGCCACGAACGGCGGCCCGTATTTTTATCGCGTCGGCGTTCAGCAATGACACCGGAAATATTCCTGAATGCCGGTTTTCCTGATTAATTTTTTAATCTTGACTTCTGCCTTAAATTAGCGAAAATCCTGCTACAAATTCAGCGCGGAGAGCCGATGAAAATCCATCTTGCCCGACTGCTCGCTGCCAGTCTTGCGTTTTTGGCGGCCAACGCCCCGGCCACGGTGTTGTATGTAGATTTGAATAGCCCCAACCCGGTTTCGCCTTACGCCGATTGGAGCACTGCCGCGACCAACATTCAGAATGCGATCAACGCTGCCAATTCCGGTGATGTGGTTCTGGTCACCAATGGAATTTATCAATATGGCGGCGTGGTAAATTCAGGATCAAACCGCGTTTATGTTTTGAAACCGATAACGGTTCAAAGCGTCAACGGCCCGGCGGTCACGATTATTCAAGGTTATCAAGTTCCCGGCACTACAAATGGAAACAACGCGGTGCGGTGCGTTTATTTGACCAATGCCGCCACGCTTTCGGGATTCACACTCATAAATGGCGCGACGCCCTTGTCGAGCGGTTTTGGCGGCGGTGTATATTGTGCCTCTACGAGTTGTGTGGTGACGAATTGTGTGATTGTCGGCAATTCGGCTGGAAGTGGGGGTGGCGGAGCTTATTCAGGGACATTGGTGAATTGTTCTTTGATTGGAAATTCAGCTACCGGCAGCGGTGGCGGTGCTCTTGGCGGCACGCTGAACAATTGTCTGCTTGCGGGTAATTCGGCTGTGTCCGGAGGGGCGGTTGCTGTGTATTTGTATTTTACTCCAACGATTTTGAACAATTGCACCATCTACGGCAATTCGGCTTCACAAAGTGGCGGAGGGTTACTCAGTGCCGGGGCGGGTGCGCCGTCCTATTTGTTTGCAAGTAATTGCATCGTTATGGGTAATACCGCGCCGACTGGTTCAAACTACTGTTTTTTATCTGTGTCTGAAATGACATTCAACTATTGCTGCACCGCACCGCTTCCGACGATTGGCACAGACAACATCTCCGGCGATCCACAGTTTGTGAATCCCACTGGCGGCGATTTTCATTTGCAAACCAACTCGCCTTGCATCAATGCCGGCAGTTCCAACGCCGTCGGATCTGTCGATTTGGATGGCAACCCGCGTATTGTCGGAGGTTTTGTGGACATGGGGGCGTATGAGTATCAACTCCCCGCGCCGGTTCCAGTGAGTCCAAGCATTCAGGCTACTTACACCGGAGTTTCCACGGGAATTGTGGTCGGCTTCACGGGACAAATTACCGGTCACGCAACTGTCAGCCGTTGGGACTTTGGCGACGGGACTGTGATCAGCAATCAATTGCCAAGTGTTTCACATAGTTGGACGGCCCCGGGGGATTATGTGGCCGCTTTATGGGCATATAACAACAGCTATCCAAATGGTGTGAGCGCAACGGTGATAATCCATGTACTGGAAAACCCAATGTATTATGTGTCACAGAACAGCACCAACCCGGTTGCGCCTTTTCTCTCTTGGGATACGGCCGCAACAAATATCCAAGATGCGGTGGATGCTGCCTACGTCGGTGGCACCGTTTTGGTATCAAATGGAGTTTATGCCACGGGTGGTGAAGTGGGCGGAGGCAATCGCGTGGCCCTGATGAAGCAAATTGCGGTTCGAAGCATTAACGGCCCGGAGACGACGACGGTTGATGGTGGTGGCGCGGTGCGGTGCGTTTATTTGACCAACAACACTACCCTCGCAGGGTTTACGTTAACCAATGGTGCCACATCGGGAGCAGGTGCCGGAGTAACTTGCGCATCTACAAATGCTGTTGTTTACAACTGCGTTATCACTGCAAATTCGGCTGGCGGTCAAGGTGGTGGAACTTATTCAGGCACCCTCGAAAATTGCTCGCTGGTGGGAAATTCTGCTGTTAATGGAGGAGGCGCAGCTTCAGCTACGCTGAATAATTGCGTTCTCTCAAATAATGTTGCGCTACAAGGCGGCGGGGCTTTTCAAGGCATCTTCAATAATTGCCTGTTTGTGGATAACTCGGCTCCTCAGGGCGGAGGAATTCTTGTTGGCTCGCCTAACAGCACGGTGTTAAACAATTGCACTATTTACGGCAATTCGGCTTCCGTTGAAGGCGGAGGCATTGACAGCGTATGGGCTACCGCTAACGATTCTAATTTGTCAGCGATCAATTGCATTATTTTTGGCAACAATTCTCCCAGTGGTTCCAATTACTATTTTGCGCCGGGTTATGATTTTGAGCTATCATTCAATTATTGCTGCATAACACCGCTTCCGACTACCGGGCTTGGAAACATCACTAATGATCCTGCATTTGTAGACCCCCTCAACGGCAACTTCCATCTTCAGTCGAACTCGCCGTGCATCAATTCCGGAAATAACGCGTATGTCACGACAACCAATGACCTCGACGGCAACCCGCGCATCCAGGGCGGCACGGTGGACATCGGCGCTTATGAATTCCAATCACCCGTCAGCCGGATTTCCTACGCGTGGCTCCAGCAATATAGCCTGCCCATCAACACGAACACGGATTTCTCGGATGCGGACAACGACGGCATGAACAACTGGCAGGAGTGGATTGCCGGGACTGATCCCACCAATCCATTGTCAGTTCTGAAAATGCTGGCTCCGGCTTCAACCAATAATCCATCGGGCTTGGCCGTGACCTGGCAAAGCGTGATCACGCGAACGTATTATCTCCAACGCAGCACCGATCTTACGGTGCAACCGGCGTTTTCTTCAATTCAAAGCAACATTGTTGGCCAAGCGGGCACGACCAGTTACACGGACACCACTGCTACAAACAACGGCCCGTATTTTTATCGCGTCGGGGTTCAGTAGCCGCAAACTGGTGCGTAACTTGACACGGCCCTTGTTTGGAGTTCCGCGTTTACGCGGCAAAAGCCATTTGTGCCACCCTGACCTGACCCCAATGGGTGGAACTCCGAACTGTCGAACACGCTTTTCTGTGGGCAATGCCCGGATTCGTCCGCAAATGGTGATTGCTGTTGCAAATTTCGCCCGCCGTTCCTAAGTTTTGTCGCATGGAACAATCGCAATTCGCGCAGTATATCGCGGTGTTGATGCTGCTTGTCCTGGCCATCGCCGCGCCGTTCGGGATGATTCTGGTGTCCACGTTGGTCGGCAAACGCGGCAAACGCAGCCAGAGCAAGGACACCGCCTACGAATGCGGCATGATTCCGGTGGGCGAAGGCAACCCGCGGATGTCGGTCAAATTCCATCTTGTCGCCATGCTGTTCATCCTGTTCGACATCGAGGTCGTCTTTCTTTATCCATGGGCGGTCGTTTACAAGGACATGCTCAAAGACCCGGCCACAAGGAATTTGATCTTGGGCTCGATGATTTCGTTCCTCCTGATTTTGTTCGCCGGTTACATCTACGCGCTGAAGAAAAAGGCATTTGATTGGAAAAGCTGAAAACCTGGGGTGCTGGAGTGGCGGAGTAATGGAGTAATGTAAAACCGACATTCCGACACCCACCACTCCATTACTCCATTGCTCCAATGTCCCCTCCCATGACGATCAAATTTGGCACCAGCGGCTGGCGCGGCATCATCGCCCGCGATTTCACCTTCGACAATGTCCGCCTCGCCACCCAGGGTATTGCGGATTATCTAAAGCAACTCTCAACTGCACCCCGAATGCCTTCGGGGTTCAACTCTCAACCCTCAACTGTTATCCTTGGCTACGACACGCGGTTTCTCGGGCGCGAGTTTTCTTTGGCCGCCGCCGAGGTGCTCGCCGCCAACGGGCTGACACCCCTCCTTTGCAATCGCGACACGCCCACACCGGTCATCGCCCACAACATCCGCCATCGCAAAGCCATCGGCGGCATCAACATGACCGCCAGCCACAATCCGGCGGAGTATCAAGGCTTGAAGTTTTCCACGAGCAACGGCGCGCCCGCCACGCCGGAAGTCACCAGGCAAATTGAAGCGAACATCGTCAAGCTTCAGGCGGCGGATTGGTCGTTCAAAGGCGTGGTCATCGGCATGTTCCAATGCAAAACGTTTGATCCACAGCCTGCGTATTTCAAACAACTCCACAAGCTCATTGATTTCGCCACGCTCAAAAAAGCGAAGCTCAAAGTGGCCGTGGACCTGAGCTATGGCACCGGCCACGGTTACCTCGACACATTGCTCGAAAAAGCCGGGGCCCAGATCACGCTGTTCCACAACGAACTCAATCCGCTGTTCGGCGGCCATCATCCCGAGCCGAACGCCGCGAACATGGCCGGCGTCAGCAAATTCGTCCGCAGCGGCAAAGCGCAGATCGGCCTCGGCCTCGACGGCGATGCGGATCGCTTCGGCATTGTGGACAAGGACGGCACCTGGCTGACGCCCAATCAGGTGCTCACGCTGTCTTTGTATCACCTGAAGAAGAATCGCGGCTGGACGGGCGCGGTGGTGCGCACCGTGCCGTCGAGCCATCAGGTGGACGCCGTGGCGGAATTGTTCGGCGTGAAAGTTTACGAGACGCCCGTCGGTTTCAAACACATCGGCGCGCTGATGGAAAGCGAACCCATCATCGTCGGCGGCGAGGAATCCGGCGGCTTGAGCGTCAAGGGCCACGTGCCGGAAAAGGACGGCATCCTCGCATGCCTGCTGATGGCGGAGCTGGTCGCAACCGAAAAGAAATCGTTGGGACAAATTTTGAAGGAACTTTCAAAGCAAATCGGCAATTTTTACACCGACCGCATCAATGTGAGCTTTGCGCCGGAGAAAAAGGACGCGTTGCTGGCGAAGCTGGGCAGCGGTCTGAAAAATATCGGGCCGTTCAAGGTGGAAACGTTCATCACCACCGACGGCTACAAATTTCTGCTGCCGAACCGCGAATGGGTTGCGTTCCGCGCCAGCGGCACCGAGCCGCTCATCCGCTGCTACATCGAGGCGAAATCAAAGGCCGGCTTGAAAAAACTTCAAACCGCCTGCCGCGAGTTGTTGAAGGTGTAAATCATTTTGGGCTGGACGAGCGCGGCGAGGAGCGTTTGGCCGTCGCGGAGCGACGCGATGACAATAGCCCGGCATTTCAATGCCGGGATAAATTCGGAATTGCCAAAGTCCCACAGGGACGGCTGAATGAACGCCATGTCCTACATCAGTTCCTATTTTCATTGCGTCTTCAGCACCAAGGAACGTCGCCGCCTCATCACGCCGGAATTGCGCGAACGGCTCTGGCCGTTCCTCGGCGGCATCGCCCGGCAGAATAAGATGAAGGCCATCGAAATCGGTGGTGTGGAAGATCACATCCACATTTTGCTTTCGCTGCCGTCCACGATGGCGGTTGCCAAGGCGTTGCAATTGATCAAAGGCGGCTCGTCAAAATGGATTCACGAAACGTTTCCCGAACAACGCGGGTTTGCCTGGCAGGAAGAATATGGCGCGTTCAGCGTGAGCGTGTCGCAACTGGACAAAACCGTCGAGTACATCAAAGGACAGGAGGCACATCACCGGAAGATGACGTTTCAGGAGGAATTTCTGGTGTTGTTGAAAAAACACCGTATCGAATACGACGACCGGTATTTGTGGAAATGAATTTCAGCCGTCCCGGTGGGACTCATGTCGGTGGCGACGATGACCCGGCGTTGAAACGCCGGGCTATTGTCGGTTTGTCCCTGCCGGGACGAGCGAAGGCGGGACGGAAGGGAACTCTTTTCCTGAAATTATTTTGGGATGGAACAGATTTGCGTGGATATTCCATATTCAGCTTGAATCTCACGAGAAAGGCCTTCTAAATCAGGGAATATTGTTGTCTCAGTTATGCCTAATCTGTTCATTTCTTCCATCATGTTTGTAATCTTTTCTCGGTCTGGACTAATCCTCAACATACAGACTTGCGCCCTATTCGTATATTTCCTCAAAAGGGAACCGAATCCATCTTTATCACTCCATGTATTGTGAAGACACTTTTCTGAGCCACAATCCTAGGATCTATGTGTGGAGGAAATACCGCGACTGGGAATTTCGCCAGGTTATGTTCATCTAAATAGTACCTAGGGATAATTTTATCTGCCTGAAATGTTCGCACTGCATCATAGTCAGTATAAAGCACAAGTGACTTGCCTTCCCCCGTTTTTTTATTCTTTATTGTTACATCGTTGACGTGGTTTAACCACGATGGATTTAACATCCAAACGCAAGGCGTCATGTCGTTTTTCGAGATACGTATCGCGAAGTAAAGTGCAATCAAAGCTCCTTCGGTCCAATCAAGCAGACGAGTCGGACACCCATAGTGCCGCATGAGATGAAGATATTCTCCTTTACTGAACGGAAGTTTCTCATGAATAAAGGGCTTGGCCCTACGTGCAAATTCAAATTGCATATCAACAGCGTCTTTTGCTTTATATTTCCAACCGATTTGTTCCTCTCTATAAATAAGAGGAACAAGTTTGTAGTGTTCGTTCCGAACACCCCCCCCAATCCTTAGCCAGCTGAACGATGGATGCACTGGAGGGTGAAGTTTTCCGGAGGGGATTTTGAACAAAAGTTGTGGCGGCAGGTCGGTAACACATGCCGGCGTTAACCAAACGTTC
>Ga0181527_1002862_pt1 | contig 15739 bp, 12 predicted proteins | sample PEATcosm2014_Bin_30_FD_119762 | JGI IMG/M metagenome (GOLD analysis project Ga0181527, IMG submission 119762) | Peatland microbial communities from MTU Mesocosm Facility, Houghton, MI, USA - PEATcosm2014_Bin06_60_metaG | ecosystem: Environmental > Terrestrial > Soil > Wetlands > Peat | place...
CTTGAAGTAGTCGCCAAACGAGAAGTTGCCCAGCATCTCGAAAAACGTATGATGCCGCCGCGTAAAGCCGACGTTCTCCAAATCGTTATGCTTGCCGCCCGCGCGCACGCACTTCTGCGAGGTCGTGGCACGCGTGTACTCGCGCCGTTCCGCGCCCAGAAAAAGGTCTTTGAACTGGTTCATCCCCGCGTTGGTAAACAGCAGGGTGGGGTCATTGGCAGGCACCAGCGAGGAAGAGTGCACCCGGCGGTGCCCCTTCGTCTCAAAGAAGCGCAGAAACAGCTCCCGTATCTCATTTCCCGAGCGAAATTGCATAGCTTTTAGTGTATCTATCCCCGGTCCCCAAATGCGAGGGACCGGGGGCACCCCCAAACGTCGTTGCACCGTCCCTACGGGACTCCGACGTCAATCTGTGGAATCCGCTTTCCCCACGCTGAAGCGCGGGGCTAACGAACTCTGCGCCTACGGCGCGGCTGCCGAGACATTCTTGCGGCCGTCAATGATGCTTGCCGAAAGAGAGCACTACTCCTCCCGCGTTTCGGTATCCACGTTCTCCAACCCCGCCAGCTCTTCCTCCGGCACGTCCCACCGCCGCAGAATCTTGTAGATCGTCCCCGTCGCGAATCCCGCCGCCATCAGCCGCCGCACCACTCGCGCCGTCTCCTTCTCGTTCGTCGGCTTCTTGATCCGCTTCCGCTCCAGGTGTTCGCGCGCCAGCGTCTCCTCGTTGGTCTCGCCGTAGCGCGCGCCCATCGCCTCTTCAATCACCTCGGCGCGAACGCCCTTCTGCTGCAGATCGTTGCGAACCCGCCGCGCGCCCAGCTTCTCGTTCTCCTGCCGCAGCCGCGCGTAGGTCTCGGCAAAGGACTGATCGTCCAGATAATGATTTTCTTTGAGCCGTGCCACAACAGCCCGCACCGCCGCCTCGCCGTGCTCTCCCGGCTCCGCCCGCGTCCCCATCAGCCGCCGCAGCTCCGCCTCAGTGCGCATCTGCCGCCCCAGCGCCTTTACGGCATAGTCGTACAGCCCCGCTTCATTCAGCGGCTCGCGTGCCTTCCGTGATTTCGATCGGAGAGTCAGCTTCTTGCTCCTGGCCTTTACTGTCCCGTCTTCAAAGTTCGAACCATAAATACTGTGTCATCCTGAGCAACCAAAACAGGATGTCATCCTGAGCGAAGTTTGGCGCGTTTCCTGGCGCCAAACGGAACCGAGGACCTGCGGTTGCTTTTGCCTTTGCTTTTCGTATGCCGGGCGCCCCAGGTCTCGATTTTGAAACCCGGGAAAGCGGGAACCTCGAAGTCGAAGTCTGGGTTAACCCGCAACAACCGGCTCCAACACGAACAAGCTAACAGCTAAAAGCTAATAGCTAATGGCTGCTCTTCGTCCACTCATCCACCCAATCGTTCACCATCTTCCACCAGAGCTGCGAGTTCTTGGGTTTCAGCACCCAGTGCCCCTCATCCGGAAAGTACAGCATCTTCGACGGCACGCCCAGCATCTGCAGCGTGTCAAACAACTGGAACCCCTCGCTCACGTCCAGCCTGTAATCCAATTGCCCGTGCACCACCAGCGTCGGCGTCTTGAAGTTCTTCGCATAGAGCGACGGCGACCACTTCCTGTAAGGATTCTCCGCGTCCGGCTTGCCGTAGTAGTCCCACGGGTGTCCCTTAAACTCCCAGATGTTGAACCAGTCTTCTTCCGTCGTCCCAAACGCCGACTCGGCATCGAACATGCCGTCGTGGCTCACGATGCACTTGAAGCGATTGGTATGCCCAAGGACCCAGTTCGCCATGTATCCGCCGTAGCTCGCGCCCAGCGCGCACTCGCGGTCCTTATCAATAAAGGTGTAATGCTGCTCCGCGTAATCCAGTCCCTCCATCAGGTCGGTAAACGGCTTCCCGCCCCAGTCGCCGTTCACGCCGTCCACAATCGCCTGCCCATACCCCGTCGAACCGCGCATGTTGATCATGATCACGACGTATCCGTTCGCCGCAAACAGCTCCGCATTCCAGCGGTAGCTCCAATCGTCGCCCCAGTTCCCCTGCGGCCCGCCATGAATCAAAAACTTCACCGGATACTTCTTCGCCGCATCAAACCCCGGCGGCCGAATGAGGAAGCCTTCGAGCTTCGTCTTGTCAGCAGCCGTAAACCAGAACGATTCCATCTCCGGCAGGTCGAGTTGTGCGAGAAGCGCGTCGTTGAGGTGGGTCAAAGCGTATTCGTTGAAGACGATTGCGGATTTGTATTGTCTCTCCGGGTTAATTGGATGTCCCAGGGATCCGAGTGTGGCAGTTTGGCTGGTGTTCATATGAACGCTGCGAAGATCGAAAACCACAACCTCCGAAGGTGCGGTCACATGCATCGCACTTGCAAAGAGAAACAATCCATCTGCTGAAAGCTTGAGATCGCTGAATTCCCCCTCCGTTGCGCCCATCGCGATATAGCTGCCCTGCGGAATATCCACAGTAAGGAGCTGCGTCTCACCTTGGTAGCTGCTTGCGACATGAATTGCAAATGAACGTGGATCCCACGTGAACTCGTCCACCCACTGATCGAATCCGGGCATCATCTCCTTGATCGTCTTGGTTGCGCGGTCGTAGAGCATCAGCCTGAACCTGTCGCTCTCATACCCCGCCCGCGCCTGGCTCCGCCACGCCAGCCATTTTCCATCCGGCGAATACGCCGGATCAAAGTTCCCGCCCGCCGAAGTGCTCACCTTCACCGGCTTAGCCGCCGGATTCGTCAAATCGAGCGTAAAAATGCTCACGCTGGTCGAGATCGCCGGCACGGCATCCACATTCTCCGCAAACGCCAGTTCCTTGGCGTCCGGCGAAAAATCGCAGCCGCAGCCACTCCCCTCCAGCGAAAACGGCGGCACATCGTGCACATCGCCGGGATTCAGATCGCGTATTCCACCGCCATCAACCGAGACCAGAAAGAGATGCGACCGCTTGTCTCCCGTGTAGTGGTCCCAGTGCCGATACAAAAGGTGCGTGAAAATTTGCGCCTTCACTGGGCTCGCGGCTGCCGCCTTGTCGCGGCCGGTGTTGCACGTGTTGCCCGTCGCAAAATCCGCGGTCGAAATCGCCGGGCAATCCGGATAAACCGCCGACGTGAACACAATCGACTTCCCGTCCGGCGACCACTTCGCGTTGTCCGCCTCCGTCGCAATCGCCGTCAGCTTTCTGGCGTTGCTCGTCGCGCCCGTCGCCGCATCGAAATCCGCAATCCAGATTTGTTGCCCATTCTCTCGACCGGAAAGAAAGAGTACCGCGTGCCCGTCGGGCGCAAACTGCACACCGCTGTCGCCCGGCTGGGCAACGCCGATCTTGAACGGCTCGCCACCGGAGATTTGCTGCATCCACAACTCTGCCGTTTTAGTGTTTTTCGCCAAATCGACCGTGGTCACCGAATACGCCAGCCACTTCCCGTCCGGCGAAACGGCCGTATCTCCCAGCCGCTTCATCGCCATCATGTCCTCAAACGTCATCGGCCGCTTCGCGGAAGAAGTCGTGGGGCTCCCGGTGGCCGCAGGCTGTTGCCCCGCCGGCGCAGTACCGCCCGCAGAAGCGCTGTTTTGAGCTGAACTGAGACCGGGAAGTACGAAAACCGCGGCAAGAACCAGAAAGAATGAACGAAGACGCATAGAAACCCTCATCGCGCGGTGCAAAAACCTTAACTTCGCGAAGAGAAAGTGTACACCTGCAAGGACTTTCGGATCGCGCTCCGCACCGCAAAGAAATTTGCCGGGATTTGCAGATAATTTCGCCCTTCCGGCGCACAATCGTTCTATGAACTGCCTCCAGGCTCAGACAATCCGCTCGCGCACAACGATTGTCGACTCCCTGCCGGCTAGTTACTACTCTCCCCCCACCCCCCACCCCCCCTCCCCCCGGGTACAAGCTAGAAGCTAGAGGCTGCCGGCCACGCCGGCCGAAAGACGGGTTGTGAAACTGTGAAACCTCGGAATCGCAGCAAAATCAGCCGCTTACGCGAAAAAATCTCACATCCTCACAGTTTGTGTGATTCTGTGAGACTGTGAGATCGGCGCGCAGCCAACGGTTCACTTCTTCACTTGGCTTCATTCCCGATCAGCCGGAACGTGATCGTTCCCCAGAAGAGCCGCGCGCGCATCTGCACCGGCAAATGCCGCTCGTCGTCCGTGTACCAGATCCAGATGTTGCCGCGATTCTTCACCACGCCCGCGTCGGCGGTGGGCTGCACGCGCAGCGTTTTGAACGTGCCTAGAGAAGTCTTGATCTCTTCGCGTCCCTCAACCTTCATGGTCACCAGCACGGTGCTCGTGGCGTCGACCACGGGAATCACGAAGTTGTGACCCAGCGCCATCGGCTGCGACGAGGCGTAGAACACGCCGCTTAGCAGATCGGTGAGGCAGCCGTTGACCGTTGCTTCCAGGTGCTTGGTCTGTCCTGTTACCTGGTTCTTCTCATCCAGGATCGACTTCGCATTCGCATAGTCCAGCCGCAGCGTGGAGTTGATTTGCCGGCGTCCTTCCACAGTCTGCTTGTCGAAATCGTATGTGCAGCCGCGCTGGCGGTCGAAGTCGGACTGGAAGCGGTCCGCCACGTGAAACAGCAGGTTGATGGCGCCGACGGTGTCGGCCGAGGCGGCGATGCGCTCGCGATCGCCGGCCTGCTCGAAGTGGATGACGGCGGTGCCCGCGGGAAAGACACGCCAATCCACGGCGTAGGTGAGGGTTTGCTTCTGGGGAAAGCTGTAGCCGGCGCGCGGCGGAGCAAGCGTGGTGGCCTGCTGGCCAAAGGCCGCTGCTGCCAGGGCTAAAGCGCAAAAAAAGCTGACTGCGTTCGCGCGTGTCTTCAATGTTCGGCACGGCTCCTTATGGGTTAGACGAATCCTGTTTCGTTGGACTCTGCGGATGCGGAATGCGCTTATCTGAACCGGTCGAAAAGAACCTCCAGCGCCGGCCGAAGATAGAGCAAACTCAAGTAAAGCAGTGCGGCCCCTAATGCAGCATTGTACTCGCGATGCTGGCGGTAGAGGGCAAAGGAGAAGCCTCCGGGAGGAGTATCGGCGGCCAGTGCATCGCCCGGAACTGCTCGACCGTTTTCGGCCTTGGCCGCAGTAAGGCGCGGAATGAGCCTGGGAACCCGTCGGCAGTAGTCCTCGAAACCGGGAAAAGTGTCGCGGAGAAATCGCTCTTCCCCGGCGATCACGGGAATGTAAATGACGGCGAAGCCTGCCGCGAGCAGCAGCGCCAGCGGCCAACTGAGCAGGGCCACGGCAAAGCCCGCGGCAATCAGCATCGAACCCAGATAGAGAGGATTGCGGGTGTACGCGTAAGGACCGGTTACAGCGAGTTCGCGATTCTTTTTCACCGTGCCCGATGCGGCGGCGCGCAACGCAAGGCCGGGCAGAACCAGCACCAGGCTCCACGCGATGGCGGCTGGATGCGCAGGACGGCGAGCCGCCTCAAACACATAGACGGCAGCAGTAACAAAGCCCAGCGGCACACGAATCCGCCGCGCCAGCCATTGCATGGAGCGGACCTTTGGAGATGAGGAGTGCTGACTCATGCAGTCTCCTCCTCGGCCAGCAATTCGTCCGCCGCGCGCGATTGCATCGAGCAAGCTTTTGGAGGAGTGGAGTGCGAGGTCATCTGTCGCCCTCCTCCTCCATCAGTTCGTCGGCGGCTTTCAAAACGTCTTCCGGCGCGATCGTCAGCAGGCCCGGTTCGGGAGCGTCGCTGCGGGAGTGGTCGCGGCGGCTGTCGGGGCTGCGCAGCACGCGGGCCCGCGTGCCGTAGGGTCAGTTGCGGCTGGGATCGGTGGGTCCGTAGATGCCTACCACCGGCCGGCCGAGAGCGGAGGCAAGATGCAGCGGCCCTGTGTCGCCGCCGACGCAGAGAGCGATGCGGCGTGTGAGTGCGATCAACTGCGGAAGCGTAGCGGTGACGGGGATCGCGGCGCCGCCAGCCGTGATGGGTGCGGCCAGCGATTCTTCTCCCGGGGCAGCGTTGACCAGTACCTGCATGCCGCGGTCTTTCAGGCCTTTTGCGACGGCGGCGTAGCGCTCGGGGGGCCAGCGCTTCGCGCCCCAGCCTGCTCCGGGAGTGATGAGCGCCAGCGGCCACGCACCGGCCGGAGCCACACGCTCCGCGAGCCAATCGCCACACCAGCTCTCGGCCTCAGGGTCCACGGGCAGCAAAGGAGCGGCGGCTGTAAGCGCATCGCCGGCCACGGCCGAGGCCAGCTCCACATCCTGCTCAATCACGTGCGCGCCGTGCGTAACGATGCGCTCGGTGAAGAACCATTGTGCAGGCCACTCGCGCGGCCGGGCCTCGCCGATGCGGCGCACGCAGCCGGTCATGCGGCCGATGACGGCCGAGCGAATGGCGCCTTGAAGGTCCAGCACCGCGTCGTACCCAGCGGCGCGCAGCTCACGGCGCAGTTCCTTGATCTGACTTAGGGTCTTGCCGCTCAACGGATGGCGCTTCCAGGCGCGGCTGGCGGCAAAGTGCAGCCGGTCAACAACCGGCATGGCGCTGCCGCGGGCTTCGCTGTTCCCTGTTTCCTGTTCCCTGTTCCCTGCTCTTAACAGCGCCTGCCAGCGCGGCTCGACCACCCAGCCGATCTGCCACGCGGGATGCGCCCGGCGCAGCGCCGTGACCGCGGGCAGCGCGTGGAGAATGTCGCCCATGGCGCCCAAACGGACCACGAGCAGCCGGAAGCTGGACTGCGTGTGCAAGGTTCAATTTTCGCACAACGCCGCATAAGCAACGCGTGAACCTCCGTCGGCCCTCGCTAAGGTTGACTGCCTATCGGCAACGGTTGGCGCCCGGCGATTATTCTGAAATGTGACGGCCAAGGCAACCACGCGACTCAGAATCCTGCTCCGGAAGGTTTCCCTGCGATCGGTTTTTCTATGGCTTGCGATCGGCGTGGGGAGTTGCTGGCTGCTGACCGCGCTGCTGATCGTGGCGGCCAAGTGGATCGATCCGCCGACCACCGCAGTGCACATGGAGCGGCGCGTCGAAGCCTGGATCCACCGCAAGCCCTATCACCTGCGCTACCAATTCGTTCCTCTGAGCCAGATCTCGCCCGATTTGCAGCACGCCGTGATCGCTGCCGAGGACGGGCGCTTCTACGAGCATCATGGCTTCGATTGGCACGCGATGGAGATTGCCGCCGAAGACGATATGCAAGGCGGGCGTCGCATCCGCGGCGGTTCCACCATCACGCAGCAGCTCGTAAAAAACCTGTTCTTCGGGACGGGCCGTTCGTTTCTGCGCAAGGGCGCGGAGTTCACGCTGGTGCCGGTGGCCGAACTGGTGCTCGGCAAGCAGCGCATTCTGGAGCTCTACCTGAACGAGGTGGAGTGGGGCCCGGGAATTTATGGCGTGGAGGCGGCGAGCCGCACCTACTACGGGACCTCGGCGCGGAAGATCGACCGGGACGAGGCGGCACGGCTGGCCGCGGTGTTGCCCTTGCCGCTGAAACGGCGTCCCGAGCGCATGGATCACTACAGCGAGATCATCCTGGACCGCATGCGGCAGATGGGGTGGTAAATCACCGCTGGAAGAGGTCGATGGGCTGCGTAAAGTCGGTAACGCGGATGTGCTTTGCAAGCGCCGGGTGCTGGCGCTCGAGGGCTAAGAACATCTCCCAGGCCACGCGGCGGTAGCTGAAGTGGCCGGCGGGGCCCGAACGCAACTCGGTGATGTACTGGGCCTCGGCAAAATCCATTTTGAAAAGCGCGCGGATGCGCGTGGCCAGCGGGAACAGATACTGCGCCGATTGCGCGGCCTCGGGTGCGGGGCCGGCGGCGATTTGGGCGGCGGCTTGGTGTGCGGATTCGATGGCGGAGCGGTAATCGGCGAGGACACCGGCCGCGGCCAGAATGTCGAAATCGTTCTGGGGTCCGGCGGGCAGGTCGCCCGCACCGGGAGTCTCGTAGCCGTGCTGCCAAGTGAATCCCTGGATGATTTGCGTGCAGCGGCGATGGCGGTGCATGTCGCGGAAGCCGCCGATGTCCATGAGCAAATCGAACCGCAGAGCGGCCCCGGCGTGAAAGGCACGCAGCGCCTCGTCGTGGCGGCCGCGGTGCCTTAACCCCACCTCAATGATCTCCAAAACCTGAGAGCCTGGAAGGCCCGAAACCAGATCGCGAATCGATCGGTAGGAGTGGTGGCTGACGGAATAAAGAAGGGTCGCGGCAAGCTCGACTTCGAGAGATTCGGTGCGCTCGACCAGATCCACGAGCGGCGCCGGCGCGATGGGCAGATTCTTCAGAACTTCCGCCGCTGCCTGAGCCAGGTCCGCCTGGGACTGGATGAGATAGGGATTAGGCTGGGCGTATTTGACCAGCGTCGGCGCAGTGCGGATCTCGCGGGTGAAGAGGGCGGCGGCTTCAGCGGCAAGGCTTCCCTCAGGGGCTAAAGCCCCCTCGTTCTTTTCGGCATCTGCGGCACGAGTAAACTCGTGCCCTTTCAAAGCAGCCTCTCCTGACCACTGACCACTGACGGCTGACCACTCTTCTTCGGCGGCGGAAAGTTTGTCGATGAAGGCCTGGGCGGCGCGGGCGTTCAGGTTCCAGGCAGGGCCGATGGCGGCGTCGCGCAGTTTCTCACCCAGCAGGCGCACCTCGGCGGTGGGGTGGGAGAGCAGGCGGGAGACCTGGGTTTCGAGGGTGCGAGCGCTCACAATTTGCCCCAGTGACGTGTTGGTGGCCAACGGCAGCAGGTAGCGGGCAACGTCGAATGCGCGGGCGCGAAGCGTCCGCTCGTAGGCCTCGGGCTTGAGGGCCTCGGGGCGGGCGACGCGGCTGCGGAGGAAGTCGAGAACCGCTGCGGAGACGCGCTGGTAGGCGCCGAAAAGATTTTCGATGGTTTGGGAGTAAAGATTCGCCGAGGCAGAATCTCCTCCAAAATCTGGGAAAAACCAGCCGGATTCGAGGAAATTTTGATAGCGGGTCGATCGTTCCTGGCCATCCCAGCGCGTCTCGTCGACAAGGACGACGGCGGCCAGCAGGCTGAGGCGCTCGACGGCGAAGGCGATGTGGGCCAGGTCGGCGATGGAGCGATGGCCGTACTGGAAGTAGAAGGTACTCAGGAACTGCTCCGCGCGCTGGGCGCTGATTTCGGTCAGGGACTCGCGCATGGAAAGCGCGGAGCGGGAGTACTTGGCCATGGCGAAGGCGAGGATCTCGGGATCTGCGCCATGGACGGCGAAAACTTCAGATTGCGTGCGGGCGCCGGGAGGCAGAAAAGATTCACTGGACATGAGGATCGTCTCGCGGACAGAATACGTCATGAGGGACCGATCGCGCGTGGCGGGGTCTGTTTTCCAATCGCCTGCAATTCACTTTGGCGCGTGCGAAGGTGAATAATAGACCCTAGCCGAAAGGCGAAGCGCTGAAAAAGCGCGCCCCCCAGGGGAAGCCCGGGAGCGCCGATACACGCGCTTTGGGACAGGAGTTTTTGGTGCGGGAGTTTCTGGTGCGGACATCGCACAAACCGCGGCCCTTGCCGCCGGGACGCTGGGCCATGACCCAGCGCTGGAACGATCTGCTCTTTGCGCACTGGCCGATTGCGGCTTCCGTAATGGAGGCGTTGCTTCCGGAGTGGCTTGAAGTCGATTCGTATCAGGGATCGGCGTGGCTGGGAGCGGTGCCTTTCTGGCTTGACCGCATTAAAATCCGCGGCGTACCGCCCATTCCGGGGCTGCGCAGCTTTCCCGACCTGAATTTGCGGACCTATGTGCGCGACCGGCTCACGGGAACGCCGGGAATCTACTGTTTTTCGGTCGATTCCAGCAATTTGCTGGCGGTTGCCGTGGCCCATGTCGCCTATCACCTGCCCTACAAGCTGGCGGAGATGCACCTGGAGCAACGATCGGAGCGGGAGTTCGCGTTTTACAGCCGGCGGCGGTTCTCGCGGCCAGAAGTGATCTTCAAGGCGCGCTACCGGGGACTGGGACCGACGCACAAAACGGCGGAAATGCGGCCAGGATCGTTTGAATACTTCTTCTCCGAGCGCAATTGCGTGTTCAGTATCAACCGCGCCGGACAGCCGATCAGGGCCAACCTGCACCATGTGCCCTGGCCGCTTGAGGAAGCTGAAGCGGAGATCGAACGCAACGATCTGGGGACGGCGGTAGGCATCGAGCTGCCGAATCAGGAGCCGGTGCTGCACTACTCGCGTCGGCTGGCGGTGTACATCTGGCCGGCGGAACTGGTGCACACCGCATTGGTGACGCGGCCCGTCACGGTAGCCGCAACACCGACGTAAAAAACCAGGGAACAAGGGGCCGAGGGAACAAGAAAGCAGCCTTCAGCTGTCATCTGTTTGCTGTTTGCTTTCCGCTGTTTGCTTTCCGCTGTTTGCTGTTCACTATTCCCTGTTCCCTATTCCCTGCCGTTTATAATCACCCGTGGAAAGGCGCGGCATGATGAGATGGCCGCGCGCAGAGGTCAACAAACAACATGGGCGATTTGCAGGGAAGAATTGCGCTGGTGACAGGCGGAGCGCAGGGCATTGGGCGCGCCATTGCCGAGGAGCTGGCCGCGGCGGGCGCCGTGATTGTGCTGGCCGACGTGAACGAGGCCAAGCTGGCGGAGACGGTGGCCGAGATGAAGGCCCAGGGCATCGATGCCTCGGCGTTCACGGTGAACGTGTCGAGCCAGCAGTCGATCGAGGCCGGGGCCAAGGCGATTATTGAGAAGTTCGGCAAGGTCGAAATCCTGGTCAACAACGCCGGCATCACGCGCGACAACCTGATGCTGCGCATGAAGCCCGCGGACTGGGACCTGGTGCTGAGCATCAACCTGACGGGAGCTTTCCTGCTGACGCAAGCGCTGTTGAGCCCCATGCTCAAAAACCGCTGGGGACGCATCGTAAACATTGCCAGCGTGGTGGGTCGCGCGGGGCAGGCGGGACAGGTGAACTACGCGGCGTCGAAGGCAGGTTTGATCGGGCTGACGCGGTCGCTGGCGCGCGAGGTGGCCTCGCGGAACATTACCGTGAACGCGGTGGCGCCGGGATTCATTGAAACCCCCATGACGGCCGTGCTGAGCGAAGAGGTGTCCAAGGCCATGCTGGCCACGGTTCCCCTAGGCAGGCGCGGCACGCCCAGGGATGTGGCCCAGGCGGTCAAGTTCCTGGCCTCGGACGCAGCGTCGTACATTACCGGCCACGTGCTGGATGTAAACGGCGGCATGTTCATGGGCGGGTAGCCGAGCCAGGTTTCTGACCGCTTGAAAAAGAACCCTCCCGTGCCCCATTCTTTCGCGCTTTTTGCGAAGGGGTGGGAAAGCACGCGCATTACACAGGCGCATTTTCGGACAACCCTTCAAGAGCTTCTCCGCCCCGCCGATAGACATTTCGGAGGGGCTCGCATGGCGGCGCACCTCGAAACACCCGTCAACGCCACGCCCGTCAGCGCCGGGCTGGAACCGGATCTGGCGATTGGCATGCGTTATGTGGCGCGCCAGCCCATCCTCGATCTGCGCGGCAAGGTGCACGGATACGAACTGTTGTTTCGCGACGGCCCGTGCGCGGTTTTTCGCGGCGACGGCGACGCGGCCACGCGCACCATGATCGACAACACGGTGCTTTTCGGGCTGGGAAGGCTCAGCGGCAACCTTCCGGTGTTTCTGAACTGTACCGAAGAGGCGCTTACGGGCCGATTGGTGCATGTGCTGCCCGCGGGAATGACGGTTCTTGAAATCCTTGAAACTCTCGACCCCTCACCGGCACTGATCAGTGCATGCCAGCACCTGAAAGCGTCCGGGTTCCGTCTGGCGCTGGATGATTTCACGTGGAAGCCCGGCATCGAGCCGCTGGTGGAGATTGCCGACTACATCAAGGTGGATTTTGCTATTTCGGATGAACAGGAGCGGCGCGAGCTGCTGCACCGGCTGAGCGGCCTGGCGGTAGCGCTCATCGCAGAGAAGGTGGAAACGCAGGAGCAGTACCTGCAGGCACGCGATGAGGGTTTCACGCTCATGCAGGGCTACTACTTCTGCCGGCCCGTGCTGATGAGAAATTACAAGGTTCCTGCCAACCGGCTGCAGCACATTGAAATCCTGCGCTTGCTGCAGGACGAAACCATGGACCTGCACGAGCTGGCGGCGCTGGTGAAGCGCGACACCTGCCTCACCTACCGCCTGCTGCGGCTGGTCAATTCGCCGGTGAGCGCCATGCGGCAGGAGGTGCAATCGGTGCAAGCAGCGCTGATCGCCGTGGGTGAAGAGACCTTTCGCCGCCTGGCAACGCTGGCCATCACCAGCGAGATGAACGCGGGCCAACCCATGGAATTGCTGCGCATGGCATTTGTGCGCGGGCGCTTTTGCGAACTGGCCTCAAGGCTTTGCAATCTGCACCCCACAGAGCAGTACCTGCTAGGGCTGCTGAGCCTTCTGCCTGCCATGCTGCGGGTGACCATGTGCAATCTGACGCCCTTGCTGCCGCTGCGCGAAGAGATCCGCCGCGCATTGGAGGGCGAGGAGCTGCCGGAGCGCGCCCTGCTTAGCTGGCTGGAGGGCCACGAGCGCGCCGATTGGTTGACCTGCGACATCGTGTTGGAAAAGCAAGGGCTGAACGCCGTCGATTTGCTGGTCTGCTACGAAGAAGCCTTGCAGTGGGCTGAAGCTGCGCTGCATTTTGCGTGAGATTCGCCGGCCGCGCCGCTCCCGCCGCATGCGCCAAAGCGCAACCGCAAAACGGTCCGGCCCCGCAAAGCAACCAAATTCCCCGTCTGTGCTAGTATCCCTCCGAGTCTGATTTGCACCAATCGGAGGGATGCTATGAACCAACCGGGTATTCCTGCGCCTGTTTACGTTTCGACAGTTCCACCACCACCGCCGGGGTCGCTCACCTTCGGCCAGATCCTGGACCGCATCTTCCACCTGATGCGCACGCACCTGAAGCTCTTTTTCGGCATTGCGAGCGTTCCCGCGGCCGCTGTCTTCCTGTTCACTGCGGCCGTGATGAGTTTCGTGGCGAAAATGACTTGGGCGCAAATAGCCGGCAATCCGGGCCCGCCGCCGATCTTTCCGCCGTATTTCATGGTGATCATGCTCATCGGGGAGCCGCTTCTGCTCCTCGTTTATGCGCTTTATCTGCCGGCCGCCATCCATGCCGCAGTTCAAGCCGATCTCGGGGTTACAGTCACTTTTCGCGAAGCCTATCGCGTGGCCTGGAGCCGCTTTGGCCGCTACCTGTGGCTGATGATTCTGTGGACCCTTTACCTGGTTGTGCCGATTGTCGTGGTCGCGGCAGCGATTGGCGTTCCCATTGCGTTGACGCACCTTGCCGGGGGGACTGCCTCGAGTTCCGGCTTCCCATTCTTCCTCATCCCAATCATCGTGCTTCTGTATCTGTGCGTCATCGTCTATTCCATCCTGATCATGCTGCGCTTCGCGCTCGCCTACCCGGCCAGTGTGGAGGAGAATCTGACGGCATGGGCGGCTCTCCGGCGCAGCGCCCAACTCACGCGCGGCGCTTGGGGGCGCATCTTCCTGGCGATTCTGGTGGTCTACGCAGCCGTGTACGCGGTGCAGATTGTGTGCATTCTCGTTCTTGGCCTGGTGGCATCGTTGGTCGCATTGGGAGCCATGCTGGCACATGTCACTGTGGGATCTCAAGCATTCTTCACCCTCGTTGGCCTTGGCGTGCTGGGCTACGTGCTGACCATTGTCGTCACCGCTTTGCTTGCCTACTCGGCCTTGACCACCGCAGTGGCCGTGCTTTACCACGACCAGCGTCTGCGCAAGGAGAGCGGTACGCCCGCTCCCGCGGCATAGATCCGGCGGCGAACAGGGAGACGGTTTAGCAAGAGGCAGCCCGATGCCATCAGCGTTGCGCCCCATGAACCTGGGCGAAATTCTCGATCGCACGTTTGCGATGTACCGCAAGAAGTTTTTGCTGTTCGTGGGAATCGCGGTACTGCCGGCGGCAAAGATGACGTTTGTAACCGCCGCAAACCAGATTTGGTGGAAGATTCGACCACCGGAATTAGCCCACTTGTTTGGCACGCTCAATATTGGCGTGTTTTTTTATATGCTTGTGTTTTTTCACGTGCGCACCATTTTTCAATACCTCTTTTACCCATTGATCACGCATTTGTGCTCTGCGGACCTTTTCGCAGAACCCGTGAGCTTCTCACTGTCTCTCCGGGCGGGGCTCCGGCGTTGGAAGACCTATCTTCGATTGGCGTGTCTTCAGATTGTCATCGCGTTGATCCTTGCGGAGGTCGTGTGCATTCTTCTCGTTGGCGGTGCCGCGGCGCTCGAGGAGGCTCTCAACATTGATACATCGCAATGGGGCAACGCATTCGCCCCAACCCTGTTGCTCTTCATACTGGCAGGGATTGCCGGTTACTTTTGGATCACCAGTTGCGTTGCCCTCAGTTGGCCCGCGTCAAAATGCGAGGACCTGGGCCCAAAACGGGCAATCCGCCGGAGCTTTTCGCTCTCGAAGCGAAGGCGCCGGGCGATCTTCCTGTCGCAATTCGTTCCTTCGGCCCTTTGGTGGACCTTTGTTTTTGCGCTCGGCGTATTCGCACGGCTGGTCTACGGCGGGTTGAGGGTGGAGGGAATTCCGTTCCGCGTCTATCTTCCGGTTTACATCGTAATACTCCTCTTCGGACGCGGCGTGATTGACGCATTGATTGGCCCCATTTTTCCGATAACATTGACGCTCTTTTACTACGACCAGCGCGTGCGCCAGGAGGGCTTCGACGTGGAAATGATGATGGAGGCGGCGGGGCTTGGAACTGGAGAACCCGGAGCGATTTGGAATCTCCATGGCGGAGGAGCGGAGTCCCAGGGAGCAGCGGATCCCGGATGGAGCCGGTTCGTGAAGTTTATCCGCAGCCAACGGGGTTTCGATTGAATCCACTGGGCCCGCAGCCACATCTGAGAAAATGATGGCAGTGAATCCACGGCTTCAATTTGACTTCATGCGAATCGCGCCCGCGCTCACCCTCCTGATCTTGGTGTCGATCGGAGCCGGGGCAGCGTTGGCGCAGGGGCAGAACCCAACCTCGGCGGCCAATCCCTTCTGGGGCAGCGTGACTGCGCAACCGCCGACAAACGAACCGCTCAAGTTGTCGCTGGACGACGCCGTTCAGCGGGGCCTGAAAAACAACCTGGGACTGAAGGAAGCCGAGAGCGGCGAAAAGGTGCTGCACGGCGAGAAGAACGAGGCGCTGCAGGAGTTTTTGCCCACCATCTGGCTCACCGGCGACACCGGCTACTATATGCACGACCTGGCGGCGCTTGGCTTCGGGCCAAAGGTGATTGCGGAGTTCACGCCGTTGTTTCCCGGCGGCAAGCTGCCAGCAGGGCTCACCAATATTACGCGCGACGACTTGACCGAGGGACAAATTCACTATAGCCAGATCCTGTTTTCCGGGCCAGTGATCCAGGGCTGGAAGGCGGCGGGCGCGGCAGAGCGATCGGCGTATTTCAATAAGATGTCGGCGCGCGGCGAGGTGGTGCAGCAAGTGGCGATCGCGTATCTGCGGGCCATTGCTGACCAATCCGAAGTGGACAACGCCAAGGCGCTGGTGGCCGAGGCGCAGTTGCTGCTGGATCACGTGCATGCGGCGCATGAGGCGGGCACCGCGGCCAATCTGGATGAGTTGCGCGCGCGCGTGCAGTTGGAGGCGCAGCAGCAGGCTCTGATTGCTGCCCAGAACCAGCAGGCCAAGGATTTGATTCTGCTGAAGCGCGAGATCGGCGTCGATCCCGCACAGGA
>Ga0181527_1002866_pt1 | contig 15724 bp, 8 predicted proteins | sample PEATcosm2014_Bin_30_FD_119762 | JGI IMG/M metagenome (GOLD analysis project Ga0181527, IMG submission 119762) | Peatland microbial communities from MTU Mesocosm Facility, Houghton, MI, USA - PEATcosm2014_Bin06_60_metaG | ecosystem: Environmental > Terrestrial > Soil > Wetlands > Peat | place...
GGCGTTTTACGAGTATCACGCGAGCCTGATGGAACCGTGGGACGGTCCGGCGGCGCTCACCTTCACCGACGGCCGCGTCATCGGCGCGACTCTGGATCGCAATGGCTTGCGCCCCGCGCGCTATGTGATAACCCGCGGCGGCATGGTCGTAATGGCGTCGGAAACGGGCGTGTTGCCGATCAAACCGCAGGACATCGTCAGAAAGGGACGGCTTCAGCCGGGCAAGATGTTCCTGGTCGATCTGGTCGAGGGGCGCATCGTCTCGGACAAAGAAATCAAACGCCGCCTTTCCAGCCGTCAGCCTTACGGCGAATGGCTGCGGGATAACCAGATCACTCTCGACCACCTGCCGGAACCTCCGCGCACCGTGGCGACGGATCACGACACCATTCTCTGCCGGCAGCGCGTCTTCGGCTACTCCGATGAAGACCTGAAGATGCTCATGTTGCCGATGGCGCGGGATGGCCAGGAACCCGTGGGTTCGATGGGCACGGATACGCCACTGGCGTGTTTGTCGGATCGTCCACAGAGTTTGTTCAATTACTTCCGGCAGTTGTTCGCGCAGGTCACCAATCCCCCTATCGATCCCATCCGGGAAGATATGGTGATGTCGCTCATTAGTTTCATCGGGTGCGAGAGCAACATCCTGGAAGAGACGCCGAAGCACTGCCATACGCTGGCCTTGCCGCATCCGATTCTCACCAATCGCGACCTCGAGAAACTGCGGCGGCTTTCGCAAGGGGATCTGCTAGCGACGACTCTGCCGACGCTGTTCCCGGTGCACAGGGGCGAAGAAGGATTACGGCAATCGCTCGACGGCCTTTGTCGTCGCGCCACGCTGGCCATCAAGTCTGGTTACAGCCTGATCGTCCTCTCCGACCGCGGAGTCGACGAGGAGTATGCTCCCATTCCATCCTTGCTGGCGCTGACCGCGGTCCACAATCACCTGGTCCGCGAGAAGCTGCGCACGCAGGTAGCGTTGATTATCGAGTCGGGCGAGCCGCGCGAGGTCATGCACTTTGCGCTGCTGATCGGCTACGGCGCAAGCGCCGTGAACCCCTACCTGGCCATAGAAACCCTGGAGGATATGGAGCTGCGGCGCGATTTGCCCGAGGGCATGAACGCCGATACCGCGCTGCACAATTACGTCAAGGCCATCAACAAGGGCCTGCTCAAGACCGGCTCCAAGATGGGGATCTCCACTCTGCAGAGCTATCGCGGCGCGCAGGTGTTTGAAGCCATCGGGCTCAACCGCGGGCTCATCGCTAAATACTTCACCGGAACCGCCTCGCGGCTGGAAGGGGTTGGGCTGGAGGTGCTGGCGCGCGAAGCCCGGATGAAGCACGAACACGCTTTTCGCCCGGTCGGCAGCTTCGAGCCGGAGCTGAGAGTCGGCGGCAGCTATCAGTATCGCGTCGACGGCGAACACCACATCCTCAATCCGCTGACCATCTCCAAGCTGCAACATGCGGTTCGAGAAGGAAACCCCAAGACGTTCAAGGAGTACACGGACCTCATCGACGATCAAAGCCGCCAGCTCTGTACCTTGCGCGGACTGATCGGCATCAGGAAGAGCGAGGACCCGGTTCCGCTGGAAGAGGTGGAACCAGCCAGCGAGATCGTGAAGCGCTTCACCACGGGTGCGATGTCGTTTGGCTCCATCAGCAAAGAAGCTCACGAAACCCTCGCCATCGCCATGAACCGCATCGGCGGAAAGTCCAACACCGGCGAAGGCGGCGAAGAAGAGGGCCGCTTCCAGCCCGATGCGAATGGAGATTGCCGGCGCAGCGCTATTAAGCAGGTGGCCTCCGGGCGCTTCGGCGTAACCGTGCACTACCTGGTTAACGCCGACGAGCTGCAGATCAAAATGGCGCAAGGCGCCAAGCCCGGCGAGGGCGGGCAATTGCCCGGACACAAGGTGAACGACGAGATCGCTCGGGTGCGGCACTCGATTCCCGGCGTCGGCTTGATTTCCCCGCCGCCTCACCATGACATTTACTCGATTGAGGACCTTGCGCAGCTCATTTACGACCTGAAAAACGCCAATCCGCGGGCACGGGTCTCCGTGAAACTGGTGGCCGAAGTCGGAGTTGGAACCGTCGCTGCCGGCGTGGCCAAGGCGCATGCGGATGTCGTGCTCATCAGCGGAGACAACGGTGGAACGGGTGCGTCGCCGCTCAGCTCGATCAAGCATGCAGGCATCCCGTGGGAGCTTGGACTGGCTGAAACTCAGCAGGTGCTGGTCATGAATGACCTGCGTGGCCGCATCCGGGTGCAAACCGACGGGAAGCTCCAGACGGGCCGCGATGTCACGATCGCCGCCTTGCTTGGAGCCGAAGAATACGGTTTCGCCACCGCGCCGCTGATCACGATGGGTTGCGTCATGATGCGCAAGTGCCATTTGAATACCTGTCCCGTGGGGATTGCGACTCAGGACCCGAAGCTGCGCGCCAAATTCCGCGGACAGCCCGAGAACGTGATCAACTTTTTCTTCTTCATCGCCGAGCAGGTGCGCGAGTATATGGCCCAGCTCGGGTTCCGGACCGTGGACGAGATGATCGGCAGGGTCGATATGCTGGAGATGAAACCGGCTCTGGGGCATTGGAAGGCCCGGGGCTTGGACTTTTCGAGCATTTTCTACGATCCGCCGACGCGGTCGAACGTGGTGCGGCGTTGCGTGCAGGCGCAGGATCATGGATTGGAGAAGGCTCTCGATCACAAGCTGATCGAGTGCGTGCGGCCGGCTCTGGAGACGCTCACGCCGATCCAGGTGAAGCTTCCGATCCGTAACGTGGACCGGACGGTAGGCGCTATGTTGAGTGGCGAAATTGCGCGCCGTTATGGTTCCAAGGGGCTGCCCGACGACACCATCTCATGCGAGTTTACCGGCTCGGCCGGCCAGAGCTTCGGCGCCTTTCTTGCCAAGGGAGTGACGCTCACGCTGGAAGGCGATGCCAACGATTACGTTGGCAAGGGGCTCTCCGGGGGCAAACTGGTGGTTTATCCGCCGCGCAACTCCACCTTCGCGCCGGAGCAGAACATCGTGATTGGAAACGTGGCCCTTTACGGCGCCACGAGCGGGGAAGCGTACTTCAACGGGGTTGCCGGCGAACGCTTCGCCGTGCGCAATTCCGGTGCGATGGCCGTCGTCGAGGGCGTGGGAGATCACGGCTGCGAATACATGACCAACGGAATAGTATTCGTTCTCGGCAAGTGCGGGCGCAACTTCGCGGCCGGCATGTCGGGAGGGTTGGCTTACGTTTTCGATGAAGACGGCGACTTCGAGCAGGAACGCTGCAATCTGGGGGGCGTCGATCTGGAACCGGTGATCGACGAGCGCGATATAGAGCTGCTGCGCAATGCCATCGACCGTCATCTGATCGCAACCGAAAGCCCGCGGGCACAATGGATTCTCGAGCATTGGGCGGACACCTTGCCGCAATTCATCAAGATATTCCCGCACGAATATAAGCGGGTGCTCGGTGTTCCGCGTGTGGAGCGCATGCAGAAAATGCAGACTACCGTAATGTACTCGGACGAGAAGCAGGTTAAGCATGGGTAAAGTTAACGGTTTCATTGAATATGGGCGCGAACTGCCCCAGCGCCGTCCAGTGCAGCAGCGCATCAACGATTGGTTCGAGATTTATACGGAGTTTCCGGAAGAGAAGCTTCGCCAGCAGGGTGCGCGCTGCATGGACTGTGGCGTGCCGTTTTGTCACACCGGTTGCCCGCTGAACAACATCATTCCCGACTGGAATGACATGGTGTACCACGGCCGCTGGAAGGCGGCGGTGCGCCAGTTGCACTCGACGAACAATTTCCCGGAGTTCACCGGCAGGCTTTGTCCGGCTCCATGCGAAACGGCCTGCGTTCTCGGCATCAACGAGCCTCCAGTCACGATCAGGCAAATTGAAAAGGCAATTGTCGAACGCGGCTTCGAGGAGGGTTGGATCGTCCCTGAGCCGCCGCCGAGGGAATCCGGCAAACGTGTCTGCGTGATCGGCTCCGGGCCTGCCGGATTGGCAGCCGCTCAACAGTTGCGGCGCGCGGGACATGGGGTGACGGTTTTTGAAAAGGCCGACCGCATCGGCGGCTTGCTGCGCTACGGCATTCCGCACTTCAAAATGGAGAAGCACCTCATCGACCGGCGGTTGGATCAGATGACGAAAGAGGGCGTCGAGTTCGTAACCAACGCTCACATCGGCAAAGACATCCTCATCCAAAGCTTGCGCAAGGAGTACGACGTGGCGGTGCTGGCCGGCGGCGCCGAACAGCCTCGCGATCTGCCGATTCCCGGGCGGGAACTCAAGGGCATTCATTATGCGATTGATTTTCTGATCCCGCAAAACCGGCGCTGCGATGGTTTGCCTCTCACCGAGGCCCAGGATATAACGGCCTGCGGCAAGCGCGTCGTGGTGATCGGCGGAGGCGACACCGGCGCCGATTGCGTCGGCACCGCGCATCGTCAGAAGGCGCTTTCCGTGTTGCAACTGGAGTTGCTTCCCAAACCGCCCGATTCGCGCTCGCCGAGTACTCCCTGGCCGCTGTGGCCTTTGCAGTTGCGCACGGAGAGCTCTCATGAGGAAGGCGGGGTTCGCGACTGGGGAATCGCAACCACGAAATTCACGGGCGACGAGTACGGGAATGTGAAGCTTATGCATGTCGTGCGGGTGGGGCCACCGCCCAAGTTCGAACCGCTGCCCGGAACCGAGTTTACGATCGAGGCGGATCTTGTCCTGTTGGCAATGGGATTCACGGGGCCTGTGCGCAATGGAATGCTCGATCAACTGGGTGTGGTCCTGGACTCCCGCGGCAATGTGGCCACGGACGCCAATGGCATGTCATCGGTTCCATGCGTTTTCGCCGCAGGCGACATGCGAAGAGGACAGTCGCTGATCGTTTGGGCCATCGCCGAGGGCCGGGCGGCAGCAAAGGGCGTGGACGCATTCCTCAAGGCGGAGATCGAACGCATGAAAGGCGTGATCGAGCCCGTGAGCGAGCCTCAATAGAGCAGTCTTACGGTTGATGTACCAGCACTAGCAACGCCGGGCCAGACGCCCGGCTCCCTCACTTGGGTATACCTTCCGCGAATCCGGTCTAGCCGGTGATAAAACGATCACAGCCTGTGCACACGGCGCGGAAGTGATTCACCGCGGTTCCGGAGACCGCAGCCATCCCTTTCGCCAAAGTGCTAACGCGCCTGGCGAAGTGTCTTGCTCACGACCTCGCCAACTGGCTTGCTTTTCGCGTGGTCGTCGTAATGGCCTTGATGAGCGTGGCGCGTATATTGCCTTCCTCCAGCTCCAGGATGCCATCAATCGTGCAGCCTCCCGGAGTGGTCACTTCATCCTTCAGCACGGCGGGATGCTCGCCCGTACTCAACACCATCGAGGCTGCGCCGAGCGCGGCATGCGCCGCGAAATTGGTTGCCACCTCGCGCGGCAGCCCGACGCGGACACCACCTTCGGCAAGCGCCTCAAGCACGATGTAGATGAATGCCGGGCCGCTGGCGGAGAGGCCGGTCACGGCGTCCATGTGGATTTCGTCCACTTCGGCGGTTTTTCCCATGAGCGAGAAGATGGTCTCCGCAATCGCCATGTGCGACTCCTGGCAGCATTTCCCGGCGCACAGCGCCGTCATGCCGCGGGCGATCCGGCAGGCCGTGTTAGGCATTGCGCGAATGACAGGCACGCCAGGATCGAGCACGGCTTCAATGCCGTCGGTGGTGACGCCGGTTGCAATCGAGATCACCAGCACGTTGGGAGACAGCACTTGGCGAATAGCTTCCACCACCTTCGAGACGCCTGAAGGCTTGACGCATATGATCACGACATCGGCATTGCGCGCCGCTTCGAGATTCGACGTACCGACGCTGATCTGCAAGCTCTCACGCAGCTCCTGTGCGCGCTCGTTGTGTTTCACCGAGCCTCGCAAATGACTGCGTTCCACGACGCCGCTGTCCAACAGCGAGCGCAGAATCAGGCTTCCCATCTTGCCAGCGCCGAGCACCGCGATAGTCTTATCGCGCAATTGGCTGGAGTTTTCGGTGGACGCAAGCTGACTCAATCTCGTTCTCCTTCGTGCGCCAGGTCCACGATCCGCCGGATCATCGGCGGGTTTCCCCGGGCGTCTTTGCAGGCCTGACCGCAAATCCGGTGCGACGGCGATCGTGGCATGGGAATCGTTGGCTTGAACCCTGCTGGTGAATACCTATTCTAATGCCAAACGGGAGCGTGTGCGCAGGTCATTGTTGGCCGGCGGGCAGCCGCCATGGCCGGCAACGACGCGCACTGAGCGCAGCAAATGAAATCGCCATCCAGGCATGGCCCGCGATGGCGATTGTGAGTACAAACGTGTGCCGAACAAGCGGCGTTCAGGTTTTGCCGGCGTCAGAAGAGCCCGAAGACGGAAAGTTTACCTTTCGAACCTACATACACCTTGCCATTGATCACGGTTGGAACCGTCCACTTCATTGTCCCTACAGACGAACTCCGGTACAGTTCTTTCGAAAGATTGGTGGCATCGTAAGCATGCAAACTGTAGGACGTGTAATCGAGCGCCCAGACAACACCGTCGCTAGAGCCATTGGCGGAAACGACCGGCTGCCCTCCCGGGAAAGAATAGTTGTAGGGGCCTTTGGAGCTGGGAGTTGTCGCCAGTTTCCCGGTGGAGGAATTCAGTTGGAACATCTTCATCACGTCAGCGTTCCCCACGAAGTACAGATTACCGTCCCAATAGGCGGGCGTTGAGAAGCAGTGGTCACTGGTGTGAGTCCCGCTGCCGCCACCGACCACGTTGGGGAGCGACTGGATAATCTGACTGTCGGAGCCCGGGTGGAGGTGGCCCATGTTGTCGCGATTTACCACATAGATCGGTGCCGGTTTCCCGCAGCCAATCAGTTCGTGCGGAAATTGGCTCGAAGCTCCGTCGGGAACAACCAGGATGCCTCCCGAGCCCAGGTCCCAATCATTGGTAGACATGCTTGCTTCATTGTAGGGAGTCCAGAAATCCTGGAGCGTCACGGTTGGGTCGAACTTTACCCAGCTCATGGCAAACCGCGACGTGCCATCCCAGTTGCCGTTTCCGGTCGCGGCGTAAATGTTCCCCTCGGAATCTCCGGCGATACCGCCGCCGCCGCCCCAAATGCCGCCCTTGCCATCGTTGGTCGGCGTCGAGCACCAGATACCCACTCGCGCAAAGGTGGTTGCGTTGTAGCCGAAGAGCCAGCCATGCCAGGAAATATTCACGCCAGGACGATCGCCATCGCCGGGGCCAAAGGCGAGATACACGTTGCCGTTCGACAACAAAAGAGCCGGCCGGTTCAATTGCGCTTGGGAAGAGAAAGTGGTTCCTTGGTATGTTCCGGAGACAACAACCGGACTGTTGGGTACTTCGCTGCCGGTGGTTACATCCAGGCCGTGCAGGCGCGTAATGTAGTTGCCGCCCTCCAGCGTTTGCGCAACCACATAAAGCACGCCATTGTTAACGCCTGTACTGATGTCGATGACCGGCGTTCCGGTGATACCCACTTCCGTAGCGATCGTGCTCTGCACCTTGGCTGCCGGCACGGATGAGCCGCCATTCATAATTAGCGACTTCTGCCACAGTGGCTGACCCGCCGCATCGGCGTCGAAGGCGTACACCGTGTCGTGCTCAGTCGCGACATAGACGGCGTTATGCGTGCCGCCATTGATAGTCACGTTCGACAGGTACAGTGGTTGCGCATATAACTGGCCATCCACTGTATCGGTAAACTTCAAGCCGAAGCTCTGCGAGTTCACATTCGAAGGGGTCAACGTCGTTTCGTTCGGGTTCAATCCGGTGCGTCCGTTGTCGTATTTCCACGTGGTGTAGTTGAGTTTGCTCGGAGGCGGCTGCGCTGTAATCGTATCAACTGCCTGCGCGTTGGCTCCGCCCGCATCGGTCGCGGTGATGGTGCAGGTTCCCGGGCTCCCTGGAACCGTACTGGGAGCGGTAAAGACGCACGACGTTGCGCCAGTGCACGTGGAGGGGACGCTTCCGCAAGTGGCCGACCAGTTTGTGATCGGCGCATTGGCAGTGAATTGCTGCGTCCGGTTCACGCTCGTAGTCGCGGATGACGGAGTGAGCTTCAGCGGACCAATCGTAGCCGTCGTGGTGGTCGACAATGCGGCGGGACTGGTCTCGGTGGCGGTGATGATTGCTTGTGTTCCGGTTGAATTGGCGGTGAAGACGCACGATGTGTTCGTACACGGGGTCAGGAAACTTCCGTCGCCCGTCACTCCCCAGGTAACCGCCGCATTCGCGGTGAAGTTCTGGTTCTGGCCTTCCGCCACGCTGGGGTTACTTGGCGTTATGGCCAGAGGGACTACCGATATCTTTGCCGTGCCGCCTGCTCCGGAGCCGTCGGTCGCCGTAGCGGTCACGGTCCCGTTTCCGGTCGTATTTGCCGCGGTGAAGGTGTTGCCGTTGAACGAGCCAAGGCTCGTAGGGCTCACCGAATAACCCACTGGAACAGCAGCAGGACTCGATGTGAATGGTTGAGTCTCACCGGCTACCACGGTTGTCGAGGTCGGGTTCAAGAGCAAAGACGTGATCGTGATGTTCGCCGATCCGCTGGCGCCCGAACCATCGGTTGCGGTCGCCGTAAGCGTTTCCGCTCCAGCCGTAGCGCCGGCCGTAAATACGCACGAGGTAGTGGCGGTGCTGCAAGATGCAGGGATACCGCCATCTCCCCCCGACGCGACCCAGGTGGCGGGGACGTTCGAGGTGAAGGTGAATTGGGTTCCTTCCAGCATTGTCTGTGATGACGGGGTCACGTTCACGATCGTCGGAGGGGTGGAAGAAACCGTGATCGTTTCGTGGACGGTGTTGGTTGTATTGCTGCTGGCATCATGCGCCTGCAGCGACAAGGTATGCGACCCTACGGCGAGCGACGTGACCGTGTAATTGAAGGCGCTTCCGTTGTGTTCGGAGATGATTGCGACCCCATCGATCCAAAGCTTGGTATAGGTAACGGTGGCGCTGTAAGTAAAGTCCACGACGAACGGAACGCTTACGGTGGATCCGTTCGCCGGCGAAATCACCGTAATCACCCCTTGAGCCAATGCGGATATGGGGACACAAAACGTTGTCCCCAAAATCAACAGCCCTAAAATCAGTTGCCGTTTGCAGACGCTTCGAACCCCGGTCATAGTACCCCTCGCCAGAGCCGTTGCACTTCAGCAGCCACTTTGGACAAAGCTGTTGTTAAGAGCTGATGACCCAAGTAGAACTTGAGAGTTGGCGTGGAACTCGGCTTGTCAGGCTGGAAAAGCAGAGCTGCTGGCTAAAAAGCAGAGTTGTTGGCTGATGAACAAGAGTTCATATTTGGCGTATCCGACTGCCAGTTTATGCACCTGGCTAATCAAGAGCTTAAGCACTTAACCTGGGTTACGGCGCTTCAGGCAGAGCAGAGCGAGCCCCGCAAAATTTGACTTCAGACTTGCCATGCTCATACGTATTGGCGGTATCGAAGAAATTGATTCCGGCGTCGATACAGCGATCAACCATGGCGTTAGCTGCCAACTGGTTGGTCTGCCTGCCGAAGGTCATAGAGCCGAAACAGAGGCGCGATACTCGAAGATCAGTATGCCGAAGTTCACGGTAGTCCATGTGAGCAACTTACCTTAAGAGTAGCAATTTGCGCGGTTTTAGCGTCCGGGGTATCGAGCGCATAAACAACTTTGATAGCTCCAATAAAGACTTTTGATTTCCGTTGCAGCAGCATACCCGGTATTAAGTAAAGAACAAGCTACCGCCCTATCAGGGAGAGTCCTTTTGTTCCTTCAGAGCCTGAAATCAACCATCCGCATTCGAAATGTTCGCGAATGGAGCCTCCTCCTTTGTGTCGTTTTGATCGGCTGCGCGCTCTGCGCCCAGACGGTCCCCGCGACGCAATCCGTCGTAACACCTGAGCGGATCGCCGAGTTGGAGCAGAAGATCGCCGATGCTCACGGTGCCGCGGACAATGGCTGGATGCTGGTTTGTGCCGCGCTGGTCCTGATGATGACTGGTCCCGGCCTGGCTTTGTTCTATGGCGGGTTGGTTCGCAAGAAGAATGTTCTGGCCACCATGATGCAGAGCTTCGCCATGATGGCCGTTATCACCGTTCTTTGGGGGCTGGTTGGCTACAGCCTGTGTTTCAGCTCGGGAAACAGCTTCATCGGCAGTTTGCATCACGCGTTCCTGCACGGGGTCGGGGCGCAACCCGATCCCGACTATGCGGCCACCATTCCGTTGCAGACGTACATGATTTACCAGTTGATGTTCGCCATCATTACTCCCGCGCTCATCACTGGCGCTTTCGCCGAGAGGATGAAGTTCAGCGCCATGATGCTGTTCCTGGTCTTGTGGTCGATCATCGTCTATGCGCCAATGGCGCACATGGTCTGGGGCAAGGGCGGCCTGCTGAACGCTTCCCTAGGCGGACTCTTCCCGACTCTAGACTTTGCCGGCGGAACGGTCGTGCATATAACATCCGGTGTTTCGGCGCTGGTTACGGCCTTGTATCTGGGCAAGCGTGTGGGTTATCCGCAGGAGCCCATGCCTCCGCACAGCGTAGTGCTCAGCCTGATCGGCGCTTGCATGCTGTGGGTCGGCTGGTTTGGCTTTAATGCCGGCAGTGCGCTGGCCGCGGGCAGCCTCGCCACCAGTGCTTTCGTCGCCACTCATTTTGCCGCGGCAGCGGCCACGGTCGGTTGGGGAGCAACCGAATGGATGGTCATGGGAAGGCCGAGCGCACTGGGCGCAATCAGCGGAGCGGTCGCCGGCCTGGTTGCAATCACTCCGGCGGCCGGTTTCGTCAGTCCCATGCCAGCGTTGCTGATCGGACTTCTTGCCGGCGTAGTCTGCTTCGCGATGGTCACCAAGGTGAAGTCCATCTTCGGTTACGACGACAGTCTTGACGCATTCGGGGTTCACGGGGTGGGGGGCACGCTTGGTGCGCTGCTGACAGGCGTCTTTGCCAGCAAGCTCATCAACCCGATTTTCAAGGATGCCCAGGGCAACGTACTTGGCTCCGGTTGGATCGACGGTAATTTCCATCAGTTGTTCAACCAGTTGATCGGCGTCGCAATTGCCTGGACGATCGCCGCGGTGGGAACGATAGCGATTTTGAAGTTCGTCGACGCCGTCATCGGGTTGCGCGTGCCTGCGGAAGACGAGATCGAGGGTCTGGACGTCACGCAGCACGGTGAAGAGGGTTACTACTGGGAAGCTTCCGGAAATAATTTATGATTGAGTCTGGACGCACTCGCGTACTCACGGGAGAACGATGACTAAACTGGAAGCGATCATTCAACCCTCTAAGCTCGATGCCGTGAAGAGCGCACTTTTGGAAATCGGAATCGACGGTCTGACCGTCCTGGAAGCGCGCGGCCACGGCCGCCAGAAGGGCCACACCGAGTTTTATCGCGGGCGGGAATATACCGTCGACCTTCTGCCAAAAATCAAACTGGAAATCGTGCTTCGCGATGAGGTCGTGGAGCAGGCTGTCAACGCCGTCATCAAAGCGGCCCAGACAGGCAAAATCGGTGACGGCAAGATTTTCCTCACTCGCGTCGACGAGACCATTCGCATTCGTAACGAGGAGCGCGGCAACAACGCGCTGTAGCGTAGCCCAAGAGGTGCATTGATGGCCGCGGGCGGCCTGGCTCAGACCCTGCGAACTCTTTACGATGCTGAGACGGAGCGTATTCGTCTCGACTTCGCGGCGGCCCATGATGGACGATTGGCGATTCGGCGCCGCACCGCGGTGGTTGACTCCCTGGCTTTGCGTCTGTGGCAAGAGTATGTATCTCCCGAGCAGGCGGCGCCGGCGGGCCTTGCGCTGATTGCCATCGGCGGCTACGGGCGCGGTTCACTGTATCCGCATTCGGATATCGACCTGCTGTTCCTGTTCGAGAAAACGCTTCCCGGCCCGGAACAGAAGGATGTCATCCGCCAACTCTGCCAGGATATGTGGGACATACGGCTGAAACTTAGCCCGACCACCCGCACCCTGGAAGAGTGTGACCTCCTTCATCGCGATAATCTTGAATTCAACATTTCTCTTCTTGACTGTCGTTTCCTGGCGGGCGATTTCGAGCTATTCCGCCGGCTGCGGGAGCAGGTTCTGCCAAAGCTCATCTTGCGCGAGTGGCAGGACTTGGTGCGCGGGCTTTCGGAGGTGAATGAAGAACGCCGGCGCAAGATGGGCAATACCATCTTCCACCTTGAGCCGAACGTGAAGGATACGCCCGGCGGGCTGCGCGACTATCATCTTGCTTGCTGGCTTTCGCTGCTCAACGGCTTTTCGCGGAGCCACGGATGGATCCATCCCGAAGACGGATTTCCGGCTAACCTGCGCGGCTACACGGAGCAGGCGATCGATTTTCTCAGCGCCGTGCGTTGCTTTCTGCACTATCGCGCGGGACGAGACGACAACAGGCTTTCCTGGGAGGCGCAAGATGCCGCGGCCCAGGATCGCATAGGCTTTCCGGATGCCCCGGACACGGCCACATGGATGCGCCGCTACTTCCGTCATGCCCGCAACATCAATCGCCTGGCATCGATCATGCTCGACGACGTAGTTCCGGCGCGCTCTTCGATTTACCAGCAGTTTCAAAGTTGGCGGTCACGGCTTTCCAACCCCGATTTCGCCGCCGTGAACGGACGCATTTATCTTCAGCAGCCCTCTTCGGTTACCGATCAAGATGTTTTTCTGCGGGTCTTTGAGTTCGTTGCGCAGCACGGATTCAAACTCTCCGGCAGCACTGAGGAGCGTCTCGAGCAGGCGTTCCCTGCGGTTTCCAGCGGGCCATTGGCGGGTGCTTCACGGTGGCAGGCGTTGCGTACGGTTTTGACTCGCCCGTATGCCGGCTTGGCCCTGCGCTCCATGCAGGAACTCGGCGTGCTCGGCATGCTCGTTCCCGAATTCCGCGCGCTCGATTCGCTTGTTGTGCGCGACTACTATCATCGTTACACGGTCGACGAGCATACCTTTCTGACCATTGATACGCTTCATCGTTTGCGCAAGGACAGCGACCAGGAGCGTCATTTTGCCGAGCTGCTTGGCGAAATCGAGCGCCCTGACCTGCTGTACCTGGCAATGCTGCTCCATGATGTGGGCAAAGCCGGCAGCTCTGAATCGCATGTGGATGACAGCCTGAAAGCCGCCAGTCGCATCTGCGCGGACTTGCACCTTCTGCCGGACGGACGTGAAACCGTCTGTTTCCTGATCGCTTACCACCTCGATATGTCCGCGGCGATGCGCCGCGATATCTTTGACCCGGCTACGCTGAAAAATTTAGCGCGCGCCGTCGGCTCGCCCGAGCGGCTCAAGATGCTCTGCTTGCTGACTTACGCCGACATCAGCGCGGTTAATCCTGACGCCATGACCGCATGGAAGGCGGAAAATCTCTGGCAGCTTTACGTTGCCACCACCAATTATCTCGATCGCAGCGTCGATGACGAACGTGTCCACGCCGATATCCGGGACGAGCAACTTGCAAGTATCCGCCTCATAGCTCCGCGCCTTGGGACGAGGCGTCTGCGTGAGTTTCTGGACGGCCTGCCGCGCCGCTATCTGCGCCTGCACAGCCCGGAAGACATCATCACCCACGTGGAACTTGCCGCCAAGCTGCGCTCCGAACCCGTGCAGACCATCCTGAGGCGCAGTCGAGATACGTTCGAGATGACGGTCGTCACCAACGATCAGCCGGCGCTCTTCGCCAAGCTGGCCGGAATTCTGGCCGCTTGGGGGATGAACATCGTGAAGGCGGATGCCTTCTCCAACGCTGCCGGCGTGGTAGTCGACACGTTTCTCTTCACCGATCGATTTCACACGCTGGAGCTGAACCTTCAGGAGTGGGACCGATTTCGGCGCAGCTTTGTCGATGTGCTCACGGGTGAGCGCAGCCTGGAGGCCCTGGGGAGCGGACGCAAGCACTCCGACGGCAGGATGCCCAAAGTGCGCATCGAGCCACGGGTTCAGGTTGATGAGACCTCCGCGCTTCATAGCACACTCATCGAGGTCATCGCGCAGGACCGGCCCGGACTGCTTTATCGCATCGCCTCTATCCTGGCGGAGAACGGCTGCAACATTGAAGTGGCGCTGATTGATACCGAAGGCGAGATGGCCATCGACGTCTTTTATCTGACCGTCGGGAGAAAGAAGCTGCCCGTCGAAGTCATTGGCAAGCTCCGCGGTTCGCTGATCGAAGAGCTGCAATCACTTGCCTGAATAATTTCCGGCTGCAACGTCCCCAGTAGGGAATCCGGCTACTCACGAAAACAACACCGTCCAGTTCTCCATGCCAACCGGCTGCATCCAATACTTCTTGTGCGTGCTCGCTTTGGCCGCGCTGGGTGCCGGCGCAGGCGCGCGAACCACGCGCGAACCAGAGGGTACACATGGGGCTCTCAGCCAAGTCCATAACTGAAGAAGAATCCGGTTCGTTGGCCTTCCGCTACGAACAAGTGCGGCAGACAACCATTTCCTTGTGCGCTCCGCTCAGCGCGGAAGACATGCAGTTGCAACCGATGGCGGACGCCAGCCCCGCAAAGTGGCACTTGGCGCATACGACGTGGTTCTTTGAAACCTTCATTCTATCCGGCCTTCCGAACTATAGCGTCTTCCACCCCGAGTTTACCTTTCTCTTCAACTCCTATTACAAGCAGTTGGGCGGCCATCCGTTGAGGGCGCGGCGCGGGCTGATGTCCCGGCCAAGCTTGGACGAGGTTCGGGCCTATCGCGAGCATGTGGATCGCGCCATGCGAACGCTGCTTGACCACGAACCGGAGCGCGACATTCTGGCCAGAGTCGAACTGGGCTTGAATCACGAGCAGCAGCACCAGGAGTTGATCGTCACGGACGTGAAATACGCCTTGTGGTCGCAGCCGTTGCGTCCGGCCTATGCACAGCAGCGAATCAAGCTGGCATCTCGTTTCGAACCCGTGGCATGGGTCGGTGTGGATGAAGGTGTTTACGAGGTCGGTTACCGCGGCGATCAGTTTGCATTCGACAACGAACTGCCCCGGCACAAAGTCTACCTGGCCCCCTTCAAACTGGCGGCGCGCCTGGTGAGCAATGCAGAGTACCTCGAGTTCATCAACGACCGCGGATACTCGCGCCCGGAGCTGTGGCTTTCCGACGGTTGGGACATCGTGCAAGCGGAAAAATGGCAAGCCCCGTTGTATTGGGAGGAGCATTTCGGAAGCTGGCACGTCTTTACCATGGCTGGAATGCAGGAGACGGATTCACACGAGCCGGTGTGCCACGTCAGCTATTACGAGGCTGATGCCTTCGCGCGTTGGGCGGGCGCACGCCTCTGCCGCGAGGAAGAGTGGGAGATCGTGGCGGCGGGAGTGCCACTTTCGGGAAACCTGCTGGAATCGCGGCAACTCCATCCCGTGGCCGGGGAGCAGGGAAGTTCCGGTCCGCGCCAGATGTTTGGCGACGTCTGGGAGTGGACCGCGAGTGCTTATTTGGCGTACCCTGGCTTCCAACCGGCATCCGGCGCGTTAGGCGAATACAACGGCAAGTTCATGTGCAACCAGTTCGTGTTGCGCGGCGGTTCGTGCGCTACTCCGCATTCGCATCTTCGCGCCAGCTATCGAAACTTCTTCCCTCCCGGCGCGCGCTGGCAGTTTTCCGGCATTCGATTGGCACAAGACGGCAACTAAAGCACAATGGCGACCAGCAGAGAGCTCTCAGCAATTCCAA
>Ga0181527_1002867_pt1 | contig 15724 bp, 14 predicted proteins | sample PEATcosm2014_Bin_30_FD_119762 | JGI IMG/M metagenome (GOLD analysis project Ga0181527, IMG submission 119762) | Peatland microbial communities from MTU Mesocosm Facility, Houghton, MI, USA - PEATcosm2014_Bin06_60_metaG | ecosystem: Environmental > Terrestrial > Soil > Wetlands > Peat | place...
CGGCGAATAGGCGCCCATGCCGCCCGTATTCGGGCCGACATCCCCGTCGCCGATGCGCTTGTGGTCCTGCGCCGCTTCCAGCAGCACGATCGTCCGGCCGTCGCTGATCGCCAGGATGGAAGCCTCCTGGCCGCGGAGGCATTCCTCGATGACGATCTGGTCTCCCGCCTTGCCGAAAACCTTCCGCTCCATGATGTCGCGGATCGCCTCGTGCGCCTCGCCGGCGCTGCCGCAGACGATGACCCCCTTGCCCTTTGCCAGGCCGTCGGCCTTGACGACGAGCGGCGCGGCGACATTGGCGACGTAGTCGTGCGCGTCGTGCGCGTCCTGGAAGATGTGGAACGCCGCCGTCGGGATGCCGTGCTTCTGCATAATGCGCTTGGCGAAGACCTTGCTGCTCTCCAGTTCGGCCGCCGCGCGCGTCGGGCCGAAAACCTTGAACCCTTTCGGCGTCAGTTCATCAGCGATGCCCATCGAGAGGGGGTCCTCGGGTCCGACGACGGTGAGGTCCACGCCCTTTTCGCGCACGAACTGCACAATGCCGACGAGGTCGTCCGCGCGGAGCGGGACGCATTCGGCATGCCGCGCGATTCCGGGGTTGCCGGGCGCGCAATAGACTTTCTCCACCAGCGGCGACTGCGCGATTTTCCAGACGAGCGCGTGCTCGCGACCGCCGCCGCCGACGACGAGGATTTTCATGAAATTCTCCGGCCGTTCCGCGCGGCGAACCAACGCGCCGGTATTGTAGCCCCAGCCCGGTGCAGGCGCAAGCGGAGGATCGAAGGCGGAGGACCGGCGCGCCGGCTCGCCGAAAACGGCGGAATCCAGCCGCTCCTTGACAGATTTTCGATTCGGTGATAGAATGCCTGTCTCAATCGTCGTTGGAGCGCAGGGTCAAGTAATCGCAATGTTGATGTGGCTTCGCGGTTGCGCGGAAGCCAGAGGAATAGCAAGAAACGGCGCATTTTTTGCTCTCGTGGGCGGATGTCGGCTTCGTCGCGGGAGAGGCGCGGGTGCGCGTCGCATCGGGCCCTGCCGCGCGGAGCGCAGTTCAAGGTGGGGATGCGCCCACCTTTTTTGTCGCGAAGGTCGAACTGGAGTCGGACCCTCTTGTTCCGGCAGTAAGGCTAGGGCGGATGATGAACCCGAGCGAACTCCTGCGCCTGGTGGACAGCCTCCACCGCGAAAAGGACATTGACAGCGAGTCAGTGTTCAAGGGGATCGAGTCTGCGCTGCTCTCCGCGGCCCGGAAGCACCTCGGCGCCTCGGACAACCTCGTCGTGACCATTGACCGGCAGACCGGCGAGATCAGCGCGAATGACGGCGACCGCGAGATTGATCCGTCGGACCTCGGCCGCATCGCCGCGCAGACCGCCAAGCAGGTGATGATCCAGAAGATCCGCGAGGCGGAGCGCGATGCGATCTCCCACGATTTCTCCGACCGCGTCCACACCGTCGTCGGCGGCACCGTCCAGCGGTTCGAGGGACCGAACATCGTCGTCAACCTCGCCAAGACCGAGGGCTTTCTGCCGCGCTCGGAGCAGATTTTCAGCGAGACCTACCACGTCGGCGAGCGGCTGCGCGCGCTGGTGCTCGAAGTCCGGGCCGTCGGCACCCGCGTGCGCGTCGTCCTGAGCCGCAGCCATCCGGAATTCGTCCGGCGGCTCTTCGAGCTCGAAGTGCCCGAAGTCGGCGAGGGTCTCGTCGAGATCAAGGGTATCGCCCGCGAGGCCGGATACCGCACGAAGATCGCCGTGAATTCGCTCGATCCGCGCGTGGATAGCGTCGGCGCATGCGTCGGCGTTCAGGGCTCGCGGATCAAGAGCATCGTGGACGAACTCAACGGCGAGAAGATTGACATCGTCCGCTGGAGCGACCAGATGGATGCGCTGATCGCGAACACGCTCAAGCCGGCCGAGATCGAATCCATTGACCTCAACGCCGACCGCCGGCACGCGCTGGTGGTCGTGCCGGAGGACCAGTTGTCGCTGGCCATCGGCAAGCGGGGGCAGAACGTCCGTCTCGCGGCGAAGCTGACTGGCTGGGACATTGACATAAAGCCTTCTGCGGCTCCGGAGGCGAAAGCGTCCGAGGCCGCCAAGGAGCCGAAGGCGGAGGCTGCCGCGCCGCCGCAGGCCGTTGAAGAGCCGAAGGCCGAGACCGCGGCGCCGCCGGAGAGCGTTGAAGAGCCGAAGGCGGAGGCCGCCGCGCCGCCGCCGGCCGTTGAAGCGCCGCAGGTCGAAACCGCCGCGCCGCCGGAGGGCGTTGAAGAGCCGAAGGCCGAGACCGCCGCGCCGCCGGAGGGCGTTGAATCGGCGCCGGCGCCCGCTTCGGAGGCCCCGAGCGAACCGGCGAACGCAGCACCGAACGCGCCGGCCGAACCGCCGGCAGCCGATTAGGAGATATTGCGCGCGATGCGAGTGCACGAGTTGGCGAAGGAGTTAGGCACAACCAGCCAGGAGTTGCTCAAGCTGTGCAGGCAACTCGGCATGAAGGCCGCGAATCGCCTCGCCGGCCTGAGCGCCGAAGAAGCCGCCGCGCTTCGCCAGAAACTGCCGGGCGGGGCGAAGAAAGCCCCCGCGCCCAAAGCGCCCAAAACCGCCAAGCCCGCCGCCCAGAAGACGCCGCCGGCGCCTCAGAAACCTCAACCGGTCGCCGCCGGCGCCAAAGGCGCCGCTCCGGCGCATCCGACGCCGCCGCCAGCGGCCAAATTGAGAGCCACCGAAGGGTCCGAGGAGATGCGCTCCGCCGCCCGCAAGCGCCGCAAAGGCAGGGGCGGCGCGTCCGACGAAGATGACCTGTTGCTGCCCGACACCGTCAAAGTCCTGGGCCGCTACATTCCGCCATCGTCCATACCGCGTTACCCTCGCCGGGGCATGCGGCGCCAGCACGCCCGCGCGCCGCGGCGTGCGTCCGCGAAGCCGCTGGCCGAGAAGACGGCGATCCAGGAGCTCCGGGCGCCGGTCTCCGTCAAGGACCTCTCCTCCGCGCTCGGCGTCAAGGCGAACCAGATTCTCCTGAAGCTGATGGCGCACGGCGCGATGGTCACCGTGAATGTCCTGCTCAGCGCGGAGCAGATACGGTTGGTGCTCAGGGATCTCGGGCTGGATATCAACGTGCTCGAAGCGGTAACCGCTGAGACGACGGTGACCGACATCGAGCAGGGGGTGGACCGGCCGGAGGACTTGCAGCCGCGCGTTCCGGTGGTGACGTTCCTCGGACACGTGGACCACGGCAAAACATCGCTTCTCGACCGTATCCGGAAGACCGACGTGGCCGCGCACGAATACGGCGGCATCACTCAGCATATCGGCGCGAACCGCGTGACGGTGGGCGGGAAGACCGTGGTCTTCCTCGATACGCCCGGCCATGAGGCCTTCACCGACATGCGCGCGCGCGGCGCGAACGTGACGGACATCGCTGTGCTCGTCGTCGCCGCCGACGACGGAGTGATGCCGCAGACCGAAGAGGCGATTGACCACGCGCGCGCGGCGAACGTGCCGATCGTCGTCGCGATCAACAAGTGCGACAAGCCCGAGGCCAATCCCACGCGCGTCCGCCAGGAATTGACCAAGTTGGGCCTGCAGCCGGAAGAGTGGGGCGGCGAGACGGTCATGGTGGATGTCTCGGCCCTCACCGGCAAAGGCGTGGACGAGCTGGTCGAAATGCTCGCGCTCGTCGCCGAGCTGAGGGAACTGAAGGCGAACCCGAAGAAGGCGGCCCGCGCGACGGTGCTCGACGCGGCGATGTCCGGCAGTCGCGGCCCGGTTGCCACGGTGCTCGTGCAGGATGGCGCGCTCAAGGTCGGCGACGTGATCGTCTGCGGCGCCGCGTTCGGCCGCGTCAAGGCGCTGTACGACGACCGCGACCGCCCGCTCAAGGAAGCCGGCCCGTCCTGGCCGGTGGCGGTCATCGGACTGACGGAACTGCCGCAGGCCGGCGACCGGCTGATCGTGCTCGACGACCTCTCGAAGGCGCGCGAGGTCGCCGAAGAGCGCCGGCTCAAGGCACGCGATGCGGTCATGACTCATCGCGAGCACGTCAGCCTCGAAAACCTGTTCACTTCCATCGAGGCGGGCCGCGTCCGGGAACTCCAATTGATCTTGAAGGGGGATGTTCGCGGGACCATTGACGCTCTGCAGAAAGTGCTCGCCAGCATCGTCTCGCCCGAGGTCAGGCTGCACATCCTGCGCGCGTCGGTGGGCGCCATTTCGACCAGCGACGTGCTGCTGGCGGACGCCTCGGACGCGCTCGTCGTGGGGCTGAACGTCGTCCCCGACTCCGCCGCGCGCACCCTGGCCGAGCAGAAGGGCGTCGCGATCCACACCTACAACGTGATTTATCGCGTCAAGGAGGAAATCGAGCGCGCCCTCTCCGGCATGCTCAAGCCGGAGGAACGCGAAACCATCGGCGGCCATGCGGAGGTGCGGAAGGTCTTCCGGATCAGCCGCGTCGGAAACGTTGCCGGCTGCTACGTCCGCGACGGAACCGTGCTGCGCGCCCATCGCGTCCGCCTGGTGCGCGACGGCACGGTCGTCTTCACCGGCCGCATTGCCTCGCTCCGCCGCGAGAAGGACGATATCCGGGAGGCCCGGGAAGGCTTTGAGTGCGGCATCCGCATCGAGGGCTACGACGACGTCAAGGTCGGTGATGTGATCGAGACGTTCCAGATCGAGAAGATCGCGCGGACCCTCGGCTCGTCGCAGGCCAGCCCCGCCGCGCCCGCGAGTCCGGCTTAGCGTAATTGAAAGTCCATGGTGGTCGGCATCGTTTCCTTGCGGTTCGTCATCCCGGGCTCGCACTCTCTGAAAGACAAGCGCCGGCGCCTGCGGGCCGTCAAGGACCGGCTGCGCGCGCAGTTCAACCTCTCGATCGCCGAGGTGGACGCGCAGGACGTGTGGCAGACCGCCGTGCTGGGACTGAGCGCCGTCGGGACGGACCGCGCGTACGTCGAGGGCCTGCTCGACCAGGCGATCCAGATGGTCCGCCGCCAGCGCGACGTGACGCTCGTCAGCGTTGAAAAGGAGTTCGTTTAGCGCCCATGCGAAGAAGACCCGAGCGGCTGGCCGAGCTGATTCGACGCGAGTTGGGCCGCATTCTCTCCGGCGGCCTGGGCGATCCGCGCATCGGGTTCGTCACGCTCACGCGCGTGGAGGTCTCGCCCGACCTGACGCTGGCGAAGATTCACCTTTCGGTGATGGACTCGCCGGCGAAGGAACGCACCACGCTGCAAGGGCTCAACAGCGCCAAGAGGCGCATCCGCGGCGAACTGGGCGACGTGTTGAAGCTGCGGCGCATGCCCGAGCTCGCGTTCTTCGCCGACCACGGTGTCAAGCAGAGCATCCGCATCAGCAGCATCCTGACGGACCTCGAACGCGAGCGCTCGAGGCGGGCGGAAGGGCAGGCCGAAGCGCCCGCCCCGGACGATTCGAAGGAGCCGCAGAGCGATGACGACTGAACGCAACCGGCGCCTGGCGCACAAGCTCCTGACGGTCCTGCGGAAGGACTATGGCCGTCCCCGCGCGCATGTCACCCGCCCGGCGATGGAGGAGATGCTCGTCGGCATCCTGGCCGAAGGCGCCTCCGAGCGCAAGGGCGCCTCCGCGCTTTCGGCGATCTCGCGCTACTTCGTGGACTGGAACGAGGTGCGCGTCAGCGCGCCGTGTGAGATCGCCTCGGCCATGCCCGGACTGGCCGACGCCCTGGACAAGGCGGCGCTGGTCCGCTTTGTGCTCCAGCGGATCTACGACCTCGCGAACGAGATGACGCTCGATTTCCTCAAGGAGAAGAGCCCGGCCGACGCGGCGAAGTTGATCGAGGGCATCCCGGGTTTCCCGGAAGCCGCCCTCGCGCGCGCGACGCTGCTGGTGCTCGGACACGAGGCTTTCCCCCTCACGCCGGGCGTGATGAAAATCTGCCGGCGGCTGCCGCTGCTGCCCGACGGCCACGAGCCGGCGGCGCTGACCCACTTGATCCAGGGCATGGTCCCGAAACACGGCATGTTCGAATTCCACTGGCTGCTCAGCGAGCACGCGAAGAACACCTGCCTGCCCGACGAACCCTCCTGCGGCGCCTGCGGGTTTCGGAGCGACTGCCGGACCGGTCGCCGCGCCGCCGTCGTCGCCGGGCCCGCCCTGAAAAGAAAGAAGGTTTCGCGGAAATGCAAGTGAAATTCGGAATCCCCATCGGCAACCTCCAGGACGCGACCCTCGAGATGATGCGCCGCGCGGGATTCAATGTCACCCTCCGGCCGCGCTCATACTACCCGGAGATTGACGACCCGGAGATCGAACCGCGCCTGCTCCGTCCGCAGGATATGTCGCGCTTCGTCGAGAAGGGCGTTGTGGACTGCGGCCTGACCGGGAACGACTGGGTCGCGGAGAACCGCTCGCGCGTGCACGTCGTGACGGAGCTGACCTACAGCAAGCAGTCGCTGACGCCGTACCGGTGGGTGATCGCCGTGCCGGAGAACTCGCCCATTCGCGCCGTGAAAGACCTGCAGGGCAAACGCATCTCGACCGAGCTGGTCAACGTGGCCGCCGAGTTCCTCCGCAAGGCCGGCGTCACCGCCGAGGTCGAGTTCTCGCACGGTGCGACGGAATCCAAGGCGCCGGACCTGGTGGATGCGATCATGGACGGCACGGAGACCGGCGCGAGCCTGCGCGCGAACAAAATGCGAATCATCGAGACCGTGCTGATCTCGCGCCCGCAACTGATCGCCTCCGCCGCGGCCTGGGCCGACTCGTGGAAACGCGAGAAAATGGAGTCCGTCGCAATTCTCCTCGAAGGCGCCCTCGCGGCGCGATTCAAGGTCGGGCTGAAGATGAACGTCTCGGCGGAGAACCTCGACGCCGTGCTGAAGGCGCTCCCGGCGATGAAGAAGCCGACGGTCTCCGGCCTGGCGAGCGGCGCCGGCTTCGCCCTCGAGACGATCGTGGACGAGAGCGTCGTCCGGAAGATCATCCCGGACCTGCGCCGGGCCGGCGCGGAAGCCATCGTCGAGTATCCGTTGAACAAAGTCATCCCGTAGCCTCGCTTCGCGCGGGCGCGGCGGCGCGGCGATGAATCGGCGGGATGGAACAGGAGGAGCGGACATGTCCGGACATTCGCACTGGGCGACGATCCGACGCAAGAAGGGGGCCACCGACAGCAAGCGCGGGCAGCTCTTCAGCAAGCTGGCGCGCCAGATCACCATCGCCGCGCGGATGGGCGGCGGCGACCCGGAGACCAACATCGGGCTGAAATACGCCATGGACAAGGCGCGCGAGTACTCCATGCCCAAGGACAACATCGAGCGCGCCGTCAAAAAGGGCACGGGCGAACTCGACGGCGCCGTCCTCGAGAGCGCGCAGTACGAGGCGATCGGCCCCGGCGGCGTCTTCATCCTCATCGAGGTCCTCACCGACAACCGCAACCGCACCTCGGCGGAAATCCGCAAGCTCCTCGAGATGCGCAACGCCCACCTCGGCAGCGTCGCCTGGGCCTTCGAGCAGAAAGGCCTGATCACCGTCCCCGCCGAAGGCGTCTCCGAGGACCAGTTGCTCGAAGTCGTCCTCGACGCCGGCGGCGAAGATATGCAGCGCACCGGCAACGTCTTCCAGGTCACCACCGCGCCGCTGGAGCTCTACCGCGTCAAGAAAACCCTCACCGACAAGGGCATCAAGGTCGAGGCCGCCGAAGTGACGCAGATGCCGAAGAGCTCCGTCCCCGTGGAGGCGGAGGTCGGCAGGAAACTCATGGACCTCCTCGGCCAGATTGACGATCACGACGACGTGCAGAGCGTCTATTCCAACATGGAGTTGCCCGAGAGCCTGCTGGCCTCGATGGCGCAATAGAAAAGGAGCGCGCCGGTGGCCGAGCCGCACCTGATCCGAATCGTGGACGTGACCAACCGGGACGGGGTTCAGACCTCGCGCCTGGGGCTCGCCAAGCTCGAGAAGACGATCATCAACGTCCTCCTCAACGAGATGGGCGTCCACCGCAGCGAGTTCGGCTTCCCCTTCACCGCGCACGAGAAGCATTACCTCAACGCGAACCTGCAGCTCAAGGCCAAGGGCCTGCTCGACCCGATCGTCCTCTCCGGCTGGTGCACGGCGCGGCTCAAGGACGTCGAGCTGTCCTTCGAGCTCGTCCCGGGCCTCAAGCACATCTGCGTCTCGATCTCCACTTCCCACCAGATGATCCACGGCAAATTCGAGGGCAAGGTGGACCGCAAGGGCGTCATCCGGATGATGGAGGAGGCGGTCCAGGCGTGCTACGATCACGGCGCGGAATGGGTCGGCGTGAACGCCGAGGACGCCTCGCGCACGGAGATGGATGAGCTGATCGAGTACGCCGCCCGCGCGAAGGAGATCGGCGCCAAGAGCATCCGGTACTGCGACACGCTCGGCTATCACGACCCGTTCACGGCCTACGACCGTTGCCGCAAGCTGGCCGAGACCGTCGGGCTGCCGATCGAGCTGCACTGCCACGACGACCTCGGCATGGCCGTCGCCGTCTCCACCGCCGGGGCGGTCGGCGCCGTGGACGGCGGCGTGGACGCGTACATCAACACCACCGTCAACGGCATGGGCGAGCGCGCCGGAAACGCCGACCTGATCAGCACCATCCTGGCGCTGCGCTACGCCAGCGGCTACGCCGAGCGCAAGCTGCTCGACCCGCGCGTCAAGCTCTCCAAGGCCTGGGCGATCTCGAAGTACGGCGCGTATGCCTTCGGCGTACCGGTCCCGATCAACCAGCCGGGCGTCGGCGCGAACGCCTTCGCCCACGAGTCGGGCATCCACGCCGACGGCGCGCTGAAGGACAGCCGCAACTACGAACTCTATGATTACGAGGAACTCGGCCGCGGCGAGCCGGAGACCGTCGAGACCGGTCGGCTGATCACCGTCGGCGAATACAGCGGCATCAAGGGATTCCGCAACGTCTACGGCAAGCTGAAGGTCGAGTTCAAGAACGAGGCCGAGGCGACGCGCATCCTCGAACTGGTGCGCTATGCCAACGTCCACACCCAGAAGCCGCTGACGCAGCACGAGCTGCTCTTCGTCGCGAACTATCCCGACGAGGCGCGGCAGATCATGACCGTCACGCCGCCGTGACCGGCGCAGGGCCCGATGGCTGAGAAACTCATCCGAAAACCGACGCTCCAGGACGCCCCCGGCATCCAGAAGCTGATCCAGCACTATGCCGAGCGGAAGTTCCTTCTCCCGCGCACCGTCAGCCAGGTCGCCGAGAATCTGCGCGATTTCGTGATCTGCGAGCGGGACGGCCAGATCGTCGGCTGCGGCGCGCTGCACCTCTGGACGGACCTCGCCGAGATTCGCTCCGTCGCCGTCGCGGAAGGCTCATGGCGGCTGGGCATCGGCACCGCCCTGGTCAACGCCTGCATCGCCGAGGCCAAGGCGCTCGGCGTGAACACGATCTTCGTCCTTACCTATCAGCCCGATTTCTTCCAGCGCCTCGGGTTTCGCCGCGTCGGCAAGGACAAGTTTCCGCACAAGATCTGGGTGGATTGCGCGAATTGTCCGCAGTTCCCCAACTGCACCGAAGTCGCGCTGACGCTGGACCTCGCCTGACGTCGCAAGTCTGGAACGCTGCGGACGCGGCGCGGGCTATCGGATGCCACAGCCTTTCTTCCTGCCGGGCCGCTTCTCCCCCGCGAAGAATTTCTGCGCATCCGCCTCGGCAAACGACCTCTTAACAAAGTTCCAGATGAATTCCGAGCCATCCGCGATTGGCCGGTTCACTTCTTCTGCCTGCTGTCGCCTGATGCCGTGTTTCCGCCACACTCGCCCGCGGGTGGCGATATTCTGGATGACCGGCTCGAAGCGATCCAGCGCCCACGCGTACTTCGCTTCTGGAGTCTTGCGAGCCTCAAACTCTCTCCAGAGCGAACGAAATTGGCGCGCCTGGTTTCCGGGAAGCAGTCCGAAGATTCGCGACGCGGCGCGAGATTCCTTCTCTTTTTTTTTCTCCCGCAGTGCCGAATCGTAGAGGTAAGTGTCGCCCGCGTCGATCTCGACGATGTCGTGGACCAAGACCATTGCGATCACCCTGGCGATATTCAATCGCCCGGCGTTCGCGTGCTCCGCCAAGGTCAGCGCCATCACGGCCAAGTGCCAGGAATGCTCAGCATCGTTCTCGAACCGCGAATCATCGAGAAGGCGTGTGCGCCGGACGATGCCCTTGAGCCTGTCGATTTCCTTCAAAAAGGCAAGCTGCTTTTCAAACCGCGTTCTCCTCATCGGCCTGCGCCATCTCCATGTTTGAATCGGACCAGGTCCATCCTTTGGAGAAGTCGCATCGCCGCCGCCGCGACATCCGCCGCTGAAATGCACTCCATGCATCGCACGTGGTCGCATTTGCGTTTCGTGCACGGGCTGCACGGCAGGTCCGCGCGGACGATTTCAGTGCGCGTGCGGTAGGGCGCGTAAACGGCCGGATCCTTCGGGCCGAATATCGCGACGACCGGGCGGTTCAGCAGCGCGGCCACGTGCAGCGGGCCGGTGTCCGCGCCGATCACGACCGACGCGCGCCGCAGGAGCTCGATGAGCTCTCCCAGAGTGAACTTCGGCGGCAGGCGCGCCGCGCCGGACGAGGCGGCGACGGCTTCCGCGGCGAGTTCCTCCTCGCCGGGCCCGTACGTCACCACGCAACGCGCGCCGGCGTCGCGCCGGAGACGCGCGGCCGTCTCGCCGAATCGCGCGGCGGGCCAGCGCTTGAACCGGCCGAACGCGCTCGTGCCCGGATGCAATACCGCCAGCGGCCCCTCGCCCGGGAACGCCTGCAGGAACTGCGCGACGCGCTCGACGTTCCGCTCGTCCTCGGCCAGGCTCACCGGCCGCAGCTCCAGCCCCGGCTCGACCGCCTGCGCCAGCGCCGCCGCCTTCTCCGCGCGCGGCAGCCTCGCCGAGGACGGCAACGCCAGGATATTGTTGAAGAGCCAGTTCATCTCGCGGCAGTGGCCGCGCGCGAAACCGATCCGGTCCCTCGCGCCGGAGAGCATGACGAGCAATCCGCTCTTGAGGTTCCCCTGGAAGTCCAGTGAGCAGAGGCAGCTCTGCGCGCGGATTTCCCGCCGGAGCCGCAAAATCTCCGCGCACAGCGCCGGCCAGCGCCACGGAATGCGCAGCAGTTCGCTGAGCCGCCGGCGCGGAAAGAGGATGATCCGCTCCGCCACCCCGGCGAGCCGCACGAGTTCTGCCGCCGGCTCCTCGACGATCCATGCGAAGCGCTCGCCCGGCAGGCGCTCCTTGAGCGCCTGCACCGCCGGCAGCGTGTTGGCCACGTCGCCGAGCGAACCGAGTCGGATGATCAGAATGCCCGCCGGAACATCATGGTTTTGGTCTGACACGAGACAAATCTTTCAATGGCCATTGCGCGACGGCCATTGGGCGACTGCCCAGCGGCAGTCGAGTATGGTCGTTCTCCGCCCGTCCGTCTTCAAACTCTGAACTGCGGCAGGTGTGCCTTGTTCTTCCTGAACATGGCGTCCACCATCTTCCGGATTTCCGCCAGGGACAGGACGGCGGCGGTGAGCGGGTCGTAGGCGACGGCATGGAAGACCATTTCGCGGTTGCCGGTGAGCGCCGCCTCGACCGCCATCTCCTCGGAGGCGATGCTGACGTTGTTGAGCGCGGCCAGTTGCGGCGGCAGGGGGCCGACGTGGACCGGATTGAACCCGTTCCGGTCCGCATAGACGGGCACCTCGACGCAGGCGTCCTTCGGCAGGTTCGTGACGAGCCCGGTGTTGGCCACGTTGCCGTTGAACAGGAACGGCCCGCCGCCGAGATAGGCGTTGATGATCGAGGCGGCGTACTCGTGGCCGCGCTTCAGGTTCAGCGGCGCCGGGTTCGCGATCCACTTCTCCGCTTCCCGGTGCCAGGTCCTCTCGCGGGCCAGGTAGTCCTTCACGATGTAAGCGTAGGCGCCCGGGTTCCAGTTGGTTCCCGTGGCGCAGTATTTGCGGATCAAGTCCGGCCGCTTGCGGAACCACCAGCTGTATTCGGAGTTGTGCCCGCTCGATTCGGTGACGTAATACCCCAGGTTCAGGAACATCTCGTTGCGGACCTGCTCCTCGTTGTAGATTTTGCGGCTGCCCTCAATGGCCTTCCGGATGAGCGGGATCGCGTCCTTGTGCTTCCAGTCGTAGCGGATGTACCACGCCTGGTGATTGATCCCCGCGCAGGTGAAGGTAATCTCCTCCATCGGCGCGCCGATCCAGTGCGCCAGCATCATGGCCGTGCCCTGCACGCTGTGGCAGAGGCCGCTGATCCGGAGCGGGCTCGTCCGCTGCATCGCGCGGCAGAGCATCGCCATCGGGTTCGTGTAGTTGAGCAGGATCGCGTTTGGGCAGAGGCGTTCCATGTCGCGGCAGATGTCGAGCATTACCGGGATCGTGCGCAGCGCGCGGAAGATGCCGGCCGGCCCGCGCGTGTCGCCGATGTTGATGTCCACGCCGAACCGCTTGGGGATCTCGATGTCGTATCGCCAGACGCTGACCGGCGCGGCCAGGATGGTGCAGAGGACCGCGTCGGCCCCTTTGAGCGCCTCCTTGCGGTCCTTCGTCGCGAGGATGGTCGCCGGATAGTTCCCCTCGCGGATGATCCGCGCCACCGAGCGGCGCGCGAAATCGAGCCGCTGGTCGTTGATGTCCATCAGCGCCAGCGTCGAGCCGCGCAGCGCAGGAAACGTCAGAACGTCCTTCACCAGCCCGCGCGTGAACCCGTAGCTTCCCGCGCCGATGAATGCGATCTTGGCCAAGGGTTTCTCCTTCCTCTCCTGGTCCAGCGTGAAAGGGACATTGAGGACGGCCCGGTGGCGGATGCCTGGCCCGCCGGACAGTTGTCCCCGGGCCCGCCTCCGTTTCACCGGCTGCAGGGAGTTTACTTCGCGGCTTCCCCTCTGTCAATACGTTCCCGACGGACGCGTCGCGTCATTGCGCGAGACTATTTCGCCGGGGGCGCATTCGGCTCATTCGGCGGCGTGGCTTCCATGACGCGGGCCTCCTGGATTTTCCTGAGCAGTTCCTCCGCCCGTTGCGCCTCCTTCGTTCCGCGCCAATGCTTCATCAGCAGACGGCAGAGGTCCTCGGCATAGTCGTACCTTTTCTCCGCCTGGGCCTTCTTGAGCCAGGCCATGATCACCGTCGGCGGGCGATGCTCCTGCTCCGCCGCTGCGGCCGCTGCAGGCGGCGGCGGAGGCGGCGCGGGGCGCAGAACGATCCAGAGTCCGAAGGCCAGCGCGAGCAGGAGGAAACCGATCGCCCACGGGTTCAGCCAGAGCGGCGCCGCGGTCCGCCCGGCGCGCGGCAGGCGGTCGCCCGAAGCGATCGGCCCATGGCCGACGGCGCCGGCCTTGATGTGGCGCTCGACGCGCTCGATCTCGCGGAGCAGTTCCGCCGCGGAGGCGACCCGCTTCGACGTGTCGCGCTCGAGCAGGCGCATCACCAGCGCATCGAGGCTCTTCGGCAGTTCCGGCACCCAGGCGCTCGGCGGTTCGATCTGGTGCGTGCGGAGCTTCATGATGACTTCCGTCGGCGTCGTCCCGGTGATCGGCAACCGCGCCGTGAGGCACTGGTAGAGCACCACGCCGAGCGAGTAGAGGTCGCTGCGCGCGTCCACGTGGCGGCCCTGCGACTGTTCGGGCGACATGTACTCGACCGTGCCGAGCACGTTGAGTGTCTCGGTCATGCGCGTCGCGTCGAGGACCTTGGCGATGCCGAAGTCCATCAGCTTCACTCCGCCGTCGGGCGTGAGCATGATGTTGGCCGGCTTGATGTCGCGGTGGATGACGGCGCACGCGTGGCTGTGCTGGAGCGCCTCAGCGCAGGCGCGGATGATGCGCAGCGCCTCGAGCGGAGGCATCTTCTCCTTGTTCGCGAGGAGGGAATCCAGCCCGGCGCCCTCGACGTACTCCATCGCGTAGTAATAGGCCCCGTCCGACTCGCCGTCGTCGTAGATGTGAACGATGTTCGGGTGATCGAGCCGCTGGAGCGTGAGCACCTCGCGCTTGAACCGCTGCAGGAAGGTCGGCGCGGCGGTCAACTGCTGCGGGAGCACCTTCACGGCCGCGTGGCGGCCGGTCTCGGGATCGAGGCACTTGTAGACGATGCCCATCCCGCCTTGACCGAGCTTGGCCTCGATGACGTATTTGCCGATCTTGTTCATTGCCGTTCCAATATCGGCCGGCGGAACGCGCGGGGGCAGGACGAATATAAGCCGGGGCGGCGCGCGAGTCAAGGCGGGCGCATTGGGCGCGGCTTATGGGGTTTCGTCGGGCGCCTCGGCTCTGCGCGTCCGGGCGCGGTAGACGATTCGGAGCGGGATTTCAGGGAACGGCAGATGCCGGCGGAAGTCGTTGGCCAGGTATCGGGTGTACTGTGCGCTGATGAGCTGCGGGTGGCTGGCGAAGATCAGGAACGTCGGCGGGGCGACGGCGATCTGCGTGCCGTAGAAAAGCCGCGGGCGCTTTCCATGGGCGCCCTCGGGCGCCTTCGCTTCCGAGGCTCGATGCAGGACGTCGTTCAGCTCCGGCGTGCTGACCCGCCGGCCGGCCTGTTTGAAGAGCGCCTGCGCCAGGTCGAGCGTGCGCCCGATGTTCGTTTTCTCCTTCGCCGAGATGAAACTCACCGGCGCGAACGACAGGCCGCGCAGATGCGCGCCGAGATACCGGACGTACTCCTCGGTGGTGAACCGGCCCGCGACTCGGTCCCACTTGTTGACCGTGATGACGCACGGCTTCGAGTTATCCTCAATCGCCGAGGCCAGCCGTTTGTCCACGCGCGAGATGTCCCACGTCGCGTCAATCATCAGCAGCGCCACGTCGCACCGGCGGATCGCGCGGTACGCGCGGACGAGACCGTAGAACTCGATCGAGTTGCCGCCCTTGCTGTGGCGCTTCAGCCCGGCGGTGTCCACGGCGACGAAGGTGAGCCCGTTGTGCTCGAAGCGCACGTCCACCGCGTCGCGCGTCGTGCCGGGGATGTCGCTGACGATCACGCGCTGCTCGCCGACGAGGGTGTTGACGAGCGTGGATTTGCCGACGTTCTGCCGACCCACGACGGCGAGTTTCAGCACCGGCGCCGACGGCCGCGCGTGGGTCTCCGGCAGCCGCCGCGTGAGTTCGGCGAGCAGCTCCGTCCGGCCGTTTCCGTTGAGCGCGCTGACGAGGATCGGCGCGCCGAAGCCGAGCGCATAGAACTCCGCCGCGGCCGCCTCGTGCTTCGGGTGCTCGACCTTGTTCGCCACGAGCAGCACCGGCCGCCGCAGTTTGCGCAGGCGCGCGCCGATCTCTTCGTCGAGCGGCATCAGGCCCTGCTGAGCGTCCGCCAGGAAGAGCACCACGTCGGCGCGCTCCAGGGCGCTGTCAATCTGCGACTCGACCTCCGCGGCCAGGTCGTCCGGGGTGCCGATGCCGCCGGTGTCCCAGAGCTCGAATAGGCGCTCATCATGTTCGATGACGGCGCTGATCCGGTCGCGCGTGACGCCGGCGGTCGGGTCCACGATGGCGATGCGCTGACGGGCCAGGCAGTTCAGCAGCGACGACTTGCCGACGTTCGGCCGCCCGACAATGACGACCGACGGGATCGAGCCGTCGCCGCGGGCGATGGGGGCCAGGCTGGTGGGAAGAGTGATGTCGCGACGCGGCAAGGTTTCCTCGGGAATAAGTCAGAAGTGCGAGTGAGGATTGATGAAGTGCTTCATCAATCATCATTCATCATTCAGAC
>Ga0181527_1002874_pt1 | contig 15692 bp, 13 predicted proteins | sample PEATcosm2014_Bin_30_FD_119762 | JGI IMG/M metagenome (GOLD analysis project Ga0181527, IMG submission 119762) | Peatland microbial communities from MTU Mesocosm Facility, Houghton, MI, USA - PEATcosm2014_Bin06_60_metaG | ecosystem: Environmental > Terrestrial > Soil > Wetlands > Peat | place...
CAAAATATGCATGTCTACACAATTGAGGCAAAATCACACTTAATCACATGAGAAATCAGAACTTAGCTCAGGAGATCAGAGGTGAACATCCGTTGAAGGCGAACGGCAGTTTCGGCAAATGTCTTCCGCCGTGATGAAACAGAGGGCCAGTGGGCTGAGACGCCAGACCTTTAAAGGGAGGTTACAGCACTGCGGGAGCCTGTCGTAATTCAGCAGTAGTTCAACAAAGCGCTGGCTGGCTGTTCCTGAAACCGGCAACCCGCCGCATGTTCAGCAGAGCGGCGCTGTGGGTTCTCAAGCATGTCACTGCTCTGGCGGGAAGCGTAAGCCATCTTCCAGAAGAGGTCCTTTTCTCTCAGCTTCCCATAAACAACCTGGACGCGATCCAGCAACGGCATCTTGCTGTTGGTGCAGGGTTCAGCATCGCTCATGTTGAGCAACTCACAGGCGTGGGGAAGGGTTTCTTGCAAGGTTGCATTGAGGTCCAGGCTGCAATTGAGCATGATCATTCCCTTGATCACTTGCGGGTGCCGCTCGGCATAACCCACCTGAAGGATTCCTCCGAAAGAGTGCCCCAAGATTACCCACTTTCTGATTCCTAATGCCGCTCTTATTTCCTCAAAGTCCTGCACCATGCGATCCATGGAATAATTGCCGTCTTTAGGACTGCCGGAGCGCGCTACTCCCCTTTGATCCAAGTAGATCATCTGAAAATACTTTTCGAGCATGTCACCGGAGAACTTCTCAAGCCAATAACTTCCTGAGCCCGGGCCCCCGTGCAGATATAAACAGGGCGTTCCCTTGCCCCTTACCTCAAAGTATAGCTTGACCCCATCCGACGTCGTGACATGCCTGCACGCTGCTGAGGGTTTTTCGTTTTGACTGAAGGAAAGCCCCGCTGCCATAAGGCAGGGGAAAATCAGAACAAGGCATTTGCGCATTGGATCCTCTTAAACTGTAATTGTCAGTTACGGCCTGCTCTGAACATGAATATGATGATTCTCGCACACTTCACACTCCGGCACTTTTGTATTCGAACCCTCGGCGGCGAAAGTTCAAAGGCAAGTTTGAGATTGCTCGAATAATTCAACCGTCTTGGAGTTACCGGAACGCCTTTCGCGGCGCAGTTCGGCGAGGTCGTCGAAGGGATTGGCGCTGTTCACGTCATTTGCGCTACACACTTCAGGTGCAAGGCGTGACATAATAATCGTAAAGGGCATCTGCGCATCACAAGCGAATCGACCAGGCACTTTAGGCAATCAGAACCATGGACCCGACCACTATGAGGATGTCGATCGCCGCGAGTCGCATAAGACGCTGCCCCTCCCATCGTGCCTGCTGAGGAGGGCACGATCTGCATCTGGAAGCACTGGCAACTTATCATCATGCGGGGGCGAATTTCAAATTCAAACCGCCTCTTCCGCAGATCACGCAGATTACGCATACTAAGAACCGGGACTGCAAAAGACGAGGTGAGGGCTCCCGTGCTTGTAGGGGCGAGGCGCCGCCTCTCCCTTATGTGCTACTGTCTTTGGGACGCGGCGCTGGGTTTAGCCGACAGGGTCCGCGACAACTCTTGCAGCTCATAGAGCGACTTGGTTTCGCGTGGGTAATGCGGGATGGGGAAGGAAGACAAGGTGAATCGCGCGGTCCAAACCTGCTCTCCCCGCACCAGGCGCACGTGGGCCTGGGCTTCGACACTGGTCGGTCCGATATAAATGGGGAAAGCATCGGCGGCGCGATAACTCAGAATGAGAGTTCGACGCGACTTGGCAGACGTATTAGGCGCCGAAGCATGGGGGGTCAAGCAATGCATAAAGATGGCGCTTCCGGCTTTAGCTTCCAGAAGCACCGCTTGCGAGTCGTCCACGGGTTGGGTGACGCGTCCGTGGAAGAAGCCGTTCAGCGTGTGGTCGAGCGGCGGCCCGCAATGCCGGTCCGGAATTACCTTCAGACAGCCATTGGTGGCGTCCGCGTCGTCGAGGTAGAAGAGAACAGTCACAGAATCGGCATTGGTGAGCGGGTAGTATGCGAGATCCTGGTGCCACTCCACCACCGAACCGATCTTCGAAGGCTTCATGTTGATTTTGCTGTAGTGAAAGAGCACATTCGGCCCCACCAACTGCTCCGCCGCATCCACAAGCTTCTTTGAATCCGAAAGTGACCTGAACAAGGGATAGTGAGTGCAGGGTTCGTAAATTCGCCGGACGGATTTTCCTTCCGGGCCCTGATTCGGCTCCATCTCCAGCCGGCTGGCGTCATAATTCGCAAACGTAGCCGGCGCGCTGATCGCCTCGATCTGGGCGACCAAATCCTCAACCTCGGCGGAACTTAGGAATCCATGAAACACCGTGTACCCATGCTCTCTGTATTGACCCACCTGTTTCGCTGTTAACATTGAACTAGCCCCGTCCGGTTTTGTGCCTTCCCCGACAGCACCCCCGCCCCTTCGCTTGAGGCATTTGGGGATGAAGTTCTCGCGTTTAAAACCCCTTTGATAGGACGAGTATTACATAGCTCCTGCGGCTTCTGCAATCACGTTCGCCTTGTAGCCCGCCTTGACGGCGTGATAGCCTTTGGCGGCTTGTAGATCGCTGGCGAGGAGTTAGTCGTGAAACTCGAAGAACAACTACACCATCGCGTGTGCAATCAGCAGTTCAGTCGCCGTGATTTTTTGCGGAGTGTATCCGGCGGAGCAGCGCTCTCCCTTGTCCCCGGGGTGATCCCGGCGGAGCCTGTGACGCCTGCAGGCAAAGCCTTTCCGCTGCGCGGCCACTACCTGATTCTCGGGCGCATGCCCACCGTTGGCTTGGCGCAATGGAAGCGCATCCTCCGGCATATGCAGGAAGACCGGTGCAACTTTTTGATTCTCTGGATGGGAGGAGGTTTCCGTTCCAGGAAATTCCCCATAACCTGGCAGTACAACCGGGAGCACAAGAACATCCAAAAGGACTTCGCGCGGGAACTGATCGACTTCGGACACTCGCTGGGGATGAGGATTGTGCTTGGATTTACTCCCTTTGCCTACGATGGGGTGAACCAGTACCCATTGGAGCACCCCGAGCTCAAGGCCTACCAGCAGGATGGCCACCTGGCCAAACTCGATGGCATGCACTGTTGGGGCTACGCACTCAATCCTTCGAAGAAGGAAGCCCAGAAGTTCATGCTGGACTATGCGTCGGAGATGTACTTCGATTTCTACCCTAATGCCGACGGGCTTTTCATCGAATCATCCGATTACAGCACCTGCTACTGTCCCAGTTGCACGGGGCACTACTATGAGCGCGAGTTTGAATTTGTGCTGGCCATTTCGCAGCGCGTCTGGGAGCAGCGGCGTGATGCCACCGTCGTTGTCTATCCCCACTATTTTTCTTCCTCCGAAATTCCCCGCTTCGGACGCGGCGCGGAAGAGAAATACGATCCCCGCTGGACTCTTTTCTTCACCCCGCACAGCGCGCCCATTCAAACGAAATTAACGGGACAGGCGTCACGCAGCATTTATTGGGAGCCGTTGATTCTGGAGACGCCCGAACAGGGGCAGGCCTCCATCCGCAAAGCCCGAAAAACCGGCATTAACGGGTTGGTGTTCTCGCTTGAGTACTATACCTTCGTCATCCGCTACCCGGAAGACGGAAATTGGCACCTGATCGGATCCCGGCTGAAACCTTTTGGATACGACTGGCTTCCCGAGATCGATGATCCTTACGTCTACCCGCTCACGCGTGTGCTGCGCATCGCGTTTCGCGAATTCAGTCAAAACCCGGATATTTCCGCGGAGACCTTCCGAGGGGTTCTGAAGAGAGAAATTTTCCAGGAATCGACCCCCGCCTCAGCGGTGGATGACTTGCTGGAATGGCAGAAGGCTTACGTGACCAATCGTGGTTTTTTCACCCCGGGGCCGCTCATGAAACCCGAATTGTTGGGCTGGCAATTGGAGCTTGGGCGCGTAACCCCGGCTGAGTTGCAGAATTACAGGCAAATGCTGGAGGGCCTGAAGCGAATACGACGCAAGTACCATGCGCCCATTCAGGACCCGAACGTGAAGGCTATGCTGGAAGGCATCGACTGGGTGCTTGCCCATTGGGCTGGGAAAGAGCAGTTGCTCGAGACCAGTTATTCGTCATTGTGAACCTCGGGTCCGCCCCAATTTGCGTCGCAGGCGCTGTGGTGCGGCAGCTCGCTGCCGCTTTACGTCAGCGAGGTTGCTCTCGGCCGCACAGACCAGTTTCCGGCGCCTGCTTTGGTGCACGGCCGGCAAGCCGGACACGAAAAAGCGGCAGCAAGCTGCCGCAGTCCAATGCTTCGCGCCTTCAGAAAAGGGAAGCGCAACCGCTGTTCTTAACCCCGTCCGAGATACAACTGCTGCATGGGTACGCAAATGGCCTCGAGCAGGTTGATGTGCGGCGGCATGGTGGCCATCATAACCGCGACTTGAGCGATTTCATGGATCTCCATCTTAGGCTCGGCTTCATAGCCGGCGATACCCGCCACCGCCCCGGCGTCTTCGTCGGTTTTCACCCTCACATTTCCCGGATGCAAGCAGGAGGCGGAGATCCCGTATTCACGCCCTTCCAAAGCCGTGACGTTGGTTAATCCCCAGATGCCGAACTTGCTAGTGGCGTACGGCCCGGAATTAATGCGCGGCCGCTGCGCAGAAATGCTGCCGATGTTGATAATTCGTCCGCTTCGCTGGCGTTTCATGATGCGCATGGCCGAGCGCGTACAAAGGAATGGGCCACGCAGGTTCACTGCCATCACTTTGTCCCACGTCTCGACGGAGAGCTCGTCCAGCGGACCGCCGTCAGTGACGCCGGCATTATTCACCAGGACGTCGACTCGCCCGAACCGCTCCATGACTGCCGCGAACAGCGCCAGCACCTGGGCCTCAACCGAGACATCGGTGGGTATTGAAACCACGTTCAATCCGGAGGCCGCAAACTCCTTCACTGCCTGCTCACCCGCTTCGGGCCGCTGGTTGGCAATCACCACTCGCGCGCCCTCAACGGCCAGCCCGCGAGCAATGCCATTCCCGATGCCCCTCGAGGCGCCTGTAACCACCGCTACTTTGCCGTCTAATTTTCCCATTGCCTTCTCCTACTCTTAATATGGATTCACCGCGCGTCAATGCAGGCGGTGCATAGGTTCTTCTTTGGATGGTTCTACTAAAGCCAATTAATGTACACCGCGCCCTCTTGCTTGTCTACCATAGTGCGACAATTTGGCTGAAACTTCTCTGTTCCCCGCCTTCCCTCTGACCCTCTGCCGTTGACATCTCTTCTATTGACACGTCCTGTGTTTTTCGTTACGGTGTCGGATTCAGGTGCAGCGTTTGAACAGAGCGCGATAGAGACTCGGAAGTCGAAATCAGCGGATAAAGGATGAGTGCAATCATGAGTGGAATGAGCGCAGTAAATCAATATACCGTTCATCGCGATTGGCAGTGGGAATTTCCCCTTATGGAACGCGCGGAAGGAATCTACCTGTATGACACGGATGGCCGCCGCTACATCGACGCCACCGGAGGTTCTTCCGTCGTGGTTACCATCGGCCACGGAGTTAAGGAAGTCCCTGAGGCTATGTACCGTCAATCCGGTAAGTTTTCCTTTTATCCGACGCATTTGTTCACCAACACCGCGACCCTGGAATTGGGCCGGCGAGTGGTGGAACTAGTTCCGGACGGCATGCGTGGCAATGCCAAGGTCTGGTTTTCATGCACCGGCACGGACGCCACCGATGAGGCGTTGCGGCTTGCCCGGCAGCATTTCGTGGAAAAAGGTCAAGTATCCAAATACCTGATCATCAGCCGCTGGCAGGCGTTCCACGGCAATTCGATTTCAGCAGCAGGCTATTCCGGCCACACCTTGCGCCGCAGGATCTTCATGCCCATGTTCATAGACAGCCCGCACATCCCCCCCGCTTATTGCTACCGCTGCCCTTTTGACAGCGCGCTACCCGGATGCGGTTTGAAATGCGCGCAAGCGCTCGAGACCGCGATTTTGCAATATGGACCGGAGAACGTGGCCGCGTTCATCGCCGAGCCTGTAGTGGGAGCTGCCTTGGGAGCTGTTCCCGGCCCCGAGGGGTATTTCCAAAAGATCCGCGAGATTTGCGACAAGTACGACGTGCTGTTCATTGCCGATGAAGTGATGACCGGATGGGGACGAACCGGGACAGCATTCGGAATCGAGCACTGGGGAGTAACGCCTGACATCATCGCCACGGCCAAAGGCATGACCTCAGGCTATACTCCTTTGGCGGCGATCATTGCGCACAACCGCGTTTGGGAGCCGCTGATCGCCAATAACTCTCCCTTCCGTGCAGGCCACACGCTGGGCGCAAACGCCGTCTCCAGCGCGGGCGCGCTTGCGGTGATCGATTACCTCCTCAAGAACCATCTGATCGACAACAGCGCGCGCGTGGGCGAATACTTCCTCCAGCAACTGCGCGAGAGGCTGCTGCCGCTGCCGCTTATCGGCGATGTGCGCGGAAAAGGCTTGATGCTGGGCTTTGAAATAGTGCAGGACAAAGCCGCCAAGACTCCTTTTCCCCCCGAAATGAAAATGAGCGGCAGGCTGCAAGTGGAAGCCTTCCAGCGCGGTCTGGTGACTTATTCCTGCACCGGTTGCGTGCATGGCGACAGCGGCGATATGATTTTGCTGGCGCCGCCCTTGATTATAACCAGGGAACAGGTTGATGAAGTCGTTAACATTCTTGCCGCCTCGGTGGAGTCCTTGGCCGGGAAGACGCTGAAGAGTGCGGCGCAAGCGCAAGTGTAAGCTGCTGGCGCCCTCCGGCTTCCCTGGCATGTCTGCCTCTGCTCCTTGTATTATTGCTACTCAGCAACCTCCGATTTACGAGGAAGTGTAGCTTTGACTTCTGCGTTTTGCGCTTTGCAATTTGACCTACTTGTCACGGTCCGGTTGGAAGGTTCGGCCTTCCAGCCGCGAAATCGGGACCGTTAGTTGGAGGATTCATGACTATCGATGCTCGACAGGAACAGTTGCTGAAGCGGACATTTCTTGATTACACGCAGATGTCCGAGTTCCTTCGCAATCCTCTGGTCCTGCACAAGGCGCAGGGTCTTTACTATTGGGACACGGAAGGGTGCCGTTACTTTGACGCGATCGGCGGGGTATTCGTGGCCACACTGGGGCACGGCCATCCGCACGTCCTCGATGCTCTGCGCCGGCAGATGGAGGTGATGACGTTTGCCCCGCCGCTGCACGGCATCGCTGATGTGACGTTGGATTTTGTTGAGAAGCTGGGTAGCGTCACTCCAGGTAATCTGAAGTTCATCAAGCCTTTCAGCGGTGGTTCGGAGGCCACTGAATCCGCCATGAAGTTTGCGCGGCAATACTTCAAGCAGACAGGCCACCCGGGGAAATACAAGTTCATCAGCCGCTACTTGAGCTATCACGGCGGCACGGCCGGGGCGATGTCGGCCAGCGGAAGCGGAGCGCGAAAGAGCAAATTCGAGCCGCAGATGCCCGGCTACCTGAAGGTGTTTGCCCCGAATTTCTATCGTGACCGCTTTGCATCCTGGGAAGAGTGCAACCGCTTCGCGGCTCAGAGTGTCGAAGACGTGATTGTCTACGAGGATCCGGAGACGATCGCGGGAGTCATCATGGAGCCTGTGGGCAACACTGGCGGCATCATTACGCCTACGGTTGAGTACTATCGAATCCTCCGCGATGTTTGCACTCGTCACAACGTCCTGCTGATTTTCGATGAAATTATCACCGGGTATGGCAAGACTGGTTCCATGTTCGCAGCGCAGACGTACGGAGTCACGCCGGACATCATTTGCTGCGGCAAGGGCCTGTCCGCCGGCGTGATTCCGCTGGCTGCCATGATCGCCCGGGAGGACATGGCCGACGCCTTCTTCGGGACGGCGGAAGAGAATGTGGCGTTTGCGCACGGCCACACTTTTGCCGGCAACCCCCTGGCCTGCGCGGTCGGCATAGCGGTCACGGACGAGATCGTGGAGAAGCAGCTTGATAAAAAAGCCAGACGGCTCGGTGAGTATCTGGTGAAGAAGCTCGAACAGTTGAAGAAGTACGGCGTGGTGCGTGAAGTTCGTGGCAAGGGAGTCCTGCTAGGCGTCGAACTGGTGAAGGATACGGCCAGCATGACGCCCTATCCGGAGCTTGGAATGACTCTGAAGCGGACGGCACTGAAGAACGGTTTGATCCTGCGCATCGATCCGACGTGGTTTGCCGTGGCGCCGGCGCTGATTGCCGAGGAGTCGGACCTGGATGAGATGTGCGAGTTGATCGAGAAGAGCCTGGTAGACGCCCTGGACGAGGTGAGCCGCAACGCTCATACGGCAGCCGCCTGAAGAGGGGCGGCGTCCGACCGGCGAGAGTGGCATTGTAAAGAGGGCGATATGGACGAGCGAGCAGAACTTCGAGTTGGCCTAGCGCGGTGCGATATTACTCCTCCCATCGGGATTGCTCACGGCAACTGGAGCGCGCAGGTTCATGAGCGTGCCGAGGGTGTTGACTTGCCGCTCTGGTGCACAGTGCTGGCGGCCGCAGACGGCCACGAGGAAATCCTGATCGGCGAGGGCGTTGCGGGATTCTCAATCGGCAGGGAGTTCTACGGCGATCTAGCCCCGTATTGCCCCTGCGTGCATCGCCGCTCATTGGCTTGCGAGCATTCGCAGACAACGCGACACTATCTCTGCGCGCCCTGATGGTCGCCAGATGCTGCCACACGTTCTACGCCGCCGGGATCACCGCTGAACCCCGAAAACGGGATATAATCGAGAGGCCGCAAACGATGGGCGCTCATCAATCGCCCCGCGCGAGCAAGCTCCACGGCTGGCCGCAGGTCGACATTTCGCTCGACGTGGTTGAGCGCGTTGTGATTTGAGGAGAGTTGCCCATGACCAACAAAGACACGTCCTCCGACGCACATCATGGGCAGTTCGGAGCCGATGATACCGATTGAAGAAAAAATTGAGCTCCGTTGGACGCAAATGAAGGTATACTTTCCACTGGCGAGAGCCAAAAAGTTAATTCCGGCTGGTACTTCGTGTGCCGATAGTTCGGTCCCACCTTTCACCCGAACGAAGGCCTTGACTTCGGTTGAGGATCGCCGCCGAAAATCCGCAAAGCGCAGGAGGCGCAAACAGAATTGTGCGTGGACTAACGGCCTACAAGAGTCCTCTGCATGAGATGACCCAAACCACACCGACCTGCCTGTGGAATGATTCGCCGTCGGTTTCGGAGTTGACCTATTCCATCCAGCACGGCGCGGTGGGCGCCACCTGCAATCCCGTCATCGTGGTGGAAGTGCTGAAGAAGGAAATCTCCTTGTGGAAGGAGCGAATCCCGCAACTCATGCGCGAGATGCCCACTGCCACCGAGGAGCAAATCGGCTGGAAACTCGTCGAGGAAATGTCCACTCAGGCGGCGAAACTTCTCCTGCCGATCTTTGAGCAGCACAAGGGGAAGGACGGCCGCCTTTCCATCCAGACCGACCCTCACTTCTATCGCAACACGGCCGCCATTGTTAAACAGGCGGTGCGCTTCAGCGAGCTCGCCCCCAACATGATCGTAAAGATTCCCGTGACTCGCGCCGGCATCCCCGCCATTGAGGAAGCCACCTACCGCGGCGTCAGCATCAACGCCACAGTTTGTTTCTCCCTGCCGCAATGTGTCGCCGTGGGTGAGGCCCTCGAACGAGGCTTACAACGACGCGAGAGGGAAGGCTCGGACATTTCCCGCATGGGGCCGGTGTGCACCATCATGGTGGGAAGGCTGGATGACTGGCTCAAGGTCGTGGCCGAGAAAGAAACTATCACCACCGATCCGGGCTACCTGGAGTGGGCCGGCGTGGCCGTGTTCAAGAAAACCTACCAGGTGTTCCAAGCGCGGGGGTACCGTACCCGTTTGCTCTCCGCAGCCTTCCGCAACCACATGCATTGGAGCGAATTCATCGGCGGAAATGTGGTGATCTCGCCGCCCTACAGGTGGCAGTTGCGTTACAATTCCAGCGACGTCGCGGTAGTGCCGCGCATCGATAAGCCGGTCGATCCCAAAATCGTGGAGGAACTCCTGCGCAAATTCCCTGACTTTCGGCGGGCGTACGAGGAGGATGGCCTCTCAGTAGACGATTTCGATTCTTTCGGGCCCACCCGGCGCACCTTGCGGCAATTCATCAGCGCCTGCCAGGACCTGGCCGCTCAGATTCGCGACTTTATGATCCCGGAATGATTCGGAGCGAAGCTCTTGAATTGCTCCCCCCCAGGCGGGCGGAAGGCAGCAGAGGGTGAGCCTGCAAGGCGGCGCCGCGAAGGAACCACGCTCGAAACTGAAGCCCGGCTTATGAACAAAACGATATGTTGTAGCGCGGCAATCCTCCTTCTGTTTATCTTCCCCAGACCAAGCTTACCGGCAGCAACGGCAGCCCCGGAAACCATTCAGCTTGTCGTAGACACCTCCCAAACCTTAGGTCCGATCGATCTTACGCGGTATGCGCTGGCCCAGGGCGGGTTGAGTGAGCAGCCCATGATAAGCGATCGCGTCGATCAGATCGCCCAGCTTCACCCTCAGACGATCCGCTTATTTTTGCAGGAATACTTCGACATTTACCCTGCGCACCACCAGTATCATTGGGAAACGCTTGACCGGGCGATCGAAGCTGTCCTGGCCACCGGTGCCAAGCCCATTATGAGTCTGTGCTTCAAACCCCGGGTGCTTTACCTGCAGATCGACGACAAAATCGTCGAGCCCACCGATTATGCCGAATGGGAAGAGTTGGTTGGTCAGTTGATCAAACACTGCAATCAAGATCGCAAGTTTGGAATTCAATACTGGGAGGTTGGGGCTGAGGGTGACATTGGTGAATCAGGCGGGGCCCCTTACAAGTTTACGCCCCAAAATTACCTTTCGTATTACCAGCACACCGCCAGCGCCATTCGCCGCGCTGATCCCCATGCAAAGGTCGGCGGACCATCACTCGCCTCCTATCGCAGCCCACTTGCAGACGTCTTGATTGATTCTGCGGCCCAGGGCCAGGTACCGCTGGATTTTGTCTCGTGGCATTTTTATACCAATGACCCCAGGGAATTGTGGAAGAGCATTGATTACATGAAGGCTAAGCTGGACCTGAGTCTTATGAAGGGAGAGCGACTGGCAGTCACGGGCACGAATTCTGAGCTCAATGCACTGGCGGCACGTGCAGGACAGTGGACTAACGTGCTCGTATGGAATTATCCATTAGAAGGCACAGCGAAGCCGTACGAAGTGGCCGTGCAGTTTACCTCGGAGCAAAAAGGAAACGTGCGCGTGGTGCGGCTCAATGCCGAGAGTCCCCTGAACAACCTCGAGCAGATACGCAATGGCGAGCTGACGGCGCTTAGAAGCCAGCCACTGCGCATGAGGCTCGGCCTGTATGAAATCTACTGGATTGAGTTGACCGAATAAACTCGCAAGGTACGTTCATCCTGTCACTCGCGACGGTGTTCTCTCTCCCGCTCGTTCGGCAGAGGCGGTCGCAGGCTGGGCATCGAAAACTTGCACTAGGATGGAAATATGAGATTAAGCTGTTTGCCGGTGTCGCTGTTCGGGGAAATCCGTACCGGTGCGATGCCCCTGGAGCGCTGGATAAGCTATGGGGCGGAGTTGGGCCTCGACGGAATTGACCTAAGCGTGCTGTTCTTTCTTGACGACCGGCGCGCCGCAGTGGCGGCCACGCTGCGGCAAACGCGCGCCTCCGGCATACCGGTGGCGGTGATCAACACCTATCCCGACTTCACGCACCCGGACGCCCGCGAGCGTGCCCGGCAGTATGCCGAATTCACCGAGCACCTTTATCTTGCCGCTGAGATTGAGGCGCGCATGCTGCGCATCACGGCCGGCCAGGCGCATCCCGGCACCACGGATGCCGATAATATCTCCCGGACCTTGGAATATTTTCTGCCGGCGGACGAGCTTGCCAAAAAGCTCAAGGTGCAACTCATCTATGAAAATCACGCCAAGCCCGGCGTGTGGCAATACCCGGATGTATCACTGTCGCGCGCGGTATTTTTTGAGGTCGTGGCGCGCCTGCGCCAGACGTCGATTAAGGTGCTTTACGACACCGCCAATCCCCTGGTGGCAGGTGACGAGCCGCTGAGCATCCTGGAGCCGGTGCTCGACCGTGTAGCTTGTGTCCACGCGGCGGACACGCAAGTGCGTGGCGGGCTGCGGCCGGTCCTGATCGGAACCGGCGTTGTGCCTTTCGCGCCAATATTCCGGCGTCTGCGCGCGGCGCGCTACGACGGCTGGATAAGTATTGAGGAGGCCAGCGGGCACGGCCTCGAGGGCGTGCGTCAAGCGGTAGAGTTTATCCGCGGGAGTTGGCAGCAGGCGCAGCCGGCTGCGGCCCAGCCGTGAGTCCTGCCACCTCGAGCCGCGACCCAGGTACTTCTGCGTCACGGGCAGCACGATGGCCTGCAGCAGCTTGATGTGGTCGGGCTGGCTGGCCATCAGGACCGCCACCTCCGCCAGTTCCTCTGGTGCCATCATGGGTTCATTGGGACGTGGAGCGGAAACCGAAGGATCATCCATCGGGACGTTTCCGGGGTGCAAGCAGCAAGCCGAAATACCAAATTCTCGTTTAGCTCAGGAGGCTGTATGGATGAAGGAGAAAAGCTTCGAGTTGGCGTGGCGCGGTGCGATATTACTCCGCCGATAGGTATTGCTCACGGAAACTGGAGCGCCCAGGTTCATGAGCGCGCCGAGGGAGTTGACCTGCCGCTTTGGTGCACAGTGCTGGCGGCCTCAGACGGCCAGGAGGAGATTCTGCTGGTCGAGTGGGATTTGCTTTATCCACCCAAGGGCGAAGAACTGGCGGCCTTCCGCAAGCGCATTTCGGAACTTACGGGTGTGCCGGCAAGTCACATCCGTATGTCGGCGAGTCACACGCATTCGGGTCCGAGCGTGGAGCCGCCCTGGTTCAACGCCGGGGCAGAGATGATCCGTCCCTACAAGGACAGCCTCTTGGATAGAGCCGCAGGTGCTTGCTGGGCCGCGCGACGTGCCATGAAGCCTGCGCGTGTGGCCGGAGCAATGGGCAGTTGCGCGGTCAATGTGTGCCGGCGAAAACCGTGGACCGACCGTATGATCTTGGGCTCCAATCCTGACGGGTTTACCGATCACGCTGTCGGTGTGGTGCGCATCGATGATTTGAACGGAGAACCGATTGCGGTTATCGTTCATTTCTCCGCGCACCCGACCATCCTGGCCTGGGAAAATCGGTTGATTTCGACCGACTATCCCGGCACGGTTCGGCGCACCGTGGAGAGCATGATGAACACCACGTGCTTGTTCTTGCAAGGAGCGACGGGCAATCAGTGCACGATCTGGGATTACACACAGAAGCCCTCGGATGCACGCTGGATCGGACGCCAGATTGGGGTCGAGGCGGCTCGAGTCGCGGCGTTCATTGAGACTCAGCCAACTAAGCTGACGATCCGCAAGACCGCGGAATCCTCGTGGACCATGGGGCGAGTCGAACGACTGCCCGAAGGCACGCCGGATGGAACCGTGCGGTGCCTTTCCCGAACCGTCTCGCTGCCGATCTGGAGGCGTGATCCGCCCACCGCGGCGGAGATAGAAAACCTTGCACAACTACGGCGGCGTCTGGCGGAAGTACGAGACTCGGGAGCCCCGGAAGAAGAAGTACGCGCCGCAAACCGCACCGTCCGTAGGGCGACGCTGGATATGTGGATCCATGAAGAGCGAAGCAGCGGTGTGAGCCTGAATATCGAATTTCAGGCCATGCGCTTAGGTAAGGTTGCGCTGGTGGGCATCCCCGTCGAGCCCTTCGCCGAAATCGCGGCCGAGGTCAAGCGCCGATCTCCCTTCCCGGTCACCTTGTTCAGCGGTTACACCAACGGGTTTACGGGCTATATGCCCATTGCCGAGGCTTACCCGCAAGGCGGCTATGAAGTTTGGGTTACGCCCTTTGCGCCCGAAGCAGCCGGTATGACGGTTGAAAAGAGCTTGGAGCTAATCTCTGAGCTCGCGCACTAAGACGTTGCCCCACCAGCGGGCATCGCTCGGCGAATTGGAGCGGTGCCGAACCGACCGCTTCGCAGCAGCCTAAAGAGCATGGCGAAGTCTCCCTTGCCAATTCATGCTCTGGCAAGCTCTCTGCGCAGCGTTTCCGCCGAAGCCTGCTCCCGCTGATGAGGGTCGCTGGCCAGCGTTCGTTCTTCCGGTGTCAGTTCTGCGAGAAATCCAAAGCCTCTAACGCAAGCGGGGGAGATTCTTTCACGATCAATCCTGCGAAGGTAACCCGCCATGGGACCGTGCGGCGATTGCCGGGCCTATTCTCCGCACAGATGCGGCGAATACTTGCTTCCTGCGGTGAATCCAAGAACTCGCCGACAAGCGTTGACGCCATGAGTTCAGTCGCCGCTCGCAGCTTCGGGATGTCAGCCTCCGCCATGCGGCCAATATCGCCGTACTTGAAGCCGCCTCGACTTGTCGGGAGGATCACCGGCACTGGCTAGGCGCAGCCACTTCAGCGCTCGGTGGCAATCCCCGGTAATATCGCACGATGGCCCCTGGACCGGGGGTCATTTTTGACAAGTCGTCGCTGACAAACCTCAATCCTGTCTAGCCGACAAATTGTCCCTATTCTGCCTCGCCTTGCGGCGGTCAAGCCTTACCTCGTTTTCCCAAATTGCCCTTGCTCCCTTCAGGGCCTGATTTGTGCCGATTGGCGCGCCAAAGGCCCCTGATTTGCCGCATTCAAAAAAGTGATGTGCTTTGTTTTCATCAACATTCTGGCTTTGTTCCCGGCATTTTTGAATTCTCTCGCGGTCCCCCGGGTTTCTACCAGTCGAGCAATTTCGGTCCCTGCCGCATCCCCCACGATCCAGTCCCCCGCCCCAACGTGGGCGATGTCAAAAAGCTCGAATTTTGAGTCTATTTCACGCATTTGGGCACTCAATTGGGGTTCGTTTTGAGTTCGTTTTGAGTTCGTTTTCGAAATGTATCGTTTGTTTTCAATAACATACTGGCTTCGTTCGTACTATTTTTTGCTTTTTTTGGGACCCCCGTTTTCCCCAGTCCCGGGACTATTGCGCTTTTCCTCGCGGTCGGAAGCCTGCCCACGACAATGTGTCCACAAAATGACCACGATTATAGGCTACCATGTGCCCATGAGTTTGTCAAGTGAAAAATGCGCGGCCGGGGTAGACGGCGCGGAGAATTGAAGTTCGCCAAACGAGGGGTTCGGCTGGGAACGCAAACGCAAAGGGTCAGGTCTAGCGTCAACCTCCGAAAAAAGGAAAGCCCCGCACTGGGCGGGGCTCAAGGTCGCTATTTTCGAGCGTTGCCTTACGCGGGTAGAACCCACTTACTAAGATAAGCGGGAACCGCCGCTGAGATACACGAGGTGTATAATAGCACGGTTTTAGAGTCTGTCAAGGAGGAAAACATGGCAGAACAACCCTGCGGCGAATATGTCCTCGGCATTGACCTTGGAACTAACTCCGTTGGCTGGGCCATCATCGGCCTTGTGAATGGCGAGCCCACGAAGCTCCTGCGCGCGGGGGTGCGCGTTTTTGAAGCCGGTATGGAAGGCGACATCGAATCCGGCCAGGAGCAATCGAGAAACCTCAAGCGCCGTGAGGCGCGTCTGCATCGCCGCCAACTCTGGCGCCGCGCCCGCAGGTTGACGAAAACTTTCAA
>Ga0181527_1002875_pt1 | contig 15683 bp, 14 predicted proteins | sample PEATcosm2014_Bin_30_FD_119762 | JGI IMG/M metagenome (GOLD analysis project Ga0181527, IMG submission 119762) | Peatland microbial communities from MTU Mesocosm Facility, Houghton, MI, USA - PEATcosm2014_Bin06_60_metaG | ecosystem: Environmental > Terrestrial > Soil > Wetlands > Peat | place...
GATTGCCGAGGCAGAGTGGGACGAGACGCTTACGGTCAACCTGAAGTCGGTGTTTCTGGTCACTCAGGCGGTCGTGGGCGGGATGCGGAAGCGGAAGTGGGGGCGCATCATCAACCTGTCCTCGGTCGCTGCACGGACAGGCGGCATTGTGGGGGCGCACTATGCGGCTTCAAAAGCCGGAATTTTAGGACTGACACACTCGTGTGCATCCTCATTTGCCAAGGAAGGCATTACGAGCAATGCTATCGCACCCGCGTTGATCGAAACCGAGATGGTGACAAATAATCTCAACGCAAGCCCTGACCGCATCCCCATGGGGCATTTTGGTTCTGTCGATGATGTAGGGGCTATCGCGGTGATGCTTGCCACGAATAATTACGTCAATGGACAGACGATTAACGCGGACGGTGGATACTATATGACCTAGTCGCGAGGGGGACAAAGGTGCATGGGACTGTCAGGAACCCGAGTTTTGATGGCGTTGCATTCGACGTTATGCTTCGTACGAAAGCAACACCATTTTCGCAGCCTGCTCCCGAAGAGGGATTAGCGATTGATAAGCGGCTGAAGAGTACCATTTATCGACAGCCTCTTTGTACGAAATAGCGATGCCCGTGGTATTACCGGAAAGAAGTGTTGGAACGCAAGCGCATGATCCAGCTACGATGCAACAACTCGCTCATCGTGCTCGGGTTTGAGTATCATTAAGGTTAGCAACTTTCGCTCAGTAAAATGCTCGTCAAGACCGGGACTCGCAGTTCGGTGGCCGTGGCGGCGATTGTGATCGCGCTTGCGCTGGTTTTTGCATTCCGTCAGTGCACCCACGAAGTTGACGTACCTTTCGCAATGGGTGTGGATCAGGGCTGCGTTAACCAAGGCAGCGACCGTCGAGAGTTTGCGCCCGTGATCTGCTGGTTGCAGCGGCAGATGTCGTGGAAATCAGAACACGAGCCGCATTTTGTGTCGATCGGTAGACTGGATGGAACGAACCTCGGGCTGGCGTGGCCTCCCTACATAGTCTTCAATCTGTCCGATGGAAATGGCCACTGGCGCATGTTCCGCATTGGCTTTCGTTACGACCGAACGTGGCGAGGGTACATATTCCCAACGGTGGCGGCGAAGAACCTTTCGTACCCGCTGCGCTATTGACGGCGTGCTCTTGCAATCTTTGCAAGGTGTTCCGGTATCGGGCTTCTGCGGAAATGTCGTGAATTGGCGCGACCATTTAGGATAAGTTTACGGACTTTGGATCATGCGCTCTGGCAGTGGGGGTATGATCATAGCCGGTAGTCCAACCAGTTGAGCGAGTTTTCAGGACTCAACGGGAGAATCCGATGAAGCAACTGTTTACAGCGTTACTATTGCTACTGGCGGTAAACAGCTTTGGGAAGAATCCGCCTACTATAAAAGACCCAATGAAGCTAGTCGGAAAGAAAGTCAACGTACATAACATTCCGCTATGCCAGCCCGGAACCGATACGGCTGATCTTGCCCATAAAGGAGAGCAGTCCACCGTGGTTTCTGCGAAGCCTAACAAGATACCAGCGATGTCACCGGCATTAACGAGTAGACTGCCTCCGGATATACGTGCCATGCTTGATGATCAACAGAAAGCAGCCACGTTGCTATTTCAGTTTGCAGACGGTACGAAACTCGATACTTGTACTCCGATTGGCCCACAGGGACTGTCCGTTTACCTCGAACTGGGGCCGTGACAAGCTTCCAAGTGAAGCTCTTAGGCAGCCTTCACTTCGGCACCTTCGGCCATGGTGACGACTCCAGTCGGCGGCACTCATCGTGACGACCTCAAATCCATCGGGTTAGCGGTGGTGCAGGCAATCAATTTCCACGGACAGTAAGCACAGGAACCTTACTGTGCCTCACGACATACTCGGCAACGCTGCCCATAAGCAGATGCTCCAATCCCGAGCGACCGTGGGTTCCCATTACGATCATTTGGCAATTCAGTTCCAGCGCTACATCTACAATCGCGGCAGGTGGTGAAGCTTCACGAACGACAGTCTGAGCGTCGGGTATCAACGCCTTCAACTCCCCCATGCACTTATCAGCCTCCCCGTGCAATAGATGGATCGAATCAATACCAGCCGCCGCGCCACCTGACGCCGCCAAGCTAAACACGTCGATGACGTGCAGCAGAAGCAGCTTTGCCCCGAGCGCGTCAGCCAGAGACCGTGCCCATTCCAAAGCATTGCTGGCATGAGGCGAGAAATCTGTTGCCACGAGGATTTGCGAGATTTGTGGCACGCCACGTGTGGCTTGATTTTTCGTGTTCATCTGGAATTCCTTTTTGACTTCGGAAACGGTAAAGATTGTACGCCCATCTCGCCTGTACGCCACAGGGTGAGTTCGTTACCACATGCCGGACAATGCAGCCGCTGGTCGAGTTCACGATGGGGGCGTTGGAGTCGAAAATCAAGAAGCCGTGCTGCATCACGCGGCGTGCTTGACCGTCGCACCCACTTTCATCTTCTGCCAGTCATAGCCGAATTCTTTTCCACAATCCAAGCACACGATGTACGTGGGAGGATTCGTTGCTTGATTCGAGTGTGGCTGGCGGATGGTGATTGGAAACATGCAGTGCTTGTGAAGACATCCGAACAGCGCATCGACGAGACTAAACATCTCAGCCCCCTTCGGCACGTTTCTGCCGATTTGCTAGCCCGATGACTGACTTATAAGGTTAGCGGCAGCCTGCGCTTGACAAGCTGCCGCTATGTGCGCCACTTCTTGGCTGGCACAGACCTGCGTATGCAGGAAGTCGTTATGTTAGGGTTTCTTCTGTCCTGAGCCGCCTTTGCAAGTCTTTTCGTGCTCGCGCAGTTCAGCTTCAGTCTTGAACGATTTGTTGCACGGCGGTTTACACTTGTACTGAGTGGTCGGAGTGGTCGGAGTGGTTGGTTGGTTCATAATTGCTCCTTTTGAGCCAGAATTCATATTCAAACCCCCAGCTCTTTGAAAAGTCTGACAGGCGAGGCTGGAGCAGTCTGTTCAAAAGAGAACACACTTAACCCTAACGGTTGCATCAATTAGTTTCTCAAAGCCCCATGCGATCATATTCCCGATTTGGGACGGTTGACCGTTCAATTTTGAGCAGATTTTGCCATCCTGCACTTCGATAATAACAACGGCGTTCGAGGTCAAAAGGAAATCCCGGTACAAAGACTCGGGCTGAAGGTCACGGTGCAACCGTGCCTGAAGCAGTCTAGAAGACATTTCGAAGGAGAATAAACATGCCAGTGTTCGGATCGCCCTTTTCAGGGTCAGCAAGTGATAGGAAGCTCACGGATGAGGAACTCATCAGAGCAATTCGTTTCATGGTGGCCGCAGAGTACGAAGCGACTCAGTTGTACATGCAGCTTGCCGAGTCAACCGACAACAAGCTCGCTGCGGAAGTGCTCAAGGACATAGCGGACGAGGAACGTGTACACGCCGGAGAGTTTCTGAGATTGCTCCACGAACTTGCCCCCGATGAAGAAAAGTTCTATGCCAAAGGGGCAGAAGAAGTTGAAGAACAAATCGAGAAAATGAAGCCACGCTTGTCAAAAGCAGCGAATGCACCCGATGTCTTTCGTCCAGAATGGAATCAAACCTCAACACATTCGTGAATCGCGTTCCGGCTGGCTTGCGAGCCATCGTCGCTAAGTTGAAATCCGGGCCGTACCTATCCGAAGTTGTTGGACAAGCCTATCGGTGCTACGCCTACATTTCGAGAGTTGGCTGAGCACTGGCGGCTTCACGAACTAAAAAAGACTCGGGGCATCGGCAAAAAGGCGGGGGAGACAGTCGATGTATCCGAGTCGAACCTCGACTTGTGGGTACTGCCGAAATGGGGCAACCGCAAGGCATCGGAGATCAAGCCGCTCGAACTGGAAGAGTGGTTCGATGCTCTTTCCTCCACGCCTCAGGGCAAGAGGGAGGAGCCGCTGGCATGGGGAACCATCCAGAAACTCAAGTCGCTCATGTCGCAGGTCTTCAAACACGCCCAACGGCATGAGCTAATCCCGGTCGGCCTCGACAGCAAGGGTAAGCCGACGAACCCCGTTCTTCTTGCGCGGACGGAATCCACGTCCACGTACGAGGCGAAGATCGTCAGCCCCGAACAGATGATTGTCATCCTGTCCGAACTCGACAAGCCGACGACTCGGCTGGAATGGAATCTTGCTCTGCTGCACGCCGCAACCGCCCTCCGACCCGAAGAGTGCTTCGGGTTGCAGTGGAGGGATGTGGACTGGGATAAAGGGCTGATTCACATCCGCAGGGCTTGGAGCAAGGGCAAACTGACCGAAGGCAAGAACGAGAACAGCATGACTCAGGTTGTGTTGACTTCCATCCTTGCTCAGGCTCTCCGGCGCTGGCGGAATGAATCCCTTTACTCGAATGACTCTGACTGGATTTTCCCCTCCATAAAAGAGGAGGGGCGAATCCCTCGATCGTCGTCAACGTGCGCGAAGGATTATTTGCGACCAGCAGCCGTCAAGGCCGGCGTCATTCCCGCTGATTACAAAGGGCGGTTCGGCTGGCACAACCTGAGGCATAGTTTAGCTACATTCCTCGGGGCGGCTGAGGTTCATCCATCGGTTGTGCAATCGATGTTGCGCCACAAAAAACTTGCGACCACGATGGAAATCTATACGCATGGAGTAAACTCAGCACAGATAGCCGCACAGGGAAAATTCCTTAAGGCTATCGGTCTGAATGTGATTGAAAATGCAGGGTAAATCAGGAGTTCGGGTTGAATCTCGGGTCTTGCATCAACGTCGATTCGCTGTTAAGCTACATGTAATCAGTGATGTAGGCGCGTAGCTCAGTTGGTTAGAGCGCTACCTTGACACGGTAGAGGTCAGGAGTTCGAGTCTCCTCGTGCCTACCATTTTTCTGCTTCTAAGTCATTGAATCTGCGTAGTAGGCATCGGCAGATCCTGCTTCTTAACCCCGAACTCGTCACCATTTGTCACCAAAACATCCAGATTTTTGACCACCTCGCGACGCCTGGCGTCGATCGGAATCGTATAGATTTCGAGCGTGGTCGACATCTTGGAATGTCCAAGCTGGGCTTGCGCGTCGCGCAGCGATCCGCCCGCCTGCTGAAACAGCGTGCAGTGGGTGCGACGCAGCGTGTGCCAGTTGAGCCACGGCGCGCCGATCTGCCGACCGGCGGGTTTCAACTCCCGGTGCAGCAGGTTGGTATCGCTGAAGGGCTTGCCCGTGCTGGTGTGGAAGACGAGTTGTTCTCCGCCCTGCTCTGTCGAATGCCCCGGCAAGCGCATTAGAGCAGTTATAACGCTGTCGGGAAGCGGGACGGTACGTTTGCTGCCTTTGGTCTTGGGCGAGCCGATCAGACCGCGATACGAGTTCTGCTCGACCCGGAGTTGCTTGGAAGCGAAATCGATATCCTTCCAGCGCAGTCCGATGATTTCTCCCACGCGCAGCCCGGTCATGATGCCGACCAAAAACATGGTCCGCATCGGTTCCCGGAAAATGCCGAGCAATTGCGATATCTGCTCCGGCATGAGCGCGTGCTTTTCGCGCACCACTGTCTTTTCCGGTAACTCGACCCCGAACGCGGGATTGTCGCCCATGAAATATCCCCATTTCTTTGCGGTCGCGAAGATCTTCGACATTAAATTGCGAAAATGATCGCAGCACGCCCAGCCGAGACCCGCTTGCAATTTCTGCAAAACGAATTGCTGCAACTGGAGCGTGTTGATATCGCAAATTCTGGAGTCTCGAAAGGCAGGTAGAAGGTGGGTTTTCAAGGTTTGGCGGTAACGCTTCTGCGTAGAAAGCTTTAAAGTGGGCAGGGCATTGGGAATGAAATAGCGTTCGACGAATTCCCCTAAAGTCATCGTCGAAAGCGGGGTCAATTTTCCCAAATTCAAGGGACGAAGATGCTCGTCGGAAAGCTTTAGCGCCTGCCTGCGAGTCAAATCGGAAACCTTTCCGAGAATCATCGATTCCCGTTTGCGCCCGATTGTTCCGTCCGCATTGAGAAAATCCGTCCACCATTGCAGCTCCCATACCGGATTGCGTGTACCGCGTTTGCGGATACTTCCTTTCTGATAGCGTCGGCGAGCCATTTTCTCGGGTTGCCAGCCTCCTACCTGGCTGTGCCCGCCTTGCTTTTCCGTGATTGGAAGTATATTCATCATCCGGTATTTCGGAAACCGCTTTTCCGGTTATTTCCCGGAAACGGGAACGGCATTAAGGGTCACACCGAATTTGCGGTGAAATCTGTCGCTTGACCGCGAACCGGTTTCCGATACTTTTTCGAATAAATCGCCGCTTTCCACCTCGGTTCCTTTAAGCTGTTCATCAATCGATTCGGTTCCGAAGTTTCCCGAGTTCCGAGTCGGTTTCCGGTTTCGAAAGGGTGCATCTCGTAGTCCGGTATTTCGGAAACTGCGTTTCCGGAAATTTTCCGGTCATTTTCCGGAAACGCGAACTCGCAATTACTTCCCGAATACCCGGAATCGTTTTATCGGATAGCGTCCAGGGATTTTCTCGGTTCCTTCGTAACGTATTTCGAGGAGCCGACCGACATCGCTCTGCCGAATCTTTGTATTCAGATCGATCGTTCCGAGAACCGAAAACAGCCGCTTCTCATCCGGATCGTGGATTAGGTATTTGAGGGTCGGCTTTCCGCCGATCTCAACGGTTTCGATCTCGGTCAAAATGCCCCTTAGGAAATCCCCGGGATTTTGAAAGCGAAAGATCTCCGCCCCAATTCGTTCAACCAAATCGCTCATGACATTTCCTTTTATTCGGATTTACCGAAAATGCTTTCAGAAAGTTCTCCCGATCGAATTCTGGGTCAGCGGCAACTGTGAACAGGCGGCCATAGAGGTGAAAAATGGTCGTGCGGTACAGTTTCCAGGTGTGAGTTTTTGCAGGTTTACTGAGAAGCTTTACTGAACGGGAGCAGGTAATTCGTCGCGTTCCGGCTGGGGCGGAAAACAGCAAATCGTCCGTCAAATACTTAGAGACGTACCGAGAAACCCGATGCACATCGACATACCGAATATCGACTTTGTATCCGCCGCCAATCGCCTGCCACGCTTGCTTAACCCAGGCTTGTTCTATGAAACGATCGATCAAGATGTGCAGGTGCGGATTCCCGCTTTTTTGAAGCTCAACGACTGCGATGTATTTCGGTGCCGAACCGTATTTTCGTCCGAGATACACGCGAAATTTGTTGAAGGTCCCACGGAGATAACGAATCGGATCGCCTTCGATCTTTTTTGGATCGAGTGTCAGTGTCAGTAATCTCGACAGCCGATGTTCACTCGCAGCATTTCGGATGGCATGGCGGTAGGCCTTTGCCCGAATACGGGCGCAATGATCACAATCCCAGCACTTGCAGTCGACGCGGAGATATTTGATCTCACCACCCGAGAGCGAATGCCCGACTAGCGACAGTGACCCGCAGTAACGCTTCCGGCCCGGCTTGTTTCGTGGCGTTATCCGTTCGCGCCACTTCTTCTCGTTTTCTTCTTGTTTTTGGTTGTTACGATTGTTCTCTTGAGGGACGAGAGAAGAAGGCACGGGGCCTTCGACCCCGATGGGGCCCTGCCCCAAACCCCGGGACGGCTTTTGATCCTTACCGGCAGACGGGGAAGATAGTTCCCCGGCTGCCGATTCGCAGGACGCCGTGTGCCGTTTAAGTCGCGGGGCGGAGCCGTCCAAGAACCGTTGCCCGCTCTGGTTTGCGCGTCGTCCTGCAAACTTGCTCATATCCATACTCTTTCCAGTGCGAGTGAGGCCCGAAACATGAGGGGATCAATTCGCACGTAGCCTTAGAACTGATAATGAATTCTCGTGGCAGATGAGCGATCGCGCGAGGCCGCAAACCGAAAATTTTTGAGGGGGTCTAGATGTCCGGACGAATTTGCTAGTCTTCTGGTGGCACAGATTTGTCCGGACGAATTCGCGGCCAAGAAGACAGGCCGAATTTGTCCGGTAGGAGAGAATTGTCATCCTTTTGATCGACAGCTTGGCGCGTGGAGAGTGATTCGACGAAGGTGTCTGACGTGATTACCAATAGGACTGCCAAGATGAGCACCCCCCAAAGCAGATTCCTCTTGCCATCGGCAGTCAGCAACCCGGCATAGGGATTCTCTTTCTTGTAACGTGTATAGGTCTTGCGAAGAGCTTCCTCCCCGATGAACGGCATGGGTTGCCCAAAGGCTGCGTATGCACACTCAAGCAGTATTGAGACTTCCCGATACTTTGGAGTGCCAGTAGCTTCCTTGACGGAATCGAGGAGCCAAGCAAGAAAGAAATTTGTGTTTAGCTTGTGTCGCGTGACGAATTCCCGAACTTCGCTTACGGACGTTCGAAGCTGTCGCGCAGCCTCATCCATCTTCTCAAGAAGCGCTTCCGGCAAGTCAGACTTGAACGATTCCAGATCCTTTCGATCTTGCTCTAAACGACCAGCCAACTTGAGGCACGTTTGAATATCTTCAATCGCCCATGAGCGAAGTAATTCGATCAACTTTGACGCTAGATTTTCTTCGCAGTCACAGGAGAAGGCGAGAAAGCCCGAAAGAAACTTTGGGTCGACTCCTGCTTCGGTAAGAGTCTCCCAACTCTCAGAGGCGTGTGCATTCTCCTTTAGCAGCTCCTGAAAGCGAGCCTTCCATTTGGCGAAAACGGATTTGCTACCGGATTCCACCGTCATTGCAAGACCTCACTCTACATCAACGTCGCACGCGATGACAGGCAGAGCGGCAGGTATCGGAGCTTCGCGGGCGATTGGGGCATCACAAGCCGTTCATAGAGAGCTGTCAACGGTATTATCCAATGCGCGATGCCCTCTTTGCTAACATTGCGTTTTCATCGCATTTACTGCCCATTAAGTGCTAGAATCCAACATTTCAGACCAGCACCATTGGCTCCTTGCGGATGGACTGCCGAGGCTGCTGCAGGGACTGTCGGCTTATCTCGGCGGCGTATCTCGGGGCGGCGGTGAGTTCTTTAATTTGAGCGCTCTACGCGGGTATCACCAGGGGTAGTAAACTGAGCGGCACCGGGCTTAGCCATCGCCGCCCGTGTAGCCTGACGGAGGCTTCAATGTCTACTAAACCGCTCAGCGAAAGCGATCTGTTCGATCAAATTGTACTATTGCAAACAGCTGGCAAAACCGCCGAGGCAGAGAAGCTGCTCACAAACGCGTTGGGTCAGTTTCCAGCGAGCACTGTTCTGTGGTGTGCGCGTGGCGCCCTGCACTACGATCAGAAACAATACCCGGAGGCGATTGCCGACCTCAATAAGGCCCTTGCCTTCGATGAGAACAACGAAGTTGCTCTGCGCTGGAAGGTAGCATCGTGGCGATTCCTGCGCAACTTTCCGGAAGCCGAGAAGGCAATTTCCGCTGCCCTCGAGCGTTTGCCTAAGAGCGCTGGTCTTTGGGTTGAACGGGGCTGGCTGCACTCCGATCAGAAACAATACCAGGAGGCGATCGCCGACTTCAATCAGGCCCTCGCCATTGATGAGAAACACGAAGATGCCCTGCGCTGGAAGGCAGCATCGTGGCGATTCCTGCGTAACTTTCCGGAAGCCGAGAAGGCAATTTCCGCTGCCCTCGAGCGTTTGCCTGAGAGCGCTGGTCTTTTGGTTGAACGGGGTTGGCTCTACTACGACCAGAAACAATACCAGGAGGCGATCGCCGTCTTCAATCAGGCCCTCGCCATCGATGAGAACAACGAAGATGCCCTGCGCTGGAAGGCAGCATCGTGGCGATTCCTGCGCAACTTTCCGGAAGCCGAGAAGGCAATTTCCGCTGCCCTCGAGCGTTTGCCTAAAAGCGCTGGTCTTTTAGTTGAACGGGGTTGGCTCTACTATGACCAAAAGCAATATCCCCAGGCGATAGCCGTTTTTGATAAGAGTCTGGCCGTCGCTCCTGACAACGAAGACGCCTTGGCTTATAGGAGCCGCTCGTACCGTGCTCAACGCAACTTTCCGGAAGCCGAGAAGGCAATTTCCGCTGCCCTCGAGCGTTTGCCTAAGAGCGCTGGTCTTTGGGCTGAACGGGGCTGGCTGCACTCCGATCAGAAACAATACCAGGAGGCGATCGCCGACTTCAATCAGGCCCTCGCCATTGATGAGAAACACGAAGATGCCCTGTCCTCGAAGGCAGCATCGTGGCGATTCCTGCGCAACTTTCCGGAAGCCGAGAAGGCAATTTCCGCTGCCCTCGAGCGTTTGCCTAAGAGCGCTGGTCTTTGGGCTGAACGGGGTTGGCTGCACTCCGATCAGAAACAATACCAGAAGGCGATCGCCGACTTCAATCAGGCCCTCGTCATCGATGAGAACAACGAAGCTGCCCTGCGCTGGAAGGCAGCATCATGGCGATTCCTGCGCAACTTTCCGGAAGCCGAGAAGGCAATTTCCGCTGCCCTCGAGCGTTTGCCTAATAGCGCTGGTCTTTTAGTTGAACGGGGTTGGCTCTACTATGACCAAAAGCAATATCCCCAGGCGATAGCCGTTTTTGATAAGAGTCTGGCCGTCGCTCCTGACAACGAAGACGCTTTGGCTTATAGGAGCCGCTCGTACCGTGCTCAACGCAACTTTCCGGAAGCCCAGAAGGCAATTTTCGCTGCCCTCGAGCGTTTGCCTAAAAGCGCTGGTCTTTGGGTTGAACGGGGCTGGCTGCATTACGATCAGAAACAATACCCGGAGGCGATCGCCGCATTCAATCAGGCCCTCGCCATTGATGAGAAACACGAAAACGCGCTGATCTGGAAGGCAGCAACCCTGCGCATGCAGCGCAAGTTCACGGACGCCGACAAGTTTCTGACGGAAACCCTTGCGATGCTGCCCAGGAACCCCGACCTGTGGACTGAGCGGGGTACGTTGTACTTCGTCCAGAAGCGGCACGATGAGGCCATCGCGGCGTTCGACCAGGCTCTCGCCATCGATCCGGATCACGAGCTTGCGCTGAGCCTAAAGAGCACGGATCTGCGCTCGCAGCGGAAGTTCGAAGACGCTGAGAAGGTCATCTCGCCCGCAGTGGAACGTAAGCCGGAAAGTGTCGTCCTGCTCAACCAGCGTGCGCAAATTGACGCCGACTGCGAGAGGTATGACGCCGCCGAGAGACGATTCGCAGCAGTGTGCCGCATTCAACCCGATAATCCCGATGCCATCGCCGGCCGCGTTGCTTCCCTGAAACGATTGAGCCGCAGTCAGGAGGCTCTCGATCTCCTGCTGGCGTTGAAAGCTTCTCAGCCTGAGAACAACGGTTTTCGGAGCCAGTTGGGATGGTTCTACATCGGCCAGAAGAGTCTGTCGGAGGCACGCAAGGAATTCGACTTCATTCTTGGGAAAGACAAACGCGATTCTGTCGGCATCAATGGCTTGGGTGCAGTTGCCTTCTCCGAAGGAAATTTTGACGATGCCGCAGAGAGGTTCAAGGAGGTTCTCAAAGACGACCCAAATAATGCAGTTCTACATACTAATCTGGCTTGGGCCCTGGTTCGTGGCGCGCCAGATACCGTGCCATCCATGCCTTGGCCCGACAAAGAGCCTAAGTGGTACAAGTTTGCCCGGCGAAAACCGGAAGAGCCGCGCGACTTTAGCCTGCTTGAGGCTAAGCAACACTGTCGCACCGCTTTGGAACTGGACTCCAGCTATTCCCAAGCATACGGATGCCTCGGAATCATCGCCTTCAAACGCGGACGGTTTGTCGAGGCCGAAGATTACCTTCGGACCTCAGTGCGGGTTGATCCCCAGCTGGGCAGCTACACCGACCTTGGCGCACTCTATACCCAGATGGGCCGCTACGACGACGCAAAGAAACAATTCGAGCGGGCCCTGACAATTGATCCCAACGATTCCTCCGCACTTATCGAATTGGGGAACCTCCAACTTCAACTCGATCAGGTCAAAGAAGCCATTCGGACGTTTCGCCAGTGCATGAGTGTGGATCCCGACAACGAAACTCCGCCGCGTGCGCTTGCCATGGCGCTTATGCACGCCGGAGATTACGGCGAGGCCGGCCGCGTGCTGCGTCGCGCCATCCGTCGCTTCGAGGAGGTCAAACGGTGGCGGTTGCATCTGGCGCTCTCCCAGTTACTGACCAATATGGCCGACAAGAGCGATGACTCCGAGCTTTACGAGGAGGCACTGAAGGAGGTAAATGAGGCCATCGCGCTCAAGTCCCGTCACCCGGAACCCTACTTCAATGCCGGCGTGGTTCGCTTCAAGCTTCAGGACTACGGAGGCGCGATCAAGAAGTTCCGCCAGTGCCTGGATTTGGATCCTGATCATTTCGACGCAGAGCGAAACCTTCGTACGGTGCAGAGTTTCGTGAAGGAAGAGCGCCGCCGGACGAAAGGCAGTTACTATGCCGGAATCGTGATGGCGGCTGTCTGCATGCTACTGCTGATAGGATTGTGGGTTATGTACCTGCGAACGGAGAATAAAGTCACTCATGCCATGCTGATAACCTTCTCTCCCATTCTGCTGGGGCTTTCGTTGATTGCCTTCCTGCTTCCATCGCTGTTGAAGCTCAAGCTTCCAGGCGTCGAGGCAGAGCTCAGTCAACCGAAGGAGAAAGTATCGAAAGGCCCAACCGGATCTATCGGTTTTGGCGGCACAAGCAGTTTTGGCGGCACGAGGTTCACAGACAGGTATTGAGCTGCTTACTCCTGGCCTGGACAATCCGTGCACACTGAGGCGTTCGACCGTTCACCGCCTCGACGGCCTGTGCATCGAAACAGAGTTACTTGCTTGCCGTGACCCCTTTCAAACAGGTGGGCTGGTGGGAAGGTGGCATGACGGAGAAGGACTTCGAGGATCACCTTGTTCTTTTCCGCGACGCCGACAAGCTATTTCACATCCAGAACATCTTCGAGAGACTCCAGCCGAAATGAGAGGTTTTCTGGCCGGGAACTCCTTCCCTCTAGTTTGCAGTTCTGGCATGGGACAGGAAAAAGTACGCAGCCTTCCATGTCCTCTGTCTTTCCGAATCGCCTTCTTCATGCGAGCGAACTGGAACTGCTATTCATAACTTCGTGACGCTATTCTTCGCGGCTTTAAGAGCTTCTTCGAGACCAACCATCTTCGGCCCCTTTTACGTATTGCGATGCAACGTTTACCCTTCATTCAATGATCTAGATAATACGCTCCAGATCTACATAAGCGATAAGTTGATTGTGACGTGGATGTGCCGAGGGGTCCGAAATGGAATAGACTGTGGGCAATGCGAATCAAACAAATCAGCGTTTCACGACTGTTCGGATTATTCGACCACGTTGTACCAATGAATCTCGGAGAAAGGGTCACGATTATCCATGGTCCGAACGGATACGGCAAGACAACCGTATTGCGTCTATTAGACGGTTTGGCGTCTGGACGCTACTCCGACGTACGGCGAATCCCGTTCAGAGACTTCGAGGTGAATTTCGACGATGGGCATGTGCTCCAGGTCCTGCGCATAGATTCAGCCAGAACTCCCCCTGGCCCCCAAGCTGGGCCGATCCTCTCATTTGAGCTACGTAAAGGTGACAAGCCTGGGCAGAAAGGCTCTATTTCTGCCATCACGCCAGAATCGTTGGGATTGCCGCCAGAATACGTCGAGAGGATAGTCTCTCAACTGAAAAGAGTTGGTGCTAACCAGTGGCGCGAGGAGCAAACCGGCGCTGTAATTGGATTTGAAGAGGTATACAGATCTTACGCAAAGTATTTGCCGATTCCGCCAGGGGTCAAAGCACAAGACGCATTTGAGCCAGAATGGCTAAGAGAGTTTCGTGGCAATCTAGCTGTGCGGTTCATCGAAAGTCAGCGACTTCTTCGTGTGAGCAAACCAAGTCCTGATAGACAGGATTTCGAACCTGTCCAGCCGGCAGTTACTGTTTATGCCCGTGACTTGGCCAAAGCCGTCCAGCTAAAGTTCACCGAATATGCGACGTTGTCACAGTCTCTTGATCGCTCATTCCCGAAGAGGCTAGTCGAGCAGACTCTTGTGCCTCACAAGGAGAGGCCGTCAGTCGATAAGCTTAAGGCAATATTACAAGCGAATGAAAATAGGCGAGCCACGCTGACGCAGGCTGGACTCCTCGAAAGAGAACCGGAGTCCTTCGACTTGGCAAGCTACCTGTCCGACCAGAATCTGGTCGATACGGTATTACCCGTATATGCTGCCGATGCGGAGCAGAAGCTGCGCGTTTTTGATGATATTGCTCCAAAGATTGAGTTATTGACTAGCATCGTGAACGCGCACTTCAAATTCAAGGAAATGTCGATCAGCAAGGAGAGAGGGTTCGAGTTCATGACGAAGTACCCAGGCCAATCGTCAAAACCGCGACGCCTCCGAGTCAATGACCTTTCTAGTGGGGAGCAGCATCTGCTAGTGCTGCTCTACGAACTGCTATTTACTGTAAAGCCAAACTCGTTGATCATGATTGATGAACCGGAGATATCGCTACATGTAGCGTGGCAGCTTGAGTTCCTTAACGATATCCAGAAGATTACGTCCTTGACTGGGATAGACGTCCTTCTCGCTACACATGCACCGGGAATTATCAATGAGAGGCTGAAGTGGGCCGTCGGATTGGAAGCTCCTGCGGAGGCGCAGTGAATCCTCTCTTTACTGGGCAGGTAGTTGCCAATGAGGTGATCCTCAGCAGGGCAGCCGAAAAGGGAAAGACAGCACTGCTCTTGGAGGGCAACAAAGACAACCGTGTGTACGGCAAGGTGGTGGATCGTGAGGTGTGTCGGATTTTCGCTTGTGGAAACCGAGCGAATGCCGAAAGCGCGCTCAGTATTCTCCAAAGTAACCATCAGCCGGGTGTATTGGCTATTGTAGATGCGGACACAGATCATTTGTTGCACCGGCCCGTGACACTACCTAATCTGATAGTCACCCCAACGCGCGACCTTGAGACGACCCTGCTCAAGGCACCAATTCTCGCTAACGTTCTGATTGAACTCGATTTGGAACCTGATACGTTCGGTCCGAATCCAGAATTAACGGCCGTGACCGCGACAGCACCCTTGTCATTGATAAGGGTCATCATCGACCAAAAGCGATGGATTGTACGTACTGCCGACTTTTCTTTTACTGCGTTCGTTGATCCAAAAACGCTTGCCTGCGACCATGCTGCCCTTTGCCGGCACATAGCAAATCTAACCGTGACGGCTGGCATCACGGACCAACATTACCAACAGGATCTTACAGTGCTTTTGGGCCTGGATTTTGACCCCTTTTGTGTAGCGCGGGGGCATGATATATCCGAACTGCTCGCGTGGGCTATCTCGAAGCGCAATAAGAAGAAGAGAGCATCGGGCGTGGTCATAACAGGGGATCTAATCGAAAGCTTTTTACGTGTTGTTTATCCAGAAACCGCCTTTCCCTCCTCCGAGTTGTTTAGCAAAATACGAGAGTGGGAGGAAAACAATAGGCCGTATAAAGCGCTGCGAACGGCATAGATGTCGCGGATCCTATCTACACCCAAGCAATCCGCAGAACATTACAGTTAAACTCGTCACCAACTCGTCACCAAAACTCGTCAAAAAGGGCCGTTTTGGTGACGACTTTGAAACGGAAAAGCAAGGCAAATAAAGGGGTTTAGGTTGCTGACCTCATTTTTGACACGGTTGACATCCGCTTTCGCCTAAGTTGTTAGTCCGCATCAACTTACGAGTCAATTGCAAACATCCCCAGC
>Ga0181527_1002876_pt1 | contig 15682 bp, 12 predicted proteins | sample PEATcosm2014_Bin_30_FD_119762 | JGI IMG/M metagenome (GOLD analysis project Ga0181527, IMG submission 119762) | Peatland microbial communities from MTU Mesocosm Facility, Houghton, MI, USA - PEATcosm2014_Bin06_60_metaG | ecosystem: Environmental > Terrestrial > Soil > Wetlands > Peat | place...
ATGCTGCGATATTTCTTCTCACTCTGCATCAATGCCTCTTCCGTCTGTATCTGCTCGGTAAGGTCCCTGATCGATTCGATGGCGCCGATGACATGCCCTTCCGCATCGAAGAGAGGCGACGCCTTTGCGGACAGGTGGGCGCCCTTGCCTTCATAAGTCATGGGCACATAGCCTGCGGCGAGGAGGGCGTCCCCCTCCGGCTTCACAAAGTCATACTGCCTGATCCTCTCCGCATCCCGTTCGAGGACCAGGTCGATGGTCACGGGACGCGGTTTTCCATAGAAGGGGACAGCGTACGCGTAGTCTCCCTTTCCGAGCATATCCTCCTTCTTCACGCCCGTCATTTCCTCGATGGCCCTGTTCCATGCGATCACCCTTTTCGCAAGGTCGATGACGAAGGTGGCATCGGGGAGGAACTCGATGATCTCTGAGAGCTGTTGGTGGGCGGCCTGCAATGCCTCTTCCGCACGCTTGCGCGTGGTGATGTCCCTCCAGAGCGTGTACATGATCCTCTTTCCGGAAAGCGGTATCGTCGTGATCGAAACGTCAATCCAGAGGTCTTCGCCATTAAAGGTATGGTGCATCCACTCGAAATGGAGCACCCCCTCTCTGAGGGTAGCGTCGATAAGTTCCCGGGCCTTCTCCGATGACAGACGGCCGTCGGGCTGGCGTTCGGGGGAAAGATCCCACGGGTGGAGTCCGATGAGCTGCTCCTTGCCGGAGCAGCTCATGAGCCGTGCGGCAGCTTCATTGCACTCTATGAATATGTCCCCATCCAATAGAAGTATGGGGTCAACCGATTTCTCGAAGAGGAGCCTGAACTTCTCTTCGCTTTCCTGAAGCGTATCTTCCACCCTCTTGCGTTCGGTGACGTCCCGGATAAATCCCCACATTTCCCGTGCATTGCCGTTCTCATCCCTGAGAAGGTGGACCCTGACCTCCACCGGGAATATGGTTCCATCCCTTCTGATATATTCTTTCTCATAAACCTCGGAATAACCCCTCGCCAGAACCTGTTCGCGAAGGATGCCTTCCTCGAAGGCATGCCATTTCCCGGGGGTCACATCCTCGTAGGTCAACTCATGCAGATCCTCCAGTGAATAACCGAGCATCGCACAGTAGGCCGGATTCGCTTTCATGATCCGTTTGTCCATGCCCACCGATGAAAATCCGTCCGGCATCGCCTCGAACAAGCCGCGGTACCTCATCTCCGATTGCCTGAGTGACTCCTCGAATTTCTTGTTTTGAGTAAGGTCGCGCATAATAAGCACTACCCTGTCGATTCCCCTGGAACCCTTTATGGGAAAACAGGAGACGAGCAAATCCCTTTCACCCAGCTCGGGATAGGTGCATTTCATTTCGTAGCGGATGGTCTCCCCCAGGAAACACCTATCCAGGTGGTTTTTCACGGTTTGCTCAAAAACATCCGCACCGAGGACTTCCGCACATGATCTTCCGACAACGTCTTCTCTCCGGGTATCTCTATATCTGAGGTATGTGTCGTTTGCAAGGCGATAGCGATAGCCCGTGTCTACCACGGCTATCAAATCCTGCGAGCCTTCGACGACCTTTTTATATTCCCGCGTCGCCTCCTCGGCTTTCCTGAGCTCGCCGAGTTCCATAATAAGCTGCTCTCTTGTCTTTTCCTCGTCCTTCATATCAATGGCCTCGCCTGCCACTCTCCTTGCCGGGTCCCTGATGCTTCCCGCCAATTCATACCGCATCCGCCCCTAAATTGCAATGACCTGATTTCTCCTGAATCCACCGCCTCTTTCTGCCTGGTCTGCCTCGGTAGTCTGAAAAGAAGGCCGGAGGGCACCCCGTTCGCCCCGGATGACTTACCCGCCTCCGATCAGCACCAGGGTCAGAGTAATGGTGTCCTGGTCGTGAAGTTTCGTCTCTATACCATCCGGAAGACTGTGATAGGCAGTGCCGTTCAGGGTGACACGGAAGAGCCCGTCAAGGGAGAGTTCCCCTGTCGCAGGGTCTATGACCTCTTTGACAAAATAGGTGTGACGGAGGAGAGTGTCGAGAAGATCTCTCAGCGTGCCTGACTCCATTTCCACGTCCGTCGGTATCTCGGGTATCTGGATTGTCTTTTTTATGTAAATTTTCATCGTGTTCTCACGAAGATGTGATCTTACCGGTGCCCGCTATTTCATCCACTTACCCTTTTCCTTGAGCCCCTTCACTATCTTCTCCGGTGTCACCGGCAACTCCTTGAACCATATGCCTGTCGCGGAGTGGAGGGCATCAATCACCGCCGGCGGCGTACTCACGATGCTGCCTTCGGAGGCCTCCTTTGCCCCGAAGGGTCCGTCGGGATCGTCCGTGATGATATTGATCAACTTTATAGTGGGGATATCGGTGGAGCGGGGCATCTTGTAATCAAGCATGGTGCTGTTATAGGTCCTCCCGTTTTCCATGATAAACCCCTCATAGATGGTTTGGCCGAGCCCCTGAACTGCGCCGCCTTCATTCTGGCTCTCGACGCTCACGGGATGGAGAGGGAACCCGCAGTCGTGAGCGATGGTGAAGTCCGTCACGTCGAGCTTTCCGGTCTCCATGTCTACGCCGAGGCGAACCGTCTGGGAAGTGAAGCTGAAGTTTATTCCGCCTTCCCCTGTACCGTTGTTGAAATCCAGGTGCTCCTCCACACCGTAGTCTGAATGGCCCCTGCCGAGGATCACAGCCCCGGCGCCTTCATAACAGGCTATTTTTGCCAGCTTCTCGAAGGACATCCGTCTTTCGGGATTGCCTTTTAGAGAGACGACCCCGTTTGTGATCTCGATCTCATCGGGTTTCACGCCCCAGGCCTTTGCCCCGGCCTCGAGGAGCTGTTTTTTTGCGTCCCGTGCAGCGAGCTGAGTAGCCTGACCGGCGAGCAGGGTAACCCTGCTCCCATAGCTTCCGGGGTCCACCGGGGTGTATGCCGTATCAACCCTTTTTATCGAAATATCTTCATATCTGACTCCAAGCTCCTCCGCTGCCATCATAGAAAGGACCGTGTCCGAGCCCTGACCGCAGTCGGTCGCCCCTGTGAGGAGGTTGACCGTCCCGTCTTCACAGACCCTGATGATGGCTGCGCACGCCTGGTGGCCCAACTGGCGGGCGCCTCCGTGATAGCCGGTGCCCGATATTCCAACTCCGTAGGAAATAGGGCCGTCCTCCGTGGGCATCTTTTTTCTATCCGCCCAGAGGGTGTCTTCAGCGACCGCTTTGATGGCTTCTTTGATGCCGCACGTTTTGAGCTTGAAGCCGTTCACTGCCCGGTATACGTCGCCCCGTTTCGGATTGTCAATGGCATTGCGCATCATGATCTCCACAGGGTCGATTCCAAGCTCCTCGGCTATCATCGCCATCTGGATGTCACAGGCAAAGCGGGTATGGGTAAACCCATGGCCCCTCATTGCAGCGGATACGGGATTGTTCGTAAAGACGCGCCAGGCATCGTATTTGTAGTTGGGGAGTCTGTACGGGGCCGGCGTGCCGTACCCCGTGAGAAACATAGTAAGGGGACCGATTGCCGTGTACGCTCCTCCATGACCTATGACCTTGGTCTCTATTGCCGTGAGGATGCCATCTTTTGTCATGCCCATTTTGTTGTAGACGGTCATATTGTGTCGTCTACGGCAGGTAGTGAGCACTTCGTCCATGGTATAAATGTATTTCACCGGCTTACCTGTTTTCTTGGAGAGCATGACCACGCAGAAATCACCGGCCACCGAGTCGTTCTTCGTGCCTCCGAACCCGCCGCCGATGTAAGGCTGGATAACCCTGACCTTGCTCAAAGGCACGCCGAAACAGCCGGCTAAATGCCTGTAATGGAAATAAGGGCTCTGTTTTGCCGCCCACACGGTGATCTGTCCTGATGGGTCATAGTAGGCAAGGGACGCAGGAGGCTCCAGGAACCCTGTGACCACCCTTCCTGTCTCGAACCTGTCTTCCCGCACTATGTAAGAATCTGCAAAGGCCTTATCCACGTCTCCGAAGTTCCAGTGGTATTCAACGCTCACATTGTTGGGCCGGTATGCATGGATAATCGGGGCGCCCTCTTTCATGGCCTCTTCGGGGTCGAAGACACCGGGCAGCTCCTCGTACTCCACCTCAATGAGAGAACACGCCTCTTCGGCAGTCTCTTCGTCTATGGCAGCCACTCCTGCAACTCCTTCATACATGTAGCGGACCTTATCGACTGCAAGGGGGGGCTCATCCCGGGTGGTGGCCATGAAGCCCCAGGTCCAGCCGTTGAAGTCCTTGCCGGTGACTACCGCCTTTACTCCGGGGAGCCTTTCCGCCTTGCTCGTATCGATATTGAGTATCTTCGCGTGGGCATAGGGTGATCTCGCCACTTTGCACCAGAGCATACCGGGGAGGGAATAGTCTGCGGCGTACTTCGCCTCGCCCATCACCTTCTCCCTGGCGTCGATTCGGGGTACACGTGTTCCGATTACGCTGTATTCTTTCATATGCTTACCCCCTGACCTTCCGAGCGGCGACCTTGACCGACTCGATGATTTTCGTGTAGCCGGTGCAGCGGCAGAAATTGCCTTCCAGACCTTTCTTTATCTCCTCGTCTGTCGGGTTCGGGTTTGCATCGAGGAGCACCTTTGTGGAGAGGATCATCCCGGGGGTGCAGAAACCACACTGGAGCCCGCCAATCTCAACGAAGGCCTCCTGTATAGGATGGAGCTTCCCTCCATCGGCTAAGCCTTCAATGGTGGTAACCTCTTTCCCGTCTGCTTCGAGGGCGAGCACTATGCACGAGTTCGCTGCTTTTCCCTCTATGATGACCGTGCACGCGCCGCACTCGCCTTCGCCGCAGCCTTCTTTTGTCCCTATCAGTCCGAGGTCTTCACGCAGCACCTCGAGGAGTGTGGCGTGGGGCCTGACCGCAATATCATACTCTGTGCCGTTTACGTTCAATCGTATCTCTTTCATTGTATCCTCCTAGCGGCCAAAAATATGAGCGAGCGCCCGCCGTGTCATGGCGTAGACCATGTCGCACCGGTATTCCCTGGAAGCCCGGTGATCGTCTATGGGGCTGCATTGGGTAAGGGCGTTACGTGCCGCCTCGTCAATCAGGCCCTGCGTGATGACCTTGCCCGTAAGGAGCGCCTCCGCCATGGGGGCCCTGACCGGGGTTGGCGCTACCGCACCGAGTGCTATTTTCACCGCTTTGCAGATACCGTCCTCGAGTAGTCCCACTGCAGCGACGCCGACTACGGCAAGGTCCATGGAATGACGCGGTGAGAGCTTAAGGTACACACCGCGGCTCGCCCGGTCCTGATTGGGGACCAGAATCTCGTAGAGCAGCTCGTCCGCACCGAGCACCGTGGTACGGGGTCCGGTAAAGAACTGATCGAGGGGAACGGTACGCTCGCCTTTCGGGCCTTTGATCTTTACCGACGCATTGAGGGCAAGGAGGGCGGGGGCGCTGTCTGCCGAGGGAACCGCATTACAGATGTTTCCTGCAATAGTCCCGCGGTTTCTTACCTGGGGGGATGCCATGGAGAGGGCCGCCTGGGAGAGGGCTTTGAACTTCTCCTCTACGACGCGGTTCTGACCCACGGCGTTGATGGTGGCGAGGGCGCCTAGTACGAGCCCTGATTGGCGGTCATGGGATATGACGTCGAGACCCGGTATAGCCTTTAAGTCCACTACGCAGGCGGGTAGCTCGATCTCTCTTTTTTTTAACTGGGGGACGAGGTCCGTGCCTCCGGCCAGGACTTTTGCCTTGCCCCTGTGCTCTGCGAGAAAGGCGAGGGCCTCATCGAGAGAGCGGACGGCGATATACTGAAACTTTGGCAATCTTCGATAAAATACACGCATGGTTCACTCCTTTGCGGGTAGAAGTAACAGGCCGTTGTCCCCTGAGACTGAGACCATATATTATAACATCGCCGTTGTGTAGTTGAGTGTCCAAACTTTCCTTCGAGTGATAAAGCGATGCCTTGCTTAAGGCGGATGTCTCAGAAAATAAGGATCGTCTATATATTCTATTCTCCTGTTTCCTTATTAATTACCCGGGGAGTGACCCTTAAGGGGCATCCCGCACGCAGACCCCCTCCTTGGGACACGGTCATTCAGCCCTAATCAGCACCGAGTCTCCCTGAGAGATCCCTCCACATATACTGGCGACCCCTGTACCGCCTCCTCTGCGTCTCAGTTCGTACATAAGTGTCATGATCAGCCGCACTCCGCTCGCGCCCACCGGATGCCCTATCGCGATGGCCCCTCCGTTCACATTCAGCTTTTCCCTTATTTTCCCGGTTTTCGATGGATCTCCGTCCGCAAGAATCTTGCTGCTTACAAGGGGAACAGCGGCAAAGGCTTCGTTTATCTCCAGCAGATCGACGTCATCAACGGTCATTCCAGCCTTGTCCAAAAGCTTTTTGATAGCGTACCCGGGGTTCACGGCTAAAAGATTCGACTTCGTGCATATGCTTGCACTGGCAACAAGGGTTGCGAACGGAGCAAGCCCCAATTCTTTTGCTTTTTTCCTCCTCATTATCATGAGACCTGCCGCACCCGTATCCAGACCCGGGGCATTGCCTGCCGTAACAGTAGGACTCTCATATATTGTTTTCAGCTTCGATAAGGACTCCATCGTCGTTTCAGGCTTGGGGAAAAGGTCTCGATCCACCACAACGGGTGGGCCTTTCCTCTGGGGTACCTCCACAACCATCAGTTCCTCGCCGACAGCATACTTGCCGGCCTTGAAGGCTTCCTGGTATCTCATCTGGCTCCGGTATGCCCACTGGTCTTGCTCTTCCCTACCGATTCCATATTCCAGAGCCACCTCACCTGCGTTCTTTGCCTCCGGATCTGCAATCCACGTGTGACCGACGGGCGATACGGCATCGCGGAATACGATGGGTCCCATCCTCGTGCCCCATCGGATCTCGGGAGGCGCTATCTGAGGCGCGTGGCTCATGTTCTCTGCCCCGATCGCCAGAAACACCTCTCCTTCTCCTGCATTGATCGTCCTGAATGCAAGAATAGCAGCGGCCATGGACGAACAACATGCCCGGTCGATGGTTAAAGAGACTGTTTCTGGGGGAAGACCGGCCTTCAGGAGGGCCTGCCTGGCGCAGCAGTTGTTATACAGGGCGGCCTCTGCCTGCATGGTCATGCCGTAAAATACCTCATCGATGCTCTCTCCTTTGACGCCCGTCCGCTGGAGCAACTCCTTCATGATCGAGGCCCCGAGATCGATACTTGCCATATCTCTCATGACCCCTCCAAAGGGGGAAAAAGGCGTCCTCACCCCCATCACGATTACCACATCGCTATCTTTCATATTCTCTAACCTCCTTAATGTTTAACTTTACGCGCGTGCAACGAAAACACCCCCTGTTTAATAGGCAAAAAAACCTCGTTTCGCTTTTTTACCCAGAAACCCCGCATGTACATAGTTCTTGAGCAGGGGATGGGGCCAAAATCTGGATCCAAGCGTACCTTTATACTGTTCGAGCATTGAAAGTACCTGATCGAGACCTTTCTCGTCGGCCCAGTGAAGAGGTCCGCCAACCCCGTTCTCGTCAGCGGGAAAGCCCGTGCCCAAGACCATTGCACGGTCAATATCAGCCGCAGAAGCTATTCCTTCCTGGAGGCAGTAAACCGCCTCATTCACCTGCCTCACAATCAGGCGCTCAACCGTAAAGGGCACTTGGTTACTTGTCGCTTTGCCGCCCAGTCCTTCCACAATCATGTGGAACTCATCATCTATTTTGCCGTCCCTGTAAATGCCCTTCATTGTCTTTACCCCCAGTCTGCCTGCCTCGCACAGTTTTTTCGGGAGAGGCGGCACGGGAAGGCGATCTCCGTAAGCGTCGTGAAGGATGGGGAACGTGTGGACACTCACGTCTATACCCACCATGTCGGAGATCTCCAGAGGACCCATAGGGAAACCCGCTTTTCTCACCAGCCCGTCAATGATAGCCGGGGAGATGCCTTCCCCCGCAGCCATGAATGCCTCGGTCACATAGGGAAGGAGTATCCGGTTAACAAGGAACCCGGGGCAATCCTGGACAACAATTGGTACTTTGCCAAGGCGTTTCACCAGGTCCACTGCCAGCCCCACTGCTTCAACCGATGTCCTGAGGCCCGAGACGACTTCCGTCAATTTCATGATATGGGCAGGGTTAAAGAAATGGAGGCCCATAAACCGGTCAGGCCTGCCCGAGAGGGCACCCAGCTGGGTCACCGACAGGGTCGAGGTGTTTGTCGCAAAGGACGTAGCGGCGGAACATATACGGTCCAGATTGTGGAAAACAGCTGCTTTGATCCGCAGATCCTCAACCACAGCCTCTATTACGAGATCTGTATTCCTCGCTTCTTCCAGCAGAGTCGTCCCCTTGACCCGTTGCATTGCCTGCGCTTTTTTCTCTGCTGCCAATCTGCCTTTTTCCACCTCTTTATTCATACGGGCTTCAATCTGACCCAGTGCTCTATCGACAAGTTCCTGCGTTACGTCAACAATAACCACGTCCATTCCTGCCCTGCCGATACTCTGGGCGATACCGGAGCCCATTGCCCCGGCACCTATAACGGCAACTCTTTTCCAGCCCATTGCTCCTCCCTCTTGGACTGCTGGTAGTTGTCCCTCACAGCAACCCGGTAAATCAGCGGCTTGCCTCTCAGCCTGGCCTACTTCTTCCTATCCAGAAATTTCCTGAGCAACTCCTTTGCCTCCTTCGACGAGACCGCCAGGCAGGCCACGGCCGACTCCAGCGCCAATCCCTCGTCAATGGCCGCATCCCTACCGTGGAGAAGGAGCTCAAGCTCAAGCCTTACCGCGATGGGACTCAGTCCTGCAATCGTCTGGGCGATCCTCTTTGCCGTTGGCAAGACCTCATCCCGAGGCACCACATAGTTAACCAGTCCTATTTTGTGCGCTTCCTCTGCGCTTATGATGGCCGCTGTCAAGACAAGCTCGGCCGCCTTCGCATACCCCACGGTACGCATGAGCCGTTGGGTCCCTCCAAAACCTGGAAGGATTCCCAATCCCAACTCCGGAAGCCCCACTTTTGCTTTCTCCGACGCAACCCGCATGGTACAGGCCATCGCCAGCTCCAGTCCTCCTCCAAGCGCCGGACCGTTGATGGCAGCGATGGAGGGCTTGCCCAATCGCTCAAGGTCATCAAGTATAGACTGATGGAGTCGTGATTCCAGCCAGCCGGTAATCGATTCCAGCCCGCCCAGCTCCTCCACATCGGCTCCCGCAACAAAGGCCTGGCCCGCACCGGTCACAACCACCGCCCGTATGTCTTCGTCGTTCCTCACCTTGGAGAGGGTCCTTCTCAGTTCCTGAAAAGTCGTCCGGTTGAGGGCATTACGCACGCCAGGACGGCTGATGGTGATAATCCCGATGCCAGGTTCTTTTTCCAAAATGACTGTACGCGCTCCCATGATCTGTCGTCCTTTTCCCGTTTCCCTTCAAACCCTTGGCGGAAATTCGGGCAGTTCCGAGTAAATGGGATGGGTCTCGCCATCCTGGATGCCCGCGGCCCTCTTCGCCGCCGCCTTGTACCTGTCAAAGTCGGCCAATTGATAAATAGAAAGGCGCTGTGCTGCCATGGAACCCTCTGCGTGGATAGTGATCACGTCTTCGTAAGCGGAAGTCAGGTCCCGGATAAGGCGTATTAAACGCATTCGGTGTTCCGTTGGAACCCCTGCTTTGCCGCCCAAATACTTTTCGATATCCGCCTTCGTCTTCGGGTTCCTCAGGTCTTTCACGCTTGGAATGGTACCCACAATGCCACCACCGATGTCCTGCATAACTCTTGTTATGGCATGAAAATTGTCCGCATAATAGTATTTGGCGATGTTTGCGCACATGGGATTCGGATAAACGAGGTCAGAATCGGGTTCGGAAACAGCATACTCGCAGGCCGCCCTGCTCAGGAAGTCTACAGCTTCCGTCACTATAGTTAAGTTGGTCAGCTTCTCCACCACGTGGGATGCCTTTTCTATGCCGTTATACTCCGCCATCAGCGCGGCGGCACCCGTCAGGTATTCCAGTTCAACCGCCTTGTACGTCTCCGCGCTCAGGCGGTGAAAGTTGCCGAACATGTATGCGACATCACCGGCAAATCTCCATTCCTCATTCAGAAAGACTCTTTCTTTTGGTATAAACACGTCATCAAAGACAAGCAGGCAGTCAGCCAGGTAAATGCTCGCGCTGATTGGATAATCGAAAGAGTTCCCCGGGTCTTTTATTTCCGGCTCCGCGCAGATCATTCTTACCCCCTTCGTGTTTGGGGAGACGGCAAAGGAAAGGGCATATGCTTTGTCATCCTCCTTCATGGCCCTGCACGGGACGACGACGATCTCGTTGTTGCAGGGAGCGTGGCTTATATGCGCCTTGGCCCCTCGCACCACGATCCCGTCCGACCTTTCTTCCACGACATGCACGTAATAATCTTGGTGCGGCTGCTGCTGTGACGGCCGCAGGCTCCTGTCACCCTTCGTGTCCGTCATAGCAAGGGCCAGGGTCAGATCGTTCTTCTGGAGATACTTCCGGAAAGCAGCCACACGTTCGGAATAGTTTGTGCCAAAGGCCTTGTCCACCCTTTGGGTGACCACGGTTATGGCGTTAAGCCCGTCAATGCCCGTGAACTGGGCACCCGAGGGCTTCCCAAAACACATGCGGGAAAGGGTCCGTACGATCTCCCTGCGCCTGAGGAGGTCCTCCTTCTTCCGGACAGGCATAAAGTTGAAGCTCACTTCCTCTCCATCCTCGTCCTTAGCAACGAAGATGTCTCGAAATCGGGGATCGTGAGTCAGTACATAGTATGAGGCGCACCAGTCCGTACAGATCTTAAGGTAAGGATGGGTGGTGACGTCATCAACCTTTTCCCCCAGACAGTACACTTCCCGTCCATCTTTCAAACTTTCGCGATACTGTTTAACCGTCCTTAAAGCCATGCGGCACCTCTCATCGATTTATTTTTGCCGACCCACTCGGTAACTGTAAGTCGCCCTTGCATGCATACACAGTTTTGTTCGCGCTTTATCAATCCCAGACGGTGACCAGCACTAAACCTGGTCTATCCATCATAGCAGCCGGTCTGACCTCTAAAGGAGAAAACTCCTCTAGAGGTCAGATAGTAAGTCGACTCTCACCGCCTGTATGAAGCGTTATCTCTTTCGTCAAGATCTCGCTATTCCCGTTCTTCCTAGGTGAAGAAATCAGGCCCAGCACTTTTTTCAATTAAGCTTCCTCCCAAAAAAAGCGCGATCGGCTATAACCCGTACCATGCGCAGACTTCCGCGTCCGTGGCCACCATTCCGGTGACCTTTACGGTCTCCTGATCTGCAAGGAAAACAGCACATTTCACCATCCTTTCCGGTGACTCCCATCCCTTTCTATCCTCCTCCTTGACCCAGAATCTCATCCCTTCGGTGTCCACTACGCCTTCGGGTTTAATGCAATTTACCGCAATGTTGAACTTGCCGACTTCCCCTGCGAGACCGACGGTAAAGCGATCGAGGGCGGCCTTGCTCACTCCATAGGGTATTCCCGTAGAGACTGGTCCGCCTACCTTGAGGTCCGCGGCAAGGGAAGATATGTTGACGATACTTCCGCTTTTTTGTTCGATCATGTGTGGCAGTACGGCTTTGCAACAGAGAAAGGGTCCTGTCACGTTCACCTTCAGCACCGTTTCCCAGCGCTTCAGCGGTATCTCGGCAAGGGGGCGGTAAAACGCGGTTCCTGCGTTATTCACCAGAACATCTATCCTGCCGAATTTATTCAGCGCGGCGGCCATCATACTATTCACGCTCTCTTCATCGGTAACATCACATCTTACGGGCAGCGCCTGCCCCCCGGAAGCCCTGATCAGCTCAACGGTTTTGTAAATCGTACCCGGCAGTTTTTCATTCTCTGCCTCGCTTCGGGCGGCAACAACCACGCAGGCGCCCTCTTTTGCCAGGCCCATCGCTATGGCCTGCCCCAGCCCTCTACTTGCTCCCGTCACAATCGCGACCCTCCCTGGCAGTCTCATCCCTTTCTCCTTTCCCGCAATTCTTGTCAGTGTAAAAGCAGCAATCAGACGCTCTTCTCGAGCCGCTTCTGCGCCTCTGCTCTCATTTCTCGCCTCAGAAGTTTACCCACTTTGGATTTGGGAAGCATGTCGCGGAACTCTATGTACTGGGGAACCTTATAAGAGGCGAGCCTATCGCGGCACCATTTCATAAGGTCATACGCGCTGACGCCTTTCACATCCTCTTTGAGGATTACGAAGGCCTTAATCCTTTCTCCCACCTTTTCATCTGGAATGCCCACAACACAGGCAGCTATAACCGCAGGGTGCTCCTGAAGCGCAACCTCTACCTCCGAAGCAGCTACCCGATAACCCTTATGCTTGATTGTGTCGGCGGACCTATCCTTATAGAAAAGCCACCCGTCTTTATCTATGTGAATTATGTCTCGAGTTCTGTACCATAATCGTCCATCTATCTGAACAAAACACCTGGCTGTCTCCTCTGGTTTGTTCCAATAGGCGGATACCATATGGTTGGAAGAGACAAGGAGTTCTCCTGGCTCACCGGAAGGAACAGGCTCAAGCGTATCAGAATCTACGAGCTTGACCTTTTGAAGCGGGGTAATCTTGCCTGCACTTCCTGCCGGAGCCTTTTCTCCCATCGGGGTGTGGGCAACCCGGCCACAAGTCTCTGTTGTTCCATAGCCCTGATATAAGGGCATTCCGAATTTCTTGAGCCATCTTTCAGCTATATCCATAGGCAGAACGTCGCCGCCGCAAAAGCAGAACTTGAGGGAACCCAAATTGTAGTGATCAACCCTGTCATGTTCCAGAATCATGCGATACATTGTAGGGACACCAAAGAAAGACAGCGCCTTGTACCTTTGTATATGGTCCATCAAGCCGTCCATATTAAACCTGGGCAGCAATATCAGGGTATCTCCCGAAAGGAGTGCGCCCAATCCCATTGCTTGACCAAGGACGTGAAAGAGTGGACCCCCCTGGACTACTACATCGCCTCCTTTGGGGATATACCGTTCATCAACGAGTCTCCTTTCAGCCACTCCCTCCAGGATCACAACATTTGAAAGGGGCACCCCTTTGGGAACACCGGTAGTGCCGCCGGTGTAAAGAATTTCAACTATTTCGTCGCTTTCGCCCTCAAAGGAGGGCAAGGAGCCTATACCTTTACGTTTAAGCAGCCTCCTAAAACTGAAGACGTTTTTCCCAGAGTCAAACTTCCCCTTCGGGATCTTATTAAAGCCATGGCCAATAAGCCTCTTAGGCCAAGGAATAAGGTCGGCAACGTTAGTGACGACCACTCTCTTCAGAGCAGTTTCGGGGAAGGCCTGGTCAACATACCCAAAGTTTGTGTCCAGGCAAAAAATCGTTTCAGCGCCACTATCGTTTGCCATGTATATAAGGTCAGCAGGAGTGTAAATGGGCGATATCGGTATAGCCAGTGCTCCGCTACGCAATAAGGCGAGCCAGGCTATTACCCACTGGGGACAATTGGGGAGATATATGATAGCCTTATCACCTTTTCTTATGCCCAGGGCATGGAGATTTTCAGCCAGCGTCTCAACTGTCTCACGTAGTTGAAGGTATGTATATCTCTTCCCTAAATAGATAAGGGCTGTCTTTCCCGAAGAATCACTACACGCTTTTTTGAATTGCTTATAGATTAGGTCAGACGACATTGCCTTTGGCCTCCTCGCTAAAAACCTGAGTACGTTGCTTGGACCTCCGGATTGTCCCTCAGCTTCTCTCCCGTATCACTTAGAACGAGTATGCCATTTTCTATTACATAGCCCCGTTCAATAACAGGCCAAAGCGGCCTGGCGAACTGCTCGGCTATCAAAATCGTGACTCCTTCGCGCCCAATCTGCCTTATCGTTCTCACCAGGCTTTGCTGCAGAGCCGGAGATAGTCCAAGGAGCGGCTCGTCCATCAAAAGGAGCCGTGGTTTGGTCATCAAGGCCATGCCGATGGAAAGCATTTGTTGTTCCCCTCCGCTGCAAAACCCGGCCTTTCTTTTCCGCAGGTCTTTGAGGCGGGGAAAAACAGCATAGATAAATTCAAGACTCTTCTTTATCTCCAAATCCTTCCGCACATATTTGGCTATCTTTAGGTTTTCCTCCACGCTGCTTTCAGGGAAAACAGGATGCCTTTCCCTACTTAAAACGATCCCTCTTCTCACCCGTTCGCTTGGTTTGGTTTGCATTATGTCTTCACCTTCGAAAAGCAACTCACCAAGCACGGTAATCCTCTCTCCGCCCCTGCGGTCTTCTTTTTTCTTCATGTCGATAATCAGACCAGAAATTGCATTCATCAAGGTGGTCTTACCAGCGCTGTTTGAGCCGAGAACCCCGACGATTTCTCCTCTGTGGACTTCCACGCTAAGGTCGTTTACGGCCAAAGCATTTTCAAAGAAAACCATAAGATGTCTTAGTTCAAGCATCTCACTACTCCTCAGCTTCACTACCGAGGTAAGCCCCTTTAACTTCTTCTTTTTCCATCACTTCACGCGGCAGGCCTTCCGCGATCTTCCTTCCAAAGTTTAATACCATTATCCGACTTGCCACTCTGAACAGTTCCCTTAATCTATGTTCCACCATGATTATGCTGAGCCCCTCCTCGTGAAGCCGTTGTATGATGGGGAGAGTGCTGGCGACCTCTGCCATGGACATCCCGGAAAAGAGCTCATCAAGAATTAATAGTTGAGGCCTTAAAGCAATACATCTAGCCAGCTCCAGCCTTTTCAGATATCCATGGGGCAGAACACTGGCCACTTTATACGGCACAAAGGAGTCGCGCTCAAACCCTACATCCTCTAGAATATCAATGGCCACATCATCGCGCTCTCCGTATTTACCGCCTCTTAGCTTCTTAACCCTTGAAGAATACAAGGGTATGATGAGATTTTTAAAGGCAGGCAACTGGTAAAACGGTTTTACCATCTGAAAAGTACGAACCATCCCCAATGCAGCTATGCGGTAAGGCTGCTTACCGGCAATATTATTCCCCTCGTAAAATACCTTTCCGGAATCCGGCTTTACGAAGCCGGTAAGTAAATTGACCAGTGTAGTTTTGCCGGAGCCATTCGGGCCGATGACCCCGAGGAGTTCCCCTCTCCGTATATCGAATCCAACCCCATCCACCGCTAACACGCCGCCGAAACCTTTTTTAAGCCCCTCGACCTTCAAAATAGTATCGGTTCCCGTCTCACTCAACGTCCACCTGCCTTTCGATCTGATGATATTTCCTTTGCATATAATGGAAAATACCTTCAGGTAGTCCGACAACACAGATAATTAACATCGCCGAGTAAAAAACTACTCTCAGTGTTCCGAAGGCACGAAGCGCCTCAGAAAGGGGCATAATGATAAAAGCGCCTACCACGGCCCCGGCAAAGGTGCCAACCCCACCAAGAACAGCACAGGTCAAAGGTAAGATGGAGTAGTCTAAAGCAAAAGCAGACATTCCTACAAACTGATAGTAGTGTGTCATGAAAGCGCCGGCAAATGCACCCACCGTGCCGGATATAAACAAGACTTGAGCCTTGAACCTGTAAATGTTGATTGCTGCACTCATGACCGCCCTGTCGTTATCCCTGACTCCTTGCATAACGACTCCATAATCTTCGTTGATCAATCTACGGAAACCGAAGAGGCAAATTAACAAGACGAAAA
>Ga0181527_1002879_pt1 | contig 15674 bp, 15 predicted proteins | sample PEATcosm2014_Bin_30_FD_119762 | JGI IMG/M metagenome (GOLD analysis project Ga0181527, IMG submission 119762) | Peatland microbial communities from MTU Mesocosm Facility, Houghton, MI, USA - PEATcosm2014_Bin06_60_metaG | ecosystem: Environmental > Terrestrial > Soil > Wetlands > Peat | place...
AAGTACCGTTAGTGACTGAATAACTGCGATCCGCTCCGAAAATGCGGGCAGCATAGCGTTCGCTATCGCCAATTGGTCCTGAATGCGTTAGAAGCGATCCAAGCTCTTCCACAGAGATTGATAGATCTGATCGGAACAAATTCTCTCCAAAATAATCATAAAACGCTCGACCTACCGGCGACTTAAGGAACGCCGTCCCACCGGTGTGACCGGGAGTATGCCACGAATACTCGTGAAGACGCGAAAATTTCAGAAGGTTTTCGAAGAGCGGTGGAAGAAGATCTTCATAGTAACGCGTTATTTCAGCTGTAATTCGTCCTGCGATGAAGTCTGCCGTATCCTCCAGAGGCCAAACCAATTCGTTAACCATTTGCATAATCTCTGTTGGAATACCCGATGCTTCGCTCCGTCCTGCCATTAGGAAGACGGGAACCTTCTCGTTATGAGAACGAATAATTGCAAGCAAGTCACGGATATGGGAATTCTCCTTTGCGTCGTCGCCCTTCAGCCACCAGCTCACGAGAATGCATTCAACTGACGGATCGGATCTAATGATGGACGCCGCGTCCTCGGCTGAGGTTGATTGAATTACATTCACTTCATTTGCGTTGAGAATACTGATGATGTCATGTAACGCTCTTCCCCTTGCGGTGGAAACGTTCAATTCATCGTTGACAACAAGCACTTTCATTGACAAAGCCTACGATGGCGATTGGAAAGCACGAGTAACGCTTCTTGAATCGGTAGCGGACCCCAGCTCATCGTCGATAGGAGGATGGGGAAATACTCGTAAAGATCACGCTTCTTTGCCGTTAATCCTCAATCCCTAGCTTGGCAGCTTCGCCCACCCATTCGGGTTTCTTGTAGCGGAACGCCCACAGAGGGACCGCACACGCCACAATCACCCCTATGACAAGCGGCAAGACGTAGGACAAAGTGCTCCCGAAGGATATCTGAGTCGGCGGTACGAATCCGATTATGATTCCGAATATGGAAGCTGCAATACCAAGTCCAGCGACGAAACACATTCCTGCCTTTCCGCCCGGAATCCTGTAAGCTCTTTGAACATCGGGTTTAGTGTATCGGAGACGTATTGCGGCGAGGAACATCAAGACATACAACACACTGTATACCTGCGAGGTGATGATCGTCAAGAACCAGTATCCCGCGTTTACTGATGGAACGACGAGATAGACGAGTGCCAGAAGTGTCCCGACTATACCTTGCAGCAACAGGAGCGCGGTGGGAACCATCCTCTTGTTTACCCGTTGAAGTGCTGGCGGCAGGTCACCGTTCAGAGCCGTGGCCATGAGAGACTTGCTAGGGCCGATGATCCAGGAATTGACTTGCCCCAAAGTACCGACGACAATCATGACAGCAAGCACCGGTATGAACCACCCAAGGCTGTAAGGCGTGAGGAAATCCTGGAAGGCCTGCATGATACCAGAGGCGAGGCCTATCTGTTTCGACGGGACCACGATTGCCACCGCGAGAGTTCCAAGTATGAAAATGGCGGCAACGATCACTGTCGAAAACAAAACCGCCTTCGGGAAGTCGTGCTTAGGATTCTTCACTTCTCCCGCATGGCACGCTGACATCTCCATGCCGGCATAGTAGAGGACAAGGCCTCCCGCAAGGGAAACGGCTGAGAAATTCGTGATACTGGCCAAATACTGAAACGCAGGGAAAGCCAACCACACCCTTGAGAAGGGTGTGACGCTTACGGCGCTGGTGGTGTTGATCACGGTTGGGAAGAAGGTCTGCGCTGTGAAAGTTATCTGCGATGAGTGGCCGCTCCCCACCCAAAAGCCAGCTAGGCCTATGATCAGGGCTGCTGGCAAGATCGTACCAAACGCCGCACAAACCGAGCTTATCCATCCGGATGTCTTCATCCCAAAGAGATTCGTCGCCGTGGTTCCCCAGAAGACTATCAGAATTACGGCGAAGTTGTACACGTTGTTATTCGCCAAAGCGGGATTGATGGCGTAGGCCGCGGTGGCTGATATGAAGGTCAGCACGGTCGGGAACCACGTGACGTTCTCAATCCAGTAAAGCCAGCTCCTGAGGTATCCCCATCTGTCGCCGAGCCCCTCTCTGATCCAGATGTATACGCCTCCGGTCTTTGGCCAGCCCGTCGCGAGCTCCGCTGCCACAAGAGAGAGAGGTATGAAGAATATTATTGCATCAAGTATCCAGAAGAATGCGGAGGAGAATCCCAGCGGTGCCATGCCAGGCCAAGCGCGCAGGCTGAGTATTGCCGAGACGTTAATCATTGTAAGCAGAAGAACGCCCAGAACCTTACGTTGCGCTGATTTTTCACCTGATTTCATGCTTGACTTTTCGCTCAATCCGATTCACCTTTCTCCTCTTTGATTCGTGTCTTGGGTTTCAGATAGTTTACCAATTCTCTAGACGCCGTCCCCCAAGCAGTGTCAGATCTTAGCTCATTGTCGACTACTAGAATCTCGGAGTTTTGATCAGCCGGCATACCATACAACGGACGTTAAGCCATATATTAACGTTAAGAGCCATTATGCTACCCACGCGAATATTTCCTCAAGAAACGGAAAATTAGCGTGCCAGAGTTGGTCATCGACGGACGTTGAAACTGATATTCTTCGAATGGAACGGTTTGTACACGTAACTCGCTTGAGTCGCGGTCACTAGCGAAAAGCTCTAAGAATCTTTCGAACGTTCTCAGACAGCTGACCTCGGTTAGCAAGAACATAACTCAGAGCGCTTCTGTATAGTGCTGCAAGCAGCTCCTCACGACTACCGTTCCACCGTTTGGAGAATTTTGTCGAACTGCGCACTATTGCCGAGGCAAACAGCTTCGCGAACTCTTCGACGTCCTTCTCATTCAACTGCGTTCCTTCTCTTCTTACAACAAGGCTGGCAGCGGTCATGATTCCACGAACTCTTTCTAGGTTGATGGGCATGAAGTATCGGTCGATTTCCTGCTGCATGTTGTGGCTGTCTACTAAGTACACTGTTGCGTTTGATTCGTAGAACTTCTGCAGTATCCCGTGCTCTTCAGCCTCCTTCCGGGTGACTCTGATGAGCCCACCCCCCCTGAGGACTTTCAAGTGATGACCCACAGACGGGTTAGAAAGTCCCAATAATCCTGCCAATTCGTTCTCAGTTTTCTCGCTTTCGGCAAGCAGCCGCACTATCTCACGTCGCATGGGGTCGACTAGGATCCTGGCGACTTTAGGATCACTGATGCCCTCTACGGCCTTGACCATCGCTCTCTCACTTTCGGGTTCGCCATTTTGAGTCCACGATTCTATTTATCATATTGTAAAGCTACTTGTCAATACGTATCGCGGGGGCGTTCGTCGAACGTTTAGGTAGATCATATAGCTTAGTCATATCTAATAAACCGTACCGGAACTAAGCAGGAGTTTGGCGGCGCAATGAGGTTAATGACAAAATATCTGAAGGCACCCCGACTCCGCACGCGTGAGTCATTCGTTCGCTACATCGAGAAGTGGGTAATCCTATCCTCAGTACTTGGGTTGCTAACTGGATTTGTGGTCGCACTCTTCGACTATGTCACCAACCTTAAGCTTTGGACCTACTTTTCAGCTCTACTCTCGGAGAATCCGTACCTCATAATTCCTCTCTCTACGATTGCCTTCATGGTCAGCGGATACTTGTTAACAAAATCCTCTAACCATCTTGGCTCAGGCACCGATGAAATCATCAAGGCCTATAATCAGCCTGAGGAGATAATTGATGCGCGCTCTTTCCCGCAAAAGATGCTGGCTGCAGTTGTCACAATCGGCTTTGGGGGGAGCGCTGGGCAGGAGGGACCGTCGGTATATGCTGGTGGCGTTATCGGAAAGTGGATTTGGTCTAGGCTGCGACGAATGGGTCTGACGAGAGATGATAAGCGCATCTTGATTCTAGCGGGAGCAGCGGCTGGCATTGGCGCAGTTTTCAAGGCTCCGTTGACAGGAATTATCTTTGCGCTTGAAGTTCCATTCAAGGACGATCTTGCGCACGATGCGCTGGTTCCGTCACTTCTTTCGGCTGTCGTGTCATACTTGACTCTAGTGGGAATTGATGGTTCTGAGCCTCTATTTCGTTTTCCTGGGATTGCTTCTCTGGGTTTCGTGGACATAGGAGCATCAGCCGTCTTAGGGCTAATTTGTGGAGTGGCTGCCTTGGTCTTCATTGCGGTTTACAGGAACGTGAGTCGAGCTGTTTCCAGGCTTAGCGGTAAGTTCTACTACAGAGCATTAGTTGGCGCCGCTGTGGTCTCGGTGATAGGTATCGTAAGCGTGTTAATGTTCCATCATCCTTACCCGCTGGGAATTTCATATGACTTGGTCCAACTGGCACAAACCCCAGGGATCTCACCGGTCACTCTTTCGTCACTGTTTGTGATGAAGATGCTTGCGACATCATTCACGTTGGGAACCACCGGCGTCGGTGGCATTTTCATTCCGCAAATTGCCATGGGGGCTTCGTTGGGTGGATTGTTCGGGGAAGTGTTTTCACCCTCAAGGGTTGACTTGTTTGTTGCGGTGGGGATGGCGTCATTCCTAGCCGCGGGCTACAAGACGCCTCTTGCTGCCGTCGCTTTCGTCGCCGAGACCACCTTCGGTCCCAGCTACCTGATACCCAGCCTCGTGGCCGCCGCAGTAAGTTACGCGGTCTCAGGGGAAGCTTCAGTTTCAGAATATCAGAAACTCCGAGCTGAAATAGACATCACTCAAATCGCTCATCTGCAGGCAAAGGACGTCATGACCGAGAAAGTGATCGCGGTGCCAGCGGAAATCTCAGTCCTAGATTTCATTGAGGAATATCTGTTTCAATATCGACTAAGAACGTTCCCCGTTGTGGATAAGGACGGATTAGTGGGAATGATATCGGTTAACGAAATCAGTGGTATACCGCAAGAAAAAAGATACGAAACTAAGGTCATTGATGTCTGCAGCAAGGATGTTCACTCAGCGTATCCCAACACGCCGGTACAGCAGGTTTTGGACATCATGCACGGAGCCGCTGTTCCCAGGGTTCCAATCGTCGATAGGTCAAAACCGAAGCGCATCGTCGGTATTGTGTCAGAGAGTGACATTCTCGCGGCACTTGAGAAGGAACGGCTCAGCACATGATATTGCTCTGGAGCTGGTGATTGATGACTGATCTCGCGACAGCAACATTTTTCGACATTTGGTGTGTGCAAGTTTGCTATCATGATTTCGACTTGGTCTTCGAATGTTGGGGGGCTTCAACCTTGGGATTTTTCTGCTAGGCCTTGATAGTGTAGGTTCCACCTGCGAGGGGATTTGTTCTGTCTGTCAGGCTTGGCAAGATTATGGGGATCCCGATCAGAGTTCACTGCACGTTGTGGTTTGTTTTCATTCTAATCGCCTAGCGGTACACGATTTTCGTCCTGTTCAACGAATGAATCGGGGAATATTCACTATGTCAACGCGTCGCCGCAGACGGCGCTAAGTGCGACGCTTCTTGTGGTGGGGAAGATTTGGAGGATGGTGGGCCCAGCCGGATTCGAACCGGCGACCCCACGATTTCTAAGCCAAGCCTATCAGTCGTGTGCTCTTTGGCGTCGGCTGATGACACAGCCAGGCTGAGCTATGGGCCCATGTTTTGGTTCGTGTTCCCCTTTTTTGCTTTAAGGGTTTGTTTAAGGTCTGTTTCAGCCCTCTTTTAGGTGGCTATTTAACAACAGTATTTTCCGTCTATAGAAATGGTACGGCACTATAATTAGCATTTACTCACCAAGCCCCCTCTAATTACCGGAGCTAGAAGAACATGCAGGAAATCCGATTCCACGGACGCGCTGGGCAGGGTATTCTAACCGCAAGCCGCCTGTTCGCGCAAGCCGCCATCACCGACGGCAAATACGCCCAAGCCTTTCCCGACTTTGGCCCCGAAAGGTTAGGTTCGCCACTTGCAGCCTTCGCGCGCATCGACGACCAACCCATAGAGATCAGAAGCCAGGTCTACACACCGAATGCGGTCGCTGTGTTCGAAGGAAGCCTTCTGGAAACCATTCCCGTAACCAGAGGAATGCCTGCCAGGGGTTTCTTCGTAGTAAATTCTCCTGACCTAAAACTCGCGGCTGTTAAGAAGATGGGTGAGACGGCAGCGGTTGTTCCCTATGCGATTGATGCTTCAAAGATCGCGATTGACCTCATCGGGAAACCCACAGTGAGTACTATTATGCTCGGCGCCTTGGCCGGCGCGTCAGGTTTTGTCACGGTAGATTCGTTGGAATCAGTAGTCAAACAGCGTTTCCACGGACCGATGGGCGAGACCAACGCGAAGATGATTCGGTCAGGGTTCAAGGAGGTTCATGAGATTTGAGTCCTGAAAGCAAACCCGGTTGGCGGCAACTCGCACGCGGCGCCGTAATCGTTGAACCGGGATCAGCCAAGCAATTTAAGACTGGGGATTGGCGGACAAAGAAACCTATCCTACAAGAGTCGAAGTGCACCAACTGCCTATTCTGTTGGATCTGGTGCCCCGAACCCGCGATAATGCGCGGCCCTAAGGCAGTCTCATTCGACTACGACCATTGCAAGGGATGCGGCATCTGCGCCGTGGAATGCCCTGTTCACGCGATCACGATGGTAGAGGAGGCATGAACTCGTTGAGTATCAAGAAAACCCAATTGGTTCCAATGAGCGGTTCTGAAGCAATAGCGAAAGCAGCGATACAATCGAACATAGACTTCATCTCCGCCTACCCAATCACCCCACAAACAATAATCGTAGAACGCTTAAGCGACCTGGTCGCCGACGGGGAGACGAAAGCAAAGTTCGTGAACGTTGAATCCGAACACTCTGCGATGTCTGCATGCGTCGGCGCAAGCCTAGCTGGTGGCCGCGCCTTTACAGCGACCTCAAGCCAAGGTCTCGCCCTGATGCATGAGGTTCTATACTTGGCGTCGGGGTTGAGGTGCCCAATCGTAATGGCTGTCGCTAACCGGGCACTCTCGGCACCGATCAACATACACGGCGATCACTCTGACATGATGGGTTCTAGAGACTCAGGTTGGATTCAATTGTACGTAGAGAACGGCCAAGAAGCGTACGATTGGGTTCTACAAGCCTACCGGATCGCGGAAGACGAACGCGTTTCCTTGCCCTTTTCTGTCAACATGGACGGGTACGTAATCACTCACTCCGTAGAACCAATCGCACTGATCGACCAAGATGCCATTAGCAAGTTTCTGCCGCCAAGACAAGCGTTGCTCAAACTTGATACCGAGAAACCTATCACGATTGGGACGCTTACGCTTCCTGACTTCTACACGGAGTTCAAGCGACAGCAAGAAGAAGCGATGCGAAACGTTCCTAAAGCGTTCGCTGAAGTAACACGAGATTTCACGCAATTGAGCGGTAGAAGCTACGATCGCTTTCTACCATATGAAATCGAAGACGCGAAAGTCGCTATCGTTTCGCTAGGAAGTGCGAGTGGTACAGTTAGATGGGTTGCGAGAAACCTGCGCAAGAAAGGCCTACCCGTTGGAGCTTTGAAGATCGCACTCTACAGGCCCTTCCCACACGAAGAAGTCGGGAGAATGTTAGAGGGACTTGATGTCGTAATCGTGCTTGAACGCGCCATGAGCTTAGGCTCCCATTGCGGCCCCCTCGCAAGCGACATAGTCTGCTCACTATACAACCGCTCAGAACAACCGAAAGTTTTGGACGTAATCGCGGGACTAGGTGGGCGTGACCTTTCACCCGATAGCATCGAACAAATCTTCCGAACCGGGTTAGGAACAACTCCTAGCTCAACTGGGTTGGAGATGGAGTTTGTGGGGGTGCGTGAATAAATGGTAACCCTGAAAGAATTACAGGTTGAAGAACTCTACGGTCCAGGCCACCGCATGTGCGCTGGCTGCGGCGGCGCCGTTACCGCAAGAATGACCCTCAAAGCAATGAAACGCCCAACATACGTCGTAAACGCCACCGGTTGCTTGGAAGTTGCAACAACCATCTACCCCTACACCGCATGGCGTGTCCCTTGGGTGCACGGCTTGTTTGAGAATGCCCCAGCCATCGCTAGCGGTCTCGAAACATACCTCAAGTCGAAGAACGATGGTAATCTCCAAGCCGACATCATAATCTTCGGCGGCGACGGCGGAACCTTCGACATCGGCCTACAAGCACTTTCAGGCGCATTTGAGAGAAGACACGACTTCGTCTATGTCTGTTACGATAACGAAGCCTACATGAATACCGGGATTCAACGATCAAGCGCAACCCCCGAAGGCGCTTGGACGACCACAACTCCGATTGGTGTCGCGTCACAAGGCAAGATCGGACCGAAAAAGGATTTAGTCGCCTTTGCCCTAGCTCATCACGTCGATTACGTAGCCACTGCCTGTACATCCTATTGGAGCGACTTCATCACCAAGGTTCGTAAAGCCGCTGAGATCGATGGCCCGGCTCTAATTCACGCGATCGCCCCCTGTCCGCTGGGATGGCGTTTCCAGACAGATCAGACAATTCAGATGGGGCGACTTGCGGTGCAAAGCCGATACTTCCCACTCTACGAAGTTGAGAGAGGAAAATACAAGATGAGCATCAGCCCACACCAGGTACCGCTTGAAGACTTTCTACGCCTGCAAGGTCGCTTTAGCCACCTGTTCCAACCCCAGGGCGCTCAGGAGCTTTTGGCCTTGAAGACACAAGTTGAACAGCGCTGGGCAGCGTTACAAGAGCTCTGTCAAGGAAGACATCCCACGTGGTAAAGTTACACGAATCATCCGATGGATTGGAGGTGATAGGCTCTTGGGTACGATCGGGAGATGCGCCGAATGCCGCGATTCCTACGGAAACGACTGCGGAGTGTGCACGATTTGCGGAGCCAGTTCTCACGAAGTGTGTCTACACTGCCCCCCTAGCCTAATACTCAGCGGCTAAGTCACTCTCCGGCCGAGCCACTATCTTCAGCGAGATTGAGAGGGTCAGATAAACCGTTTAAGTTAGGGTAGGTTTTGTGGCACTCTAGGGCCGGTAGTTCAGCCTGGTATGCCCGAATATGCTCAGGGGCCAAAGAACGTCCGGTTCGCATCCACGCGAAGAAAAACCGGAAGGCCGCGGGTTCAAATCCCGCCCGGTCCACCAAATCTAACTGTCGGGCAATATTCACCTAATATCCACCACTACGACTGAAACTCTTTTCCCGCATCCTCGTCTCCCGATTTTCTGGCAGAAGATGAAGTTCTGAAGGATCTGCCCCACATTTGTTATAACCGACGTGTCGAACGCATCATACTTGCTGTCAAACTTCGCTTTACACTCCATACATCTCAATTTGATATGGTGACTTTCCTGACTCATGAGTAATACTTCTTGACGCAAGTTTCTTTTTCACAGCAATTGAACCTTTCGAAACCAATTGCCTTGCCGCTCTAAGTTTCACCTGAGCTTTGGGATCCGCCATCAAAGATGTATCCTACCAGTAGCAGATGGTTCGATGAAGTGGATGGAGGCGCTTTCCACAATGAATACTGCGAAATCTGATAGACTTCTGTCATTCCCATATTCATCTTTCTCTTCTGTTTTCTAAATTATCATATCTGCATCTTAGGAAAGAGGTAACTGCCAATAGCAAGGTTATTCATGACGCTGACCTGACACGCGAACAGACAACGTTGAAAACATGAGAACATATTGAGAACATGTGTCGAATCTGTGAATAATCTGTCATTCGACATAGTCTGTTTCTCGAAATAGTACGATCTCTTGAACACCGCTTATGAGCTTCAGCGCAAGGAATCCCACGAGCAGAGAACAATGGCGTACATGTTTCCATCAATGCCTAGAAAAATCCATCCAGAACTGTCCAAGCAGAAGATCGTTCGGGCTGCGATGAAAGCATACTGGCCACTCCGCATGGCGGGATTTGACTACTTGCTAGCCCCCATAATCCTCTGGGCATCAATTAACTAAAGCTGCCCCAAAATCTGGACAGACACTCGAAGAACCAACTCGATCTTCTTAGCCTGATGTTGCAGAATGGGCCCTACTACTACTCGTCTGCTTTCGCGTACCTCGTAGCCTTAACCCAACTGCCCCCAGCTTGTGCGTGAAGTCGTCGATCTCAGGCTAATGAGACCTTAGTATTCACTCATGGTAGAGGATATTTCCTGAATTCCCGAAATTCAACTAGTAAGCTCGAGCGCCACCGGTCAAGAGTTCTGATCTCATAATTAGTCAGACAAGTCTTGGGCATAAGCAAGAGCTTTGTTAAGGCGAATAAAGAAGAAGTATACTTCATGCCAACTCGGAGTTTAGAATCGGCTCATCTAATGACCGAAAAGATACTGCACGATAGATCAGGTGAATTAGATTGGTAGCGATCGGCGATTGTGGGTTAATGCTTGAACCGCAGCAGGGGATGAGTGTTCAGGAGGTTATCGACTGGGGGGCATACGCTGAACATCGGGGGTACGGATACATTTTCCGTTCGGACCATCTCCTGCCAACCAACGGAAACATGGATAGGGATTCGGTGGAATGTTGGGTGACCCTAGGCGCTTTGGCCGCGACTACGAAGCGGATAAGGTTCGGTCCGATGGTTACACCGATTGGGTTCAGGAATCCCGCATTACTTACACAGATGGCTTGTAGTCTGCACTCCTACAGTAAAGGAAGACTGCTGTTAGGCGTCGGCGCGGGCTGGTACAAGAAGGAATACCTCGCGAAGGGTTACGAGTTTCCGAAACTTCATGTTCGCCATGAGCAGCTGATCGAAGCCCTCAAAATCATCAAACCGATTCTCGAAGGAAAACGAGTTGATTTCCGCGGTAAACATTACGGAGCCAACACAGTCTGTTACCCGTACCCGCGAAAGAGGGCGCATCTGATCTTGGGCGGCGGGAGTTCATTTGTGCGTCGCGCAGCGGTGAAGTATGCGGATGAATTGAACCTGTTTAACGGCGCTCCCGCTGACTTCAAGCAACTCAAACAGCAGCTGAGCGAGAGTGGAAGGAGAATTGAAATCTCACGAGCCGGCCCATTCTTCCTAGCCAAAACAACAGTCCAGCTTCAAAGGAAGCTGAAAGCGAAATTAAGCCTCCTAAGAACATGGAATCTGCCTGCGAGCATTGATGGATTGATGAAACGTAAAGTGCTCTGCGGGGACGTGGACGAGTTTGCCTCACAGTTGAACGAACTCAGGAAAGCTGGAGTGGACAAATTCTATTTCGATCTCTTCGATCCTAAGGATAAGGAAATGGTTGACCTATTGACGTATACGTTAAAGGATTGAGAGTTCGGGAAGAATAAAGTTCCAGGTCTAGTGGTGCGCACACATACACCAAAAACTGCGGAAACGGATCTCTTGGTGCGGGCAACGGAAATTGAACCGCAGCGATTGAGGCGATTGTTCTTGGGAACGGTGCCAGTCAGGAAGGTATACTAACCTGCTTGGGATGGCCGGCCCGAAAAGGTATGTCTCTTCTTGACGTGGTATTGAGTCGTAGAAGCATCCGCAACTACAAGACTGGGGAGGTTCCGCAAGAGACTGTAGAGAGAATACTTGGGGCGGGTAGATACGCTCCTTCTGCTGACAACGAACAGCCTTGGCATTTCATCGTCGTCACAGAACCTGAGGTCAAGAAGAAGCTGTCCACGACGAGATGGAACAGTTTCATCAGAGACTCCGCATTCACCGTTGTCGGCTGTGCCTACGTGGGCGACGACTACTCGCGCAAATGGTCAACGATCGATACCACGATAGCCTTACAGAACATGGTCATTGCAGCATGGTCTCTAGGAATAGGTTCATGCTGGATTGGCGACTTCGTAGAGGCGGAAGTTAAGAGCATGCTGCACGTACCGGAAGACTGGAGAATCATATCGCTGATTAGCTTCGGCTATCCAAACGAGACTCCAAGCGACTCACCAAGAAAACCGTTGAAGGAAATCATAAGTTACAACGACTTCTAGAGTCTGAGAAGTTGCGCGTGCGCATCTGGGCTAGACCATCCGCAGAAACGCATGCATAGTCTAGTATTGTTATGCACCTGAAATGCGATTCACAGACCTGTACGGGGTTAAGCTGGAGAAAATCGAAAAGGACAGACCCAAGCCACTCGATTCCACGAAAGGCTGGAAAGACAATCCGCTCGCTGAACCTAAGTTCAGGGAGATAAAAGAGGCCGTTCGTAAAGAGGCTGGCAAGTCCCAGTCTAAGACTTAACTTGGTCGTTGGGCCGAAGCGTGAGCGTAGGCACACTCGTTCTCAAATAGCTATTTTCCAACCAAATTAAAGAGAGGATTAATCGAACCATTACACGAGAATTAGACTTGTTTTGAGCCGCATTTGTTACAGAAGCTCGCACCCAATGGAAGACTATTCCCGCAATTAGCACAGAACTTCGTTTCGGTCTTCTTCGCTGCGCCTCTAATGCGTGATACCAGTCCTTCAACAACTTGAGCTGGGTGGGCGAGTGACTGTGGTGCCGCGGGAGGGAGAATTGGCTTATCTTCTATGGGGGGTGCCTTCAATTCCAAGGGTTTCTTTAGAATTAAAATATCCGCCGCCGCTCCGATGTTGCTCCACGTCACGACCTCAGCCTTTCTATATCTTGAAATCAGTTGAAGAGAAATCTCTCCCGCTCCTACAGGCAAAACTACATCCTGAACTGTACCTACTAGGGTGCCGTTCGGATTGTAGACTTGCTTTCCCACAAGCGTACTTCTGCTCGCCACGTTAGGTGTTGCACTAGACAATGAAGACCATGATGGTTTTTCCAATTTTAGATATTAAAGCCTTCGTAACGGAACGAGTCATGAATAATCTTAGAATGAAATGTGTAGTGTGACGAAAAACTCTAGAGCAGCCCATACAGTTCGACACAAGGGGGGCGGCGAACGATACGTGGCTGGTTAGGTACTTCATCTGTCGACCGCCCGTAGATCAAAGAGGCTACCTACAATATCAAATCAATTGGTCCGATAATGTTCCAGACATCTACTATGCGAAGCTGGCATTCTACTTCAAGGAGATCCCGTACGGTCAGACTGTCTCAATGATGAACAAGGGAATCGCTACAGCTCAGATGAAGCAGTGGTTGCTCTACAGCTAGCTTTACTGACGGCTATGTAGCAGTAAATTGGGGTCAGAATCCCCTACCCCGTCCGTGAAACACACCGCGTATTGGATCTAGTTCTTCTTCTGAAAAACCTAGGGTTTTCTCTCCTGCTCTTGTTGAATCCGGAGCCCGGCTAGTTTGCGCTCTTGCTAGTCGTAATCCGGGTGTGTAATCAGCTCTTCTCCCCGCAGATAACGGAAGGTGTTCTTCAGCTTCATCAGCTGTGTGAACAAGTCGTGTTCGGGATAGAGACCCAGCGCAGTCATCTGCACGCGTCACGACGGCGATGCGAGTGAGACAGTTAATGAGAGTTGATGAAACGCTAATATACCTATGGTAGTACATCAATGTACCATTAGATCGATATGTCCACCAATCAGGCAATGCCTATCCTGAGTCTAAAGCGAAGCATCCGAAAGTACCAGAAGCCGCAAGTGGAGATCCAGAACGTTGTGGCCACAGCGGATCTCAATCAACCGCTCGCTTTGGATGGTATTCTCCAAGTGACGCCCGGCGCGACGTTCAATCCAGAGAGATTCCCCGGCCTCGTTTACAAACTAAAGAAACCGAAAACCACCACGCTTCTGTTCTCGTCAGGGAAGATGGTCTGCACAGGTGCCAAGTCTACTAGGTCCGCAAAGACGGCCATAGCGCGAATAATCAGCGAGCTGAAGGGAAACGGAGTTATCATCATCGCAAATCCTACCGTGGAAATCGTGAACGTTGTGGCTTCCGGCGATTTGTACGGTACGATCGATCTGGAGAATGTCGCTGAACGACTATTCAGGACAATGTACGAACCAGAACAGTTCCCTGGCCTCGTCTACCGCATGACTAAACCAGAAGCTGTGTTTCTTGTCTTCGCGAGCGGCAAGATCGTCTGCACAGGCACCAAGACAGAGACCGATGTCGATCTCGCCGTCGAAAAGCTACTAGACACATTAGAATTCAACGGACTCATCTCATTCCGTAAACTACCATACTCCAACGAAGCAGGTTTCACCGAACTCCTGAACGCAACCCCAGTACTCTAAAACAGGACGGTATGTGCGCTCGGCATGAGTATCATCATGCGATGCCCCTAGGCGTTTTGCTGTGTATAAATTGCGGTCAGAGGAAACAGGAGTATTTCGCAACGCGAAGAGCAATACAATAATCAGAATCCAGAGTTGGGGCTCCCTAGCTACTAGGATTTGTATCTTTGAAGGACAAGAATTCCAGCCGCACTAATAGAAGCAATGGGGATTGAGACCATGACCGGACCTGAACCTTATTTGGTTCAAACCCCTCCGAGTCTGACCTTATTTTAGTTCAAGTCCGTATCGTGCCTCCCGTGTATGGATGTAATGGTGCGCAGACCAGGGAGACGCTAGACAGAAACGCACTTGCAGCTCATTGATTTCATTTCCTCGCATCCGATTCGCGCTTAGTGTGAGCAATCCCTAATATCGCGGCGATTTCAGCCTCAGTCATTCCTGTGATTTGGATGACTTTCACGTTCGAATAGAAACCAGCAACCAGCTGCACATTCGAGGATGGCGTTCGGAGCATCTTGGACAGCCATCTTACGATCTCACGATTGGCCTTACCTTTCATTGGGGGCGCAGCGACATGGATTGTAAGTGTGCCGTCCGGCTCGCAGAACAGTTTGGTCTCGCTTCTCAGCGGCTTCACGTTCAGCGTCAATCTGACACCATTCGACACTGGTCGCGAATGCATACAACCGCCTCACTCTTCACCCGTCTATATGTGCCGGGCCTAGTGCCTACTGCCGCAGAAATACCCGCTAGAACATCAGTAATACTCACATTGATGGGCAAAAAGTCCACTGAAAGTCAGAAAAGCGGCGTATCCAACAGCAGAGCGCAGTTCCTGTGTCCTCAAATTCGTTGCAAGATCCAACTGATTTGATTTGTTCGTTGAAGTCTCCTGCTCTATCCATGAAACAAATAATAGACAATTCACCAAACACCTGCAATGATGAAATTTGGATGAACGAGACGCCGTGTTCTATGCTACGTTGAAAATGGGGCGGACTTGCGATCGAGCGATCTTCCAAGGATCTCCGAACGTGCTAAGTAAGAAAATCGGCGACGGGTGGATGGTCCAAATTGAACATCGTCATAACGATCTCGATAGAACGGGGACCTTCACTTTCTGGTACAAGATCGTAAGTGAACCCAACAAAGCGACGTTCGGATGTCGGCTTGGCTTCAATGACCTAAGTTGACCTCAAGTCAATCAGAAGACTACACTCATCAAACAAAAGAGGTCGCACATTTGGTGCGCACACAGACGAAACCCTTGTCTGATTTTAGTGGAGTGCCCCCTAACTGCTACTCTTTCACCGATTTCACCACTAGCCAATTCTGAGACCAGTGCATTAACTCACTTCTAGTCTAGGCCGCGGCTTAGTTGAGGTGAGGATAGGAGAATCGATAGGGTATTAGTGTAGGCTTGAATAACTGATGGCGTTGTTTAGCTATGATGTCTAGGTTCGAGAAGGAAGGACAACGATTTGTGTGTGATAAGTGTGGTTTCGAAACGAACAGTTCAGAAATCTTCCCTTTACACAAGAAGAATTGTC